>ERZ1034409.223-NODE-223-length-13729-cov-2.581980_pt1 | contig 13729 bp, 16 predicted proteins | sample MGYA00520610_ERZ1034409 | MGnify/ENA primary metagenome ERZ1034409 (study PRJEB33736, sample SAMEA104288480) | Azolla microphylla | place: Ecuador | collected 1982 | study: EMG produced TPA metagenomics assembly of the PRJEB19522 data set (Is there foul play in... | reverse complement strand
TGTCGCGGCGCACGAAGATCAGGCCGCCGCCGAGCAGCAGCCTGGGGCTCGCCGGCTCGCCCAGCAGCAGGCCGAGCACGATGGCGATCACCACGCTGAACTTGTCGACCGGTGCCACGCGCGAGGCCGGCGCCAGTTGCAGCGCGCGGTAGTAACACAGCCACGAGGCGCCGGTGGCGAGCCCGGACAGCACCAGGAACACCCAGGTGCGCGCGCCGGCGTCGCGCAGGCCGCTCCATTCGCCGCGCGCCTGGATCAGCCCCGCGGTGAACAGCAGGATGACGCAGGTGCGGATCAGGGTGGCGAGGTTGGAGTTGATGCCGCCGACGCCGATCTTGCCGAGGATCGCGGTCAGCCCGGCGAACAGCGCGGAGGCGAGCGCGAACCACAGCCAGCCGGAGGTGGGATTCATGGGCAAGGGGTTTCCGGTGGAGGATGACGGCGCCCAGTATTCCGAAATCCGCCGGCGCGCCGCCAGCCGCCGCCGTGCGCATCCCGCTTTGGGGGATAATACCCGCATGGACGTGCCATCCCCCTGCGTCAACATCTGCACCCTCGGCCCCGGCGAGGTCTGCACCGGCTGCGGCCGGCACATCGACGAGATCGCCGTGTGGGGCAGCGCCACCGCGGCGGAGAAGCAGCGCATCGTCGCCGCCGCGCGCGACCGGCTGGCGCGCCTTCCGTCATCCACCGTCGAACAGAGGCAGGCCCGCGCGTGAGCGTTCCCAAGCTGGAGGAGTTCGGCCACACCATTCCGATGAGCGTGCGCTGGGGCGACATGGACATGCTCGGCCACGTCAACAACGTGCAGTACTTCCGCTACGCCGAGTCCGGCCGCATCGCCTACTTCGAGGCGTTCGAGAAGTCCGACCCGACGTTCTGGAAGGAGCACGGCATCATCATGGCCGGCATCGGCTGCGACTTCCTGGCGCAGGTGCATTACCCGGCGGAGCTGGTGGTGGCCTCGCGCATCAGCCGCATGGGCCGCAGCAGCGCCGAGATGCGGCAGGCGGTGTTCCAGGACGGCAAGGCGGTGGCCGCGCTGCGCGGCACCATCGTCTGGTTCGACTACCGCAGCAACAGCACCTTGCCGATACCGGCGCATGCGCGCGAATGGATCCGGGCGCGGGAAGTGGTGGCGCCGGAGGAGTGACGTTGCCGAGCCCCGAGTTGCTTTCCGGGGCCGTGAACGAATCGGATCCTTCGCTGCGCTCAGGATGACAGTCGAGGGTTCCTGCCTCTTATTTCGCTTCGTTGCGCTCGATCGAGGCGACCACGCCGTTGGCGAAGATGACGCGGACTTTGTCGTCGGGGCCGTCGCCGCCGGTGGTCACGCCGACGCCGCCGATGCCGAAGCTGAACTGCGGGCCGCTGTCGCGGTAGCCCCACACCTCGGTGCTGCCTTCCACGGCGGTGCGGCTGTAGACGTGGTCCGGCTTGCCCAGGGCCATCTCCACCATGTCCGGGGTGAAGCCGAGATCGACCTGGCCGGCGCGGATCTGCTGCTGCGCCTGCGGCGGCAACTGGTCGAACACCACCTGCTTGTCGCGGATGCGCGAGTCGGTGGTGGAGCAGGCGGCCAGGAGCGCGGCGGCGAGCACGAAGCTGGAGAGGCGAAAGGTGGCGGTCATCGGTGGCATCGGCCTGGGTTGATCCAGCTTGGACCGGATCGGGCGGCACAGGTTCGCCGCAAACCGGCCGCTGGCGCGCCGTGACGGCCGCCGGCGGCCACTTCAAAGGCTGCCCCCAAAGGCCCCTCGGAGGCCGCTCGAAGGCCCCTTAAAGGCCCCTCAGAGACTGAGATTGCGCAGCTCGGGCGAGGGCTGGGCCTCGTTCCACAGGGTGTCGAAATCCTCGCCGCGGGTCTTGCCGCGGCGCGGCTCCTGCGGCCAGAACTGCGACTGCAAAGCCTCCGGGCCGATGCGCTCGAGCAGCGCGCGGCGGTCGGCGATGAGCCAGTCGCAGGGGTCGATGGGGCCCTGCTCGGGCGAGGGCTCGCGCAGCTCGACCTTGCTGCTCAGGCGCCGGCACAGCTCGATCAGTTGCGCGGCGTTGCGCAGGGCCGCCTGCGGCTTGAGCACCAGCAGGCGCAGGCGGGCGCGCTCGCTGCCGAGCAGGAACTGCTTCACGCTTTCGGCGAAGGCCTCGCCGCCGTACAGCGCGGCCTCCAGGCTGTCGCTGCGCAGCAGCAGCTCCTGGCGCGCGCCGCGCACCAGCTGCAGCGCCTGCGCGGCGTAGGCGGCGCGGCCCTGCAGCAACTGGGCGTCGGCGGCTTCGCTCATGGCGGCCCTACTTGAGATCCTTGGCCTGGTCGGCGGCGTTGCCGACGTAGCTGGCGGGCGTCATCGCCAGCAGGCGCTGCTTGTCGGCCTCCGGCAGGGCCAGCTCCTGCACGAAGGCGCGGATCGCTTCGCGGCCGAGCTTCTGGCCGCGGGTGAGGCGCTTGAGCTGCTCGTAGGGCTCGGGCAGGCCGTGGCGGCGCATCACCGTCTGGATCGCCTCGCCCAGCACTTCCCAGTTGTCGTCGAGGTCGCGGCCCATGCGGTAGGCGTCGGCGTTGAGCTTGCCGATGCCCTTCTCCATCGCCTGGAAGGCAACCACGGCGTGGGCCACGCCCACGCCGAGGTTGCGCAGCACGGTGGAGTCGGTGAGGTCGCGCTGCCAGCGCGAGATCGGCAGCTTCTCGGTGAGGTGGCCGAGGATGGCGTTGGCCAGGCCCAGGTTGCCCTCGGCGTTCTCGAAGTCGATCGGGTTGACCTTGTGCGGCATGGTCGAGCTGCCGACCTCGCCCTCCACCGTCTTCTGCGCGAAGTAGCCCACCGAGATGTAGGCCCAGGCGTCGCGGCAGAAGTCGATGAGGATGGTGTTGGCGCGCATCAGCGCGTGGAAGTACTCGGCGATGAAGTCGTGCGGCTCGATCTGGGTGGTGGCCGGGCTCTGCCGCAGGCCCAGGCCGGCGATGAAGTCGGCGCTGAACCGGGGCCAGTCCACTTCCGGGTAGGCGGCGAGGTGGGCGTTGTAGTTGCCGACCGCGCCGTTGATCTTGCCGAGGATCTCCACCCCGGCCAGCTGCGTGCGCTGGCGCTTGAGGCGCTGCGCGAACACCGCCATCTCCTTGCCCAGGGTGGTGGGGCTGGCCGGCTGGCCGTGGGTGCGCGCCAGCATCGGCTGCTCGGCGTAGCGGCGCGACAGGGTGGCGAGCGAGCCGATCAGCTTGTCCAGGGCCGGCAGCAGCACCTGGTCGCGGGCGTCGCGCAGCATCAGGGCGTAGGCGAGGTTGTTGATGTCCTCGGAGGTGCAGGCGAAGTGGATGAACTCCTTGATCGCCGCCAGCTCCTCGTTGTTGGCGATCTTCTCCTTGAGGTAATACTCCACCGCCTTGACGTCGTGGTTGGTGGTGGCCTCGATCACCTTGACGCGGTGGGCGTCCTGCTCGTCGATCTGGTCGGCGACCACGCGCAGGCGCTCGCGCGCGGCTGGCGACAGCGGCGGCACCTCGGGAATGCCGGGGTGGGCGGCCAGGGCCTCGAGCCAGCGCGCCTCGACCTGCACCCGGTAGCGGATCAGGCCGTATTCGCTGAAGATCTTGCGCAGGCCGTAGGTTTTCTCGGCGTAGCGGCCGTCGATCGGCGAAAGGGCGGTGAGCGAGGTCAAATTCATCGTGTCATCTGCGTTTGTTAAGATTCCCGGCGCATTTTAGCCGACCGGGGGCGGGCGCCGGTTCGAAAAAGGCGCCCGCGCCGGCCAAAACACAAGGATCGCGGCGATGAGCAAGCAGTCGGCGGCAGGCGGTTTCCGCATCGAGCACGACAGCATGGGCGAGCTGCGCGTCCCCGAGCAGGCGCTGTGGGGGGCGCAGACGCAGCGCGCGGTGCAGAACTTCCCGGTGTCCGGGCTGCGCATGCCGCGCGGCATGATCCGCGCGCTGGGCCTGATCAAGGCCACCGCCGCCGAGGTCAACGTCGAGCTGGGCCTGCTCGACGAGGCGGTGGCGCAAGCCATCGTCGCCGCCTCGCTGGAGGTGGCCGCCGGCAAGCACGACGAGCAGTTCCCGATCGACGTGTTCCAGACCGGCTCGGGCACCTCCACCAACATGAACGCCAACGAGGTCATCGCCCACCTCGCCGGCAAGGTGGTGCGCGACAAGGTGCACCCCAACGACCACGTCAACCTCGGCCAGTCGTCCAACGACACCATTCCCACCGCCATCCACGTCGCCGCCGCGCTGGCCCTGCGCGAGCAGCTGCTGCCGGCGCTCAAGCACCTGGCCAAGGCCATCGACAAGAAGGCCAAGGCGCTGAAGGGCGTGACCAAGACCGGCCGCACCCACCTGATGGACGCCATGCCGGTGCGCTTCGACCAGGAGCTGGGCGGCTGGTCGCAGCAGATCCGCAACGGCATCGACCGCCTCAAGGCCGCCGGCCCGCGCATACGCCGCCTGGCCCAGGGCGGCACGGCGGTGGGCACCGGCATCAACGCCCACCCCAAGTTCGGCGCCAAGTTCGCCAGGCTGCTGGCCAAGCGCACCGGCGTGGCGTTCGAGCCCAGCCCGGACTACTTCGAGAGCCTGTCCAGCCAGGACGCGGCGGTGGAGCTGTCCGGCGCGCTGAAGACGGTGGCGGTGTCGCTGACCAAGATCGCCAACGACCTGCGCTGGATGAACTCCGGCCCGCTGGCCGGCCTGGGCGAGATCGCCCTGCCGGCGCTGCAGCCCGGCTCCAGCATCATGCCGGGCAAGGTCAACCCGGTGATCCCGGAGGCCACCGTGATGGTGGCGGCGCAGGTGATCGGCAACGACGCCACCATCACCCTCGCCGGGCAGGCCGGCAACTTCCAGCTCAACGTGATGCTGCCGGTGATCGCCTACAACCTGCTGCAGTCGATCGAACTGCTGGCCAACGTCTCGCGCCTGCTGGCGGATTCGGCCATCGCCGGCTTCAGCGTCCACCAGGACCAGATCAAGTCGGCGCTGGCGCGCAACCCGATCCTGATCACGGCGCTGAACAGCGTCATCGGCTACGAGAAGGGCGCCGCCATCGCCAAGCAGGCCTACAAGGAAGGCCGGCCGGTGCTGGAGGTGGCCAAGGAGAACACCAAGCTGCACGCTGACGAGCTGAAGGAACTGCTCGATCCGGCGGCGCTGACCACCGGGGGGATCAAGGGGCCGGGGGCGGGTGGCGGCTGAGGCTCAAGCTCGGTTCAAGCGGAGGCGGGAGCGGATACGGCTTGCCCCTCACCCCGGCCCTCTCCCCACTGCGTGGGGAGAGGGAGAACAACAAGTCGAATGCGCTGGAGAAAACGTCAGCTTCGCTTCTTCGCCACCCGCTCGATCAGCTCGTCCAGCCGCGACAGGAACAGCTTCAGGATCGGCGAGGGATTGCCGCCGAGGTAGCCGACGGCAAGGTCGATGGTCGGCGCTTCGCCCTTCAGCGGGCGGCTCACCACCGACCAGGGCAGGAAATTCCTGGCGTAAGCAGGCAGCAGGGCCACGCCGCGGGTGGAGGCGACCAGCGACATCGCCATCGCCAGGTTGTCGATTTCGTGGGCAACCTTCAATTCGACCCCGCTGCGCTCCAGGTAGGTATCGATCACCACGCGCAGGCTGGGTGCGGTGGCGGAGACGTTGATGAAGATCTCGCCGGCGAGCTGGCGCAGGGCAACGGTTTCCTGCGCGGCCAGCTTGTGGTCGCTGGGCATCACCACCAGCAGCGGCTCGCGCACCACGGTGCGGTAGGCGAGGTCGCCGCCGCGCGGCTCGCGGCGCATGAAGGCGAGATCGAGCTTGCCACGCAGCAGGGCGTCGGCGAGGTCGGGCGAATATTGGCTGGTGACGGTGATCTCCAGGTCCGGCAACTGGTCCAGCAGGATGTGCATAGCCTCCGGCATCCAGCTCATCTCCTGGCCGGTGAGGAAGCCTAGGGCGAAGCTGGTCTTCGGCGGCTGGGCGGCGCGGCGCGCGGCTTGCCTGGCGGCCTCCACCTGGGCCAGGGCCAGCCGCGCATGGTCGAGGAAGGCGCGGCCGGCGGGCGTCAGTTCCACGCCGCGGGCGCTGCGCGCCAGCAGCGCGACGCCGACCTGTTCCTCCAGGTCGCGGATCTGGCGGCTCAGGGAGGGCTGCGAGGTAAACAGTTTCTGTTCGGCGGCCACGGTCAGGCTGCCGGCCTCGGCGACGGCGATGAAATAGCGCAGGTGACGCAGTTCCATGCTCTCTCCTGATCCAAAGCCATGCCCGTGAGGCATGCCAGCCAGCTTACAAAGTCTTTTTAAAAGCAGCCAGAGGGGCCTAGATTGCCACGCATCGCAGCACGGTACCGGTTCTGGAAAGCCCCACGGGGGCCAGCCTGACAGGCATTGCAACCGGTTTCGGGCTCACCGTCATCCAGGAGATCGCCATGAATACCCAAACCCCCAAGCCGCAACACCCGCAGCTGCTGTCGTCGGTCGCCATCGGCCCGGTCGCACTCGGCCACCGCGTGGTGATGGCGCCGCTGACCCGCCTGCGTTCGGAACTGCCCGGCGACGTGCCGGGCCCGCTGATGCTGGAGTATTACGGCCAGCGCGCTTCCCAGGGAGGCCTGATCATCGCCGAAGCCACCACCGTTTCTCCCACCGCTCGCGGTTACCTCGGCGCCCCCGGCATCTATACCGAGGCCCAGGCCGCCGGCTGGCGCAAGATCACCGGCGCCGTGCACGCCAAGGGCGGCCGCATGTTCCTGCAGCTGTGGCACGTCGGCCGCACCTCGCATGTCGAGCTGAGCGGCGGCGCCACGCCGGTCGGCCCGTCGGTGGTGCCTTACGAGGGCCTGGCCTTCACCTCGCAAGGCTGGGTGCCGGTGTCGCCGAACCGCGCGCTGGAGGTGTCGGAGATCCCGGCGCTGCTGGAGGATTACCGTCAGGCCGCGCGCCGCGCCCGCTCCGCCGGCTTCGACGGCGTGGAAATCCACTCCGCCAACGGTTACCTGCTCGACCAGTTCCTGCAGGACGGCAGCAACCGGCGCACAGACGAATACGGCGGCTCGCCGGAAAACCGCGCGCGCCTGCTGCTGCAGGTGACCCGCGCGGTGATCGAAGGCTGGGGTGACAGCCGCGGCGTGGCGGTCCGCGTCTCGCCCAGCACCGCTTTCAACGGCATGTCGGACAGCAACCCGACGGCGACCTTCAGCCACGTCGCCGCCGAGCTGGACAAGCTGGACCTGGCTTACCTGCACGTGGTCGAGCCGCGCGTGGTCGGCAGCCAGGAGTCGGCCGAGGGCCTGAAGCCGGTGGCCGCCGCCCTTCTGCGCAAGCTGTTCAAGGGCCCGATCATCGCCGCCGGTGGCTTCGACGCCGACGATGCCGAGGCCATCATCGCCCGCGGTGACGCCGACCTGGTGGCCTTCGGCCGCCACTTCATCGCCAACCCGGACCTGCCGCAGCGCATCCGCCTTAACGCGCCGCTGAACGCTTACCACCGCGACACCTTCTACGGCGGCGACCAGAAGGGCTACACCGACTACCCGGCGCTTGCCGCCTGAACCCACGCAAATCACTTATTCGCATCACTCAAGGAGTACCGTCATGAACAAGCTCAATGGCAAGACCGCCCTCGTTACCGGCGCTTCGCGCGGCATCGGCCGCGCCAGCGCCCTGGCCCTGGCCAAGGCCGGCGCCCAGGTGCTGGTGCACTTCAGCAGCAGCGAACAGGAAGCCGACGCCGTCGTCGCCGAGATCCGCCAGGCCGGCGGCCGCGCCGAGAAAGTCGGCGCCGACCTCGGCCTGGCCGATGGGCCGCACGCGCTGGCGCGCCAGGTGCGCGCCATCGTCGGCGAGCGCCTCGACATCCTGGTGGCCAACGCCGGCGTGGCGAAGGCCGCGTCGATCGAGGACACCACGGTGGAGGACTTCGACCGCCTGTTCGCGGTGAACGTGCGCGCGCCGTTCTTCCTGGTGCAGCAGCTGTTGCCGCTGCTGCGCGAAGGCAGCAACGTGGTGCTGCTGTCGTCGCTGGCGGCGCACGCCTCGGTCGGCACCCTGGCGGCCTACGCCGCCACCAAGGGTGCGGTGGACACGCTGGTCAAGCACTTCGCCGCGGCCCTCGGCGGGCGCGGCATCCGCGTCAACGCCGTCGCCCCGGGCGTGGTGGAGACCGACATGTCCAGCTTCACCAAGACCGAGGCCGGCCGCGAGTCGGCACTGGGCCTGCAGGCGCTGAAGCGCGTGGCGCAGCCCGACGACATCGCCGACGTGGTCGCCTTCCTCGCCTCCGATGCCGCCCGCTGGATCAGCGGCGACACGCTGCGCGTCGACGGCGGTTCCAAGCTCTGAAGCCTTGCGCTTCGACACGATTGTCGATCAGGAGATATCCATGTCTACGCAACAACTGAAGCTGTACCACGCCACCGGCTCGCCCAATGCCCGTCGAGTGCGCATTTTCCTGGCCGAGAAAGGCCTGCAGGTGCCGCTGGTCGCGGTCGATCTGGGCAAGGGCGAGCAGCACTCGGAGGCCTATCGCGCCATCAACCCGCGCCGCGTGGTGCCCGCCCTGATGCTGGAGGACGGCAGTGTCATCGGCGAAGTGCCGGCCATCATGCGTTACTTCGACGAGGCTTATCCCGAACATCCGCTGCTGGGCAGTACGCCGAAGGAGAAAGCGCAGATCGCCATGTGGGAGCGCCGCGCCGAGCTGGAAGGCTTCGCGCCGGTGATGGAGGGCGTGCGCAATCGCGCCGCCGGGCTCAAGGGCCGCGCCATCGCCGGGCCGCATGACTACGAGCAGATCCCGGCGCTGGTCGAACGCAGCGTGCAGCGCGCCAGGGACTTCCTCGCCGATCTCGAGCAGCGGCTGCAGCAGGTGCCTTTCGTCGCCGGCGAGCAGTACTCCGCCGCCGACATCACCGCCCTGGTGGCGGTGGATTTCGCCAAGGCGCTGGACGTGCAGGTGTCTGACGAGCAGGCGGCGGTGAAGCGCTGGTATGCGGCGGTGTCCGGCCGTCCGAGCGCCGGCGCCTGAACCGGTTGGCTTTCGCTCAGGGCTATCTGTCGCCCAAGCCCTCTCCCCGAAAGGGGAGAGGGCTTTTTGCGTTTCAGGCCTTGAGCGTGGCCATGTCGATGACGAAGCGGTACTTCACGTCGCTCTTCAGCATGCGGTCGTAGGCCTCGTCGATCTTCTGCATCGGGATCTTCTCGATGTCGGAGACGATGCCGTGCTCGGCGCAGTAGTCGAGCATCTCCTGTGTTTCCTTGATGCCGCCGATCAGCGAGCCGCCGAGCTGGCGGCGCTGGAAGATCAGGTTGCCGACGTTGAGCATCGGCGGCTCCGGCGGCACGCCGACCAGGGTCATGTGGCCGTCGCGCTTGACCAGGTTGAGGAAGGCGTTGAGGTCGTGCGGCGCGGACACGGTGTCGAGAATGAAGTCGAAGCTGCGCACGTGCGGCTTCATCTGCGCCTTCTCCTTGCTCACCACCACTTCGTCGGCGCCGAGGCGGCGCGCGTCCTCAGCCTTGCCGGGGGAGGTGGTGAACAGCACCACCCTGGCGCCGAAGGAGTGGGCGAACTTCACCGCCATGTGGCCGAGGCCGCCCAGGCCGACCACGCCGACTTTCTGGCCGCGACGCACGTTCCAGTGCCGCAGCGGCGACCAGGTGGTGATGCCGGCGCACAGCAGCGGCGCGGTGGAGGCGAGGTCGAGCTTGGGCGAGATGCGCAGGGTGAAGGCTTCATCGACGACGATGTTGTTGGAGTAGCCGCCGTAGGTGATGTTGCCGGCCTTGTCCTTGGCGTTGTAGGTGCCGGTGAAGCCCTTCTCGCAATACTGCTCCAGGCCCTCGCCGCAGGAGGCGCAGGTGCGGCAGGAGTCGACCATGCAGCCGACGCCGGCGAGATCGCCTTCCTTGAAGCCCTTGACGTGGGCGCCGACCTTGACCACCCGGCCGACGATCTCGTGGCCCGGCACCATCGGGAACATGCCGCCGCCCCACTCGTCGCGCACCTGGTGCAGGTCGGAGTGGCACACGCCGCAATACTGGATCTCGATCTGCACGTCGTGCGGGCCGGGCTCGCGGCGCTCGAACTTGAACGGCGCCAGCGGTGCCTTGGCGGCGTGGGCGGCATAACCTAGGGCGGCGGGCATGGTGCACTCCTCGTGACGGGTTTTTGGTTTGACGGGGCGCGCGCTGCGCACTGCGATGCCGCCGCCGGGATAAGGCTGGTCTGGTTATAGAGTAACCCCGGCGCGGCAGGTTCCGCACCCACGCCGGACGGCTGCCGGTGGCTTGAATGGCCCCCGTTCTGCCACCATTGAAGGCAGACTCTCTTGCGAGGACACCCCCATGGTCGGCTCCCTGTTCGGCGGCGGTCTCAAGATCAGCCCGCGGGATTTCCCCGATGCGCAATTCGACACACCCCTGGCGGCACAGCCCGGCCGCGCCCTGGCGGTGCTGGCCGGCGGCTGCTTCTGGTGCGTGGAGGCGGTGTACCGCGAGCTCGACGGCGTGCTGGAGGTGGTGTCCGGTTATTCCGGCGGCAGCGCCGAGGATGCCGACTACAAGACCGTCTGCACCGGCAGCACCGAGCATGCCGAGGTGGTGCAGATCGCCTACGATCCCTCGCGCATCAGCTTCGGCAAGCTGCTGAAGATCTTCTTCTCGGTGGCGCACGATCCGACCCAGCTCAACCGCCAGGGCAACGACATCGGCACGCAGTACCGCTCGGCGGTGTTCTACGCCGACGCGCAGCAGAAGGAGGTGGCCGAGAGATACATCCGCCAGCTCGATGCCGCCGGCGTCTACAGGCGCCCCATCGTCACCCGGCTGGAGCCGCTGGAGCAGTTCTTCGAGGCCGAGGGCTACCACCAGAACTACGCCGCGCTGCATCCGGAGCAGGGATATATCGCCGCCGTGGCCTTGCCCAAGGTGGACAAGCTGCGCGAGTACTTCGGCGAGAGCCTCAAGCGCTGATCGCCTCGCGGTCCAAGGAGGGACGCATGGAACGCCGCCGCATCGGCACGCTCGAGGTCTCGGCGGTCGGCCTGGGCTGCAACAACTTCGGCCGCCGCATCGACGAGCCGGCCAGCGCGGCGGTGATCCACGCCGCGCTCGACGCCGGCATCAACTTCTTCGACACCGCCGACAGCTACGGACACACCCACAGCGAGGAATTCCTCGGCCGGGCGCTGGCCGGGCGGCGCGCCGGGGCGCTGATCGCCACCAAGTTCGGCATGCCGATCGAAGGGCGCGGCCAGGGCGCGCGGCCGGAATACGTGCGCCAGGCGGCGGAGGACAGCCTGCGCCGCCTCGGCACCGACGTCATCGACCTGTACCAGCTGCACAAGCCGGATCCGCAGACGCCGATCGCCGACACCCTCGGCGCGCTCGACGAGCTGGTGCGCGCCGGCAAGGTGCGCGAAATCGGCTGCTCCAACTTCAGCGCGGCGCAGCTGCGCGAGGCGCAGCAGGCGGTGCGGCCCGGCTCGGCCTGCTTCGCCAGCGTGCAGAACCAGTTCAGCCTGCTGCACCGCGCGCCGCAGCTCGACCTGCTGCCGGAGTGCGCCCGTGGCGGTGTCGCCTTCCTGCCGTTCTTCCCGCTCGCCAACGGCCTGCTCAGCGGCCGCTATGGGGGCCGTTTCCATTGCGACGAGGCGCCGCCCGAGGGCAGCCGTTTCACCGCCGGCGCCTGGGGCGCCTCGGCCTGGAACGAGGCCAACTTCGCCGCGGTAGAGGCGCTGCGCGGCTTCGCCGCGGCGCGCGGCCGCAGCCTGCTGGAACTGGCCTTCGGCTGGCTGCTGGCGCACCCGGCGGTATCCTCGGTCATCGCCGGCGCCAGCCGGCCGGAGCAGGCGCAGGCCAACGCCGCGGCCGCAGGCTGGAAGCTTGGCGCCGAGGATCTGGCCGGGATCGAGCGCCTGCTGCAAGCGGCCTGAAAGCCGCGCGGGGCCCCGCATAGCCGCCGAATGTTGCGCCGCCCTTTACGCCCGCCGCGGCGGCCGGCGGGTTACCATGATCCATCGGGCAATCCAGGAATCCAGGAGCACGGCAATGCAAGGTGGCAGGCGGGCATGAAGGCGATGCTTGGGGTGTTGATGGCGGTGGCGGCGGCGCTGCCGCAGACGGCGGGGGCACAGTCGGCGGCGGACCAGCTCAGCCGCGAGCAGGCGCGCGCGCTGGTGCAGGTTTACCTCAAGTCGCAGGGCGTGCGTACCGAGGCGCCCGACTTCGACCTGGAGAACGAGCCGGACGAGCAGGAGCTGCCGGCCTTCATCCTGTTCCACGCCTACTACAACACCGCTACCCGGCTGACCAACATCGGCGCCTATGCCGTCGACCGCAGGAGCGGCGCGCTGTGGGAGCCGGTGGCCTGCGAGCTGCTGCATTCGGACGCGCTGGCGCAGCTGCAGGAACAGTACCGCGACCACATCGGCCTGTCGAAGGCGCCGGCGCCTCGCCCTGCTACTGAGCCCGGTTCTCGAGCTGTCGTCAGGCGGCCCAGGCCGCCCAGTCAGTCCTCGACCCGCCCGCGCAGCGCCTTGACGCGGCCGCGCTGGGCCTTGCCCTCCAGCCGGCGCTGCTGCGAGCCGCGCGTGGGCTTGGTCGGGCGGCGCTTGCGCGGCACCACCGCGGCGGCGGCGATCAGCTCGCGCAGCCGCTCCAGCGCCGCCTCGCGGTTCTGCTCCTGGCTGCGGTGCTGCTGCGCCTTGATCACCACCACGCCATCGCGCGTCAGGCGCTGGTCGGCGCGCGCCAGCAGCCGCTCCTTCAACTCCTCCGGCAGCGACGAGGCGCGGATGTCGAAGCGCAGGTGGATGGCGCTGGAAGTCTTGTTGACGTTCTGGCCGCCCGAGCCCTGCGAGCGCATGGCGCTGAGCTCGATCTCCTCGAGCGGCAGGGCCAGTTGGTCGTTGATCCTGAGCATGGCCCCGGTATTGTGCCAGCGGCTAGAATCCGCGGCATGGACGACGAAACCCTCAACGCGCGCCTGGTGGAGCTGGAAACCCGCTTCGCCTACCAGGAGGAGGCGCTGCAGGTGCTCAGCGCCGAGGTGGCGCGGCAGGCGCGGCACATCGAGCAGCTCGAGGCGCTGTGCCGCGAGCTGATCGAGCGCGCCCGCAACAACGAGGGCGGCGTGTTCCGCGGCACGCCGGCGGACGAAGTGCCGCCGCACTATTGAGCGCTTCCGCGGCGTGAAGATCTGGGTCGACGCCGATGCCTGCCCGCGGGTGATCAAGGAGATCCTGTACCGCGCGGCGCAGCGCCGCCGCGTGGAGCTGGTGCTGGTGGCGAATCAGCCGCTGGCGGTGCCGCGCTCGCCGCAGATCCGCGCCGTGACCGTACCCAAAGGCTTCGACGTCGCCGACCAGGCCATCGCCGGCTGGGCCGAACCCGGCGACCTGGTGGTGACCGCCGATATCCCGCTGGCCGCGGCGGTGGTGGAGAAGGGCGTGCAGGCGCTCAATCCGCGCGGCGAGCTGTACACGGCGGACAACGTGCGCCAGCACCTGTCGATGCGCAATTTCATGGATACCCTGCGCGGCGCTGGCGTGCAGACCGGCGGCCCGGAGGCGTTCGGGCAGCGGGACCGGCAGGCGTTCGCCAATCAGCTGGACCGGCTGCTGGCGAAGGTGAAGCCCGCCGCCTAGGTACTTTTCTCCCGCTCCCATTGCAAGGGGACAGGAGACTGGTGCGCTCTAAATCTGACCGCTTTGCGCCGCCCGATGCTGCGCCTCCAGCTTGTTCCACCGCGCCAGTTCGCGCAGGT
>ERZ1034409.216-NODE-216-length-13977-cov-23.564718_pt1 | contig 13977 bp, 10 predicted proteins | sample MGYA00520610_ERZ1034409 | MGnify/ENA primary metagenome ERZ1034409 (study PRJEB33736, sample SAMEA104288480) | Azolla microphylla | place: Ecuador | collected 1982 | study: EMG produced TPA metagenomics assembly of the PRJEB19522 data set (Is there foul play in... | reverse complement strand
ATAAGCTAATTCATCGCTTAATAAAAAAGTGATTGATTTTGTTTATATATCCATCAAGCTTTACACTTATATAGATGATTTTAAAGTCCTCATTAGTTTTTATTAGGAAATCAGGTGCGTTTCCCCTGGAGTAAGTCATGATACGGGTCTTTGCCGATAATGGGAAATGGGAGTCAGCGAGGTAAAAAGCAAATGACGACTTCTTTTGATAGAGTTACTTACAGTCAGCTTCTATTAGAGTTACAACCTAAAGTTATGACAACAGAAGCAGAATAAGACCGCACTTTAGAAACTGTTGAAAAAATGATGGCGTATAAAAATCGGACAGCCGAACAGACTCCTATATTACAACTCTTAGTTACTCTGACTGAGGAGTTTGAAAAAAACTATACCATGGAAACATCATCACCTTATGCTATAGTGCAACACCTGATGGAAGGACGTGGAATTAAACAAGCTCAACTAGTAGGAATAATTGGCTCTAAAGGAGTTGTTTCAGAAGTTGTGAATGGCAAAAGAGCAATTAGCAAAGCTCAAGCAAAAGCATTAGGATAGTTTTTTAATATCTCTCCCTTATTGTTTATTGAGCAAGTAGTGGTAACTGATTATCACCGCATGGTAACGAATTCCTCAGCCGAGCTAGGATGGATACCGATAGTAGCATCAAAATTTGCTTTGGTAGCACCCATTTTGATTGCGATCGCAATTCCTTGAATAATCTCCGCCGCATTCGTTCCTACCATGTGCGCTCCCAGCACCTTATCGGTGTTCTTATCAACCACCAATTTCATTATGGTTTTTTCTTCTTTACCAGCTAAGGTGTAGTACATGGGACGGAAGCGACTGCGATAAATTCTTAGTGCATCACCATGTTTTTCTCGGGCTTCTGCTTCTGTCAAACCTACTGTAGCAGCTTCGGGATTCGTAAAAATTGCGGTGGGGACATTTTCATAACTCATAATACGAGACTTACCACCAAATACCGTATCTGCAAAGGCTCGACCTTCATTAATCGCCACAGGAGTTAAATTAATCTTGTTTGTACAATCTCCCACTGCATAGATATTTCCTTCTACTGTTTGACTATATTTATCAACAATAACTGCTCCATCATGAAGCTTAACTTTGGTGTTTTCCAAACCCAGGTTTTGTGTATTTGGTTTGCGGCCAAGAGCAGCTAAACTGACAGCATCCACAACAACTATCTCTTCAGACTCCCCATCTTTGCGAACTGTTACTTTAATTCCTTCTGCATCTTTTTCAAGAGTAATTAGTTGGATGTTATTGAGAATTCTAATCCCGTGGTTAATCATTCCTTGCTGAATTTCAGTCTGCAAATCTTGATCAAAACCACGCAAGATTGTTTCACTACGTGTTATTTGAGTGACTTCTGTTCCCAGTCCGTTCATGATGGAAGCAAATTCTGAGCCGATGTAACCTCCCCCTAAAATTACCATACGTTCGGGCTGTTTCTGAAGATCGAAAATATCATCAGAGGTAATAGCGTGTTCAACTCCTAAAATGTTGGGTTTAATAGGATGCGCACCAACGGCAATCAATATCTTATCTGCTGTTAGTTGGCGATCGCCAACTAAAATTGTATGGGCATCAACGAGTTTTCCATATCCTTGGAATACCTCAACTTTAGAATTATCAAGCATTTTCTGATAAATTCCATTAAGGCGAATGACTTCATTGTTGACTGTAGTAATCATCTTTTCCCAATCTAGAGAACTCTGGACAGCACTCCAACCATATCCTTTGGCATCCGAAAATAGCTCAGGAAAATGAGAAGCATAAACCATCAGTTTTTTAGGGACGCAGCCACGATTAACGCAGGTTCCGCCTAGTCGGTCAAATTCAGCAATTCCTACCTTAGCTTCGTATTCTGCGGCACGTCTGGCAGTCGCAATACCACCAGAACCAGCACCAATTACAAATAAGTCGAAATCGTAGGTCATATTAATTTTAGATTTTGGGTTTTGGATTGTATATTAAATATTTGCTTAAATATTTATTGGGTTTATACTATCGGTTAGAAATCGGGAGATTTGGAAACAGGGAAATGGGGAGCATAATATTATGTTTCTGCCCCCTAGCTTCAATCACGAATTACACACTTTTGAGGTACTTTAACATGGTGTCTGCATCTGAAACTTCAAAGGGATCGCTGGGACAGTTGTCATCCAAACCTGGCTCAATGAACATCTTTTCAATTTTGCCATCATTTACTACCATTGAGTAGCGCCAAGAACGCATTCCAAAGCCCAGGTTAGATTTGTCAACTAACATTCCCATTTTACGAGTAAATTCGCCATTCCCATCAGGTAATAAAAAGACGTTCTCAGCGCCTTGTTGTTTACCCCATTGGTACATAACAAAAGCATCACAGATATACAAATAACGCTATCTACCCCCAATGGTTGAAATTCTTTGTAGAGTTCCTCATAAGGGGGCATATGTGAGGTGTAACAGGTGGGAGTAAAAGCTCCAGGTAATGAAAATACAACTACACGCTTGCCAGCAAACAGTTCTTCTGTGGTGCGATCTTGCCACCGGAAAGGGTTGGGTCTACCAATGGACTCGTCACGGACACGCGTTTTGAACACGACGCTAGGAACGGTTGCGATCAAAGCCATATTAACCTCTGAAATTTTGATGTGTGAAATTATGTTTGGTGTCTGCCGATGTATCTCACAATACTTTTTACTCAAGCAATAAGCAGTAAGCATAAACACTCATTTAATTGTAAAAATTAAATATTTTGTTAATTCACGAATATGATAACCTGTAATGAGGTTAAAAATTTCTAGACAAACCTAGAATCATGCAGGAACAAGCAGGTGCAATTATTGAAACCTTAAAATCTAAGGGTTTGACGGTAACTCCTCAATGATGAGGTGAAAGTTCACAGTGAACAGACTGATAACTTATAAACAATTGTGATTGACATCACCTATTCACTGCTGTTGTTATCACCAAAAACATTGATAATTCTTACCACTACTTGATTAAGTCAATTACTTCAAAGGTAGAGATTCTAGGGGATATTAATATTATGAAGTTAAAGGACAACCCCCATGCGCTACATCACAATTCCTCCTGGTGCTGTTTCAGAAATCATCGCGACTTCTGCTGATAGTGGACTTTTGATTTTAGCGGATCGCCACGGACTGATGGCAGCTATTTTAGATGAGTTTATAAATGATGATGAAGCCCTCAATAGACTATTACTTCATGTGATTAGAAGTCCGATTCAGTTAATAGATCAAATCTCCTACGATCGCTAAATATTATGTATCGCTAAATATTATGATGATTTTTTATATCTTTAGAGAAGATTGGAGATCAATGAGGTACAGAATCTAAATCGAAACCTAGTACCGCCATGAATTCAAAATGCTTCCTTCAGAAGAGCTACGGTAAAAAAATAGTGCTTCCAGCAGAGCAGGCTGCGCCAACAAAATCCAAAATGTATACGCTGTGTGTGAGCTTTTCAGTGATTTGGAATGGTTGGTTTACTTACGCCGTACTGTACTAGACAGCAAGAGAGTTTTACTTCTAACTCCTGACTCCTGACTCCTACTGTAATTTTAGTGATCAATAGAGGGTGCAGGGCTTTTGATAAGTCAAAAACAAGGCATTTTTTCCCATACACCCTACACCCTACACCCTAAACCTGGGAATCTTCAACTTGACCAACGCGACGAATGTTAAGAATATCGCTCATTTTCTTAATTTGCACAAACAAGTGTTCTAATTGAGAGCGATCGCGAATATCAATTCCCAAATCCATCAGTGCCGGTTGTCCCAAAGCTGTTTTCACATTAGCATGGCGCACATTTATACCTTGGTCGCTCAACCGCGATAAAATATCCTTCAATATTCCCACTCTATCAAGAGTCTCAATTTGAATATCCACCGGATAAGTGTAAGGACGACCGCTATTTTCTATGGCAGTATTCCATCTGACTGGTACTAGTCGCTCACATTCCACATTATCCACATTATGACATCCTTGACGATGAATGGATATACCTCTCCCCCGCGTTACTACGCCTATAATCGCTTCCCCAGGAATCGGCGTACAACATCCAGCTATATGATAAAGCAAACCTTCCACACCAATAATAGGTGAATCACTAGCACGAGAAGTAATTGGTGGTGTATCTCGCGACGTTTTGGATGTTGACTCCTTGGGTATAAATGACATAACATCAGCCATCGGTTGTTGTGCTTTCACCACATCCCGCCAGCGATTTAACACCAAGTTTAAAGTAATTTCTCCATAACCTAAACCTGCTAGTAAATCTTCCACACTGTGATAATTGCACTTTTCAGCCACAGTATGCATTGCATTTGATTTCAGCAAGTGATCAAAACCAGTTTTACCGAGTTCCTTCTCTAATAAATCTCTTCCTCGTGACACATTTTCTTCCCGGCGCGATCGCTTGTACCATTGTTTGATGCGATATTTCGCCGTCGAAGTCCTGACAAAATTCAACCAATCCAAACTAGGATGGCTATTCTTTTGAGTAATAATATCAACAATATCGCCATTGTGTAATCGCGTTGATAATGGCACGATGCGCCCATTGACCCGCGCCCCTGCACAATGATTTCCCACCTCTGTATGAATTCGATAAGCAAAATCTATACTCGTAGATCCGGGACTTAGAGGAACAACATCCCCCTTTGGGGTGAAGACATAAACATCATCTTCAAATAGATTGTCTTTAACACTATCTAAGTACTCTTGAGCATCTTTTAAATCACTTTGCCACTCTAATAGTTGCCGTAACCAAGTAAACTTCTCATCTGTTCCTGTTAATTGGCTATTAGTAGAACCCCCGGTTTCTTTATACTTCCAATGTGCAGCAATCCCATACTCAGCAACATGATGCATTTCCATTGTCCGAATTTGCACTTCCAAAGGGCGACCAGTCAAACCAATGACCCCAGTATGCAAGGACTGGTAACGGTTAGGTTTAGGCAGCCCAATGTAATCTTTGAATCTTCCTGGTATGGGGCGAAACGCATCATGAACAACAGCCAACGCCCGATAGCATTCTTCATTAGTTTGCACAATAATTCGCAGTGCAGCCAAATCATAAATTTCATGAAATTCTTTGTGCTGACGATGCATTTTTTGATAAATGCTATAAAGGTGTTTCGGACGACCGCTGAGATCCAAACATTGGATTCCCGCCTGTTGCATTCGTTTCCGTAACACTTCCGTAGCTCTAGCCAATTTTTCTTCCCGTGCGGTTCGTTTTTCAGAAACGTGCTGCTGAATTTCTCGGAAAGCATCAGGTTCCAAATACTTAAATGCCAAATCTTCCAATTCCCATTTAACCCGCCAAATCCCCAAACGATTAGCTAAAGGTGCAAAGATATCTCGTGTTTCCTGGGCGCTACGGCGACGGCTAGCTTCTGACATATACTGCAAGGTTCGCATATTATGCAAACGGTCTGCCAACTTCACCACAATTACCCGAATATCCTGCGCCATGGCCAAAAACATTCGCCGGAAATTTTCCGCTTGGCTTTCAGTTTTACTGGTGAAATTGATTTTAGAAAGCTTGGTGACACCTTCTACCAATTGTCTGACTTCAGCCCCAAAATGCTCTTCTATTTCTTCAATTGTGACTTCTGTATCTTCCACTACATCATGAAGAAATCCAGCTCCTATCATAGCAGGACTTCCTCCCAAATCACGCAGCAATCCGGCTACAGCTACAGGATGAGCTATATAAGCTTCTCCAGACTTGCGGTACTGACCTTGATGCAGTTGATAGGCAAATTGAAAAGCATGACAAATCAAAGCAATATCGCTATGCATTCGGTTATCTTCCGCTGTGCTAGTCTTTGCTGATGTTTCTCGTAAACATTTCTTGAGCCATTCCGGAAGACTGACATCAACTGAGGAATCAAGAAGTAAGCTGCTCATACAAGAGAAAAGATAAATTTTTGGTGGATAATAGAGATATAGATGAAAATTACAGCATCGTCAAAAGAAGATGCTGTCCCAGGTACAGGTAGGAAAAACAGTGTGAGGATGACTGTATAATAATTGCCTGTGAACATCATCCATTAAGGGTGTCGAGGCACATAAACAGAATATCCATATATGACAAACAAAGCCTGAGAGAATAATTCTAGGCTTCTAATTTGATTAAGTCCATGAAAGGGTTTATTCTAAAAGAAAATTTTCTTGACACTAATAGTAGCTAATTATATTGGACAAATATCCAGTTAATTAGTTTGGAAGTTTTATCTTGACAGGATGAAGTATAACAACCTCTATCCCTTGGCTAAGAGCTGTTGGAACTTTTTGTAGATTTTCACTTTCCAGAAGTCAAGTCTGCTGCATTCAGTGCTTGTTTGACAACAGAACTCATTAACTAATGTTAGCTGATTTGACGTAATATGTCTAATGTCTAGGAAAACAATGACATTTTGCAATACTAATAGCAGGTAGGAGTTAGAAGAAGGAGTTCAGGAGTATGGCTTATGCCACGCTATACTATCAGGAGTTAGGAGTTATGTCTCAGTATCTTGAAAAATACCAAGAATTTGCCACATTACTGGAGCAATTCCGCTCTTATATCACCCAAAACCAAATAAGTGCTCCTTTTTTGCGGCAGCATCTACGCGAGTTGCAGCAATGGTTTGTCCAGCAAATTGTGCCTATATGTAATCTGGACTGGCGTGAACAGTCCTATCAGACCGAGATTAGTAAGCAACTGCGATTGCTGGAAATAGATGTGATGTTTTTCCAAGGTGCAAGGCAGTCTGTAACGGCAGAAGCGAGACTTAGAAACATTAGCGATCGCCTCACTACTCTAATTCAATATTGCCATGCCATACTGCAATCGAAAGCACCAGAAGGTTGAATTTAGTGATCATTTGTCAGTTATTCAAATTATTAATTTTCTCCCCTGCGCCCAATCATCAATCACCAATCACCTGTTACCTGTTATAATACGAACTAAGTTGGAAATATACAAACTATGCCACAGGACTTATCACCCCTTTGGATATCGCTGAAAACTTCATTTCTAGCGACTTTCATCACCTTCTTTCTGGGTATTGGTGCTGCTTACTGGATGTTCGGATATAGAGGTAAAGGGAAATCTATCATCGAGGGTATTTTTATTGCACCGTTGATTTTACCACCTACAGTTGTTGGTTTTTTGTTGTTGCTATTTTTTGGTAGAAATGGTCCGGTTGGTAAATTGATGGAACTATTTAACCTCACAATAGTTTTTACTTGGTATGGTGCGGCTATAGCTGCAACTGTAGTTTCATTCCCGTTAATGTATAAAACTGCATTGGGATCTTTTGAACAAATTGATGCTAATTTGTTGCGTGTCGCGAGGACTTTAGGTGCTAAGGAACTAACAATATTTTGGCGGGTTAGTTTACCTTTAGCTTTTCCTGGCATTTTAGCAGGTGTAACATTAGCTTTTGCCCGTGCTTTGGGTGAATTTGGAGCAACTTTGATGTTAGCTGGTAACATTCCTGGACAAACGCAGAATGTACCGATGGCAATATATTTTGCTGTGGAAGCTGGGGATATCAATGAAGCTTGGTTTTGGGCGGTCTCAATTGTGGCAATTTCTCTATCCGGGATTATTTTAACTAACTTATGGCAAGAACAAAAACATAAAGTTAGAAGCATAAATAAAGAAATAAATAAACAAATAGAACCAGAAAATCAATCTTTCCTTGCATCTTCCAGATCTTCTGCATCCGGCTTATTTATAGATATTGAAAAAAAACTGGCAAGTTTTCAGCTCCAAGTAGCTTTTAATACAGATAGTCAACCATTAGGATTGTTGGGTGCTTCTGGTGCAGGAAAAAGTATGATTCTCCGTTGCATTGCGGGGATAGAAACACCAACACAAGGAGTAATTGTATTAAATAATAAAGTTTTATTTGATTCAAAAAAAGGAATTGATATTCCTGTTCGTAACCGTCGCATTGGATTTTTATTCCAGAATTATGCTTTATTTCCACATCTAAATGTGGCCCAGAATATCGCCTTTGGTTTACCAAAAGAATTATCTCGTGGAAATCTTAAGTTAGAGGTAGAAAAACAATTAATAGCAATGGAACTACAGGGATTAGGTGATCGCTATCCTCACCAACTTTCTGGAGGACAACAACAAAGAGTAGCTTTAGCTAGGGCTTTGGCAAGTCAACCGGAAGGATTGCTCTTAGATGAGCCATTTTCCGCCCTTGATACACATCTACGCAGTCAGTTAGAACAACAGATGACAGAGACTTTAACTGATTATTCCGGTGTGACTTTATTTGTCACTCATAACATGGAAGAAGCATATCGGCTTTGTGCCAATTTATTAGTATTAGAAAATGGTAAAGAAGCTCATCATGGTTCTAAATATGAGATTTTTCAGCACCCGGCTACTATGAATGTGGCTAAAATAACTGGATGTAAAAACTTTTCTCGCGCTGTTTGTATATCATCCCAACAGCTAGAAGCCATTGATTGGAATTGTACTCTCCAAGTAGAATCAGTTCCTAATAAATTATCTCATATCGGGATTCGGGCCCATCAAATTCTTTTCACCAATGACCCATATCAGGAAAATACTTTTCCCTGTTGGTTAGCCAGAACCAGTGAAACGCCTCACCGGATGACCTTATTTTTAAAGTTGCATTCTCCGGCTCGAAATGTTCATGATCATCACTTGCAAGCTGAAGTTTATAAGGAAAAATGGGTAAAAATCAAAGACTTACCTTTTCCTTGGTATGTACATTTAGAACCTTTGCGGTTGATGTTAATGGAATAGTCTCGTGACTTCCCTTTGAATTTTGAATTGGTATTACTTGTCAGGTTTCAACAATAAATAAGATAACTATCCATCACTAACTGTAACACCAGCGCAATCGCCTGCGACTTCAGCAGTACCTCAAAAGAAATAATCTACCCTACCAACACCTTTAATTTTGCCTCCTGTATCTTGGACTCATACATAACGCCTAATGGTCCATAATATGCACTAAAGAAAACTGTACCTTAACTATCTTTCCCAATTGATTGATAAAATACAAACTCTTTTTCCTTCCCTGTGTGTAATTCTGCAAGCTTTGATCAACAGGATCTCTTGTAATTCCTGGGATTTTATATTTTTGATAAGCAGTCGCAGCACGATCAGTTTTCAAGTATTTTTAACTTTGGTTAATAGATTTTAATAACGCTTTTTTATCTGTTATTTCATCCTGTTCATTATCATAAGTTCTCCCATGTAAACAAGACAGATCCTTTTCACAAGAAGTAACAGGAATTGTTTGGACAAGTACAGGTGAGTTTTTGGTATCTTCAGTTTTCAAGGTAAATGGTAAATCCCATTTTGTAATTTGATATTCTGGAGAACTGATGTTTTTATTTTTCACCGCTGCTATTTCCAAGAAAAAAATTGTGGAAAAATTGGTAAGCTGAGAGTTACGTTAAATATCATAGTTTATGACATTAACATAGGAGTTCAGTACTTAGGAGGGAGAAGAAGAAAGAACGAGTCAGGATTTTTTTTAGTTGATCTGCTCCCAATTACGAATTTATTCATTCATATTATGGTAGGTAGCAACAGCAGAAGGTGAAATGCGATTTAAGTAACGGAAAATCCAATATTTGAATATAGTATCTAAAATTACGGGAAATGTAGCAATGAATAAAAAGATAAAATCCCTATTAGCAGGTAATCCCCAGTGTCGTGATAAACCTTCCAGAATTACTTCCCAACCGTGAGGAGAGTGAAAGCCGACAAATACATCAGTAAACAATATAATAATAAATGCTTTGGCGCTATCACTTAATCCATATACTATATGATCCAAGAAATCTTTGAGAACGGAAATAGAAGACTTACTGATAAATAACAGCCAGATAAAAGCAGCCACGGAAAAAATATCTGCAAATACATTTTTAATCGCATTAGAACTTTGACTCCAAAACTCCTCTGCTATTTCCTGTGCTTTCTCTTTCATCTGGCGTTCTAGAACTTCAGGTGATAGCGTTGGGGCATTAGTAATGAAGTTTTCAAATTTGATTCTTTCTTCAAACCTTTGCAGTTCTACAAGTGCTTCTTCTTCCATTTCTGCATTGAGAAAGACTTCCACGGCTTCTGCACTTCTAAAATGCTCAACTAAAGGACCGACAAATACAGCTTTAGCTATTTGATGAGTTAGCAGTGGTATGATGATGAGTAATAAAATAAAGCGAATAGAGATAATTGTTCTTTTTTGTGTTTGTCTAAAAGTTTTCACTACGTCTTGTTCAGAATTTGGATCTAATTCCGACTGTAGACGAGTAATGGTAGTTAAAATTGAACGAGGTAAAACTCCTGTAGTATCAGTTTTACGTTTGGGTTCTCTATCGTCGCTCTTAACTGGTAATATTGGTCTATTTAGTTGGGTAATGATCTGATTTTCGGCTACAATGTTACGTGAAGGCACTGAATTTGTAGAATTTTTTTCTAAATCATCATTTGTGTATTTGGTAATGACCTGATCAATAAATTCTAGCTTTTCTAAAACTAAAACTGGAGTTGTATATTCTATGCCTGTTTTAGCAGCTGCTTGTTGTTTAGATTCATTGGAAAACCAACGACTGGCTTTAAATTCCGTCAGCCGCATCCGAGTATTTCTTAATAATTTCTTTAATTCTGTATAAAAATAGTCCATAACACTACTACTGTACATAGCAGAATCTGGGCATATTTTTTGACTATTAAAATGCTTATCTTCGAGTTCTTTAATTTTCAAGGCTGATTGATAAGCTTCATTTAAAGAGCGTTCTGGTGTCAGCAAGTACCATCTGTAAGCAGCTAATAGGAAAGGGTATATTTTTTGACTAAAGACAGAGTTTCTCATCGTTGATTATCATTTCACATAGTTTGGTGATTATGGAACTTAAGCTAACGCAAAAGTTATACTAACAACTATATAAGGAGTTTTTTTGTGGTTTCGGATTCTATTTGGATTGTCGGTAGTAGCCGCAGCGGTAAGACGACTCGTTTAGCCAAGGAGTTTTGTCATTGGGTACAAATTGGCAATCAACATACAGAACTATTTTATAGGAAAAATCAAAATAATAAAAATGGTAAAAACTCAATTAAAACCGCAAATCTCCGACAAACAGAACCAGGAGTTTTGGTTTTAGCTTCTAATGATAATAATCGCCGTTTCTTAAGTGATAATATTGTGGCTTTGACTTCAGGAAAATCCCCAATTCGTGCTAAGACAACTGTGGGGTTTATTCAGGATGAGGTAATTTTATTTTGGCCGTTATTAATTGAATCTTTGCGAATTAAAGCACAATTTCCGGTCAGATTACGCCCAGAAACTGAGCAAGAATTAGCAACCAAATTGTGGCGTTATCAATTAGATGCTGAAACTTTGCAACGTGCAGGTGTGAATGAGTATCGCTTAGTTAGGCGGATATTGGACTTGTGGCAATTAGCAGCTTATGGTGGGTTAATTTGTGAAGATATTGCGAATATATTGCAAACAGGTTTAGAGGAAAATGGCAGGAATTTAGAACCAGAACTTTTAGGTTCTTTGCTGTTAGATTGGCGTAATTGGTGTTTAGAAAGGGGATTTTTGAGTTATGGACTGATAACGGAACTGTACAATCAGCATTTATTAACTAATGGTGATTATCAGCAAAAATTGATGCAACGTTATCAAAGAGTTATAGCAGATGATGTGGATGAATATCCAGCCATAGCCCGTAATTTGTTTGAGTTTCTGTTAGATAATGGTGCGATTGGGGCGTTTAGCTATAATCCAAAAGGGGCGGTGCGCTGGGGTTTAGGTGCAGATCCCAAATATTTAGAAGGGTTAGCAAGGCGTTGTCAGGTAGAAAATTTAGTCAGTCCGCGACAAAATAGCCTAGGCTATCGACTGACTACACAGATGCTAGAATTAGTCACCGAACCAATGGCGATGTTGAGCTTACCAAAGTCTGTGGAGTTGATTCAAACTTCTTCACGCGCTCAACTTTTGCGAAAAACAGCAGAAGAGATTATTCAAGCGATAAAATCAGGAATGGTGGAACAGGAAGAAGTGGCGATTATTGCACCCGGGTTAGATGCGATCGCACGTTATACTTTCATGGAGATATTAACTAAACAAAATATTCCCGTCGAATCTCTCAATGACCAACGCCCCTTAATTAGTTCAGCAGCTATCAGAGCTTTACTCACCTTATTAGCTTTAGTTTACCCTGGCTTGGGACGGCTTGTAGACCGGGATGAAGTTGCAGAGATGTTGGTGGTGTTGAGTTGGAGTAATAGCCATGATGGAGAGTTAGTAACTTGGGAAGACGGAGAGAAAAAAGAATTCCCACAACCGAAGATTGATCCTGTACGCGCTGGGTTAATTGCAGATTACTGTTTTATACCGCATCCAGACAACCCACACCTACTAGAAGTGAAAACCTTTGAACGCTGGGATAGAATTGGCTACGTGGCAAGTCAAGCCTATGGAGATATTTTACAGTGGATTGAAAAACAGCGATACCTACTGCGATCACCACAAGAACAGCATCTTATCCCTACTCCCATTTCCCTGTTATATTTAGCAATTCAAAATTTTCTCTGTAAAAATAGCAATCCCCAATATCAACAACTAGCAGCACTGCGAGAACTATTAGAAACCGCTCAACATTACTGGGAAGTAGATACAAGATTAAAACAAACTGACTTACAACGAGCGGAACTTACCAATGTGATCGCCGAATTTATTCAACTCCTGCGCCGTGGTACAATTACAGCTAACCCGTACCCCTTACATCCCATCGGAAATACCAGAAAAGCCGTTACCTTAGCAACCATCTTCCAATACCGTGCTAGTCGCAGAAATCACCAATGGCATTTTTGGCTAGATGCAGGTTCACCGCTCTGGGCTAAAGGCGGTGCAGCCACTTTATACGGTGCTACTTTGTTCTTGCAAGATAGATTAGGTGAACCTTGGACAGCAGCCAATGAACAAAAAGCCCAAACACAAAGATTACACCGCATAATAGCAGATTTACTGGCGCGTGTTGGTGAAAAAGTTTTTTTATGTCACAGTAATTTAGCCGTCAATGGACAGGAACAAATGGGTCCCCTATTACCTTTAGTTCATGCTTGTGGGACAGTTAACATTTCCTAAATGATTACCTCAATTTAACCGTGAATGTGTTAAATAAAGATCATTGCAATTAGCTAAAAATGCTTGTTCAATGACAAATAATTTCGACCAAGCACGAATTTAATGCTATTGGGACAGCGACTGGTGTTTCTAGTCGTCCTCCCACAACAAGGCCTTTTACCAGTGATTTAAGTGGACAGGAATTTTGGCAACTGTGTCAAGCTGGATATTGGCCAAAAGGATTGTTATTTGGTGCTTGTTCTTATTATTTCCATAGCGATCACACCACCCGCACCTTAATGAGTACTCTATTTGGAATCGTCTTTTTGTCCAAGGTAGACCCAACCAAGAATTAACACAGTTTACCCAACGCTTTCAAGATGCACGGGAATTAGCAGTCATGCAACTTTCAGAACAAGTCCAACAATTGGTACCTAAAGGTGCAGTAGGAATGCACATCGAAAAAGGTGAATAACTCATCACCTAAAACCCACATTCCGCACTTCATTCTGTACTACGTGCGTAAGTCTAAAAATAGACAGTAGAATAAAAATTACCAACAACTGGGAACTCGTAAGTATTGACAATAAATTCAGGATAAAAGAAAGGATTCAGGTTTAAGGTAGAGGGATTAAAAAAGGTGTATGGAAAGCAGAGTGAACCATAGCTTTCATAGGTTGGTCAAAAAACTCAATTAGAGAAAGTGCTTGAAGGCGACAAGTTTGTATAACGGTCAATAAATTGGCAGCATGTTGGAATGACTCCAGAGAAAGAGAACCACCACAGACTTTTCCTTGTGTCAGTGCTAAACCTAAC
>ERZ1034409.214-NODE-214-length-14094-cov-2.671771_pt1 | contig 14094 bp, 14 predicted proteins | sample MGYA00520610_ERZ1034409 | MGnify/ENA primary metagenome ERZ1034409 (study PRJEB33736, sample SAMEA104288480) | Azolla microphylla | place: Ecuador | collected 1982 | study: EMG produced TPA metagenomics assembly of the PRJEB19522 data set (Is there foul play in... | reverse complement strand
GCGCATCTGTGTCAGGAAGCCTTCGACCTCGCCCTCCGGCACCGGCTGGGCGCCGCTCAGCGCCTCCGGCGCCAGCGCCGGGCCGTTCTGCATACCGGCGGCGGTGCGCAGGGTCTCGCGCAGCTGCGTCTGCGCTGCCTCGCTGGACTGGGCCGACACCGCCAGCTCGACCATGTCGCCGAGCAGCTTGCGCAGCGGGTGGGTCTGGTTGGCGAAGAAGCTGTTGTCGCTCAGCGCGGTCTTGTACACCGGGTAGCGCAGCTTCTCGATCGCCGGGCGCAGCGCCTCGGGCAGCACCGTCAGCGACAGCAGCAGGACCATCAGCGCGATGCGCACCGGCAGGGCGAAAGCCCGGCCGGCGGCGCCGACCGCGAGCAGGGCCATGAACGGCGCGGCGATGACGTAGCTGTTCTGCTCGGTCATCGGGTTGAACAGCATCAGGTAGGCGGCGCTGAGCGCGTACAAAGTCAATGCCGGCGAGGCGCCGGCAGGCGTCGGGCTTGGCGAGGCGGCGCCGGCGCGGGCGCGCAGCCGCCGGGCTGGCCGTAGCCGCCCTGCCCTGCGCCCGATTGGCCGTAGCCGGCCTGGCCGTATCCACCCTGGCCGTAGCCCGTGCCCTGCCCGTAGCCGGGCGCGCCCGGCAGCGGCTGGCCCGGGACATGCGGCACCAGCTCCGCTTCTTCCGGCGGCAGCTCCGGCAGCGGCGGCGGTGCCGCCGGACGGCGGCCGGGATGGATGTCGTGGCGTTCCAGCACGTCCATGGCGGCGGCGTAGACCTGGCCCAGCTCTTTCACCACCACGCGGTCGAACAGCTTGTAGATCACCAGCTTGACCTGGAACTCGGCGTCGAGCGTGGCCACCGCCTTGCCGAAGGCCTCGCACAGCCGCACCGGCCCGAGGGCGATCGGCGACACCGGAATGCCGAGCTCGCGGGCCACGAATTCGAGGCGGCGCTCCAGCTCCCAGATCGGATTCTTGAAAATGCCCTCGGCCTTGGCCGCCATGTTGGTGATGGCGATCTTCTCCTCCAGCTCCTCGGTGGGCTGGATGGAGAGACTGTCGAGGTCGAATTCCAGCTTGGCGTTGCGCGGGGCCGGCAGCGGCGCGAAGCCGCGCGTCAGGTCGTCGGCGTAGGCGGCGCCGACCTTGCCGCGGTCCAGCCGCAGCACGCGCATGGTGTCGAAGTAGCGGCGGCGCTCGTCGTCGGTGGAGGACTTCTCGCCCATCTCGAACAGCACGTCGTCGGCGCTGTCGAACATGCGCCGCACCAGCTCGTCGAGCACCGCCACGGCGGCATTGCGCACTTCCGCCACCAACGGGTGCAGTTCGACCGGCGCCTGCGGCGCCTGCGGCTCGCCCCGCGCCTGCGGCGCGTTGGCGGAAAACAACGGATGTACCGTTGCGGTCATTCCGAAACCTGCCAATCCCTATTTTTGAATTGCCGGACATGCGGCGCTGCGCGCCGCGCCGTGGGACTCCCTAGCCCGGCGCGACGATCATAACCGAGACTATGTGACTTACTGGCGGCAGTGAGCAAATTTTATATCTCCCGCAGCAACTTGGCGTTCCCGCCAGGGCCCCGGGCGGCGCTGCCGCGACAGTTCGCGGAAATCGTGCCGGCCCCGGTGGATACTAGACATCCGCGGAGGCCCGCTTGTCCGGCCCGCGGAGACATAACCCACGGGCGGGACGATAAACGGTGGTTCGGGTAAGCCTGCTTACGGTTCATTTTGCGCACTTATCCGCTTATCCGGATAAAGAGATATAATTTGCCATGTTCGACGCCCCGCCCTCCGCCGCTCCCGTCCCTGCCGACTCCGTCGCCGCCCGCCTCGACGCCATGGCGCGCCAGCGCATCCTGGTGATCGACGGCGCCATGGGCACCATGATCCAGGGCTACAAGCTCGACGAGGCCGATTACCGCGGCGAGCGCTTCAAGGACTGGGCCCACGACCTCAAGGGCAACAACGACCTGCTGGTGCTGACCCAGCCGCAGATCATCCGCGAGATCCACCGCAAGTATCTTGCCGCGGGCGCCGACATCGTCGAGACCAACACCTTCAACTCGCAGACCATCTCCCTGGCGGACTACCGCATGGAGGAACTGGCCTACGAGCTGAACTACGAGGCGGCGCGCCTGGCGCGCATCGAGACCGAGGCCGCCAGCACGCCGGAGCGGCCGCGCTTCGTCGCCGGCGCGCTGGGGCCGACCAACCGCACCGCCAGCATCAGCCCGGACGTCAACGACCCGGGCAAGCGCAACATCAGCTACGACGAGCTGGTCACCGCCTACTGCGAGGCGGTGCGCGGCCTGATCGACGGCGGCGCCCACCTGCTGCTGATCGAAACCATCTTCGACACGCTCAACGCCAAGGCGGCGATCTTCGCCGCCGAGCAGGTGTTCGAGGAGAAGAAGGTGCGCTTGCCGGTGATCATCAGCGGCACCATTACCGATGCTTCCGGCCGCACCCTGTCCGGCCAGGTCACCGAGGCGTTCTGGAACTCGGTGCGCCACGCCCGGCCGTTCGCGGTGGGCTTCAACTGCGCGCTCGGCGGCAAGGAGATGCGGCCGTACATCGCCGAGCTGTCCAGGCTCGCCGACTGCTACGTCTCCTGCTATCCCAACGCCGGCCTGCCGAACGCGTTCGGCGAATACGACGAGCGGCCGCAGGACACCGCTGCCATCATCGCCGAGTTCGCCGACGCCGGCCTGGTCAACATCGTCGGCGGCTGCTGCGGCACCACCCCCGGCCACATCGGCTCGATCCACGACCACGTCGGCGGCAAGAAGCCGCGGCAGAAGCCGCAGGCCGCAATGGCCTGCCGCCTGGCCGGGCTGGAGCCGCTGAACATCGTCGAGGAGACCTTGTTCGTCAACGTCGGCGAGCGCACCAACGTCACCGGCTCGGCCAAATTCAAGGACTTGGTCAAGGCCGGCGACTACGCCGCCGCCCTGGCCATCGCCCGCCAGCAGGTCGAGGCCGGCGCGCAGGTGATCGACGTCAACATGGACGAGGGCATGCTCGACGGCAAGGCCGCGATGGTGCGCTTCCTCAACCTGATCGCCTCCGAGCCGGACATCTCGCGCGTGCCGATCATGATCGACTCCTCCAAGTGGGAGGTGATCGAGGCCGGCCTGAAGTGCGTGCAGGGCAAGCCGATCGTCAACTCGATCTCGATGAAGGAGGGCGAGGACATCTTCGTCGAGCACGCCCGCCTGTGCCGCCGCTACGGCGCCGCCGCGGTGGTGATGGCCTTCGACGAGCAGGGCCAGGCCGACACGCTGGAGCGGCGCAAGCAGATCTGCAAGCGCGCTTACGACATCCTGGTGGACAAGGTGGGCTTCCCGGCCGAGGACATCATCTTCGACCCGAACATCTTTGCCGTGGCCACCGGCATCGCCGAGCACAACCGCTACGGCCTGGACTTCATCGAGGCCACCGCCTGGATCAAGCAGAACCTGCCGGGCGCGCTGGTCTCCGGCGGCGTCTCCAACGTCTCCTTCTCGTTCCGCGGCAACAACCCGGTGCGCGAGGCGATCCACGCCGTGTTCCTGTACCACGCCATCAAGGCCGGCATGGACATGGGCATCGTCAACGCCGGCCAGCTGGCGCTGTACCAGGAGCTCGACCCGGAGCTGCGCGAGCGCATCGAGGACGTGATCCTCAACCGCCGCGACGACGCCACCGAGCGCCTGATCGAGATCGCCGAGCGCTTCCGCGGCGCCGGAGCCGGCGAGAAGAAGGCCGGCGACGAGCTGGCCTGGCGCGAGCTGCCGTCGCGCGAGCGCATCAAGCACGCGCTGGTGAAGGGCATCGACCAGTTCGTCGAGGCCGACACCGAGGAGCTGCGCGCCGAGATCGCCGCCGCCGGCGGCCGCCCGATCGAGGTGATCGAGGGCCCGCTGATGGACGGCATGAACGTGGTCGGCGACCTGTTCGGCGCCGGCAAGATGTTCCTGCCGCAGGTGGTGAAATCGGCGCGCGTGATGAAGAAGGCGGTGGCCTACCTCATTCCTTATATCGAGGCCGAGAAGAAGCCCGGGGACGTGCAGAAGGCCAAGGGCAAAATTGTCATGGCCACGGTCAAGGGCGACGTGCACGACATCGGCAAGAACATCGTCGGCGTGGTGCTCCAGTGCAACAACTACGAGGTGGTCGACCTCGGCGTGATGGTGGCGCCGCAGAAGATCCTCGACGCGGCGAAGAGCGAGAACGCCGATATCATCGGCCTGTCCGGCCTGATCACGCCCTCGCTCGACGAGATGGTGCACCTGGCCAAGGAAATGCAGCGCCAGGGCTTCACCCAGCCGCTGCTGATCGGCGGCGCCACCACCTCGCGCGCACACACCGCGGTGAAGATCGCGCCGGCCTACAAGGGCCCGGTGGTTTGGGTCAAGGACGCCTCGCGCTCGGTGCCGGTGGCCTCGGCGCTGCTCTCCGCCGAGCAGCGGCCGAAGCTGATGGCCGAGGTGGAGAAGGAATACCAGGCGATCCGCGAGCGCCACGCCGGCAAGGATCGCGAGCAGAAGTTCGTCGGCCTCGACAAGGCGCGCGCCAAGGCCACGCCGATCGACTGGAACAACTTCCGCCCGTTCCGCCCGCGCCTGCTGCTGCAGCAGACCAGGGACGTGTGCGAAGGCCCGGCCTGCGACCACCAACATCACGCACAGGTGACGCAGCATGTGAAGATCCTGCGCGACTACCCCATCGCCGAATTGCGCCAGTACATCGACTGGCAGCCGTTCTTCATCGCCTGGGAGATCAAGGGCCGCTACCCGGAACTGCTCAACAGCCCGGTGACCGGCGAGGCCGCGCGCAAGCTGTTCGACGAAGCCAACGCCATGCTCGACCGCATCGTCGCCGAGAAGTGGCTGACGGCGAACGGCGTGTTCGGCCTGTTCCCGGCCAACGCCGTCGGCGACGACGTCGAGATCTACGCCGACGAGGCGCGCGGCACCACCCTCGCCACCCTGCGCAACCTGCGCCAGCAGGGCGAGCACCGCGAGGGCGTGCCGAACCGCTCGCTCGGCGATTTCATCGCGCCCAAGGCCAGCGGCCTGCACGACTATGTCGGCGCCTTCGCCGTTACCGCCGGCCTCGGCGCCGAGGACAAGATCCGCGAGTTCAGGAAGGCCAACGACGACTACAGCGCGATCCTGCTGGAATCGCTGGCCGACCGCCTGGCCGAGGCATTCGCCGAGCGCCTGCACGAACGCGTGCGCAAAGAGTTCTGGGGCTACGCCGCCGACGAGCACCTCGACAACACCGCCCTCATCGACGAGAAGTACAAGGGCATTCGCCCGGCGCCGGGCTACGCCGCCTGCCCTGAGCACAGCGAGAAGGCGACGCTATGGCAACTGCTCGACGTGGAGCGCAACGCCGGCATCAAGCTCACCGAGAGCTACGCCATGTGGCCGGGCGCGGCAGTCTCCGGCTGGTACTACGCCCACCCCGAATCGCAGTATTTCGTGGTCGGCCGCATCCAGAAGGACCAGGTGGCGGACTACGCCGCGCGCAAGGGCTGGAGCCTTGCCGAAGCCGAGAAGTGGCTGGGGCCGAACCTGGGGTACGAGCCGGAAGATTAAGCCGCGCCGGATCTTCGCCTACCGTCCGCATGGCGAATGCGATACGCTGAGGTACGCTGCGGCGGAGGGGCTGCGGTGATCGCATCGGCCGGCCGCACAGGCCCCGGGGGAGACGGATGTTCCGCTCGCTATTGGCAGTACTGGCGCTGGCCGCCGCGTTCGCGGTGCGCGCCGACGATCCTATTCCGGTCCGCGTGTTCGCCGACTGGCCGGATTTCGAGGATGTGAAGATCTCGCCGGACGGCGCCTACCTGGCCGCCTCGATGGAATCGGAAACGCAAAGCGCCATCGGCATCATCCGCCTCTCCGACGGCAAGCTGCTGAAGAATATCGGACTGCCCAACAAGGCAACCGGCATCGGCGACTTCTGGTGGGTCGGCCCCCAGCGCGTGGTGATCGCCCTGACCGCCCGCTTCGGCTCCCTGGAGCTGCCGGCGCTGACCGGCGAGCTGCTGGGGCTGGACATCGACGGCGGCAATGCCACCTACCTGTTCGGCGAGCGCGGCGGCGGCACCAGCCGCCAGGCTGGCTTGTCGCGCGGCTGGGCCACCATGATCGATCCGCGCCCCGAGGATGGCCATCACGCCATCATCGCCGCTCACGAATGGGACTCGGATGGCGGCGGCGTCGACAAGGGGCTGATCACCGTCTACCAGGTCGATGTCGATGGCGGTCAACTGGCGCCGAAGACGGTATCGCCGATCACCGGGAATGCCGAATTCGTCACCGATGCCCAGGGCGTGGTGCGCTACGCCGTCGGCGAAGATCACTTCTACCACGAAGATACGTTCTACAAGCCGGATGCCGCGGCCGAGTGGAAGCATCTCAACACCGGCTCGCTGGCGCACGCCGCGGTCATCCCGCTGCGCTTTTCGGCGGACGGCAGCAAGGTCTATCTGGAATCCAACGAGGATAGCGATCGCAGTTGCCTGATCGAGCACGATCTCGCCAACGACACGCGGCGCCACCTGAGCTGCGACGAGGTGAGCGACGCCGGCCACGTGCTGTTCTCGCCGACGCGGGTGCCGCTGGGCGTGATCTACCCGGCGGACCGGCCGCGCATCCAGTGGCTGCCTTCGGACGATCCGCTGCTGCCGGCCCTGCAGCAGCTGCAGAAAGCTTTCCCCGGCCAGATCGTGGTGCCGGTGTCGCGCACGCTGGACGGCAGTACCATGGTGGTGCTGGCTTATAGCGACCGCAATCCCGGCGCGTACTACCTTTTCGATCCGAAGAGCCTCAAGGCCGAGGCCCTGATGGTGGAACGCGAGGGCATCAAGCCGGAGCAGATGGGCGAACGGCGTCCGGTGCAGTTCAAGTCGCGCGACGGCACCCTGATCCACGGCTACCTCACCCTGCCGCCCGGAAAGCCGGCGCACGGCCTGCCGCTGGTGGTCAACCCGCACGGCGGTCCGTTCGGCATCCGCGACGGCTGGCGCTGGGAGCCCGAGCCGCAGTTGCTCGCCAGCCGCGGCTACGCCGTTCTGCAGGTCAACTTCCGCGGCTCCGGCGGCTATGGCCGCAAGTATTTCGACGAGGGCAAGCAGCGCTGGGATTCGGTGATGATCGACGACATCACCGACGGTGCCCGCTGGACCATCGGCCAGGGTATCGCCGACGCGCAGCGCCTGTGCATCTACGGCGGCAGCTACGGCGGCTATGCCGCGCTGATGAGCGCGCTGCGCGAACCGGACCTGTATCGCTGCGTGATCGACTACGCCGGCGTCTACGACCTCAACCTGCAGCGCACCGAATCCGATACCAGCCGCAGTTCCAAAGGCCGCTACTACCTGCAGGAATTCGTCGGCAGCTCACCGGAGAAGCTGACCGCGGCCTCGCCGGCCGGCAACATCGACAAGCTCAAGGCGGCGATCATGATCGCCCATGGCGAGGACGACGAACGCGTGCCATTCAGCAACGCCAAGGCCCTGCGCAAGGCGCTGGACAAGATGCATCATCCATACGAATGGATGGCCAAGGAAGGAGAGGGTCACGGTTTCCGCAAGATGGACAACCGGGTCGAGTTCTATACCAAGTTGCTCGAGTTCCTGGATCGGAACATCGGTGCCGGCTTCACTCCAACGGCTTCGGCGGAACCAGCGACGCCGGCGGCGGACGCAGCGCCCGCCCCTTCGCACTGACTGGCAGCGGGCGGGCGCCGCTTGATGCCCGCGCGGCGCCTTAGTGGTGGTGGCCGCCGGCGCCGTGCACGTGGCCGTGCAGCACTTCCTCGACGGTGGCGTCGCGCACCTCGGTCACTTCGATGGCGAAGTGCAGGGTGGCGCCGGCCAGCGGGTGGTTGCCGTCGACCGTGACCTTGTCGCCCTCGATGGCGGCGATCACCACCATCATCGGGCCGCGGTCGCTCTCGGCGCGGAACTGCATGCCGGGCTGCAGGTCGTTGACGCCGCGGAAGGCGTCGCGCGGCACCACCTGGATCAGCGCCGGGTTATGCACGCCGTAGCCCTCTTCCGGGCTGACGTCGACGTTGAACTTGTCGCCGACCTTCTTGCCGGCCATGGCCTTCTCCAGGCCGGAGACGATGTTGCCGGTGCCGTGCAGGTAGGTCAGCGGCTCGCGGCCCTGCGAGGAGTCCAGCACCTCGCCGGCGTCGTCGGTGAGGGTGTAGTTGAAGCTGGCGACGCGGCGGTCAGCGATTTCCATGACAAATTCCGGGAGTTGGCAGCAGAAGAGGGCGCAGTTTAGCGAAAAAGCACGTGGAAGGCGGGCGTTCAGCGGAGCCTTCCATACTCCCCTAAAGTACGGCATAGGCGGCAAAACTCAAGGAGAAGGGCATGAGCGGCAGCGGCGAGGGCAGCGTGTTCTGGGGCGCGTTCTGGATGTTCCTGATTTCGGTGCTGCTGTTCTGGCTGCCCGGCGTCGGCAGCCTCGTCGCCGGCATCGTCGGCGGCAAGGTGGCGGGCAGCGTCGGCAACGCCATCGCCGCGGTGCTGCTGCCGGCGATCCTGCTCGCCGCCGGCTTCTTCTTCTTCGGCACCCTGCTCACCGGCATGGTGGTGATCGGCGTGGTTGCCGGCCTCGGCGGCCTGATGATCGGCCTGGTGCACATCGGCATGCTGCTGCTGGGGGCGATCATCGGGGGGTTAATCGCCTGAATGTCGTCCTGACAAGCATGTCGCCTTGCCCGGCTTCGCTTCCTCCTCCGCCGGCAAGCCATGGCGACGACTGTTGAAACAGGCAAAACATGCTGATTGACGTCCGCGTCAGCCCGAAAGCCTCGCGCAACGCCCTCACCGGCTGGCACGCCGGCGCACTGAAAGTCTCGGTCACGGCGGCACCGGAGCGGGGCAAGGCCAACGAGGCGGTCGAGGCGCTGCTGGCCGGGTTGCTGGAACTGCCCCGAGGTGCGGTGCGCGTGGTGGCGGGCGAGACCGCGCGCAACAAGCGGGTGGAGATTGCCGGGCTGGAGGCGGCAGAGTTGCAGGCTCGCCTGCGCACCGTTATGGAGCACACACCGGCCCGGCATCTATAAATTTGTTGCGCTGCGGTGTATTCTCACGGCCTTCTCAAGAGAGCCAGCGTCGCCGCATGTCCGCCAGCGCAGCGCGTAGCGCCGCCATCCGCCGTGATACCCGGGAGACCCAGATCTCCGTCCAGGTGAACCTGGATGGCACGGGCGAATCCCGTTTCGCCACCGGCATCTCCTTCCTCGAGCACATGCTGGAGCAGGTGGCGCGCCATGGCCTGGTCGACTTGGTGGTGGAGGCCACCGGCGACGTGCACATCGACCACCACCACACGGTGGAGGACATCGGCATCGCCCTCGGCCAGGCCTTCGACAAGGCCATCGGCGACAAGCGCGGCATCATCCGCTACGGTCACGCCTACGTGCCGCTGGACGAGGCGCTGTCGCGGGTGGTGCTGGACTGCTCCGGCCGCCCCGGCCTGGAATGGTTCGTGGAGTTCCCGCGCGCGCGCATCGGCGAGTTCGACGTCGACCTGTTCCGCGAGTTCTTCCAGGGCTTCGTCAACCACGCCAAGGTGACCCTGCACGTCGACGCGCTGCGCGGCCGCAATGCCCACCACATCGCCGAGACCATCTTCAAGGCCTTCGGCCGCGCCCTGCGCATGGCCGTCGCCGCCGATGCGCGCATCGGCGACGCCACCCCGTCCACCAAGGGCGTCCTCTAGGACGCCGGCCCGGTTCTCCCGCCGATCCTCCACGCGCTGCTTTAGCCACACATGGAAACCATCGGCGTCATCGACTACGGCATGGGCAACCTGCACTCGCTGGGCAAGTCCCTGGAGCGGGTGGCGGGCAACCAGCGCATCGTCATCACCTACGACGCCAAGACCCTGCTGGAATGCGACCGCCTGGTGCTGCCCGGCGTCGGCGGCATCCGCGCCTGCATGGACGAGCTGCGCCGGCTGGAGCTGGACCAGCTGGTGATCGAGGCGGCGCGCAAGCGGCCGCTGCTCGGCATTTGCTTAGGAATGCAGGCCCTGCTCGAGCGCAGCGAGGAGAACGGCGGCGTCGCCGCCCTGGGGTTGATCCCCGGCACGGTGGTGCGCTTCCCCGATCCGCCGCCGGAGGCCGAGGGCGGCACCCAGGTCGAGCGCCTGAAGGTGCCGCACATGGGCTGGAACCGCGTGCGCCAGTCGCGCCCGCACCCGATCTGGGCCGGCGTGCCGGACGACAGCTGGTTCTACTTCGTGCACAGCTACCACGCGCAGACGCAGAATCCCGCCAACGAGCTCGGCCGCACCGAATACGGGCACCCGTTCGCCTCGGCGGTGGCGCGCGACAATATCGTCGGCTTCCAATTCCACCCCGAGAAGAGCCACGAGGTCGGCCTGCAGCTGCTGGCCAACTTCGTCGCCTGGAACGGGGAGGCCTGAGGAGCCCGAGCCGAAGGAAATCCGCCTGCTTGCCACGCCGGCCGCTTTCCGGCACAGTTCGAGCAGGGATTTTCAGCAGCCGTTCCACGAACCGCGAATTTTCGAAACCACGAACGCCGCCTCCCGGCCGGCCCGTCCGCTCAACATGCTGCTGATCCCCGCCATCGATCTCAAGAACGGCCAATGCGTGCGCCTGCGTCAGGGCCGCATGGACGACGTCACCGTCTTCTCCAAGGATCCCGTCAGCGTCGCCAAGCGCTGGGTCGACGAGGGCGCGCAGCGCCTGCACGTGGTCGACTTGGACGGCGCGGTGAAGGGCTCGCCGATGAACCTCAAGGCGCTGGAAAAGATCGTCGCCGCGGTGGGCGACGTGCCGGTGCAGGCCGGTGGCGGCGTGCGCGAGGAAGAGACGGTGCAGCAATACCTCGATTCCGGCGTCAGCTTCATCATCATCGGCACCAAGGCAGTCAACACGCCGCACTTCCTGCGCGACCTGTGCCTGGAATTCCCGCGCCACATCTTCGTCGGGCTCGACGCCAAGGACGGTCGCGTCGCCGTCGACGGCTGGAACAAGCTTTCGCACCACGGCGTGGTGGAGATGGCGCAGCACTGCGAGCGCGACGGCGTCGAGGCCATCATCTACACCGACATCGGCCGCGACGGCATGATGCAGGGCTTCAACGCCGAGTCCACCCGCGAGCTGGCGCGCGCCGTCAACACGCCGGTGATCGCCTCCGGCGGCGTCTCCACCATCGAAGACCTGAAGACGCTGTGCACGCTCAAGGAAGACGGCGTGATCGGCGCCGTCATCGGCCGCGCCCTGTACGAGGGCGGCCTGCAGTTCAAGGATTGCCTCAAGGCCGTCACCTCGGCCTGACCCCCTCCCCCAGCGGTCCCTAGCCCGATGCTCGCCAAGCGCGTCATTCCCTGTCTCGATATCGACGCCGGCCGCGTCGTCAAGGGCGTCAAGTTCGAGCAGCTGCGCGACGCCGGCGACCCGGTGGAAGTGGCGCGCCGCTACGACCAGCAGGGCGCCGACGAGCTGGTGTTCCTCGACATCACCGCCAGCGCCGACGACCGCCCGACCCTGTTCCGCACGGTGGAAGCGGTGGCGCGCGAGATCTACATCCCGCTCACCGTCGGCGGCGGCGTGCGCACCTCGGCCGACGTGCGCGCCCTGCTCTCCGCCGGCGCCGACAAGGTCTCGATCAACACCGCCGCGGTGCTCAACCCGGACTTCGTCAGCGAGGCCGGCGGCCGCTACGGCGTGCAGTGCATCGTGGTGGCGATCGACTGCAAGCGCGTCAAGCCGAAGAAGAAGGACGCCGACGAGCCGCCGCGCTGGCAGGTGTACACCCACGGCGGCCGCAAGAGCACCGGGCTGGACGCGGTGGAATGGGCCCGCACCATGGTCGAGAAGGGCGCCGGCGAGCTGCTGGTGACCAGCATGGACCGCGACGGCACCAAGGCCGGCTACGACGTCGAGCTGCTGCGCGCCATCAGCGCCGCCGTGCCGGTGCCGGTGGTGGCCAGCGGCGGCGTCGGCAGCCTGGAGCACCTGCAGCAGGGCTTCACCGAGGGCGGCGCCGACGCGGTGCTGGCCGCCAGCATCTTCCACAACGGCACCTATACCGTGGGCCAGGCCAAGCAGTTCCTGGCCGAGCACGGCGTGCGGGTGCGGCTGTGAGCGCCACGCCGGCCCCGGACGAGGTGCTGGCGCAGCTGTTCGCGGTGCTGGAGCAGCGCAAGGACGCCGATCCCAAGCAGTCCTACGTCGCCGGGCTCTACGCCAAGGGGGTGGACGCCATCCTCAAGAAAATCGGCGAGGAGGCCGGCGAAACCCTGATCGCGGCGAAGAACCTGCCCCGCTCCGGCGGCGCTCCGGCCGAGCGCGAGGCCCTGGTTCACGAGGTCGCCGACCTGTGGTTCCACACCCTGGTGCTGCTGGCGGCGTATGATCTACCCCTCAGCGCCCTGAGCGCGGAGCTGGCGCGGCGCATGGGCCGCTCCGGCCTGGAAGAAAAGGCCAGCCGCCCCCAGTAGTAATAGTCATGGCAGGGATGCAGCATAGGCTTGGCAGGCACACTGAATAGCTGTCCGGCATCACCGGCAGCAGCGAGGACTCGAGACATGTTTTCCGGTACTTTCAGCATCTGGCACCTGATGATCGTGCTGGTCATCGTCATCGCCGTGTTCGGCACCAAGAAACTGCGCAACGCCGGCGGCGACCTCGGCGCCGCGGTGAAGAACTTCAAGACCTCGATGCGCGAGGGCGAGGAAGAGGCTTCCGCCCAGCGCAAGAGCGACGCCATCGAGGGCGAGGCCCGCCCGGTGCCGCCGGCCTCCAGCCAGTCCCGCCAGGGCGACAAGGTCTAAAGCGCTCCATCCGCGGTAGCCGGGTCCCCGCTCATGTTCGACATCAGCTTTCCGGAGCTGCTGATCTGCTTCGTCGTCGCCCTGGTGGTGCTCGGCCCCGAGCGCCTGCCCGGGGTGGTGCGGGCGGTCGGCCGCTGGACCGGCAAGGCCCGCGTCTACATGCGCAACCTCAGCGCCGAGCTGGAGCGCGAAACCCAGGTGATGGAGCTGAAGAAGCAGCTGGAGGACGCCCAGCGCACCCTGCGCGAGCACTCCAGCCTGCTACAGGGCGAAACCCACAAGCTGGTCGACGAGACCAAGGCGGCGGTGACGCCCGTGACGCCGGAGCCCAAGCCGCCGGCGCCGCAGCCGCATGAGTGAGCCGGCGGGCGAGAACGAGGTTCCGGGCGGCGGCGAGCAGCCGCTGCTGGCCCACCTGATCGAACTGCGGTCACGGCTGGTGCGCGCCCTGCTCGGCGTGTTCCTCGCCTTCCTGCCGCTGGCCTTCTTCGCCCGCACCATCTACCACCTGCTGGCCGAGCCGATGCTCAAGCTGCTGCCGGCCGGCGGTTCGATGATCGCCACCGAGGTGGCGGCGCCGTTCCTGGTACCGTTCAAGCTGGCGGCGATGCTGGCCTTCGTCGTCGCCCTGCCGTGGGTGCTGTACCAGGTGTGGGCCTTCGTCGCCCCGGGCCTGTACCGCAACGAGCGCCGCCTGGTGCTGCCGCTGCTGGTGTCGAGCACCCTGCTGTTCTACATCGGCGTGGCCTTCTGCTACTTCCTGATCCTGCCGGCGGTGTTCAAGTTCTTCGTTGGCGTCGCCCCCGAGGGCGTGTCGGTGATGACCGACGTCGGCAAGTACCTGGATTTCGTCATCAAGCTGTTCCTGGTGTTCGGCCTCACCTTCGAGACGCCGGCGGCGATCGTGCTGCTGTGCTGGACCGGCTTCGTCACGCCGCAGCAGCTGGCCAAGCACCGCGACTACGTGCTGGTCGGCGTGGTCTGCGCCTCGGCGGTGCTGGCGCCGCCGGACGCGCTGTCGATGATCATGCTGGCGGTGCCGATGTACCTGCTGTTCGAGCTCGGCATCCTCGGCGCGCGCTGGCTGGTCAAGGCCAAGGACGCCGCCGAACCCGGCGCCATCGCCCCGCACCAGCCCTGAGCGGGGCCGCCGATCCGCGCAAAGCGGCCTGCGGCGCTGAACTCGCGCCCTTTCCGGCGCTCTATAGTCGGTCCCAACGCCCGGAGCCCGCGCCTTGAACATCGATCTGAAGCGGCTGACCCGCCTCGCCGCC
>ERZ1034409.212-NODE-212-length-14161-cov-2.589820_pt1 | contig 14161 bp, 11 predicted proteins | sample MGYA00520610_ERZ1034409 | MGnify/ENA primary metagenome ERZ1034409 (study PRJEB33736, sample SAMEA104288480) | Azolla microphylla | place: Ecuador | collected 1982 | study: EMG produced TPA metagenomics assembly of the PRJEB19522 data set (Is there foul play in... | reverse complement strand
CGTCCTCCAGCGCCACGCCGTAGAGGTTGCTGACCAGGCGGTAGTGCTCGCCCTCCTCCAGCTCGATGGTGGCGACGATCGGCGCCTCCTTGAACCCGAACGGCATCGGGTGGCGCGGCAGGATCCAGGAATACACCGTGCCGCGTCCCGACAGCGGCACCACCTCGCGCTTGACGCTGTGGCAGTACGGGCACATCGGGCGCGGCGGGAAGCGCAGCTTGCCGCAGTCGGCGCACTGCTCGCCGACGAACTCGCCCTTGTCGGCGGCGTCCCAGAAGAACTTGGCGTCGAGGGTGACGATGGGCGCCAGCCGGGTCGGCTTGGGCGCTGCGGGCGGTGTGTTTTCGGTGCTCATGGCAGTTCCATTGATTGATGTTCTGGGTTTTGTAGGGCGGCCTGTGTCCGCCGGGCGCCATGCGCCACGGCAATGGCGGCCGCAGGCCGCCCTACGATCGGCAATTCATGACGGCCGCCCCGAACGGCCGCGACGCTCATTTCTTGTCGGCTTCCTTCTCCAGCATGCCGGCCATGCCCGACTTCGATGCGGCCGGCTGGCCGGCCGGCGGTCGCGGCGGCATGCGCGGCATGCCGACGAAGCCGATGGCCATCTGCTCTTCCAGCGCCTTCACCTTGTCTTCCGCGTAGCCCATGTTGCTGAGGATTTCCTTGGTGTGCTCGCCCACCAGCAGCGGCCGGCTCTGGATCACGCCCGGGGTTTCCGACAGGTCCACCAGCAGGCCGATCTGGTCGAGCTTGCCGACCACCGGGTGCGGGTAGGACACGACCCACTGGCGCTTCTGGAACGCCGGGTTGTCGTGCAGCTTGAGCGAGAAGTCCTCGGAGACGATTTCCAGCGGCACGCCGGCGGCGTCGAGCTTGGCGAACCACTCGGCGGCGGTGGCGGTCTTGAAGCGCCCGGCGACGAGAGCGGCCAGGGCTTCGTCGTTCTTCTCGCGCGCCTCGGCCGTGGCGAAACGCGGATCGGTGACCGCCTCCGGCAGGCCGAGCACGGTGAGCAACTCGTCCCAGTGCGACTGGTTCAGCGCCAGCACGCACAGCCAGCCCTGCGCCGTCTCGTAGACGCGATGGCCGGCGCTGTAGCCGTACTGCATGCCGTCGATCTGCGGGCGCTTGAAGCCGCTGCCGTCGGGCCTGGCCACGGCGTAGGAGGTGTTGAGCAGGGCGGCGTTGATGATGGAGGTATCCACCATCTGGCCTTCGCCGGTGCGGTCGCGGTGGTACAGGGCGTTGATCACCGCCACGGCGGAGAGGAAGCCGTTGCCGGTGTCGCCAAAGGAGGTGAAGCTCCACAGCGGCTTGCCGCCGCGGGCCATGCCGCCGTCCTCGTACTGGATGCCGGAGAGGCAGGCGCCGGTCTGGTCGTTGCCGGGCAGGCTGGCGCGGAAGCCGGTTTCGAAACCGCGGGTATGGCAGTAGATCAGCTTGGGATTGATCTGCTTCAGGCTCTCGTAGTCGATCTTCAGGCGCTCGGCGGCGTCGTAGCGCATGTTGTGATGGACGACGTCGGCCTTCTTCACCAGCTCCAGGAAGATCTTCATCGCTTCCGGGTGCTTGAGGTTGAGGGTGATGCTCTTCTTGCTGCGGTTCGCCATGTAGGCGATGTGCACGCGGTGCCAGAACAGGTCGAACAGGCCGTTGATCTTGATGACGTTGGCGCCCATGTCGGCAAGCAGCTGCGCGCCGTAGGGGCCGGCGATGGCCAGGCCCAGGTCGAGCACGGTGATGCCTTCCAGCGGGCGCTTGATCTTCTTCTCGCCCTGGGCGGCGACGGAGGCCGCCCTGGCCTTCTCGCCTTCGGCCTTCACCGCCTCGGTGTGCTCGCCCACCTTGGGGGCGTGCTTGCCCGGCTTGCCCGGGGTCAGGCTCATCTTGTAGGCGGTGCCGAAGGTGCGGATCGCGCCGAGCTCGGGATCGACGGTCTCGGTGACGCAGCCGTCCTGCAGGAACAGCGGGTCGGCCAGCGAGGCCTCGACCGAGCGCACGTCCTGCATCGTCATCTCGGCCTTGGCCGAGGCCTCGACCCATTCCTTGGCGGTGAACTTCTTGATCGCCTCGGCCAGGATCGGCTGGTAGTGGGCCATCACCAGCAGCTCTTCCGGGCCGGTGCCGAAGCGGTCGGGATCGTTCTGCACGGTGAGGTCGGGCGAGGCGTTGAGGGTGTCGCCGGCCGCGGCGGTGAGGATGAAGCGCGGGTTCGGCGCCCAGTTGTGCACCCAGTTGCCGTCCTTGCACTGGAAGTGGCCCTTGGGCGAGCGGCTGCCGAGGATCCAGGTGTCGAAGCCGTCGGCGTCGATGTTCTCGGCGCGCTGCCACACGCCGGCGGCGCCGGCCAGGGCGCCCTGCAGCAGCGAAGTCTCCACCCACTGCCCGCCGCCGTTGATCTCACGCGCGCGCAGTGCGGCGCTGATGCCGACCGAGGCGTTGAAGAAGGCGCCCAGGCTTGGCCAGTGCGAGGCCGGGAACAGCGGGCCCGGGCGCGGCGCACCCTGCACCCAGTCCTGCGGAATCTCGACCTCGGCAAAGGGATCGGGACGGCCGGCCATGTGGTTCAGCGCCCCCTCCGGCCAGCCGCGCTGCTCCCATTGCAGGCCGGTGCGGGCCGCCACCAGAGCGTCGTAGGCGGGACGATCCGAGTTCTCGTTGTCGCGGCCGTAGCCGGTGATGGAGCAGTAGATCAGCCGCGGATTCAGCTTGCGCAGCGTGTCGTAATCGATGCCCAGGCGCTTGGTCACGCCGGGCGCGTAGCTCTCGACCAGGATGTCGGCGGTCTTGGCCAGGGCCAGGAAGTTGTCGAGATCGGCCTTGCTCTTCAGGTCGTACACCGCGCTGCGCTTGCCGCGGTTCCACACCTTGTAGCCGAGCTGATGGCGGAACGGGTCGCCGCCCGGCGGCTCGATCTTGGTCACCTGCGCACCGTTGTCGGCCAGCAGCATGGCCGTCATCGGCCCGGCGATGCCCCAGGAGAGATCGAGTACGCGGAGACCTTCGAGTACGGCAGCCATTTCCTTACCTTTAGTGATATCTGATATGCAGTCGGCGAGAGGCGGGAGGGGAAAGGCGAGAGGCGCAAAAGCCACGCGCCATTGCCCCTCCCACCTCTCGCCTCTCCCCTCTCGTCATTTCAAGCCAAACAGGCGCAGGCCGTTTTCCGAAGTGATCTTGCGGCGGTCGGCCTCGGGAATGCCGGCCTCGGCGAACTGCGACACCACCTGCTTGCGCGAATTCGGCCAGCAGGTCGCCGGGTGCGGGAAGTCGGTGGACCAGAACAGGCAGTCCGGGCCGAAGTACTCATAGCAGTCCTTCAGGCCCTTGGGCTCGTACATGAAGGTGGCGCCCATCTGCCGCTTGAAGTACTCGCTCGGCGGCAGCTTCACGCCGGGGAATTCATAGTGCTGGTGCATGCGCGGGTCGAGCAGGAACTCGAAGAACCACGGCAGCCAGCCCAGGCCCGGCTCCACCAGCAGCACCTTCAGCTTGGGGAATTTCTCCAGGGTGCCGGTGAGGATCCACATGCAGATCGACTCCGCCAGCGGCGCCCAGGCCAGGCCGGTGAAGATGCCCTTCTGCGGCGTCGGGTCGCGGCGGAACAGGTCCCACAGCTCGCGCTTCAGGTCCAGGTGGTTGAGGATGGTCAGGTCGTGCGCCTGGATCGCCGCCCACAGCGGCTCGTAGCTCTTGTCGTAGACGTCCGGAAGGCCGAGGTCGGAGGGGAACGGCGTGATCTGCACGCAGCGCGCCTTCTTCTCCTTGGCCAGGCGCTTCCTTCACCGCGAAAGGAATGTCGAACAGCGGCAGCTGGTAGGCCGTCATCAGGCGCACCGGGTCGACCGAGGCGAAGTCGCCCATGGCATTGTTGTAGCCCTGGAACACTTCCTTCCAATCGCTGCCCATCAGCGAGGGGTTGGCGATCTTGGCGCCGGCCAGCTCGGGGAAGATGACCTCGGCGTAGACGCCGTCGCGATCCATCGCCTTGAGCTTGGCGTGCGGCTCGAAATGGCCCGGGTCCATGGCCGCTTCCGGATCGACGAAGTCCTCCAGCTGCAGCTGCGGCTGGCCGCCGCGCAGCACCTTGGCGGCGTATTCCTCGGCCTTGCGGTTGGCCTCGTCCCAGATCACCTGCATCTCCTTGCGCAGCCGCGCCTTCACCCATTCGTCGGTGAAATGCACGTGCGAATCCACGGAAATGAGGCGTTCGGTGGCTAATTCGGTCATTGTTGCTTCCTCCAGATGCTTTTATTCGGGCCTGCGGGTTGTCGATGCGCCATCGAAAGCACCGCCGAGACGGACTGATGGACCCCAGCAGTCTAGGCAGGCGCCCCGCCCCGGCCCATATCAAAAAGTGACAACCTCGCCGGTACCCGGGTGGCCGGTGCGGACACCCTCGCCCGTCCGGCCTTAGGCTAAAAGTACCCGTGGCAAGGGCACGCCGCCTGCTGCAAATGGGTGAGACTCACCAGGGCTGTTGAGACCTTTGGATTCAGAGGCTTACCAGCACTGCGCCAGGGCCTGGGAAAGGCTGTCGAAAAGCCGCCGATTGCACCCGCTATCAATTATTGATAGCGTGGATGAAACCCTATTCGGGAGGCCTTTCGTGCCCTCCAGCTATGTCATCGGCGAGCATTTCGAGCGCTTCATCAAGGAACAGCTGGCGGATGGGCGCTATTCCAGCGCCAGCGAGGTGATCCGCGATGGCTTGCGCCTGCTGGAGGAGCAGGAGCAACTGCGCCAGTTGCGCATCCTGGAGCTGCGCAAGGCGGTGGAGGAAGCGCGCAATGATCCGCGGCCAGCGCTCCCCGCCGACGAAGTATTCGAGCGGCTCAAGCGTAAGTACTCGGCCGCCGGCTGATGCGCTGCCTGTATTCGGCGAGGGCCGTCGATGACTTCGACGGAATCGCCGCCTTCATCGCACGGGACAATCCCCGGCGGGCCTTGAGCTTTGTCGAAGAATTGCAGGCTCGCTGTGAGCAACTGGTGCGGTTTCCGCTGGCCGCGCCGCTGCGGCCGGAAATCGCTGATGGCATACGGGCTGTGCCCTTCGGCCATTACCTGATTCTTTACAGCGTGATGGGCGAGCAGCTGATCGTCGAACGCATCCTGCATGGTGCGCGGGACATTGTCCGTCTGTTCGACGGCGACGACTGAATCGCTACAGCAGCTTGGTGTCAGCCGACCGGTAAGCGCTGGGGCTGACCCCCACCCACTGCTTCAACGCCCGCGACAGGCCATTGGTTTCGGCGAAGCCGGCCAGCAGCGAGGCTTCGCCGACGCCCACCCCGTCTTGGGCCAGCCATTCCAGGGCGGCTTCGCGCCGCACCTGCTCCTTCAACAGGCGGTAGCTGATGCACTCCGATTGCAGGCGCCGGCGCAGGGTCTGGCTGCTGATGTTGTAGTGCGCCGCCGCCTCTTCGATCGACAGCAGGCTGTGCGTCTGCTCCAGGTGGTCGCGCATGCGCGCACCGAGCATGGAGCGGAAGTCGCGGTGCACGCCGAAGCCCTTGGCCAGGTCGTGCACGCTGGGCTCGAGGAAGGCGGCCAGCTCGTCCGGCGTGCGCACCACGCGCCGCTCCAGGCACTGCACCGGCAGCAGCAGGCTGCCCAACGGACGGGCGAAGCGGCAGTTGCCGCTGAGCGCGTGGGCGTACTCCTCCAGCGAGCCGGTGCGCGGGTGCGGGAAGTCGGCCGCCACCACCGGGATTTCCTCGCCGATCAGCCAGGCGGAGAAGTGCGCCCAGATCAGGAACCACCACTCGTAGAGGAAGTTGTAGCGGTCCAGCTCCGGGTGGGCCAGGGCCATGCCCAGGCTGGCGGTGTCCTGGTGTGCGTCGAGGCTGAAGCCGATGTCGCGGGTGACGCCGGCGTAGAAGCCGAAGGCGCGCTGCAGCGCCTCGCCGAGGGTGCGGCCTTCCAGCGCGCTCTCGCACATGTGCTGGAACGAGCCGATGCGGCAGCGCTCGGTGGTGAAGCCGCAGAACTCGTCGTCCATCAACAGCTTGACGTTGCGCGAGATGCGGCAAAAGGTCTGGTGGTCGAAGCAGGCACCCTTGTCGCGCACCACCTCGGGCCGCAGCTGCAGCGCGTCGCTGATGACCTCGACGTGGTAGCCCTTGGCGGCGGCGTTGCCGATCATGGCCCGCGCGAAGCGGTTGATCAGTCCCGGTGCCACCATGTCAGTGCCCTCCGCGCAAGGTGCCAGATCTGCTTACCTCTCCCTCCGGGAGAGGTCGCGCCGAAAGGCGCGGGTGAGGGACGCACTTTCATCGGCGGAGTCGCAGGATGAAAGTGCGTCCCCCACCCCTACCCCTCTCCCGGAGGGAGAGGGGTACTGAGACTAGCTTAGCGCATGCTCTCCGCTCTTGGCGGCGGCCTTGGCCGGAGCCCCGCCCTTGCCCGCATAGAACCAGGCGCCGAGGGCCGGCAACAGGCAGATGGCGCCGAGCATGTTGACCAGGAACATGAACGACAGCAGCAGCCCCATGTCGGCCTGGAACTTCAGCGCCGACAGAGTCCAGGTGCCGACCGCCACCGCCATGGTGATGGCGGTGAACACCGCCGCGGTGCCGCGCTGGCGCATGGCGGCGTGGAAGGCATCGCGGAAATCCATGCCGTCCTCGGCCATGTGGTGCTGGATGCGCTCGAACAGGTAGATGCCATAGTCCACGCCGACGCCGACGCCGAGCGCGATCACCGGAAGGGTCGCCACCTTCAGGCCGATGCTGAGCGAGGCCATCAGGGCGTTGCAGAAGATCGACACCATGGTCAGCGGCACGATGACGCAGATCACCGCGGTGACCGAGCGGAAGGTCAGCAGGCACAACAGGATCAGCGCGCCGAAGATCGCCAGCAGCATCTTCACCTCGGCCGCTGACACCGCCTCGTTGGTCGCCGCCATCACGCCGACGTTGCCGCTGGCCAGGCGCAGGGTGACGCCGTCGACCGGATTGGCGGCGATGAACTTCTTGATCTCCTCCACCACGTGGGCCACGGTCGGGCCGTCGTGGTTCTTGGTGAAGATCATCACCTGGATGGCGCGGCAGCTCTCGTTGTTGAAGCCGAGGTTGGGATCGAAGGCGCGCGAGCCCACCGACAGGCCGGACTCGCTGCGCGGCAACGCCTCCCAGCGCGGGCTGCCCTCGTTGAAAGCCGAGATCACCAGGCGGCCGACGCCGCCGACGCTGAGCACCGACTGCACGCCGGCGACGCCGCGCATGTTCAGCTCGAAGCGGTCGATCAGGCTGGTCACCGGGTAATGCAGGCAGGAATCGCCCTCGAAGTTCTTGGCCTCGGCGATGATGGTCAGCACGTCGACGCCGATGTTGTAGCTGTTGGCGATCTGCGCGCTGTCGCGGTTGTAGCGCGAATCCGGCCGCAGTTCCGGCGCGCCATGGCCGGAGTCGCCGATGACCAGGCCGCGCGACAGCCAGGTGGTGCCGAGCAGCAGCACCGCGCACACCGCGAACACGTAGAGCGCGCACCTTGGCTCGGCGCACTTGGCGACGATGTTCCAGATCTTCGCGCCGCCGCCGTCGCGGCGGGTGGCGTCATCGGTGTGGCGGCGGCTGGACTGCTCCAGGCGGATATGGGTGAGGATGATCGGCAGGATCATCTTGTTGGTGACGATCATCAGCAGCACGCCGAGGCAGGCGGTGATGCCCAGCTCGTGCACGATGGGGATGTCGATGAACATGATCACGGCAAAGCCCAGCGCATTGGTCAGCAGCGCCACCGCGCCCGGCACGAACAGCTTGCGGAAGGCGCGGCGCGAGGCTTCCACCGCGCTGGCGCCGGCCACCACCTCCTGGCGCCAGGCATTGGTCATCTGCACCGCGTGCGACACGCCGATGGAGAAGATCAGGAACGGCACCAGGATCGACATCGGATCGACGCCGAAGCCGATCAGCGGCAGGATGCCCAGCAGCCACAGCACCGGCAGCAGCGCCACCACCAGGGCGGTGAGCGTCATGCGGATCGAGCGCGTGTACCACAGCAGCAGGGCGAAGGTGATGACGAAGGCCAGGGCGAAGAAGGTGAAGACGCCGAGCAGGCCCTTGATGACGTCGCCCAGCAGGCGGGCGAAGCCGATGATGTTGACCTCGATATTGGGGCTGTACTCGGGGTTGGCCACCGTCTCCACGGTGACGTCCGAACCCTTCACCGGCACCGCTTCGCCGGGATCGCCGTTCTCGTTCCTGGGAATGGCCTGGAAGGTTTCGTAGCCGAGCATCCAGCCGTAGTCGACGTAACCCTCCGCCACCGTGTCGCCGGCCTTGAACGGGCCCTGCGCCTGCTTGATCTTGTACAGGTATTTCTTCGGGTTCTCGAAGCGGCCACGGATCTCCTCCAGGCGCTTCTGCACTTCCCAGTAGTCGACGCGCATCTGGTCGCGCGGCGCATCGGGGTCCACGTCCTGCAGGTCGGCGCGGATCAGCGAGCCTTTCAGGTCGTTGGCCACCAGCAGGCCGATCTGGCCGGACAGGGTGACGTTGTGGCGCACGCGCTCCAGTTCCTCAGGCGTGGCGCTGAACTTGGCCGGCACCACCGGCTCGCCGCGGAAACCGTCCTCAGTGATCTCCAGGTACCAGGTGCTGGGCGTGAACAGAGAGGTGACGTGGGTGCGGTTGATGCCGGGGATGAAGAACACGTCGTCCGTGGCCTTGCGCAGGTCGTCCATGAACTCCTTGTTGTAGATGTCGCCCGGCCCTTTCCAGCGCAGGTTGACCAGCAAGGTGTTGGCGCCGGAGAAGTCCTTCATGTACTCCATCATGGTGCGCATGTATTCATGCTTCACCGGCAGCAGCTTGAGGAATCCCGGGTCGAGCTTGACCTTGGTGGCGCTGACGGCGAAGAACGCCGTCATCAGCGCGAAGACGATGGACAGCAGGTGGCGCCGGCCGATGAGGACGTTGGAGATGCCCTCGACCATGCGGTTCACGCGCGAGCCCTCCTTCATGGCCTGCCTCCGGCCGGGGCCGAAGCTTCCATGGCCACGCCCGGCTCGCCGCCGAGCAGCAGCTGGCCGCCGTCCACCGGCAGTACCGCGGCGTAGCTCTGGCGCTCGCCCTGCGAGCGCAGCTTGAAGTGGGCGCCGCCGTCGTCGGAGATGATCACCGTACGCTGCGCGCCGACCAGCACGATCTTGCCGTCGGCCTGCACCGCGCCGCCGAACAGCGACAGCGGCGCCGGCGTCTGGCCTTCCTTCCAGCTGGCGCCGGCGTCATGGCTGACGAAGACGTGGCCGCGCATGCCGTAAGCCAGCCAGCCATGGTCCGGCAGCTCCAGCGCGCCGAAGAAGGAACCCTTGTACACCGAAGGCAGCGCCTGCCAGTTCTGGCCGCCGTCGGTAGACTTGAGCATCAGGCCCTGCTCGCCCACCAGCAGCATGGCGCCGTTGCCGTCGACCATGCCGTAGAGGTGCTTGTCGCCGATGGCGTCGGACTTCAGCGACTGCCAGGTCTTGCCCTGGTCGGCGGAGACCATCAGGGTGCCGAAGGCGCCGTAGGCGTAGACCTTGCCATCGAAGGGGCCGGCCACGCCGAACAGCGGCGCCGACTGGTCGCTGTCCTGGTTGAACGAGACTTCCTTCCAGCCCTGGCCGTTGTCCTCGCTGCGCACGATCCAGTCGTCGTGGCCCACCGCCAGCAGCACGTTGCCGCCGATGGCGGCGACCTGGTTGAAGTTGTCGCCGCGCTGCGGCTCGACCTTGGCCTCGCGCCAGGGGCCGTGCGCGTCGTCGGCGATGAGGATGTGGCCCTGCTCGCCGGCGGCGATCAGGCGCTTGCCGCTCTGCGCCAGGCCGGTGACCAGCAGGCGATCGGGATAGACCTGGGTGGCGGGGAACGCCGGCTGCGGCCGCGGCGAGAACGCGTACAGCGCCGCGCCCAGCACCATGCCGGTGAACACGGCGGCCGGCCAGCCGCGGTTGCCCGCCTGCTCGCCCACCCGCGCCCGTGTCAGCGACGACACCGTTTGACTCATGGCCCGCTCCTCCTCGTATTCCGTTCCGCCGCTGCCCTGCTGCCGCCGCGGCGGGCGATTTCTATCGAATCGACCGCTGTACCGCCCGCCCGTGCCGCGCTGACTGCGGCGGCCCCGCCGATCGGAGCCGCCGCGCGCGGAACGGACGGATACCTTATCCCGGCAGCTCGAACAGCGCCGCCGCGCCCATGCCGCCGCCGATGCACATCGTCACCACCGCGTACTTCACGCCGCGCCGCCGCCCTTCCAGCAGGGCATGGCCAACCATGCGCGCGCCGGACATGCCGAACGGATGGCCGATGGCGATGGCGCCGCCGTTGACGTTGAGGCGGTCGTTGGGGATGCCCAACTTGTCGCGGCAGTACAGCACCTGGCAGGCGAAGGCCTCGTTCAGCTCCCACAGGCCGATGTCCGCCACCTTCAGGCCGTGCTTTGCAAGCAGCTTGGGTACCGCGAACACCGGGCCGATGCCCATCTCGTCCGGCTTGCAGCCGGCCACGGCGCTGCCGCGGTAGATGCCGAGCGGCTCCAGGCCGCGGCGGCGCGCCTCGGCGCGGCTCATCAGCAGCGCGGCGGCGGCGCCGTCGGACAGCTGCGAGGCGTTGCCGGCGGTGATGTGCTGGCCCTGCTTGACCCAGCGGCCGTCCTTGAACACCGGCTTGAGGCCGGACAGGCTCTCCAGCGTGGTCTCGGGGCGGTTGCCCTCGTCCTTGAGCAGGGTCACCTCCTCGTGTCCCGCGGGCTTGCCTTCCTTGTCGAACAGCTGCTTGCGGCTGGCCAGCGGCACGATCTCCTCGGCGAACAGCCCGGCCTTCTGCGCCGCGGCGGTGCGCTGCTGGCTCTGCAGCGAGTACTCGTCCTGCGCCGCACGGCTGACGCCGTAGCGCTCGGCCACCAGCTCGGCGGTCTCGATCATCGGCATGTAGGCCGTCGGCGCCGCCGCCAGCACCGCCTCGGACACCGCGCGGTAGCTGTTCTTGTGCGCGTTCTGCGTCAGCGAGATCGACTCCAGGCCGCCGCCGATGGCGATGTCCACCTCGCCCACCATGATGCTCTTGGCCACCGCGGCGATGGTCATCAGGCCGGAGGAGCACTGCCGGTCCACGGTCATGCCCGGCACCGTGTCCGGCATGCCGGCGGTGTAGGTGCACAGGCGCGCCAGGTTGTAGGCCTGGGTGCCCTGCTGCGCCGCCGCGCCCATCAGCACGTCCTCCACCGCCCCCGGCTCGACGCCGGCGCGCTCCACCACCGCGCGCAGCACGTGGCCGCCCAGCACCGGCGCCTCGGTGTCGTTGAAGGCGCCGCGATAGGCCTTGCCGATGGGAGTGCGGGCGACGGAAACGATCACAGCTTCGTTCATCGTGCGCATCCTGCGCAAGCACTCGCCATCCCTGGCTCGACTGCTGAAATAAGCTTCATAAGTATCCTTCCTCTCAGAAGTAGTAACGGCTGATGGTGTCGGCAACGCAGGCCGGCCGGCTTTCGCCCTCGATCTCGACGGTGACGCGGATGGTGGCCTGCACGCCGCCGTCCTTGGTCTTCTCGGCGGCGACCAGCTCGCCGCTGCCGCGGATGCGCGCGCCAACCTTGACCGCGTTGGGGAAGCGCACCTTGTCGCAGCCGTAATTCACGCCCATCTTCATGCGCACGTCGACGATCTGCGGCAGGAAGCGCGACACCAGGGACAGGGTGAGATAACCGTGGGCGATGCAGGCGCCGAACGGGCCGTCCTTGGCGCGCTGCGGATCGACGTGGATCCACTGGTGGTCGTCGGTGGCGTCGGCGAACAGGTCGACGCGCTGCTGCTGCACCGTCATCCATTCGCTGCTGCCGAGCGGCTGACCCACCGCCGCCAGGATCGCTTCACCGCTTTCGAATACCTTGGCCATGCCGACCTCAGGAGCGCTGGCTGGAGGCGGAAATCACCTCGCCCACCAGGTAGGACGAATAATCGGAGGCCAGGAACACCATGATGTTCGCGATCTCCCAGGCCTCGGCGCCGCGGCCGAAAGCCTCGCGCGAGGCCAGCTCGGTCAGCAGCGCTTCCGGCGCGCTCTTGCGCAGGTGGTCGTGGAACACAATCGACGGCGACACGGCGTTGATGCGCACGCCGAACTCGGCCGCCTCCAGCGCGCTGCAGCGGGTCAGGGCCATCACCCCGGCCTTGGCGGCGGCGTAGTGGGCCTGCTCCTTCTGCGCGCGCCAGCCCAGCACCGAGGCGTTGTTGACGATGGCGCCGCGGCCGCGCGGCTGCATCTTCCTGAGCATGGCGCGGGTCATGCGGAAGGTGCCGGTGAGGGTGATGTCCAGCACCTTGTGCCATTCCTCGTCGGACATGTCGACCACGCGCCTGCTGCCGCCCAGGCCGGCGTTGTTGAGCAGCACGTCGACGCAGCCGAGCTGCTGCTCGGCCTCTTCGACCAGGGCCTGGACTTCGCTTTCGACCGCGACATTGGCGAGCTTGCCGTGGATTGCCTGCTGCGGATGATCCTTGCGCAGAGCCGCCACCGCCTCGTCCAGACGGCGGGGGTGGATGTCGGAAATGACCAGGCCGCGGCAGCCTTCCTCCAGGCAGCGGCGCGCGGTGGCGAAACCGATGCCGCCGCCGGCGGCGGCGGTGATGAGGACCGACTTGCCCTGGAGCAGGGCATGGCCGGGGACGTAAGGCGGGGCTGGGATGGTGATCATGGGATCGCTGGAATGGGGGTTCAGGCCGCCGGACGCGGCTCGCGCGGCATGCCCAGCCCACGCTCCGCGATCAGGTTGAGCTGGATTTCGTTGGTGCCGGCGTAGATGGTGTCGGCGCGGGAGAAGAAGAACAGCTGCTGCAACGGGCGGATGTCGGGGTGGTCGGAGACCACGTCGCCTTCGGCCCCCAACACGTCCATCGCCAGCTTGCCCAGGTCGCGGTGCCAGTTGGACCAGTAGTACTTGTAGATCAGCGCCTCGCGCTTGAGGCCCCCATATTGATTCTGGCCCTCGCCGCCCGATAGCATGCGCAGGGCGTTGTAGCGCATCACGCGCAGGCCGCACCAGGCCTGGGCCAGGCGCTGGCGGATCGCCGGGTCGGCGGCGCGGCCGTTGGCGCGGGCCGCCTTCAGCACCAGCTCGAATTCATGGACGAAGTGCATCTGCTGGCCGAGGGTGGAAACGCCGCGCTCGAACTCGAGCAGGCCCATCGCCACCTTCCAGCCCTCGCCCGGCTTGCCGACGATGTGATCCGCCTGCGCCACCGCGCCGTCGAAGAACACCTCGTTGAATTCCGCGCCGCCGCCCATCTGGCGGATCGGCTGGATGCGCACGCCGGGCTGATGCAGCGGCAGCAGCAGGAAGCTGAGGCCGTCGCGTCCCTTGCTGCCCGGGGTGCTGCGCGCCAGCACGAAGATCCATTCGGACTCGTGCGCCAGCGAGGTCCACACCTTCTGCCCCTGCACGCGCCAGCTGCCGTCGGCCTCCTGCCAGCAACGCGTCTGCACGTTGGCGAGATCCGAGCCGGCGTTGGGCTCGGAATAGCCCTGGGCCCAGAACTCGGTGCCGGCGACGATGCCGGGCAGGAAGCGCGCCTTCTGCGTCGCGCTGCCGAAGGCGATCAGGGTCGGGCCGATCAGGCCTTCGCCGATGTGACCCATGCGGCCCGGGCCGCCGGCGCGGGCGTATTCCTCGTGGAAGATGACCTGCTGCTCGATGCTCAGGCCACGGCCGCCGGCCTCCCTGGGCCAGCCGACACAGGTCCAGCCGCCTTGCGCCAGCTCGCGCTCCCACTGCTTGCGCAATGCCGGATCGGCTTCCTCGTCGCCGGGGCCGCCGCGATGGCGCAGGGATTCGTAGGGTCCGCGCAGGTGCTCGCGCATCCACGCCGCCACTTCGGCACGGAAGGCTTCGTCCTGCGGGCTCGGGTTCAGGTTCATGAGATCAAACCAGCGCCTGGGCGATGCGTTCGCGCAGGGCGTCGGCGCCGCCCAGCCAGTGGCTGCTGGCCTGGGCGCGCTTGAAGTAGAGCTGGGGGTCGTACTCCCAGGTGAAGCCGACACCGCCATGCAGCTGCACCGCTTCCTGGGCGCAGAAGAAGAAGGTGTCGGCGGCCAGCACGCGGGCGGCGGCGCACTCCAGGGCCAGGGCCTCGGTGGCGCCATCGGCGGCGAAGGCGGCGGCGCCGTAAACCGCCGAG
>ERZ1034409.211-NODE-211-length-14232-cov-2.849827_pt1 | contig 14232 bp, 13 predicted proteins | sample MGYA00520610_ERZ1034409 | MGnify/ENA primary metagenome ERZ1034409 (study PRJEB33736, sample SAMEA104288480) | Azolla microphylla | place: Ecuador | collected 1982 | study: EMG produced TPA metagenomics assembly of the PRJEB19522 data set (Is there foul play in... | reverse complement strand
AGGCGCCGACGCGGCGTTCCACTTCCGGCAGTTGCTCGTTCCAGAAGTGATTGGCTTCCGGCACCACTTCCGAAGCAATGGTGATGCCCTTCTGTGTCCGCAGCTTGGCGACGACGCGATCAACTTCGGCGGTCGGGACAATTGAATCATTGCCGCCATGCAGGAACATGCCGGAAGCCGGGCAGGGCGCCAGGAAGCTGAAATCATAGGCATTGGTCGGCGGCGAGACCGAGATGAAACCGTCGGTTTCCGGGCGGCGCATCAGCAACTGCATCCCGATATAGGCACCGAAATCATAGCCGGCCACCCAGAACTGAGAGGCCGTCGGGTTCTTGGCCTGCAGCCAGTCGAGCGCCGTGGCGGCATCCGCCAGTTCGCCAATGCCGGAATCGAATTCGCCCTGGCTTTTCTGTACACCACGGAAATTGAAGCGCAGCACCGAAAAACCGCGCGTCATGAACAGGTGGAACAATTGCACCGTGACCGGATTATTCATATGGCCGCCCGCCTTGGGGTGCGGATGCAGAATCAACGCGATCGGCGCATTCTCTGTCTTGCCGGCGCTGTAGCGGGCTTCAATGCGTCCGGCGGCTCCGGCCAGAATGACTTCGGGCATTCAATCACCTTGTAAAATCATAAATATGTCATGTCAGCCGCTATAATAGTTGACTGCATTAGTCGGAATTATTACATTCCGGTTCACACCGCCAAAGGCAGCAATTGCGCCTCTTAGCACAAAGATTTCTCTTTGCGCAGGTTTTTGAAACAAATCCGTACAGGACCCCTCATGCGCCTATCGACCAAAGGACGTTATGCGGTCATGGCCATGACCGACCTGGCGCTGAATGCGCAAGGAAACGAAAAGGGTGGCCGTCCCATTTCCCTGTCGGAAATTTCCGAACGGCAGCAGATTTCACTCTCCTATCTGGAGCAGTTGTTCGCCCGCTTGCGCAAGGCCGGACTGGTCAAAAGTGCGCGCGGTCCCGGTGGCGGCTATACCCTGGCGCGCGCGAGCAGCGCCTTGTTCGTTTCCGAAATCGTGCTGGCTGTCGATGAGCCGATCAAGGCCACCCGTTGTTCGATGACCTCCAACAAGCTGGGGGCCAACAAACGCCTCACCAAGGACCAGGCGGTACGTGAGATCGGCTGTATGCCGGGCGGCCAGCGCTGCCTGACGCATAATCTGTGGGAAGACTTAGGGGTAGCGATTCATGACTACCTGTCACAGGTCTCGCTGGAAGATGTGGTGCGCAAGCGCACCCGCAAGACGGTGAAAATCACCACACCGGAAGCCTATGCGCCTGCGATGATGGAGGCGTAAGAGGGTGAGTGATATCCTCTATCTCGATCACGCTGCGACCTCGCCGCTTCGCCCAGAAGCGCGCGAAGCCTTTTTGCGTGCGTCCGATATGGGCGGGAACGCGTCTTCGGTTCATAACCTGGGACGCAAGGCCAAGCTGACCCTGGCCGACATCGCCGAGCACCCGATCATCACCTACACCTTCGGCTTCACCGGCCGCTCCAAGCTGGACCAGGCGTTCCACGCCCACGGCCTCAAGCCCGACGTGGTGCTGACCGCGGTGGACGCCGACGTCATCAAGACCTACGTGCGCCTGGGCCTGGGCGTGGGCATCGTCGCCACCATGGCCTACGACGCCAAGCAGGACGCCGACCTGGTGCGGCTGCCGGCCGACCACCTGTTCGAGCCCAGCACCACCCACATCGGCTTCCGCCAGGGCATGTTCCTGCGCGGCTACATGTACGACTTCATCGGCCAGTTCGCGCCGCACCTGACGCGCGACCTGATCGACGAGGTGGCCGAAATCCAGGACCACGCCGCGCGCAGCCAGCGGGTGCACGATCTGATCGCCAGGCTGCATATGGTCTGAGGAGCCGGGACGGCTTATTCCGCAACGAGCTAAGAGGCGCCCATTCTCAGGCAACTGCAGCATCCGGAATTGGATCATTAAGTTATTAGCTTATGCCTGTTTAATAGGAGTACAGTGCGCGGCCTGACATCGCCCCCACTCCCTAGATAGAGCCCAGAGGGAAGACCGCCGTGTACCGTTACGATGAGCTGGACCAGCGCCTGGTGGACGAACGCGTCGCGCAGTACCGCGACCAGACCGAGCGCTACCTGGCCGGCAAGCTGTCGGAAGAGGAATTCCGCTCGCTGCGCCTGCGCAACGGCCTGTACATCCAGCGCTTCGCGCCGATGCTGCGCATCGCCGTGCCGTACGGCCTGCTGTCGTCGAGGCAGTTGCGCATGCTGGGCCACATCGCCCGCACCTACGACAAGGGCTACGGCCACGTCTCCACCCGCCAGAACATCCAGTTCAACTGGCCCAAGCTGGAGCAGGTGCCGGACATCCTCGCCGACCTGGCCTCGGTGCAGATGCACGCCATCCAGACCAGCGGCAACTGCATCCGCAACATCACCGCCGACCACCTCGCCGGCGCCGCCGCAGACGAGCTGCTCGACCCGCGCCCGTACTGCGAGATCACCCGCCAGTGGGCCACCTTCCACCCCGAGTTCAACTGGCTGCCGCGCAAGTTCAAGATCGCCTTCTCGTCCTCGACCAAGGACCGCGCCGCCACCGCGGTGCACGACATCGGCGTGCACATCGTGCGCAACGAAGCCGGCGAGCTGGGCTACAGCATCTTCGTCGGCGGCGGCCTCGGCCGCATGCCGATGCTGGCGCACAAGATCCGCGCCTTCCTGCCGGAGCTGGACCTGTTCTCGTACCTCGAGGCGATCCTGCGCGTCTACAACCGCCTCGGCCGCCGCGACAACATCCACCGCGCCCGCATCAAGGTGCTGGTCAAGTCGCTGGGCCCGGCCAGGTTCACCGAGCTGGTGGAAGCGGAATGGGCCGAGCTGAAGGACTCCTATCTCAAGCTGCTGCCGGAAGACCTGGAACGCATCAAGACCCGCTTCGACCAGCACGCCTACAAGCCCGAGGGCGAAGCCGATGACGGCAGCCTGGAGCGCCAGCTCGCCGCCGACAGCCGCTTCGCCGCCTGGGCCAAGCGCAACCTGCGCGCCCATCGCCAGCCGGGCTACGGCGTGGTGTTCGTGTCGCTGAAGGCCTCCGGCACCGCGCCGGGCGACGTCACCGACAGCCAGTTCGAGGCCCTCGCCGACCTCGCCGACCAGTACGCCTTCGGCGAGCTCCGCACCACCCATGACCAGAACATGGTGCTGGCCGACGTGGCGAAGAAGGACGTCTACGCCCTGTGGCGGAAGCTCGACGCGCTGGGCCTGGCGACGCCGAACATCGGCCTGCTCACCGACATGATCTGCTGCCCGGGCCTGGACTTCTGCTCGCTGGCCAACGCCGGCTCGATCGGCGTGGCGCAGGACATCTACGACCTGTTCGAGAACCTGGACTACCAGCATGACATCGGCGAGCTGAAGATCAAGATGTCCGGCTGCATGAACGGCTGCGGCCATCATACCGTCGGCCATATCGGCATCCTCGGCGTCGACAAGCACGGCGAGGAGTGGTACCAGGTGACGCTCGGCGGCTCGGCCGAGAACGACGCCGCCCTGGGCGACCGCACCGGCCCCTCGATCTCGCGCGCCGGCATCGCCGAGGCGGTGAAGAAGATCATCGACGTGTACCTGGAGCAGCGCGAGGGCGAGGAGGAAACCTTCCTCTCCGCCTACCGCCGCGTCGGCATGGCGCCGTTCAAGGCGCGCCTGTACAGCGGCGCCGAGGCCGATGCCGAGGTGGAGGCATGAGCGCGCCCCTGCCCGCCCTGATCCGCGACGGCAAGCTCGCCGCCAACGACTGGCACAGCGTGGCGGACGACGCCGCCCTGCCGGCCGCCGGCAAGGCCATCGTCAGCCTCAAGCGCTGGCGCGCCGAGAAGGATGCGCTGGCCGCCTCCGGCCTGACGCTCGGCGTGCGCATCCCCAACACCGACGAGGTCACCCCGGCGCTGGCGCAGGAGCTGTCCGGCCTGCCGCTGGTCGCGGTGGAGATTCCCAAGTTCGCCGACGGCCGCGCCTATTCGCAGGCGCGCGTGCTGCGCGAGCGCTACGGCTACGCCGGCGAGATCCGCGCCCAGGGCGACGTGCTGCACGACCAGCTGTTCCACATGTCGCGCTGCGGCATCAACGCCTTCGAGCTGCGCGCCGACCAGGACCCACAGGACTGCCTGAAGGCCTTCGGCGACTACGACCTGGCCTACCAGCACGGCGCCGACCGCATGGGCACGGTGTGGGAGCGGCGGCGGGCACAGCGATAGCGGCGCCCCTCCCCTTCCCGCGGATCGAGCCGAATGGCTGGTGATCCGGGCAACACTCCACGGCAGGGCGAACGGCCCGCGCTTTCGGCACTCCAAAACAGGAGACCCCCAGCCGATTCGCCGTACAATGGCCTGTGGATGACGCCCCCTTTAGCCTGACGCCCGGGCCGCGCGCCGAAGCGGCACTGCCACTGGCCGAGCTGCTGGGCGGGCCGTTGCGCGACCGTTTTGGCCGGGTCAAGCGCAAGCTGCGCGTCTCCCTCACCGACCGCTGCAACTTCCGCTGCCCCTATTGCATGCCGGACAGCCCGGAGTTCATGCCGCGCGGCGAGCGCCTGGAGCGCAAGGAGCTGCGCCGGCTGCTACGCCTGTTCGTAGCCGAGCTGGGCGTGAGCCACCTGCGCCTCACCGGCGGCGAGCCGCTGCTGCGCCGCGACCTGGAGGCGGTGATCGCCGAATGCGGCGAGTTGCGCGCGCTGGGCCTGGAGCGCATCTCGCTGACCACCAATGCCGCCCTGCTGGCGCGCCGCGCCCAGGCGCTGAAGGACGCCGGCCTCGATGACCTCAACATCAGCCTCGACGCGCTGACGCCGGAGGTGTTCGCGCGCCTGTCCGGCAACCGCGAGGTGCAGCCGGTACTGGACGGCATCGCCGCCGCCCGCGACGCCGGCCTGCCGCTCAAACTCAACGCGGTGGTGGTGCGCGGCGTCAACGAGGGCGAGGTGCTGCCGCTGACGCGCTGGGCCACGGCCCAGGGCCTGCCGCTGCGCTTCATCGAGTTCATGCCGCTGGACGGCCGCCACGAGTGGTCGCAGCAGCGCGTGGTGACGCAGGCGGAAATCCTCGAGCAGCTGCGGCCGGCGTTCGAGCTGGCCGCCCTGCCGCGCGGCAACGATCCCGCCGCTTACTACGAGCTGCGCGGCCCCGGCGGCGCAGCGAAGGTGGGCATCATCGCCACCGTATCCAACCCGTTCTGCGCCTCCTGCGACCGCCTGCGGCTGACCGCCGACGGCAAGCTCTATCCCTGCCTGTTCTCGCCCAAGGGCACCTCGCTGCGCCAGCCGCTGCGCGAGGGTGCCGACGACGAGGCGCTGGCGGCGCTGATCCGCGACACCGTCTGGCACAAGGACGCCGGCTATGCGGCGCGGCCCGGCTATGCCGAGCGGCCGATCGCGATGAATGCGTTGGGGGGTTGAAGACTTGCGTCAAACACGATGACTGATTGGCCGCTCTTGCGGCGTAGCGTGCGTGGTGGCGCATCAGCCTGGATGGTGTTTGAGCGCCAAAAGCAATCACCCAGCGGTGCACTTTCGTGTTCACCCCGAAGGCGCGTGATGTTGGCGCACCTGCAATCGCCGCGAAGCCGCAAAACGAGGCGCAGCCGGCACATCACCAAACGCATCACGGATGCATCCAGCCGATCTGCTTGAAGCACTAACGCCCCGGGACTTTCCGTCGCAACCCGTGTAATCGGCGAACGCTGACACCACCATCTCGGCAACATTTCCCTAAATGGCTGCGATCCGCCTGCAAACAATAGTTGCGAGGCGAATCAAACGGTTGCAATTTTTCTTGCGAAAACCACTATAAGCCATCGTTGCTCCCGCCTCCCGGCGCGCGATAAGGTTCATCAGTCGCACAAAATAGAAACGCACAGTACGCGAGGGAGCCCGCACCGTATGCGCAAATCGATCTACGTCTTGGTGCTTGCTGTCGTTGCGAGCACAACAAACGCACAGGACCTGTCGAGCGGCACCGTCACGGTCGCTACCCCGAGTGCCATTTCGCAAACTCTTGCCACCCGTTTCGGCCATTACGTCGATGTCACTGACTTCGGGGCCAAGCCCAATGACCTCGTCGACGACACAAATGCCTTTAAGTTAGCAATCAGCTATGCGGCTTCAAGTGGAATAAACACGGTAATCGTACCGCCCGGTGTCTATAATTTTGCCGCCGTCTCCACGGCGGGCATTTTGGATCCAGGCGTCGGGCCACTGACGATCATCGGGACACCCGGCGCATCGATACTGTCCTTCAATGAAGGAACCTCTACCAGTACCCCCGTCCTCAGCACGTTATTCTACAACGCCGACAGCGGAACTAAGGGAAACCTGACTTTTGAGGGGTTAACGTTCCTCGGCACATTCAGCGCAACGCACTCCAATCAAGGGGGCTACGCCGCGAAGCTTGATCATTATCCGTCAATTACGTTCCACCGCGTCGCTTTCAAGAATTTGTCCAGTTTCGCGACAGATCTCGATTTCGACGGTCATGTCGTCTGGGATGACTGTCAGTTCATAGACATCTCAAGGGACGGAGCGCGGACCCGCGACTCGTTTGATGTGCAGGTGGTAAACAGCTACTTCGAGCGCCTCGGCGACAATGCCATCGCCGCCCACACCGCGCAATATTCAACGGCAGGCGGCTATAACCCCCTTGGCCCCCCCCGCCGTGAAGGGCTGATAGTGACGGGAAACATCATCCGCGACTCGAATGGTCCTATTAGCGCGCTCGGCATAAGAAAGGCGCTGATCGCCAACAACATCATCAATAGATATACCACGTTTGGAATTTATGTCTCAACGGATACGACTTCGAACGAAGGTACGTTTCCGAAATATTCAATCCGCGTTACCAATAATCAACTATTCGACGCGCTGACGACCACTGGAAATGCTATTACCGTTACAGGGGACACCCCGCGCGGCGGAACGGACACATCCAGCGTAATTCCGGGTACACCGGCAGTAACCACCGGCACATTCGCCGATCCCTTCAATTCATTTAATAACGATTCCACCACCGTCCCGAGCACATCGATCCCGTTCACCTCCGATGTAGAAGTGAGCGATAACACCATCGCGCGGACCTTGCCCTTGGTTACGAATTTCAGCAACTGGGGTTATGGAAATCCCGGTTCGAGCACTTATGGCTCCGATCTCGCCATCACCTCCGCATTGCAACGGCCGCCGGGAGGTATCACCGTTTCAGGCGGATTCAGAAATTCGATCTCTAATAACCGAATCTCAAGTTGTCTTGCCGGTATTACCATTACCATAAGCGACGCCGTAAGCCCAGGCACGTACAACAATAGAATCGCTGGCAATACAATCTTCGACTGCACTCTGCGAGGGATCGCTGTCACCAGCACAACAACTAGGCGCATGGATTTGGTTATAGCCGACAACGACCTGAATATCGACCCGTATCGAATAAATTCCAACTCTTTGGCCAACGGCAGCTACACTAATGTATTTACTCAGCCTGATGCCATCGACATCGGAAGTTCTACCGGAGTGGTTATCAGCGGCAACAAAATCCAAAACGCTTCGCGTGTACTTGTGTCGACCAATCCAACCCGGCAGATCATCAGCAACAACGTCATCGCCGCGAGCCCAGCTGTTGTTGGACAAAATACCTCCAACAGGGGCGTCGCCCAAATCTACAATGCCGGGGCTGGGTACTCGTACATCATCGTTGATCCCGACACCACATCATCAACATATGGCCAGGAGTTGTTCACGCAGTATCCCAGCGCATCGGCAATGCCAAGTTCGGGAACGTGGGTTGCAGGCGCCATGGTGAACAACACTTCAGCAACGATCGGGGGAGCCATGTCGTCGGTCGTTACTGGCTGGCTCCGGCTCACGACCGGCTCCGGCAACGTCGCGAACGTGGATTGGGCTCCTCTCTATAGCAGAACCGATTCGTCGATGACATCGACTGGCGGCGCGACCGTGACGGGCCACATCGCAAGCTCGGGCGCTGCCCCAACAGTTAGTTCATGCGGTACCAGCTCCAGCGTCTCCGGTACAGACACAAAAGGGGTGATCACTACCGGCACAGGAGGACCGACTGCCTGCTCCCTAATTTTTGCCTCGGCCTTCAGCAGCAGCCCAATATGCGTTGCGAGCACAAATACTGGATCTGCAACGCCCTACGTGTCGGCGATCAGCACAACCGGCATAACGATATCGTTTTCATCGGCCCTCGTTTCCGGCAAGGTTTACTATCATTGCATTCAATAGTTACAGAGGCTTGAGCGGCGTCGGTAAGGGTGACAGCGAATATCACGGAGGTGCCGGCAGAATTCAATTGTGAGTAAAGCTGGCACCCTCCCGCATACCTCAACGTGCTAATAGACGCGGGACTCGACTCCGATTGCGGAAAGAACTTGCGGTACGGGTTTGCGTGACCCGGCCAGGGAAGTCTTGCAATGGCCGCAGTAAATTGCCATATACTCCAGCTGAAGTGCTTCAACGCCCAGAATGCACCGAGCTGTATCCAGCCGGCTTCACTGCAGCCTTTTCCACGAATTAATGTTGTTACGTGACGTTCGACATAAAGATCATGCAGGCAGAGCTGAATACTTGCCGGGGAACTGCTTCGATCATAATTATCGACAAAGAACCCACTCAATGGCCAAAACACGTAGCCACTGAAACATGAACCCCGTCGTTTTCCTAATAATCGCTCACAGAATACCTCCCTTGAAGGATCTTCTACGGCTCCTCGACCATGACTTTCGCGGGATTATTCACATCGATTCCAGAACTCACATACCGGATGGTGAATTTGCGGGTTTAAGGAATTTTCATTTAACAAGCCAGCGCCTAAGCGTATATTGGGGCGGTTTCAACATGATGCGAGTCGAGTTGCTCCTGATTAAGGAGGCTCTCGAGAAATTTCAGGACGCTTCGAAGTTTGTATTGATCAGCGGCGATTCTCTACCCGCCATGGCCCCCGGCGCGATGCAAGCAGCGTTGGAGGGCGATTCAGAATATTTACAGATTCATGAAGTCGCCTATAACTCCTCGGAGTTCCGCATGTCCGAGGAGCAGAGTAGGAAGAACTACGGCCGAGTTCATGAGTCGCGATTTCAGAATTACGTCTATTGGGATAGTGAACTGACCAATCCCATGGAGCGCGATCGCGTTCAAAGGATGTTTTCGGTCAACGAAGCAACCTCCAATTATATTATGGGCATGGCGCGTCGAGTCGCAGGAAATATTCTCAAGTCATTCGGGCCCCGGCCAAAACTGTTCGAGCGTCTTTACTTCGGGCAGCAATGGTGGGCTCTCAACCGTCGAACCGTCGAATATGTTTTGCAACGAGGAGAAGATCCCGCAGTCCAAAGCTATTTCGAATTTCTTGCGGTTCCGGACGAACATATGGTTCAGACCATTGTGGGGAACATGCCGCAGCCGCATTCGGATTTCGCTTCCGGCAGAATGCTAGTTCATGCCGCACATCCGCTCAGCAGGAAGCAGCTTGAACCGCTTCGGCTAAGCGACTTGAATTATTCAAAGCACCTTCGGCCGTTTGTGCGGAAGTACAATCCCGAAATCTCAATGGAAGTGAAGGATTCGATTGCACGTGGTGAGTACTACGACGCCATCTCCAGGCTCGATGGCTAGTTTGGTCGAATTGGGTCGGCTGAACGCCCCCAACATTAGTAACATCAATATTGAGCGGGGCACGTTCACCGGAGTAACTCTGTTCTTAGCACTACGGCTTGAACTGTAGTCAAAGGATATAGGCAAACCTTTCGGTCGCGGGGTCTGGCCGAGGCCCGCGTGAGGGCGAAGCCTCGAATGGCTGATACACTGGAGCCCATGAGAATCACCGTCGAATGCTACGGCGCCTCGCAGCGCTGGTGCGGCGCCGAGCTGATCAGCCTGGAGCTGGCCGATGGCGCGACCGTCGGCGATGCGCTCGACCACCTGTCCGAGCGCTTCGGCGAACTGGCGCGGCGCCGCGAGACCATCGCAGTGGCCATCGGCGACGGCATCGTGCCGGGCAGCCGGCCGCTGGACGAAGGCGAGCGCCTCGCCCTGATCCCGCCGGTCAGCGGCGGCTAGAGACCGCATCATGACCGCATCCCGCCTGCGCCAGGGCGCGCTCGATCCTGCCGAATGGCTGGCCAAGCCGATGCCGCCGCACTGCGGCGGCCTGGCGGTGTTCGCCGGCACCGTGCGCAACCTCCACGAGGGCCGCGCCGTCACCGGCATCCGCTACCACGCCCACGCCGCGCTGGCGGAGCGGCGCCTGGCCGAAATCGAGGCGGAGGCGGCGCGCCGCTTTGGCGTCGAATGCGAGGTGGCGCACGGCAGCGGCGAGCTGCAGGTGGGCGATGCCAGCGTCATCATCGTGGTGCGCGCCGGGCATCGCGCCGAGGCCTTCGAGGCCTGCCGCTGGGCCATCGACACCCTCAAGCAAACCGTGCCGATCTGGAAAGAGGAGCGCTACGCCGATGGCGAACCGCGCTTCCTCGAAGGCACTCCTATAAAAAATATCGAGCAGACATGAGAGACGTCAGCGAAAAAGCGGTGACCCTGCGCGTGGCCGTGGCCCAGGCGGTGGTGGACGTGCCGCCGGCGGTGCTGGAGCGGCTCAAGGCGCGCACCCTCGACAAGGGCGATGCGCTGGAGATCGCCCGCGCCGCCGCCATCCTCGGTGCCAAGCGCACCTGGGAGCTGCTGCCGCTGTGCCATCCGCTGCCGATCGAGCGCCACGACCTGCATTACGACTTCGGCACGGACCACGTAACTGTCACGGTGGAAGTGGCGACCCACGCCCGCACCGGCGTGGAGATGGAAGCGCTCACCGCCGCCAGCATCTGCGCGTTGACCTTGTACGACATGCTCAAGCCGCATGCCGGAACCGACCTGGTGATCCGCAATGTCATGCTGTTGAAGAAGACCGGCGGCAAATCCGACTTCCAGCGGCAGGCCTGAATCCCCCGACCCTGTACTTATTACATGGCCGGCGGAAAGTCTTTCACACCGGCTTACCGGTTCCGCCACCGGGTGACCGTTGCAACTTATTGATTCTTCGGATTTTCATCAAAAAACAGGGGCTGGCACGGTACTCGCTCCTTGCTATGGGGACACTCCACATCTAGCAAGGGATTATCAACATGGCCGCCACCGCCGCTGCAGTTCGCAAGGAAGCCGGACTCCGCACCAACCCGAACCTGGGCAAGGCCCAGCCCCGCCCCGCGCTGAAGCCGGTCGAGAGCCGCATGCCGCAGGCCGTGCCCGCCCCGGCCAACGACAACGACATCAGCACGCAGGCCCATCCCCATCAGGACACCACCGACGAGCAGCTGGTTCTGCGCGCCCAGAAGGGCGAGGCACTGGCGTTCGAACTGCTGGTGCGCAAGTACCAGCACAAGACCATCCAGCTGGTCAGCCGCCTGGTCGGCGAGGCCGACGCGCCGGACGTGGCGCAGGAAGCCTTCGTCAAGGTCTATCGCGCCCTGCCCGGCTTCCGCGGCCAGAGCGCCTTCTACACCTGGCTGTACCGCATCGCGGTGAACACCGCCAAGAACCACCTGGTGGCGCGCTCGCGCCGCCCGGCCAACCAGGACATCGACGTCGCCGACGCCGAGCACACCTCCTACGCCGCCGGCCTGTGCGACAGCGATACGCCGGAGTCCAACCTGCTGGCCGACGAGATCCGCAACGAGGTCACCGCGGTGATCCGCAAGCTGCCGCCGGACCTGCGCCAGGCGATCATCCTGCGCGAGTTCGAGGGCCTCAGCTACGAGGAGATCGCCGAGGTGATGAACTGCCCGATCGGCACGGTGCGCTCGCGCATCTTCCGCGCCCGCGAGTCGATCGACTCGGTGGTGAAGCCGCTGCTCAGCGCGTAAGCGCCAGAGTCCAAAAAAGGGCCGCTCGATGCGGCCCTTTTTCTTTGCGCAGGTCACGCCTGCGGTTCTGGTCGACGGACATCGGCGCCTCGCGCAAAACCCGCATCGAGCGCGCGCAGCCTCGTAGCCGCTGCGTTCCGTTTGCGGTTCCTGCACGCCGGAACCATCGCTCCCGCGCGAGTGCCTCAACTCTAAGCTCGCAGGAGAACAAGTCATGTTGATCGCCAAAACCCTCTCGCGCGACCACCGCGCCCTGGAACAACTGCTCGACGAGCTCGGCGCCATCGCCAGCACCGAGCCGCAGCAGCGGCTGGAAGTCTTCACCCGCCTGCAGGGCCTGCTGCAGGCGCACGCCCGCGCCGAGGAGGAGGTGGTGTACCGCGCGCTGCGCCAGGCCGCGCCGGAGGAAGCGCAGCCGTTGCTGGCCTACGAGGAACACCACGTCGCCGACCTGCTGCTGCAGGAGCTGGCCTCGGCTGCGCCGGGGCATGCCGAGTGGGTGGCCAAGGCGCGCGTGCTGGAAGAGGCCTTGCGCCAGCACATCAAGCAGGAAGAGATCACCCTGTTCGCGCTGCTCGACGAACACTTCGACAAGGCGGCGCAGGCGGCAATGGACAAGGAATTCCGCGCCGTGAAGCACCAGCGGCTGGAAACCCTGCTCGGCCCGCTGCGCCGCGCCATGCCGGCCTTCGCCGGGCGCGCGGTGCTGCCGGCGCAGGTGCTGGCGGCGCAGCTGATGCGGCGCGGCGAACTCTACCTGCGGCGGCGTCGCGGCAGCTGGAGGCAGGGCAGTGGAGCTGCCGGAGGCTGATCCCGCGCCAGGCTTGCGTACGGCGCGCCTCATCACCTGGCCGTCGCGCCGCAGTGGACCGCGCAGGTTTCCCTTTCGCCAGCGCGGTCCATTTCTTTGCGCCGCTCAGGGCCTGATGCTGCCGAACACCGTATCGCGCCGCACCCAGGCGTGATGCAGCGCCGCCGCCAGGTGCAGCAGCACCAGGCCAAACAGCAGCAGCGCCAGCACCGTATGCGCCTGCCGCAGCAGCGCGAACAGCGCGCGGTGCTGCGGCACGAGGGGCGGCAGCACGATGCCGTGCCCCAGCGCTACCGGGTAGCCGCCGGCGCCGAGCATGGCCCAGCCCACCAGCGGCAGCGCCAGCATCAGCGCGTACAGCAGCAGGTGCGAGGCGTGCGCCGCGAGACGCTGCCAGGCCGGCAGGTCCATCGGCAGCGGCGGGGGGCGATGGCGCAGGCGCACCGCCAGGCGCAGCAGCGCCAGCAGCAGGATGGCGATGCCGAGCGGCTTGTGCAGGCCGAGCAGGCGGCTGTGCAGGTCCGAGACGGTGGAAACCATGCCGATGCCGACGAACAGCATCAGCAGGATCAGCACCGCCATCAGCCAGTGCAGCAGGCGCGCGGCGGGGACGAAGCGGGGCGCGGCGTTCATGGACGGTTCTCCTGCGCCGCTTGGGCCGCGGCCTCGTCCAGGGCGCTGCGCGGCGCCGGCTCGCCGGCGCGGCGCGTCAGCGAGGTGGAATAGGCGGCGGAACGCGCCGCCAGCAGCGGATCGTCCGAGGGCGCGATGCCGGACGGCAGGATCAGCGGATCGAAGGTGATGTCGCGGCAGGCGCCGTCTTCTTCCAGCTCCGGTCTGTCGACGGTGAGGATGCCGGCGTCGATGCTGCGGCGGTCGTCCGGCCATTGCTTCGTCGCATCGTCGGTCGGATCGCCCGGCTCGCCCACCGTCAGCAGCAGGTGCCAGCGCGCGGGCCCCTGCTTCAGGCGGGCGACGATGTCGTCGAACAGGAAGTCGCGCGGCAGCGTCGCCAGGGCCGCGCTGTCCAGCGCCTCGAACGGCGCTTCCGGCACGGTGGACCAGCGCACGTTGCGCACCGCTCCGGCGTGATCGGTAAACCGGAAGGCATTGATGCCGTAGTAGCTGGCCACGGCGAAGCTGGCCGGCAGCGGATGCTGGTCCATCCACTGCATGAAGGCGCGCGTTTCCGGATGTGCTCCTAGGTAGGCCTTGACCCGCGCCGGATCGGGCTTGCCGGTCTTCGGGTCCGGCGTGGTGGCCTGCTGGAACTGGTAGAACGCCTGCGGCGTCGCCACCGGGAAGATCGGCGTGTGGTCCATCGCCGTGCGCCACTGCTCGCCATGCGGCAGGCTGACGCTCAGCGCCATGGCGTGAAATACCTTGCGGCCGTCGCCGGCATCGGGGATGCCGCCGCCGGTGGAGAAGCGCCCCACCACCGGGTAGCGCCCGGGCTGGAACACCGAGGCGCGTGACAGCTCCGCGCCGGCACCGTTGCTGTCGAACCAGC
>ERZ1034409.210-NODE-210-length-14262-cov-2.749208_pt1 | contig 14262 bp, 16 predicted proteins | sample MGYA00520610_ERZ1034409 | MGnify/ENA primary metagenome ERZ1034409 (study PRJEB33736, sample SAMEA104288480) | Azolla microphylla | place: Ecuador | collected 1982 | study: EMG produced TPA metagenomics assembly of the PRJEB19522 data set (Is there foul play in... | reverse complement strand
GCGCGGCTGGTCTGCGGCGGCGGCAAGCCCAAGCACCTGCCGAACGGCTTCTACGTGGAACCTACCTTGTTCGCCGACGTGCGCAACGACATGCGCATCGCCCAGGAGGAGATCTTCGGGCCGGTGCTGGTGGCGATTCCCTACGAGGACGACGAGGACGCCATCCGCATCGCCAATGACTCCATCTATGGCCTGTCCGGCGCCATCTACGGCAGCCCGGAGCGGGCCTTGCGCATGGCGCGGCGCATCCGCAGCGGCACCTTGAACGTCAACGGCGCGAACTTCTACGCGCCGGACTCGCCCTTCGGCGGCTACAAGCAGAGCGGCATCGGCCGCGAGATGGGCGTGGCCGGCTTGGAGGAGTACCTGCAGACCAAGACCGTGGCCGTGCCCGGCTGATCACGAGCAAGAGAGGAGAGCGCGATGGACTTTTCAGGAAAGGTGGCGGTGATCACCGGCGCCGGCCAGGGCATTGGCGAGGGCTACGCCAAGGGCCTGGCCAAGGCCGGCTGCAAGGTGGCGGTGGCGGACATCAACGCGGCGCAGGGCGAGCGGGTGACGGCCGAGATCCGCAAGGCCGGCGGCGAGGCCTCGTTCGTGCAGGTGGATGTGGCCAGCGAGGCCTCGGCCAAGGCGCTGGCGCAGCAGGTGAAGGAGAAGTACGGCGCCATTCACTACCTCGTCAACAACGCGGCGCTGTTCGGCAACCTCGACTTCAATCCCCTGATGACGGTGGACCTGGCCTATCTCAACAAGGTGGTGAGCGTGAACATGCTCGGCGCGGTGGTGATGACGCGCGCCTGCGTGCCGCACATGGGCGCGGGCGGGGCCATCGTCAACCAGTCCTCCACCGCGGCCTGGATGAACTACGACTACTACTCCTTCACCAAGCTCGCCACCAACGGCATCACCTGCGTGCTGGCGCGCGAGCTGGGGCCCAGGGGCATCCGCGTCAACGCCATCGCGCCGGGGCCCACCGATACGCAGGCGCTGCGCGACAAGGTGCCGGAAGCCTACATCCAGGGCATGGTGGCGCAGATGCCGATCGCCCGGCTCGGCACTCCGGAGGACCTGTTCAAGGCGCTGGCCTTCCTGCTTTCCGACGACGCGGCCTGGGTGACCGGGCTGATCATGAACGTCGACGGCGGCCAGTGGATGCGCGCCTAAGCTCTGCGCTATACCAAAAGGAATACGCCATGAACCAGTCGTATCTGAAAGACCAGGTCATCGTCGTCACCGGGGCATCCAAGGGCATCGGCCTTGCCACGGCGCAGCTGCTGGCCCGGCGTGGCGCCAGGGTTGCCCTGTTGGCCAGGGACCAGGCCCGCCTGGAGCAGGCCGTTGCCGAAATCGGCGGCGAACGTGGCTTGGCCTTGGTCGTGGACGTGAGCAACAAGGCGGCATTGACCGAAGCCTTCGACAAGGTCGCTGCCCGCTGGGGACGCATTGACGGCGTGATCAACAACGTCGGCTTCCAGTTTGCACGGCGCATCGAGGTCATGCCGGAGGACGAGAGCCGCAAGATCGTCGAGCTGAACCTGTTCACCGCCCTGTTCGGTTGCCAGGTGGCCATCCCGCACCTGCGCAAGGCGGGCGGCGGCCGCATCGTCAACCTGTCGTCCGCCACGGTGCGCCATGACAACGAGTTCTCCCACCTGGGCCTGTATTCGTCGTGCAAGGCGGCCATCGAGCACCTGTCCAAAGAACTCCGCCATGAGCTGAAGGCGGACAAGATCATGGTGTCGGTGTTCAGCCCGGGTGCGGTCGCCACGGGCAGCATCGCCAACTTCGATCCCGCTGCGGCCGGCGAGGCGATGCAGGACTGGCTGACCAAGGGGCCGAAGTGGGATGGCATCACCCAGCCCGAGGTGATCGCCGAGGCCATCGCCGCCTGCTTCGAGTTGCCGCCGGGAGTGGCCGTGGAGATGATGGAAGTGCGGCCGAACATGCCCATGCCCAAGATGCTCGAGTCCGAGATGCAGAAGCAGCAAGGCTGAGCTTCATGAACGTCGGGTTCATCGGCCTGGGCAACATCGGCAAGCCCATCGCGCGCCGCCTGCTCCAGCTGGGCGGCGACGTCACCCTGTACGACCTCAATCCCGCACCGCTGAAAGAGCTGCAGGGGCTGGGCGCGAAGGTGGCGGAGGATCCGGCGCAGCTCGCCCGCGATAGCGAGGTGATCGGCCTATGCGTGCGCGACGACGGCGACGTGGAGGCACTGCTGCACGGCCGGGCCGGACTGCTGGAGAACGCGCGGCGCGGCAGCATCATCGCCGTGCACAGCACGGTGACCCAGAAAGCCCTGCTGGCCTGGGCCTCCGCTGCGGCCAGCCGCGGGCTGCACCTGATCGATGCGCCCATTACCGGCGGTGCGGCAGGCGCGGAGGCCGGCACCCTGGCCTATATGGTCGGTGGCGACGCGGCGGTGCTGGAGCGCTGCCGCCCGGTATTCGAGACGTCCGGGTCGAAAATCATTCACGCCGGGGCCATCGGCTCGGGCATCGCGTTGAAGCTGTGCAACAACCTGATGACCTATGCCGCCTTCGCCGCGATACACGAGGCCAACGCCCTGGCGTTGGCGAGCGGCCTTGATCCCGCCCTGCTGGTCGAGGTCGGCCGCGCCAACGGCGTGGTCACGCAGCAGATGGAGGCGTTTCTCGGCGGCCGCCAGAAGCTGGCTGCCGCTGGCCGGCTTCAAACGCATTTCAAACCCTTCGCCTCCCTCGGCAGGAAGGATCTGGAGGCGGCGCTCGCAAGCGCACACGGCCTTGGGCTGGAATTGCCGCTGACGGGATATCTGGCGGCGCTGATCGAAAACGTGTTCCTGGAGGCGCCATGATCGCATTGACCTACCCCAGGCAGGGCGGGGCATTCGTTGCCGGTGGCGGCGTCGTCGGCAATGCCCTGGTGCGCAAGTTTGCTGCAGCCGGTCTGCCAGTGGCCTTTTCCTACGTCAACAGCCAGGAGCGGGCCGAAGCGCTGAGCCGCGAATTGCGCGAGTCCGGGGCGACCGTGCGCGCGCTGCGCGTGGACCTGCGTGAATCCGCGGCCGTGCAGGCAGCGCTGGCGGAGGCGGAGCAGGCTTTCGGCCGCCTGCATACGGTGGTGTACGCCGCCGGGCCCATGCTGCAGTTCCTGCCGGTGCGCAGCCTGCCGCCGGAGCAGGTGGAGCAGTTCCTGCTCGGCGACACCATGTGCTGCTACCGCCTGTTCCATTATGCGATCCCACACCTGGTGCGGGGCGGCGGCGGCAGCCTGGTGGCCTGCGCCACCCTGGCGAATGCGCGGGTGATCGACAACGACGCCCTCTCGGCCATGCCCAAGGCAGCGGTCGAGTCGCTGGTGCGGCAGATCGCGGCGGAGGAAGCGCCCAACGGTGTGCGCTGCAACGCCATCGCCATCGGCTGGCTGGGCGGCTGGGCCACCACTTTCGAAGAGGCCCGCGCCGCCGTGGCGCAGATGCCGCCCGAAGTGGCGGCAACGGTATCTCCGATGATCGAGCAGATGATCGGATTGATCCGCATGGGCAGGCCTGGCAGCGGCGAGTCGGCGGCGGACCTGATCGCTTATCTGGCTTCAGATCAGGCGTCGTATGTCACCGGCCGCACGGTGGCAGTCGATGGTGGGGCCTCGTTGTAAGGACTGGAGGAACAGTGAAGCGCGTAATCCGATATGAAGACGTGGCCCGTTTCGACCTGGTCACCGACGTGGTGGTGGCGGGCTACGGCGGCGCCGGCGGCTGTGCGGCGCTGGAGGCGCGGCGCGCCGGCTCGGACGTGATCCTGCTTGAGCGCTCGGCGGGGCCGGGGGGCTCGACCATGATGTCGGCCTGCGAGATGTTCCTGGGCGGCGGCACGCGGTTGCAGCGCGACCTGGGCATCGAAGAGGCGCCGGAGAACTTTCACGCGTATCTCAAGGAATGCTTCGGCCCGAACGTGGACGAGGCGCGGCTGCGCCTGTTCGTCGACAGCGCGGTGGAGCACTTCGACTGGATGGAGGCCCTGGGGGTGAAGTACAAGCGCGGCTTCTTCCCCGGGCGCGATGTGGTGGCGATGACCGGCGACTCGCTACAGTATACCGGCAACGAGAGCGCGTATCCCTTCACCAGCGTGGCGAAAACGGTGCCGCATGGGCACCTGCCGGCGGACGCGAACCATGAGGGTGGCCTGCGGGTGATGGCGGCGCTCACCGCGCGCGTCGAGGAAGCGGGAGTGCAGGTGCGCCCCAACACACGCGCGCAGCAGCTCATCCAAGACAAGAGCGGCCGCATTCGCGGCGTGGTGGCGCGCAGCTTCGGAGAGGACCTGATTATCAGGGCACGGCAGGGCGTGGTGTTGACCCCCGGCGGTTTCATCATGAACGAGGCGATGACGCGCAAGCACATCCCGTCACTCGACGCCATCGCCACCCGTCACGGCAACCCTGGGGACATGGGTGACGGCATCTTGATGGGCGCCGCCGCCGGCGGCCACCCGATCAACATGGGCGAGGCCTTCGTCGGCATCGCGCACTATCCGCCGCCGGTGCTGACCTACGGCATTTTCGTCAACGCGCAGGGCCAACGCTTCATCAATGAGGACATCTACCTTGCCCGGCTCGGCCATTACGCGGCCGTTCAGCCTGAGGACAAGATCTACCTGTTCATCGACAACAAGCACTTCGAGCGGCCGGCGTATCTGAAGACCGAGATCGTGGCGGTGGGTGAGACCGTGGAAGAGGTGGAACGCGAGGCTGGGCTCCCGCAAGGCTCCCTCGAGCACACCGTGGACTACTACAACCGCCACGCCGCGCAGGGGCGCGATCCACTGTTCCAAAAGGGCGCGGACTGGCTGCGACCGCTGGAGGTGGCGCCTTTCGCGCTCGTCGGATTCAGCCTCAAGGAGATCCGCCCGCCGGTGTTCACGCTCGGTGGCCTGGAGGCCCTGCCGACCGGCGAAGTGCTGGACCCTGACGGCGAACCCATCCCCGGCCTGTATGCGGCCGGCCGCACGGTCGCGGGAATCCCCAGGACTTCAAAGGGCTACGCATCCGGGATGTCGGTTGCGGATGTGACCTTGTTCGGACGCGTTGCCGGTCGGCAGGTCGCCAAGCAGCCCCGCCAGCCCGACTAGGCGGGGGCCAGCTCGGTGGCACAATAACATTTTGACAGAAATGTTTTGGGCTGATAGTCTTGCGAAGTGCAGTTGCAATTAAATGCGGTAGCAGAGGAGAAGGTCATCATGGCGGGCGAATTCAAGGACTACAGCGGCGAAGTCGGCGGCGCGGACACGCTCAAGCGCAGCAGCGCTGCGACGGTACAGCGCAATCTGCAGACGATTCCGCGCCATCCCGACGGCTCAGCGCGGCACGCCCGCGGCTGGCACATGGTCGGTTGGAGCGATGAATTTCCGCAGGGCAAGGCGGTCCCGCGCGACTATTTCGGCCAGCGCTTTGCCTTGTACCGCGGCGAGGACGGCCAGGTGCGCTGCCTGGATGCCTTCTGCCCGCACCTCGGCGCGGATCTGTCCGCCGGCAAGGTCAAGGGCAACTTGCTCGAGTGCGCCTTCCACAACTGGACCTACGATGGCGGCGGCCAGTGCGTGAAGATCCCGTACTGCGAAAAGATCCCGCCGAAGGCCAGGACCCGCTCGTATCCGGTCAGGGAAATCAACGATACCGTGCTGATCTGGCACGATCCGGAGTTCGGCGAACCCGAGTACGAGGTCGAGCCGCTGGCGGAGTACGGCAAGCCGGGTTGGACCCCGAAGTGGCACCGCTTCAAGATCACCATCAAGACGCATCCGCGCGAGGTGATCGAGAACGTGGTCGACAAGGGCCACCTGCTGCCGATCCATGGCTACGACGTCGATAACTGGCTGCCGATGTGGAACCGCCACATGTGCGGCGAGCTGATGTGGGGCAAGCATCGCCGCCTGGCGGCCGATGTGCAGGACGACAAGCTCTACGTCCGCAACATCACTATGGGGCCGGCCTATCAATACACTTGGCAGATTCAGGATTCGAACCAGTTCGACAGCTGCATCCTGACGTCCTGGTGCCCGATCGACGAGAACACCCTGGAATACTGGTTCGGCGTCATCGTGCATGCCGACCCGAAGCAGTTCACACCGGAGATGCTGGAGGCCGCGGCCGAGGGGTATTGCAAGGCATCCTACGACGCCTTCATGGAAGACGTGTACATCTGGGAGCGCAAGCTGTACCGGCCGACGCCGCTGCTGTGCGCCAACGACGGCCCGATCGCCAAGATCCGCCGCTGGTACACGCAGTTCTACACCGACCGCGCGCAGGTCGACAATTCGCAGTACCAGAACGGCAACCTGCGCTTCAGTGTGTTCGACTTGCGCGATCGCAACGCCGAGGTGCTGGCGGCGCAGGAAAAGCCGAAGGCCGAGACCGTCGCGGCATAGCTGCCCGGGCCGCCGGCCCGTGGCAGCCTGGAGGAGAACTGTGCAGAGGTACGACCGCGAAAAAGGGCGGCAAATGTTCGACGAGGTCTATGCCAAGACTCTCGGCGATCTGCCGCCTGCTGGCATCTCGCCGTTTATCGACTACATGCTGGAAACGCTGTTCGGCAACCTGTGGGCCGACGAGATACTGTCGATCCGCGACCGCCGGCTGCTGCTGCTAGGCGCTGCTGTCGCGCAGGGTGACGACAGCATTCTCGGCATCCAGTTGCGGGCCGCGCTGAAGCGCGGTGAATTACACCCGATCCAGCTCGAACCGCTGGCCACTTTCCTCACGCAGTATGTGGGGTATCCCAGGGGCTCACGGCTGTTCCGGGTGGTCAACGAGGTCCGGGCGGAGAGCAGCAAGAAATGAGCAATCAAATCCTGACTGCGCCGGCCGAGGGCTCGCAAACCATCCCCGGCTATTGGTTTTCGCGCAACCCAGATAAGGCGTGGGCTGAGAAGTTCTTCCTTAGCTTCATTCCGGTGTTCTTCGCCTACAACGCCGTGATCCAGAAGATGGGCTGGCTGGACGTCGGCAATTTCTGGCACATCGCGCAGAACGTACTCATGTGGGTTCCTTATTGCGTGCTGCTCCCCGCCTGGCTCAGGCGCAACAGCGGCGTGCGCTGGAACGAGAGCTTCTGGTTCAAGTTCAACCTGTACATGTTCGTGTACGTGTTCTTCGTCACCTATTTCCACACCGAGTACTTCTTCGCGGTGCTGGGCATCCGCTACAGGTTTCCGCAGGTGACGCTGTACTTCGACTCCGCCCTGCTCGGGCCGGACGAGCACACGGCGCGCGCGACGTTCCAGAAGATCCCCCTGGGGATGTACTTCAACGCAGTGGCCTTCTTCATCGTATATCACACTGCTTCGGTAATCTGCATGCGGCGGGTGAGGACGCTGACGCTCAATGCATCGCCGGCCTTGCGCGCCGTGCTGTGGGCGGCAACGGTAGCGGCAGCGGCATACTTCTTCGCCTGGGCCGAGACATTCCTGTACGTCAACAACCCCGCTGCGATGAAGAACGTCTGGTATATCGACATGCCACGCATGCTCAGCATCGGGTCGGCCTGCTATGCCCTGTACTTCATCGTCAGCTTTCCGAACGTCTACCGACTGGATGAGGCGCCGGAGGCGCCGCGCTGGACGCTTTCCCGCTGCGTGATCGAGGCAGGCTTCACCTCTATGCTCATCCTGTTCCTGCTGGACTTGTTTACCTGGGTGGTCGGTCCCATCGCCGGCACGGGAAGCTGACAGCCATGGAAATGTCTTTGCCCCCAACCGTGGTCACCGAGGAGAGCCGCAAGAACCGCCCGGCATATCCAGCCTCCAGGGCTCTACAGGAGTCGCGCGGAGATCTTGTCGCGGCCATCTACGAAGGCCCAGACGAGGAGCATCCCTGGCAATCCGTGCTGAAGCAACTGCGCTTGCGGCTTCGGGCGAAGTGGGTGGCGTTGATGCTCCGGCCTGCAACCGCTGGGCAGAAGGCAGTTATCGTCACGGCCGGTAGCCCGGTATCGCTCGTTTCGGAATCCCCGGATGCCTTGGGCAATGATATTCCGCCGGGCGGCGCGTTCCGCGAGTTGCCGTCCGATCGCATGCTGGTCGTGGAAAGCGCCGGAGTGCTCGGCTCTCTCCATGTGATTGGAGCTGACCTGGACATCAGCAATGGCTTTCGCGCCAGACTTAGAATCGCGCGTACCAGCCGTGAAGGCAGCTTTTCGGACGCCGAGATCGAATTTGGGCAGCGGCTGCTTCCGCACTTCCGCCGGGTCATGGCGGCCTGCGATGCCCGCTTCACCATACAGCAGGAGATCGATCTTCTCGGATCGGTGATCGATAACCTGCGCCTCGGCATCATCGTCCTCGGGGAATCCGGCGACGTGATCAAGACCAGCCGCTATGCGGACGAGCTCCTCCATTCCAACAAGGGGCTCAAATTGGTGCGTGGCAGGCTCCACTGCGACAGGCCTGCCGACGAACGAAGACTGCTCAATGCCATCAGGAAGGCTCAGGAACAGCGCGGCGTGCAATCGAGCGACGCCCGCGGCGGCGTCCTGGCGATTCACCCGGAAAATGGGATATGGCTTTCGATGCTCGTAAGGCCGGTCAAGGCGTTCGGATTGGCCTGCGGGGCGAAGGCTCCCTCGGTGGTGTTGTTCGTGCGCACACCTGACCAGGATGTGGACGTGCCGATTACAGTCATCCGTGAGCTGTTCGGCCTCACCCCCACGGAAGCAGCGCTCGCACTGGAAATCGCCAACGGCCTGACGATGGATGAAGCGGCGGCGGAACTCGACATCATGCGCAATACCGCACGAACCCACCTTCGGGCGATCTTCTCCAAAGTGGGCGTGCGGCGCCAGACGGCCCTGATGCGGGTCGTCCTCAACAGCGTGGCAACAATGGTTTAACACAGCAGCGCCTGCCGGCGGTACGAGGCAGGTACCCGGTAACGACATGATCAAACTGACCTATCTTGAATTCGATGGCACCCCTCACCAGGTCGAGGTGGAGGAGGGCATGACCCTGATGGAAGGCGCCACCCTGAACATGGTACCCGGGGTGGAAGGCATGTGCGGCGGCATCTGTTCCTGCGCCACCTGTCATTGCTACCTGCCGGGAGACGGCAAGCTCGACATCCCGTCGGCCAGCTCCGGTGAAGATGCCATGCTCGATGGCGTAGCAGAGCGCCGGCCGACCAGCCGGCTGGGTTGCCAGGTCCGGGTCACCCCCGAGTTCGACGGGATCGTGATCCACCTGCCGAAAGTCCAGGGCTCCGGCGATTGAGCCGGCCGCAAGAGAATGCACTTCAATGAGGCCGCAGCGATGACCGCAGCAGTCCATCTCGATCCCTACGATCATCAGTTCCATTGGGACCCCTATCCCTATTACAAGCGGTTGCGCGACCATGACCCGGTTTACTACAACGAGCAGCTCGGCATCTGGCTGCTGACCAAGTGGGAGGATGTCAACCGCGCCTTCCGCGACTTCAAATCCTTCATCAATACCGGTGCGGTGTCGCTGGAGCCAGACTCCGGCGAGAAGCTGCCGTTCCCTATGTTCATCTTCAGCGACCCACCCGACCACACGCGCGTGCGCAACCTGTTTGCACCGCTGATGACGCCGGAATCGGTGAAGCGTCTGGAGGACTATACCCGGCAGAAGGCGATCGCCCTGATCGAGCCCCATGTCAGCAGCCGAAAGTTCGATTTTGTCGCCGACCTCGGTTGCTTCCTGCCGATGGACGTGATTTCCAGCCTCACCAGCGTGCCGGCCGCCGACCAGGACATGGTGCGCGGCTGGGCTGACGACCTGATTGCGCGCGAGGACAAGCAGCACGACCTGTCGGAACGCAACGTCACCGGCTACATGAACATGGCCAAGTATTTCGGCGAGCACGCCGAGAAGCATGCTGCCGGGCCGCATGGTGACGATCTGATCGGCATCCTGATGCGTGCCGAGAAGGAGGGCGCGCTGAGCCGCAATCAGGTCATCGGCACCCTGATCCTGCTGGCCATCGCCGGTAACGAGACCACCACCAAGCTGATCGGCAACATGGCCTATCGCCTGTGGCAGCATCCCGAGCAGCGCCGCATGCTGGTCGAAAACCCCGCCCTGATCCCCAAGGCGGTAGAGGAGGTGCTGCGCTTCGATGGCTCTTCGCAGATCATCGTGCGCCGCGTCGGCCAGGACATAGAGATGCGCGGCAAAAAGCTGCGCAAGGGAGACCGCGTCGGCCTGTGCATCATTTCCGCCAACCGCGACGCTGACAAGTTCCCGGACCCGGACCGCTTCGACGTTAGCCGCGGCAGCCGTGACCACATGGCCTTCGGCTTCGGCCTGCACTCCTGTCTCGGCGCTTCGCTGGCGCGGATGGAAGTGAAGGTGGTGTTCGAGGAGTTGCTCAGGCGCATCCCCAACTACCAAATCCAGGAAGACCGCCTGGCGCGCGCGCACAACCCGAACGTACGCGGCTTCACCAATGTTCCCGCAACCTTCTAGGTTCCGCCTGGAAGGATCAGTTTAGGGAAGCACCGCGGCCCGGTCCCCTCCTCAAGTTCCGGGCCGATACTCGTAGCGTCACTGTCGGATTGGTGACGCCGGGTCGTGCCGCATGGGGCTCGCAAGAATCCCATGCGGCTTTTTTTTACCAAATAGCGCAAGTCGAGGAGAGAGGTGTCCAAAAGCATGCCTGGAATTGATACTGGGTACGAAGGAAAGGTGGTGGTGGTTTCAGGTGGCTCCTCGGGCATCGGACTTGGCGTCGCCCGCCACTTTGCCGCATTGGGCGCTGATGTAGCGATCCTGGGCCGCAATCGGGAGAAGCTCGACGTCGCCGTGCGCGACGTCGAGCTGCACAGCAGGGCCTTGCGCAAAAGCGTTCTGGCGCATTCCGTCGATGTGCGCGATTCGGTCAAGGTGTCGCAGGCTCTTGCGGCTTGCAGTGAACGCCTTGGCCCAATTGATGTGCTCGTCGCCGCGGCAGCTGGAAACTTTTTCTGCCCGGCAGAGCAGTTGTCGGCGAACGGGTTCAAGGCCGTCGTGGACATCGACCTGCTAGGTACATTCAATGTGTTCTCGGCCGTATTCCCGCTATTGCGTCGGCCGGGCGCTGCTCTTCTAGCCATCTCGGCTCCCCAGGCGCAGCGTCCCTGGGCGAATCAGGCCCACGTCTGCGCCGCGAAAGCCGGTGTCGACATGCTGGTGAAATGCTTGGCGCTCGAGTGGGGGACGCTAGGAGTACGGGTAAACGCTGTCTCCCCGGGGCCAATTTCCGGTACAGAGGGTTTGCAGCGGCTGTCTACCAGTCCGGAAGTCGAGGACTTCGTTCGCAACAACACGGCGCTCAAGAGATTTGGCGATGTGAGTGATATCAGCCGCGCGGTGACCTTCCTGTGTAGCGAGCACGCAGGGTATGTATCGGGGACAATCTTCGACTGCGACGGCGGCATGCGCTTGGGAAATCTGCTGGCGTTATGAACAACGTACTTGAATCGGCCTCAAGCCTTGTGGTCGAACCCCGGAACGACGGTCGTCTTCTTGTGGTTCGCATGAACCGACCTGATGCAGCGAATGCGTTCAACCAAGATATGGGAGACGGCTTGCTGCGTCTGGCCGACCGGCTCGAGCGCTCTCCGGAGGTTGATGCCGTCGTCATCACGGGGGAAGGGCGGCTGTTCTCAGGTGGAGGCGATCTGGGCGCATTTCGCGACGCACTGGCGGCGGACGGGCCGGACAGCCCGGCGTTCACGGGCCTATTGAGAAACCTATCGCATACCATTCACGGCGCGCTCGCGCGGATCGTCGCTTCCGGGCCACTTCTTGTGGCGGCCGTGAATGGGCCGGTCGCTGGCGCAGGAGTAGGCCTGCTTTGCGCATGCGACGTTGCATTTGCACGGTCAAGCGCTTCGCTGCGAGCGGGGTTTTCAAGCCTCGGGCTGACCCCCGATACCGGCACAACGTATTACCTACCTCGAATCGTCGGATATCGGAAGGCGCTGGAAATCCTGATTGGCGGCGCGCTGGTCGATGCCCATGCGGCCGTGGCGTTAGGCATCTACAACGAGGTGCTCGAAGCTCCGGGGCCTGAGTTCCTGGAACTCGTAGTGCAGCGTACGGACAAGCTGATTGCGGCAGGGCGCTGCGCGCGCGAGACTCGTCGACTGCTGCGGATAAGTCAGGAGAACTGTTTACAGGAGCAACTGGACCTCGAACGAGCGGCGATCGTCGCCATGTCGCAGAATCCGGCCGTCGTTCGGAAAATCCGAGAAGCTGTTGGTCTGAAGTGATAGTTAAGGTGCTGACCAAAACCGATCAGCTTAAGTGAATTGTAGTTCGAATACCCACGGAAGGTGCATTCTGCAGCGTGCCGTAACAATCCCGATCAACAAGGCATCGAAAGGGGCTGTCGCAGCTAAGAGCAGATATAGTTGCTATGCAGGATCTATTGCGTTCTGTTGCCGAAATCTGCGTCCGCATGGATAGGGCGCGGTCGAAAGCCGCGATCAAGCATAACCTCAGCTCCACCGTGCCGTTGTTCGGTGCATCGTTTGTTCTATTCGGGATCAGAACTGGGAGAAGCATTGCGCCACCGAGACAGATCGTAATTACTACATATCCGAAGGCCTGGCAGGACTACTACGATGCCAACAATGCCCATGCGTTTGACCCGATAATTAATAAGGCCTTCCAGGTCGAAGGCGCATTTCGTTGGGACGGACTGCACCACGACGAACGCCAGCTTGCCCTAAGGCGAGAATCGATCCGAAACGGCATGGAGTTCGGCTTCTCGTGTGCCGATCGAGGACCGGATGGCTCTGCGGCCATCTTATCGTTCTGTGGAGACCGCCCAATTGCGCCTGATCCGGCTGACTGGGAGCAGGTGGCAGCTGCGGCCGTGCTACTTGCCTCAGTAACCAACAAGGCGGTCACTCGCATCGTCGAGGCAAGTACAAAGGCGTATGGAAAAGCTCTGAGTACGATGGAGTTGGCTACGATGCAGCTAATTGCAGGTGGCAAGACCGCCAAGCAAGCGGCGGAAGGTCTCGGAGTCAAGCCCCGTACAATACGCTACTACCTCGACCGTGCCGCAGAGAAGCTCGGCGTCGACAGCCGGAAAGAGGCATTGCTGAAAGCCGTCGCCGAAGGTATCGTCGATCCACGCCAATTTCCGCCCGCTGGCTTCAAAAAGCAGGGCAGCGAGCAAGATTAGCCTCCGGGCAATGGCAGTCCTAGCTCACGCCGCAACCGAGGCCGCGTGTAATTGGCGTAAGTGAATTTCCCGACGATCTGCCCATTGCCGTTGAAATGGAAGACGTCCAGCCCTTCCCACCCGAAGCGCTGGCCAACGAACGTCCCGATCATCAACCGCTGTAAAGCCTGGGACAGTCCGCGGGTCTTGGCACCGGCTAAGTCGTGTCGGCAGATCCATCGGATCGCTGCTTTCCGCTGGGCTTCGTCGATCAGGCGATCATGCTCATCAAACCGCATGGTTCCGAATGCGCCGTTGAACTGAGGCTCGAAAGCGCGCCGAATGGCCTCCGGCCCACGGTGCTCGGTTCCATCGCCGGGCTTGTACACCGCATCGTCGGCAAAGAAGGCTACGACCGCATCCAGGTCGTTGACGTTGAAGGCCTCCACGAACCGGTCGATGGTGTCGCTGATCGTATGGGAGGCTGCGTTGGGATCATCCATGGTCCGTCTCCTTCTTTGAGGCCGAAGCCGTCGGCATAACCATATGTTCTGTGAAACCGTACTGCTGCGAACTGTCACAAAGTGCAGTGACGGCCAGGGCGAGCGCGTGATCTATTCCTGTTACCAGAGCATGGATGCCTGGTAGCGAGGATTCTGACATGGATGGCTGCGATTCTACTCCCCTGGCGCCTGCGGCTCTGCGATCGAAGCAATTGCTCTCGTGGGCGTTCCTTTTTACCGTGGCCGCCTTGCCGCTGGGCGTGTACGCTCAGGACATTTCGCCGGTCACTGGCACCATGACCGCAATCCATGGGTTCCTGCAAAGCACGGCAATCCGCACCCTGGCCGCCATCGCCGTCATAGGTGTCGGCATCACGGCCATGATGGGCCGCATGCGCTGGGCCTGGGCCGGTTCGGTCATCGGCGGCATCGTGCTGATCTTCGGCGCCGACCAGTTCGTCTCCTTCTTCACCACCTCCGCCGGAGGCTGAAGTCATGGTCGAGGAGCGCACCACCCGTGACCCGTTGGTCGTGGGAATGACTCGCCCATTGCTGCTTTGGGGCGTGACCTACAGCTACTTCGTCGTCGAGGCGGTCGGCGCCACGGTGTTGT
>ERZ1034409.206-NODE-206-length-14742-cov-3.570028_pt1 | contig 14742 bp, 8 predicted proteins | sample MGYA00520610_ERZ1034409 | MGnify/ENA primary metagenome ERZ1034409 (study PRJEB33736, sample SAMEA104288480) | Azolla microphylla | place: Ecuador | collected 1982 | study: EMG produced TPA metagenomics assembly of the PRJEB19522 data set (Is there foul play in the... | reverse complement strand
GGCGGAGGCAGCAGCAGCGGAAGCAGCGGAAGCAGCAACGGCGGCGGCGCGGCTTCGCCCGAAATGCTGGCCGGTTTACTCGCCGTGCTGCTGTGGCGCCGCCGCAGGTCATTGCGCGGGCCATTTCGCCCGGCGGATGAGCGACCGGACCAGGCTACGCCTTCCCGCAGCCATGCATGCGTTGAGGCCACTTATTCGCAGCTTGGGCAGCAGAAGTAGGCGCGCCGCATCCCCCGGCGCCGCGTGCATTGCGTCGAAGTCGAGGAAGCCGCCGCAGGCGACCTCGGCGCCCGGGCTTGCCCGCTTCTTCGGGCTGCGGTGTAGGGCAGACGCTCCGCCCGTTGACGAAGACGGCTCTGCGCCTGATCAGCTTTGCCCTGCGAAAGGATGCAGCGCCAGCCCCATCAGCGCCGCTGCGGCAACAATGACCGGTTCGGGCACCTTCTTCAGCTTCCACAGCAAACCTACCGTGGCAGCCGCCAGAAGCAGGGTCGGCAGGTCGACGATGGTGCGCCGGCCGAGCACGATCACCGAGCCGGCGATGGTGCCCACCGCCGCCGCCGTGGCGCCGTCGACGAAGGCGACGACGGCGGGCCGCTTGCCATGCTTCTTGAAGTACGGCGCGGGGATGATGGTGAACAGATAGCAGGGCAGGAAAGCTCCCGCCGCCGCCATGGCGGCGCCCGGCAGGCCGGCGACCAGGTAGCCGATGAAACCGACCGTGATCACCACCGGCCCCGGCGTGATCATCGCTACCGCCACCGCGTCGACGAATTGCCTCTCGTCCAGCCAGTGATGTTCGGTGACGACGCCGCCGTAGAGGAAGGGCACGATGGCCAGGCCGCTGCCGAAGACGAAGGTGCCGGCTTTGACGAAGAAGCCTAGGACCTGCCACAGCAGCGGCCAGCTGTGGCCCGCGGCGGGAACGAGCAGCACCGCCGGCGCGGCGCCGGAGCCACGAAGCATCCTGGGCGGCGCCCGCAGCAGCCACACCAGAGCGCCGCCGAGAAGGAACACCCACACCGACTCGGAGCCGGTCGCCGCCGTTACCGTGCCATTGACAAGGAAAATACCCCAGAGCAGCGTGTCCCTGCCGATGTTCTTGGCGGTGAGCTTGTACGCGCTGATGGCGATGATGCCGATCACCGCCGCGCCCACGCCATAGAACACCGCCTGCATCCACGGCAGGCCACCGAAGCGCACATACAACCAGCCCAGCGCCACCACCATCATGAACGAGGGCAGCACGAAGGCCAGGCCCACCGCCGTGGCGCCGCGCACGCGGTAGTGCACATAGCCCAGGTACATCGCCAATTGCGCCGCCAGCGGGCCGGGCATCAGCTGGGCCAGGGCCAGCCCTTCCTTGTACTCGGACTCACCGATCCACTTGCGCCGCTCCACCAGGTCGCGGTGCATATAGCCGATCAGCGCCACCGGCCCACCGAAGCCGATGCTGCCCAGCTTCAGCGCATAGCCCACCAGCTGCCAAAGCGTATACGGCGGTCGAGCGGAGCCCGCTGCGCTCATCGGCGCTTCTCCTTTGCCGCGGAGCCGGAGTAGTAGGCATAGAGCGAATCCAGCATGCCGCTCATCTCGGCCAGCAGGGCATCGTCGTTCGCCGCGCGCTGGCGGGCGCCGCTCATCATCGCCTCGAAGCCGCCGGCCTCCGCCACCGCCGCGCCGCCCACGTCGAGCGCATGCACCAGCTCGGCCAGCCGCGCCAGCCCCAGGTCTTTCTCCAGGCCGAAGCTCGCCAGCAGCACCTCGAAGGTGACCCGCTCACCCACATGGCTGAAAGTAGCGCCGTCGAAGTCGAAGCCCAGGGCCTTCTTCGGGCAGTCCGCCGGCTTGGCCAACCAGAGGAAGCGCGCCTTCGAGTCGATGAAGCGGCGGATCAGCCACGCGCTGGCCACGCGATCCACCCACAGCTGGCGCCGTGTTGCCCAGGTGCGGCCCTGGTAGTCGTTGCGCTCCAAACGCACGATGGCGGCGTCGACTGCCCGCGGCTCGTCGGGGGAGAGCAGCTGTTCGGCCGCGCCGATGAAGTCGCTCCACCCCGCCTCGGCGCGCACCGCCGCCTCGCCGGGAAAATGATCGGTTGCCCGCAGGGCCTCGTACTCGCGGCGCAGGCGGCGCACCAGGCGGTTCAACTCCGGCACCGACTGTTTCGAAAGCGACTGGCGCGCCTCGCGCAAAGAGCGGCCGAACTCGGCGTAGTCTTCGCTGCGGTCGAACAGGCCGCGGAACAGCGCGTCCTGCGCCGCGTTGCGGCTGGCGCACTCCAGCACCGCGGCATTGCCGCCCGCCGCGATGATGCTCTCCGCCAGTTCGCCCAAAGCTTCGTCATGCGCCGGGGTGGCCGGCAGCAGGTAAACCCCATCGCGCAGAACCGCGCAGCCCATCGCCTTGAGCGCGCGCCAGAAGCGCATGCGCGCGGTGGCGTTCTCGGTAGGCAGGGTGAGGACCAGCAGCAGCCAGGATTTCGGATCAGGCATTTTTGTAGAAATAACTACAATAGCAAAGCGTATTCTACATATTCCGAAATACAGTCGGGAGACAGCGACAGGAAGGTTTTTGCGACTTCGCCATGCTTCCGGGGTCTAATGAACTGCCGATTCCGGCCACGCCAGACAAGAGAGCGCCATGGATGATCTTGAATCCCGTCGCCGCGTGCTGCGCCTCACGGCCGGCGTGCTGGCCGGCACTACGATGGCCGCCCTGTCGGCATGTGGCGGCGCAGAATCGGCAGCAAGGAAGTGCTGGCGGTGGAAGATATGATGCGGGAGCACGGCGTGCTGCGGCGCGCCTTGCTCGTATACGCCGAAGCCGCGGCGCGGCTGAGAAGCGGACAACGGCCGCTGCCTGCGGATGCGCTGGGCCGGTGCGAAGCCCATATGAACAGGCAATCGTACAAGCCAGGAATGGGCGGAGCGGGCGCAGGCAGATAGGCACAGGGAAAGTATTGCCCTAGACTCAGCCAGGACTCCGCTGCCCAGTACGCCTATGGCCTTCACGTACGATTGGGACTTGGTCATCATGTCCGTCATCGTCGCGATGATGGCATCCTATGTCGCCTTGGACCTGGCGGGCCGGGTCACCGCTACGGAAGGCCGCGCGGGACGGTATTGGCTCTTGGGGGGCGCTCTGGCCATGGGCGCCGGCATCTGGTCGATGCACTTCATCGGCATGCTGGCCGTACAGATGCCGATCCCGCTGGGCTATGACCCCCTCCTGACCGCTACTTCGCTGGTCATCGCCATCGTCACTTCCGGCTTTGCCCTGGCCCTGGTCAGCCGCAAGTCGCTCGGCGTGTCAGCCCTGCTGCTCGGCGGGGCGGTGATGGGCGCGGGCATCAGCGGCATGCACTACGCCGGCATGGCGGCGATGGAGATGTATCCCCCGATCCGCTACCAGCCCCTGGTCTTTGCCATATCGATCGCCATCGCCGTTAGCGCCTCCGTTGCCGCCCTGTGGCTGGCTTTCACGCTCCGCGCCGCCGCGTCGCGCCGTGCCGGCATGGCTAAGATACTGGCCGCGGGGGCCATGGGCATCGCCATCAGCGGCATGCATTACATCGGCATGGCTGCCGCACGGTTTGCGCCGGACAGCGTCTGCAAGGCAGCAATCCGGCTGTCCGAGGACAACAGCTATCTGGGTCACGGCATCGGGGTCATGGTACTGCTGTTATTGGGCATGACCCTGCTCTCTTCCATATTCGACGCGCGCCTGGGAGCGCGCACCGCCCGCATGCTGGCGCAACTCAGGGAGAGCGAGGAAAAGTACCGTGCGCTGCTCGAAACGACCACTGACGCCGTCCTGCTGGTAGACGAAACCGGCACCATCCGTTTTGCCAATCCGAGCGTCAGCACGGTATTCGGCTACCAGCCGCAGGAGCTTTCCGGGAAGCCGCTGGAGATGCTGCAGCCGGAATCCCTGCGCGAGCAGCATCGACAGGGCCTCAAGCGCTATCTTGAGACGGGCGTCCGTTCCATCGACTGGCGCAACACGGAATTGCGGGGCCTCCGACGAGACGGCAGCGAATTTCCGGTGGAAGTGGCATTCAGCGAGGTGGTTCTGGAAGGCAGGCGCCTGTTTGCCGGCTTCCTGCGCGATATTTCCGAGCGCAAGCAGCGCGAAGCCAGAATCGTGCGGCTCAGCCGGGTTCAGGCCATGCATTCCGGCATCAATAGCCTCATCATGCGCGCGCACAATCGCCAGGCCTTGTTCGAGGAAGCCTGCCGGCTCGCCGTCGAAGAGGGACAATTCCTGATGGCGATGATCGGCTTGGTGGCCGGCGACGAGGTCAGGCCGGCTGCCGTTTACGGCGCCGACGACGGCTATGTCAGGGAGAACATCCAGATCAGCCTGGGCGGAGCCAATCCACAGGGGCGCGGGCCTACTGCCACTGCATTGCGCGAGGGTCGCGCGCGCGTATGCAACGACATCGCCAATGATCCCATCATGGCACCGTGGCGGGACGCCGCGCTGAAGCGCGGATACCGCGCATCGGCGACCTTTCCGCTGTTGGAAGGCAGGCAACTGGCCGGCTGCATCAGCCTTTACGCAGGCGAGACCGGGTACTTCGACGAACAGGAACTGAAGCTGCTCTCCGAACTGGCCGGCGACATTTCCCACTCCCTGGATTTCATCGCCCGCGATGAGCAGATCGACTACCTGGCGTACTACGATCCGTTGACACGCCTGGCCAACCGCAAGCTGTTCGTGCAGCGCCTCGGAAAATACCTGGATGAAGCTCGCAAGAACCGCAGCACGGTGGCGCTGATCAAGATGAACCTGTCGCAGTTCGCCGCGGTGAACGAAGCCGTCGGCCACGCCGGCGGCGACGCTGTCCTAAAAATGATCGCCGACCGCATCGTCGGGTTCGCCGGCACGCCCAATCATGTCGCCAGGGTGCACGGCGACTGGTTTGCGCTGCTCATCCCCGGGCTCAGGCAGGCGTCGGAACTGGGGCCGGAACGGTTACACCAGCTGTGGGGTGCTCTGAGCCAGCCGATGGTTGTCGAAGGGCGCGAGTTGCGCGTCAACGTCAGGGCGGGCATCGCCATGTTTCCCGATGACGCCGACGAGGCCGATCACCTTCTGCACAACGCCGAGGCGGCGCTGAAAATGGCCTGGTCGGCGAAGGAAAGCTGGCTGTTCTATACCCGCCAGATGGGAACCCTCATCAACGAGAAGCGCGCGCTGGAGGAACAGTTGCTGAGGGCCCTTGAACGGAATGAGTTTACGCTGCACTACCAGCCCAAGCTTGCCCTGCAAACGGGCGCTATCTGCAGCGCGGAGGCCCTGCTCCGCTGGAACAGCAAGGACCTCGGAATGGTGCCGCCGATGCGTTTCGTGCCGCTCCTGGAAGAGACCGGCATGATCATCGAAGTCGGCCAGTGGGCAATGCGGCAAGCGGCGGCCGACTATCGACAGCTGGCCAAGCTGGGGCTGCAGCCGCCGCGGCTGGCGGTCAACGTGTCCGCCGTGCAGCTGCGCCGGCCTGATTTCGCGGAAACCGTACGCGCTGCCTTGACGGGCGAAGATGGGACGTTTGCCGGCATCGACCTGGAAATCACGGAGTCGGTCCTGATGGCGGATGTGGAACGCTATGCTGGCACCTTGGAATCCCTGCGCGAGCTGGGAATAGCCATCGCCATCGACGACTTCGGAACCGGCTACTCGTCTCTCGCCTATCTGAACAAACTGCCGATCGCGGCCATCAAGATTGATCGATCGTTCGTGGTCCAGATGGCCGATAGCGCCGACACCATGAACATCGTCTCCACGATTGTCACGCTGGCCCATTCGCTGAATCTGAAGGTCATCGCGGAGGGTGTGGATACCGAGGAGCAGTTGAAATTCCTGCGCCTCCTGCGCTGCGACGAAATGCAGGGCTTTTTGTTCAGCAAGGCGGTACCGGTATCCGAGTTCGCGCAGTTGTTGCGGGACAATCGGGGGCTTTCACAGGCTCAGCATATGGGTCACCTTCGTGCTGACCGCAGGGGCGCGCGCTCGTGAATGCCGGTTAAAAAGGCCGTCCGGACGATCAGGAAGCCACAAGGCGGCCGCCGGCCTTCTCGCCAGTTCTCCTCCGGTATGCGCCCGGTGTGCCGCCCGTCCATCTCTTGAAGGCGCGAAAGAACGAGTTTTCTTCGGCGAATCCCAGCTGCGCGCCGATCTGCGCGATCGGCAGATCCACATTCTCCAGGTAATTCGCCGCCAGCTGGAATCGGACCTCGTCGTGCAATTCCCGGAAATTGATTCCCCGCTGCCCCAGGGCTCGCTTGAGCGTGTTCTTGTGCATTCGAAGATACTCGGCGACACAGGTCAGGGACGCACGTTGGTAGGGCAGCAGGGCTTCGATCGCCAAGCGGGTGTGCGCCACCAGGTCGCGGCGGCTCGACGAGCCGTCGGCGACGAGCGGGCTGCGAATGCCGGGCTTTGGCGACCGGCCGGAAATCACCAGCCGCATATCCACAGACATGCCACTGTTCGAAGGACCATGGACGTAACGCCTCCCCCTGCCGCCGGCGGGATCGGAAGCGCCCAACTGTGCCGCTTTCCGCGGCCTTCAAAAAAATCGGCCGGCAGCTTGCGCCGCCGGCCGGAAGAGCACGTGCTGAACGAGAGGGAGGGAGTGGGCAGCACGCGCACAGTGCAGGTTGAGTCTAGAACTGGTAGCCGATGCGGATCGTGAACTCGTTGGCAAAGCCCAGCCCGCCGAGCAGGGTATTGTTCGGATTGCTGCCGAGGCGATCGTTGATGTAGGTGTAGAAGCCGTCCACCGACCAGTGGCCGTTGGGCTTGTACTGCAGGCCCGGCTGCACCAGGATGCTGCCCTTGGGGTCGTACAGCGTGGCGAAGCCGACGCGGTAGATGTCCTGCGGGAACGGCTGCTGGAAGGCGAACACCACGTAGTTGGCGTTGGTGATGCCCGGCACGGCGGAGGTGGTGTCGTTGCTGTACGTGTCCGTGCCGCCATAGCCGCGCAGCGAGCGGCCGAACAGGTCGTCGCGGGTGCGGTGCATGTACTGCAGCACGAAGTAGGTCGCCGGGAAGGCGTCGGAGAAGCGGTAATACTTCTCCAGCACCAGGGCGCCGACCCAGTCGTTCTGCGGCAGGAAGTTCTTGCCCAGGGTCGGCGAGGTATAGACGCGCGACGGCGTATAGCTGCCCTCGACGTTGATGATCAGCTGATCGAGGATCGAGCCCGGCTCGCCCTCGGTGACATAGCTCAGGCCGCCGCCCAGCACCGTCTCCTGGAAGTAGTCGCGCTCGATGTGGCCGCGCAGGTCGCCGCCGGAGGCGACGAAGAAGGTGTTCAGCTCGTCCACCGCCTGCTGGTAGTTCTGCACCGGCGAGGCGAACACCTGCCGGGTGGACGCGGAGAAGTCGTTGACCGCCGCGTTCAGGCCCTGGATGCCGTCCAGGCGCACCATGCCGGCGTAGTGGAACCACTCGTTGGCCGAGTACACGCCGCCGGGGGAGGCCTCGAACGGGGTGCCGGCCAGGGCCTTGCCGGAGCCGCCGTTGTTGGCGATGTTGGAGGCGTTCACCGCGATGCCCAGCGGGTTGAGGCCGCCGTTGAGGGCGGTGGTGGGCAGGCCCTTGTTGACGTTGGACTGGGTCCAGCGGAACACGCCGTCCGGGTTGTAGCGGCGCACCGCCATCGCCTGCCAGCCGAACTGTCCGAAGTTGCCCTTGAAGCGCATGCCGTAGCTGAGCTTGTTGGAGTAGTTGAACTCGGAGTAGCGGTCGTGGACGGTGAACTGGTCCGGGATGATGTTGTACTGCGTCTCGGGGTTGCCGTAGACCGTGGGCTGGAACTTCTGCACGAAGCCGTCGGCGAGGATGTCGTCGGTGATCTGGTAGCCCACGCGCACCGCCGGCGCCGGCACGCGCTTGTCGGAATACTCTTCCTGGGCGTAGTCGAGGATCGAGTGGCGGCGCAGGTCGAGGCCGTCGACGGTGTCGAGCACGCGGAAGAAGATGGCCTGGCCCCAGGCGATGGACTGCTCGCCGATGCGCACGTTGATCGGACCGTGGTTGAAGTCCAGGATCGCGGTGGGGAAGTTCACCATGTAGTTGGCGCCGGCCCATTCCAGCGGATTGGGATGGGAGTTGCCTTCCACCCGGTACTGGAAGTAGTTCGGGGCGCCGCCGTACAGCGCCGGGTCGCCGCCGCTGACGCCGCCGTTCATGTCGCGGAACTCGGCCCAGTTGAAGGAGCTGTACTGGCCCATGTCGCCGATGGCGCGGACGCGGGCGATGAACTTGAGGTCGTTGGACAGGCGTACGCCCAGCTCGCCCTCGCCGCGCAGCACGTGGTAGTTGAAGACGTTGTTCGACGGCGCCACCGGGCGCCGGTCGGTCGGCGCCAGGATGCCCAGCGGGATCGAGCTCCAGGTGGTCAGGTCCGGCGCGTTGCGGATGATGGCGCCCAGGCCCGGCACCAGGGCGCTGAGGGTGTTGCCCAGCACCGTGTTGGCGGAGTTCGGCGGCAGGTACGGGGTGATGGTCTCTTCCCGGGTGTCGTACGGGTTGCCGCGCTGGTTGTTGGGATTTTCCTTGTCGCTGGTCTTGAAGGCGACCTCGGGACGGATGAAGCCGCCGAAGCTCACGTCCAGGTCCTGGAACCAGCCCTGCGAGCTGCCGTCGCCGCCGGAGGAGGCGTCGCCGGGGCCGGTGTCGGTGACGGCGGTGCCGCCGCCGGCGTCGGTGGAGGCGGCGCCGGCGCTATCGCTGCCGGTACTGGTACTGGCGCCGCTGTCCGCCGCCGCGGGGGCGCTGCTGCCGCTGTCCGCGGCCGGCGCGCTGTCCGCCGGCGGCGTGCCCGCGTCCTGCGCCTGCACCATGCCGCTCATCATCAGCAAGCCGATCGCGATCGGCCCAAGCTTGAATCCTTTGCCCACGGTATTCTCCCCGAGTCAGTGTTATTACCGTTATGCCGCCACCGCTCACACCCTCCGCCTGCCTGTGCAGTGCGGCTCTCAATCCACCCGCACGATCTTGCCGGCGTGGCCGACCGCGAATAGCGCCGATCCGGCGCCCGCCACGCCCTGGTACCAGGACGAGGCGACGTCGGGATCGTCGACGTGCGACCAGGTCTGGCCATGGTCTTTGCTCAGCATCATGTCGTGCATGCCGCTGATCAGTACCCTGCCGTCGGCGCCGGACTGGATGCCGAGCAGGATGGCGGTGGTGCCGACGTCGACGTCGCTCCAGGTCTTGCCGCCATCGGCGGTGCGGATCACCGCGCCGTTCTGGCCGGCGGCGTAGCCGCTGCCGTCGGCCGACAGGCGCAGGGCGAACAGCGAGGCGTCGCCCTTGTGCAGGGCCTGCCAGGTCTTGCCAGCGTCGGCGCTGCGCAGCACCAGGCCGAACTCGCCGACGGCGGTGATCACGCCCTTGTCGTCCACGGCCACGTCGTATAGGTGCGGCTGCTCGCCTTCCTTGGAGTAGGAGCTCCAGTCCTGCGGCGCCACCGCGCTCCAGCTCTGGCCGCCGTCGTCGGAGAGGATGATGGTGCCGAACGCGCCCACCGCCACGGCACGGCCGGCGGCGTTGACGGCGACGTTGAACAGGCGGCTGTCGGTGCCGCTGGCGGCTTTGTTCCACTTGCCGGCGTCGTCCATCACCAGCACCGTGCCTTCCTGGCCCACGGCCACGGCATGGCCCTTGGCCAGCGCCACGCCGAGCAGGCTCAGCGGCGTCGGCGCCGGGCTCACCGTCTTCCAGGTCTTGCCGGCGTCGGCGCTCTCCAGGATGGCGCCGGCAGCGCCCACGGCGACGGTGACGTCGCCCTGGCTGGCGATGCCGAATAGTGCCTGGTGGGCGGTGCCGCCGACCACTTCCGCCACCTTGCCCTCGCCGGCCGCCGTGCCGGCGAACAGCAGGCCGGCGCCCAACAGGGCGCCGGCCAGCAAGGACTGCGGTTGCGCGAGCCTGCGGCTCACGCCTGGCCCAGGCGCGTGATGGCCTGGTTGGTCAGGTACTTGTTGTAGACGTCGATGCCGCGCGGGTCCCAGGTGCTCTGGTAGCCGCCCGTGACCGTCTTGGCCTGCACGAACCGGGTCATCCGGTTTGCCTGGATGTCATGGGACATCACGCCGGTCCACGACCATACGGGATGCCCGGACTCGTCCTTGATGGTGAGCTTGTCGTTGGCATACTGGGAATACGCCGGCTCGAACGACTTCCACATCTCGCCGCGGCGGTCGAAGGTGATGTAGGCGATGAACGCGCCGTTGCGCACGTCCACCCAGATGCGCTTCTTGCCCACCGGGGCGCGCGGGAAGCCGGTCGGCTCCGCTTCGAAGACGATGCATTCCGGCACCAGTTCCATCCACACGTCGTGGAAGGTCTGGCCCTTCGGCCCGCCGTGAATCGGCCGCTCCCAGTTGGCGTTGTAGCCTCCCATGAAGTTGCTGGTGCCGATAGCGCCCAGCATCGGCTGGCGGCCGATGACCTTGTAGTTGCCCCAGGTCATCATCGGATCGCCGGCGGCCCAGGCGTCGGAGAGGAAAAAGGTGATGCCGGGGACCAAGGGTTCGAAGCGCTGGTTGGTGGGGAACTGGCGCACGCGCTTGAACGCCGGCAGGTAGCCGTACAGGTCCGGGAACTTGCGCTGGTCGTAGTACCAGGTGTTCAGGAAGGAAGCGCCGGCCTGGTCGTGTGGCGCGGTGAACCACACCGATTGCAGGCGGACCAGGTCTTTCATGTTGTTGAACACGGTGCCGTCGACCCGGGCCTGTATCTGCAACTCGGCCCAGACGAAATCGTATTGGTAGGCGGCATTGCCGTCCGGACCGATGTCCCAGTCGCGCACGGCATACATCGAGAAGTTATGCCGTCCCCAGCTCAACGTCATGTTCGCGATCGCCTGAACGGCGTCCTGCGGATCCGGGAAAGGTGAGCCGCCGATCCACGGCGATCCGGATTTGTCGTAGACGTTGCCATCCGGGCCGAGCGTGGCGCGCCCCTTGTTCTTCAGGGTTGCCTCGAGATATTGCGCCGGGTAGAGCTTCGTCACATCCCTGGTCGATTCGACGATGTGGATGCGCCGCCCCATCTCCTTGACCTGTTTGTAGGCGATGGGATCGAGCAGGTTCTTCACCACGTCGACATTTTCGGCGGTGATGATGTCGCCTGCCTTGATTTTTCCCTTCGTGTACCCCTCGATCGACAGGAGTTCATCGGGGTAAGCCTTCGATACGTCGGCATTGCCCTTGGCGATCAGGGGCCACAACGGGGTGAGGACTCCCGCACTCGCCCCCAAGGCGGCCTTCTGCAGCAGGGCTCTCCGCCCATAGTCCACATCGTATTTCCGGATACGCATCATCGTTCTCCTCGGTACACCGCGGGATGGCGATTGCCGGCGCCGGCCTGGAAGGCCAACGCCGGCACATCGCCTCTCAAACCTTTTATTGCACGCCGGCGAGGCGCGACTCGTCGAAATCCCCCGCGGTGAACTGCGACAGGTCGACGCCCTCGCCCACGAACAAGTCCTTGCGCGCCACGAAGGCGGGCTTGACCAGGAACACCAGCAACGGCAGCGCCACCAGCGCCAGCACCATGTTGATCAGCATGGTCAGCACCAGCAGCAGGCCCATGTCGGCCATGAACTTCAGGCCCGACAGGAAGTACCAGGGCAGGATGCCGATCAGCATGATGGTGGCGGTGAACATGATCGCCTTGCCGGTGGTGGTCAGCGAGGCGACGATGGTGCGGCCCCAATCGTGGTCCTGCGCGTGGTACTCCTCGCAGATGCGCGACAGCAGGTAGATGCCGTAGTCGATGCCCACGCCGACGCCGATCGCCGCCACCAGCAGCGAGTTGATGTCCAGGCCGATGTGCATCAGGTGCATCGAGGCCTGGATGATGAAGTTGGCCAGGTTCACCGGGATCAGCAGGATCAGGCCGGCGACGAAGGAGCGGTAGGCCAGGCTGCAGCCGAGCAGGATCACCAGGTTGAGCAGGCCGATGATGGTCCAGTGGTACTCGTGCACCACGTTGTTCATCGCCTGCTGCAGGGCGATGGTGCCGGTGCCCAGGCGCACCCGGAACTTGGCGTGGTCGATGCCGACGGCGTCCACCGCCGTCTTCGCCGCCGCCAGCGCCGCGTCCACCGTCTCCTGCTTGTTGTCCTTGTACCAGAGCGAGACGGTGGAGTTCTCCTGGTTGAAGTCGATGACGTTGGAGAAGGCCTTGGAGCTGGTGCCCAGGGTCACCGCGGTGGCGGCGGCGTTGGTGGCGGCGTCGTCCGGGTCCAGCACCAGCCACTTGGGGTTGCCGCCGGCGAACAGGCGGTTGCCCTCCATCAGGTAGTCGGCGAAGGACAAGGTCGCGCGCGGCGGCGCGCTGCCCTGCTCCATCAGCCCCTGCAGGCGCATCATGGTGACCACGGTGTCGCCCTGGCGCGCGACGCGGTCGGGGTCGTTGGGGTCTTTCGCCTCCAGCACCACCTCCAGCGTGTTGACGCCGGGGAAGTGGCTGTTGATCTCGCGCACCGCCTGGTTGTACTCGGATTCGTACCACAGCAGGTTGCTGCCCTCGACCGGGTTGCCGATCTTGATCTGCAGCGCGGTGTAGACGGCGAACACGCCCAGCGCCGCCATCACCACCGTGGTGACGCGCGCGGTCTTGCCGTAGGACAGCTTGGCGATGCCGGTGAGCAGGGCCTGGAAGCCGCGGTGGAAGCCGGTCTTGACGCCCTTGCCGATGAGGCGGTCGACGTTCCTGGGGGCCGGCAGCGAGGCCAGCAGCAGGGAGATCAGGATCACGCCGGTGGGGATCAGCCAGATGGCCCAGAAGCCGCAGAACAGGGCGAAGCGCTGCATCGCCGGGATCGGCGCGATGGCGATGAGGAAGATGCCGACGATGTCGGTGAAGATGCCGAGCACGGAGGGCGCCATCATCACGCCCATGGTGATCTCGGCCGCCTTCACGCGGTCTTTCACGTGGGAGAAGATTTCGTAGTAGCGCTCGGTGAACTGCACGCAGTGGGAGAACGAGCGCGCCACCAGCAGCAGCGGCACCACCATCAGCAGGGGCTCGATCGGCGATTTCAGCCAGCCGACGAAGCCGAAGCCCCAGATCGCGGCCACCAGGCTGGTGACGATGGGGGTGACGATGCCGACGACGTTGCGCATGTACAGCGCCAGCGACAGCACCAGCGCGCCGAGCGTCACCGCGAAGATGCGGTAGGTCTGGGCGTTGAAGGCGTAGACCCAGCCGGTCAGGGCCGGCTGGCCCGCCATGTATACCTCGTGGTGGGCGTCCTTGTACTTGTCGACCAGGCCGTGCACGTAGGTGAAGGCTTCGCCGTAGTCCAGGCGCTGCTCGATGAAGGTGGCGTTGATCAGGGTCGAGGTGCTGTCGCCGGAGATGAGGAAGGCGCGGGCGTTGGCGGATTTGTCCACGCGGCGGCGGAAATCGGCCAGCTCTTCGGGGGTGGAGGGGACGTGGTCCTCCATCAGCGGGCGCATGTCGATGCCTTCCGGCGTGGCCTCGGCGTAGCGCGCCTTCTCGGTGGCGATGGACAGGATCTGGTCGTGGTCGACGCCAGGCGCCAGGTCGATGTCGCGCGTCAGCTGCCATACCTTGCCCAGGGTCTCGGCGTTGTAGATGTCGCCGTCCTTGCGCTTGATCATCAGGGTGATGGTCAGCGGGTTGCCGAAGTTGCGGTGGTCCTGGAACACCTGCACGAACGGGTCGTTCTTCGGCAGCAGGTCGGAGAACACCGTCTTCAGCTCGACACCCCGAAGGCCGGCAGCGAAGAATGCCGTGATCACGAAAAACACCAGGGCCATCAGGCCGCGATGCCTCATCACCCAGGCTGCAATGCGGAAGCGCAGGGATTGCATGCTCAGTCACCGCACCCGGAAAGAAGATGCATCGGCATTACAGCGAAGGATTCCACAGGCATCTCCTTTCAATGGGCCGCGGCGGCGCGGGCACGGGAACCACGCCCGCGCGCAGGATATGAAGCAGTCGACAGGGTGCTGCTGCAGCCACAGGCTGAGCGGCAAACGCACACGCGATGCGTTGGCGGCAAGGCCGCCGAAGCCAGGGGCATGATGGTCTCCTCCATCGTCGCCATCGTTATCGGTTGCGGTGCACAAAACCGTGGCACCGTCATTGTTGCGAAGAGACTAGGGAACTAGATGGTTTAATCCACTACCCGCAAGGGTAGTTTTGCCGGCGCGGCAAAAACACACGCCCACCCGGGCACTTGCGCTGCACTGCGGCAACGGCGCCTGCTTCCCTGCTGCGAACCGGAAATCCATGAAGCCCCCTCGCAATGTCGCCCCGCAGCCTGCGCCCGGCGCCGCGTGGCGGCTGCCGTGACACGGCCCTTGAATGGGCGTTGATGTTTTTTAGCGCGCGGGCGGCAGGGCCGCCCCTACCCAAAGACAGGTTTTCTACGGCGCCCCGCCCGGCGGCCCGGAGGCCGCATCCGCGGACTCGAGCAGCAGGCCGAGCCGGCGCGCCCGCGCCAATGCCGCGGTGCGGCTGCGGGCGCCGAGCTTGCCGTAGATGTTATGCAGGTGCCACTTCAGCGTGCCTTCGGAGATGAACAAGGCGGCGGTATGCCGATTGAAGAAGTCGCTTTACGGCTTGAAGCAAGTCCCCAGAGCTTGGAACAAAAAGATCACGTACCGGTTGCGTAAGCTGGGGTTTGTTGCCTCTAAGTCGGACTCTTCGTTGTTCATCCGGCAAGGCTCTGACGGTCCGGTA
>ERZ1034409.205-NODE-205-length-14773-cov-2.883952_pt1 | contig 14773 bp, 10 predicted proteins | sample MGYA00520610_ERZ1034409 | MGnify/ENA primary metagenome ERZ1034409 (study PRJEB33736, sample SAMEA104288480) | Azolla microphylla | place: Ecuador | collected 1982 | study: EMG produced TPA metagenomics assembly of the PRJEB19522 data set (Is there foul play in... | reverse complement strand
TGGCTAGAGCCATATGTAAAAGTGTAAGATAAATAAGTGAGATCTCTTTTGTAGGATAGAATAATCTTGACACGGCCTACCCAAGAAAGGGATCGTGTTTGTATATATTTTAACTAATAGAGTATATTCTTTTTTTGGGGAAAAAAAATTAATAATAATAATAATAATAACACCCTTTTTAAAGTTTTTTTTTCCAAAAATTTAAAGTTTTTTTTTTCATATCCATTTAAAGCAAATTATGATCAATGTGAACGCAAACTTCTTGACATTACGTTTGTGTCCTAATGTCAACGGGTGAATGTGAATCCAACATGTGTGATAATGACATTTATAAAGAATCATGTATCTCGGCTTACACATTTCCTTTCATTGTTGTAATCTTAAAGCTCAAGACAAAGTAGAGAAATTATAAGCTCACCAACCTCCTAAATTTAGTAGGATTCATTTAACTTTTCTTGTTTTTCCTTAAATGCATCGAGAAAATATCGAGATTGAAGTATCCACATTGCACTAGCTCTTCCTTACTTCAAAGATACCCCATGCATGAAGTTAGAAAAGGAATCACTCTTTCAAGTAGTCACTTTACAATAATTAGAAAATGAGAAAAAAGGTGGAATGGAGGAGAAGATTTTAATCAATCATTGTTTGAGTATCGCAAGCTTTTAATTTAATTGTGGTTGCAATATAGCACCATTGGTTTTTTGGATATAAGGTATGGTGTCAAACAAGTAAACAAATTGACATTAAAGGCTTACCCTCTTAGAGTGAAGATAATAATGTTAAATTTTTCACACAACCTCCCAAGAATGACATGCATTTCTATCAACAAAACAATACATTGCATTGTCTCTTATAATAGTTTGTTTTGAGGGGGATATTTCCTTGACAAACTGATCACATGAAAATATTGTATCAAAATGCAATACTTTTGTTTACAATTTTTGTACTGTAGAAATTGTGCCAAATTTCAATGTGGTAAAATAGTCTTTTTTATAGAGGTGAATTATTAGTCTATATACTCCCAAACTATAGGTAGTGTTTATCTATAGAACACAACATAAACCCATCCCCTGAATACATGATTGAGCCCCGCCATCTTCAAGTTGCAAAATAAGTGTTTAATAATGTTATTAAGGTGACGTCATGAGCTTACAATTAATCATTTCTGAGAGCTCTAAAGTCTCTTAAATAATGTAGAAACACATTGCTTTCCAACCAGGTTGTAACAAGTCTAGTCCTGTTAGAATTGTCTTTTTATGTGTAGCAACATCATACTCCAACATTGGGTTTTGGAAATCGATATTTCTAGGTGAAACGTGTCAATTCATAATCAATATGATGATATTAACGCGAAAATTATTTATGATAAACATGATTAGAGTCATTGTTTCATATTCGAACCTGTAACTCAATGCTATAAATCATGTAGATGCTTCAACATTCTTATAAAGTATAACATGCAAGCACCTACTTTTGCTCCCTCGTCGAACCTATGGAAGTATCTTCGTTTGAAGCTAAGAATAGTAATGACAATGGACTTAGAGTGACATATATGTTATGGTATTGATTTTGGAGCTTTTCATTTGCATATTACTTTATTTAAAGTGATCCTAGACAAGGATTTTAATTAAAGACTACAACAAGGATCGACATAGAAGTGCATGCAATTTGTTAACGAGGTACACTTATCCACGACGTAGAGTTATGTTATTGATGTAGTTGTTATTGTTTTGATGATGACTTGCATGGCATAAATGCAGTACAAAAGTTGCCAAATCAGAAAACTCTCATGGGTATTAAATTACACCAATATGGACTTTTATAATGAGCTTCATATTATTTCAAAAATAAGGTAACAATGACATAACGTTTGGTGTGACAACAATCAAATGTTGATGGTTATGAATCTATGATCTTTTAGTTATTCATCTTTCAACACAATTTTCATTAAACTAAATTATGGAACATTTTTTTAATGGATTCATGCATGTTAAATGAACTAAGCATTGCCAAAATATATCATTAAGTTTAAATGATCTCATCATCGACTTATTAGCCTCGTGCAGCGAACAATTCTTTTACTTAATTGAACAAAAGGTGATTGATTGAAGGCTCACACAATGGGCCTAATGTGGCATGCATAATGGAAAATCATAAAATTAGTTTATGTACACACTCACAAATTTCTCAAAAAAGATGGTCAGCTTCCTAAACCCGATGGTTTAATGCAAAATCATTGTCGCCTTAGGATTGACAAACTCTTAAGTTAGCTATTAAGTTGGAGGTGCTCATTGGAACACCCCATGTAGACTAAGACGAGTGAAGGAATTCTCCAACCATATGTCTATGGTTGGGCTCCAACCTAAGACTACAGGGTAAGAACCAAGAATCCCACCATTTACCAAGCAATTATTTCCAAACGAGACAAGTTTTTCGAGCGATGAATGATAAAAAGGTGAAAACATTTAAATACCATCAATGTCCTCACATTTATACTTATAAGAAAAATTATGGAGCCCGTTTTGCTAGAAAAGCAATCCAATCTCTCTCTACAAGGAATTCGTCTTATCCCACCCTCCTAACTTTCAAATTCCAACTCTTGTATGGCTTATATTTACTACAAAAGGAGTCATTCATGCATCTACAATTAAAGAACCTTTGTATTCTTTGCTTGAAATGATGTCTCACTCAATGAATGAGCATGATTCTTCAAGATAATGCTCCACTAAGTATGTCACATTTAACCATCACAGATGAAAGAATTATTGTACTCATAAAGTCTAGGGCATTTTTACACGTGGAGATTAAGTGGTTTATGGCAATTTCAATAGTGTTCACTGTTATGTAATGGTTAGATGACCAAAGGCCTCCTCTACAAGCTATATGTTGTATGATGAGATTGAACATCTCATATCACCCCCACTTGGGTATGAATCTTAGAGTTTAGACAGACTTGCTCGTTGGAAACATAATGCGCATAGGATTGTAAAGCCATGCATGGTTTGAACTTTGGACTTTGATGCCACTATAGATGTGGACACATACAACACATACACATTTGCTAGCGAGTACGTGGAAATTGGAAACGTTTTAGGACCACCACACAAAAGCACTAGTAGACAAAGGTTATCAATTCACATTAAAAGCAGGACCCACAATAAGGACACCAGCAGCAACATGTTGTGGGTTCGAACCGATACTTTCCACTCAAGTATTTATTTATTTTTTATTTCTTTCGTGAATGGCATACCGACGTTGAGTCGTTACTTTCCACACATTTTATCGCTTTTCGCAAACTACTCATATTATCGAACCCGTCTCTTGAGCTTACATCTACGGCATCGGGTGTATTGACCGGATGGCGTCTGGCCGGCCCAATACGCGCTTGCCCCCGGACACACCTAAAGAGAAGCATTTCAATAGTAGCCTTTTTCTCTAGTAATCTTTTTCTCTCTTCTCTTCTTCTTCTTCTTCTTCTTTCTTTCTTCTTCTTATATGAACAAATAATCAAAGAAACAGCAGCTCTCCATGGTCAACAATTCTTCACAATATTTCATTGAGAATGATCTAACATGGCCCCTGTCATTCAAACGCACCAGGCATCAAACCTCCAATCCGCCCTTCAGATCTCCATCAGCACCGATTTGATCTCTAATGCAAAATATCTTCTCGCTTTTCTAAAGAAATCATCAAACCTGCAAGAAGAAAGCTTTCTACTCCAAGCTATTAGAAGGTTAGTGCAATTTACGGTTTTTTTTAGTTATTCTCTTTCAGCTCTAAGAACTGAACAAGTCTGCATTTCTACTGTTAAACAAAAAAATAAGAATTGCGTGCATTGCGATGATAGATATTGCCGTGATATATATTCCATTTTTTACTTGATAGATTGTTGTATTTATAAAAATCTATGAATAAAAATTAATGAGAAATAATGTAGTCATATTGGAATCATGTGAGAAATAGCATAGCGTTGTCAGAATTATAGAATTTTTATAAGAAAGAGCATGCTCATGTTGGATTTTGTGTGAAATATACCATAATCCTGACGGGTGTTGTGTGATAAATAGATTTATTGGATTTGAGTGAAAAATAGGACGAGGGGGAGAAACATTATAGATTTTGGTGGTTCCATTATTACCTTTAGCATAGATTCAGAAAGTTTGAATCTGTACATAACCTGTGTATTCATTGTGTTTACAGCATTAAATCATTGCTAAGCATCTTACTAGTTGATTAGTTTATCACATTTCAAACAATAATCCTAAGACAGAAAAATTCTATTGGTTTGAAACTCAAGTGTTTACTATGTGCATTATTGGATGCTACAGGTACAAAGTTTATTGGCTGCCACTTGCAGCAAGATCTCAAGATTTGTTGCCACCTTTTGATGTGCACTGGGTGTGGCTATGCCATTGTTTGAACCCGGTTAGTTCCTCACTCTTGTTGTGTAATAAATTATGCATGTCTACTTGTTGTTCACGTTGAACCTTTCTCCACTTTGGTCTCCAAAGTTCTCATTCAATATTTTTTTCACTGCAAGCAGATATATAATAATTATTTCATATTAACATTTTTTTTTTGCAGAAGTCTTATCAACGTTTTTGTGAACTTCATTACGCCAAAATCATAGATCTTCCCATATTCTATGATACTGCAAGTGAGTTTTCTGCCCATGAAAGATGCAGATTAGTTTGGAAGGAACGTTATCCAAATGAACCATTTGACATAGAGATGCCAGAGAGAAAAAGCCCAGCTAGGCATAGGAGATATGTCCGCCAAGCACATGCATCATATCTACCAGAAGAGAAAGAGCTCATGGAAATGGTTTTGCAAGAGAGTAGATTCTATAAAAAGGTCTGGCAAAACATTGGGTAATTCTTTGTTTTATGATGTCTTACACCCCCTTGGTTTTCATAATTTGGGGCCTAGTGATGATATTATCTACAGGCAAAACATTATATAATTCTTTCTTTTATGATTTATGCTCATATGTTCCCGTCATTTTCTTCTTTTGGGGTCTAGTAATGATCTCATCTATAAGTGAACTGTCGCTCTCCAATGATACTCTAAGCCATCACATCATTGAACAAGTTGTTTGTGTAGGACCAACTTATATGCTTGGGAAGTTTAGTTATACCTGTGCCATAAACCAAAGAAAAGTGTGCCCTATGTGCTCAAAATAGGATTAGATGATAAACCTGCTTTGCATTCATTTTCCTGTTAGTTACAGAAGATTAGTACATCACTATGCAGCAATATGTAGGTACATAAAGTATTTTTCATTCTCTCTATTCAAAATTCCATATTAAATTTCATGGAGAGGCGATGTGAAATTTTGAAAGAAAATTCGTGATAAATTGTAAAATTTGAGCTTTCAGATTTGTTATGCATGCAGGTTTCACGACCATACATGTATCACAATGGTTTCCTAAAGGTTGCAGAAGAAAGATACAAGTGTTTTTTGTACATGTTATTCAAGCACAAAGGGAGGATAAATTATATGCCAACCTTTGACATTCAGCTGATGTGGAAAAGCCATCAGGTAAATTGATATAAAAAGTATGTCATTATTTTCATATTCAATGACATTATAGTGTTCTTTGTGGTGATTACCTACTCAAGACAATGAGAGTCTCAATTATTTCTTGCTCATACGATTCCACAAAACTCTCTGTGGGTTTAGTTTCATATATATCATCGAATTAGGTAAATATTGTGCAAACGACAGACATTATATAGATCTAGCTCTTCCAAACCTGAGATAGGATAAAGTATATATAGTCAAAATAGCACTCATCTCAATAGTACGAGGAATCAAAAACTTCACAACATTAATCAAAGATGAAACCACTATAAAAGCCAGCTGTCATGTTATTACGAATTTGACAAGAATTCAAACAAATTACAATCATTAACTTACTTCCGGGTACATTGTTTTTGTTTTGCTCAAATTTTTTGTGGCTGGGCTAAGGAATTGGGCAAATCTTAAAATACTTAAGCTGAACAAAATCAGTTTGTAGGGAAGTGCAGTTGTGAGTGTATTTTGTTTTATTCTTGGCAAATAGTAGAAAACTTTAACAGACATTCATGCTCTTGTGAAAATATGAATATGTTTGCTAGCTCACCATATAACGTCATGAACCTTGATGAACTGAAACCTCAGTATTAATAAATAAGTCTGCTCAGAGTTCATGTAGACAATGGGGATGGGATTTCACATCCCAGGACTCGGTTCCTTGTGATTGCGTTCACTTTCTATGTGAAAAATTTAACATTATGCATATAAGTTTAAAATCTATGGCATATTAAGCAATTTCATTGTGCATTTCAAGTTTTAACCAGAATAACCCCAGATTCTTTTTACGCTATCAGAAAACTAGTTTACAAGGTGAGTGAGGAATTCTTATGACACAAGCACTTGATTGTTAAAATATCTCAAGATGTAACATGCCGAAAAACAGATGAACTATTTGAAACAGGGAAGCTTGTGGCATTAGTAAAGCAGAATGATATAGAGTGAGAGAGAGAGAGAGAGAGAGAGAGAGAGAGAGAGAATTTGATTTTCTTTTGCAGATCTATCCTGCAGCGTACATAATTGATATATCAAGACTGCATGGATATCCAGAAGAGATTGATGTTCGATCGCAGGAAGATGAAAACACAATACACACGTTTGAACACACATCAAGAACTTGGGAAGTATTGTTTGGGCAACCTTATGAAAGGGCAGGTGCAATGTGTCAAAGAACTAATATTGCTGGAAATGTAGACTCTGTGGATGCAATGCCTGAAAATATACCCCTGTCAATTAATTGGTATCATCAGACGAGGGATATAAACTCTAAGCATAAGTCACTAACTTCCAGGTTCATTGTGGAGGTAGGTTCTGTTTCTAACATACAATAAGTAGTTATGTCCACGAGTGGCAGTAGGAAATGGCAAATAGTCATAACTTTTAATGTTATACAAAGACTTGAGAATAAAGTATAAAAAATAACAGAAAACAATTCAGAGGTTACATTGGAAAGTATGTTTGACGGCACTATGAGAACTTAAAAAGAGAACAAAATTCATAACAGTATACCATTTTGATATGTGCTGCAAAGAACTAAAAAAACGGATTCACAAAATGCAGTACGTTCAGATTGCATATCTTACGTTTTGTCACTTATGCATGGATTATTGATTAACCTGTCATTGTAGAAAAGAGCATTTTACCTCGCTATCTAGCATTCATTGGATCTTGTATGGGTGGTGTCTCTGACTAATATTTGCACAATGACTAGCATGGTCTGTTCTTTAATAATATTCTCTTTTGTTTTGAACCTACAGGTATGCATTCATGTAAAGGGTGCAAAAGCTCAGGCCAAGCTAGAGGCAGGTGAACATGAATTGGTTTTACGGTTGCGGATGATGGAAGCATGCAAATCATTGCAACAATGTGTGCCAGTCTCAAGCTACATGTTTGACAATGTGTGGCATCAAGCATTCTTGATGCAGTGTGAAGTTTCGTCCAATGGTTTGATCTTAGAGCTTCGTTCACATAGAGTAGCATGTCTTAAAGGAGTTTCTCAGCGATTAGGAAAAGTTGCATTGACTTGGAAAGAATTAGAAACTGAAGTGCTTTTTGCAAAGAAAAACCCCCTTTCTATCAAGTCGACTGATATTATGGAGTCATTTATTACCTTGACTTCTATCACACCTCCAGTGCAGGCACCATATCTCCTCAAGGCCTTGAATGATAGGGTTACTGATGATACAGGTGCCATGTTGTCAAAGAGGATAGGGAGATTGAACAAGCATGAGCCACAACGTGGCCGCTGGATATCTTGGACAGTCTTGGATCATACTGGAAACGAATGCTTCATTATTCGTATCTGGTAAATGCATAAACTTATTATATTATGTCCTCGAGCTACTTCAATGCATGTAATATTAACAAATAAATATGACTGACATACCCTACATGCATTGATAATAAATTAATCATGAAATTCTGGGAGTTCCATTGACCAAATAGGAATGCATAAGCCTGTAAGATTTAGCATTGGTATTAGCATCCTCTTAGAGTCTACCTTCCTATGGTTGCATGCATCTCAGAGAGTCTATCTAGGATTTCTTTTCACATCTGTATTCTCTTGCATATAATGGATTACCCATCCAACAAGAACCAATATGAAAGCTTAAAAATTTCCACCAAGGAGCATTTTTTTAATATCTAGAAAGGAACCTTTTGTTCATACAAAAGGTTGCAGCACGTCAGACACTATTGCAGTTGATATTTTCTGTGGCAATGGATACAAGTGATGTAGGCTCACATTCTTGGTCAATTTATGCATAGAATTTTGTCAGGCAAGAACATTTTAAATGCATCTTTTTTAATTCTTTTCTTTTTCTTTTTCTTTTTATGGACATCTCATAAGCAGAACTTATTTATGCACATGCCTAATTATTATGCATACAGTGTTCATATGGCTCAAGATGGTGTATAGAGATAGGACTTGAAAGCACTTGTATACTGATGTATGAGACAGAGGCACATACTTCTCCACAGAACTGGTGAAAGTTTTCTTGCATTTAAGAAATAATCGTAACACATTAAGCATTATATTCACATGGTTAATTTTCAAGGACATTTATTACTCTATGGTATCAACAGTGTAGCTGCTGGTGTATGGAGAAAAAATGAAAGACCTGTAGGTGTTGATTGGAATGAGAGGATAATTCAAATCCATGGAGGAGGATGGAATTACATCAGTCGTTCTGTTGGAATCTCTCCAGGTAATTTTAAGATTCCCCTTTTTCCTTTGCTTTTCACTCTCCCAGATGTGATCATAACGTTCATGTATGCATACACATACATAATGTCCATAAGTCTCTGTAACAAACATATATACACACACACAAGTGCTGACCTGTGCTTGGTGTATTTTATCAGAAAATATCCTGGCCACAGCTACACCTGTGGGTGATGAGCTGGAACAATATAAAATGAAATGGTCATTGTCAACTGGAGAGACATTAACAATACAGATGCCCATAGAGAATTCTCAATGGGAGAGAAACTTGGGCTTCTCAGTGAAAGGGAGTTCACTTGGAATGGTAAGCATTTGCTGAATAATGGGTCATACTATGGTAGGGACAATTAGTTTTCTTAACCTTAAATAGAAATAATCAAAATTTGAATGTATACCATAGTTGTTATCATTTGCAGTTCTTTAACCTTCAATTGAAATCAAAATATTAACATGTAAGTTAGGGCACGACGTGGTATAAAGTGCATGATAAGAGGAACCTTCAATTGAAATAAAAATCATTAATATTTGTTTCTCATCATATTTTTTGAAACATTCATCATTTGGCCTGGCTGAAACTTAATAAAAGGTGAACTTTGAGTGGTCTTTATTGCCAACTGACGGTAAAAAGACTATCATTTGCATTGGCTGTTTAATAAACTGTTGCATACAAACATATATGTTGTCAGCCAAATTTGTTCTATGGATTATGTGTGATAGGAATGTATGTACATTGGAAGCATAACTGTGTGCCATAGAAATTTAAATGTTGTGAGCATAATTATAGTGGCATAAGAATGTATATCTTGTGAGCTAACTATATGTAGCGGTGAAATGTTTTTCATGAGCATAACTAAGTTTATTTATGGCATAGAGATGTATATGTTGGGAGCAAAACTAACTGTATGCAGCATAGAAATGTATATGTTGTGAGCATAACAAACTATATGTGGCATAGAAATGTGTATGCTCTCTGATAATAAGGTGCATACAAATATTTTAGGTCCGACTTCTTAATGGGCGTTGCATGCAGTATGAGGTGCCATGTGCAGCTCCAGAGGAGGAAGAAGGTTATGTGACAGTGGTAAGGTACACTACTGAATCACCACAAGGCCAAGCTACAGCTCTCTTTAACTGGAAGATGTCAGTTATGGAGATTCTACCAGAGGAGGATGTTGTTTTTGTCATACTTATATGCATAGCAACACAGAGGAGTGTGGGGGACCTTGGTGGGAAGATATTACACAATCTTTACAGGAGGAGAAAAGTGAGGCAACATCTGGGAAAGAGGGATTGGGGGTCAGTAGTGATGGGAGAAGGGAAAGGCACACCTCCAGAGTATATGAGGTGGTATGTCAATCCAGAGGATGTATTGGGTGTGAACTTGGCAGATGCTGATAATGAAGAGGTTTTGCCGAAAGGTGCAAGCTACCAAATGTATAGAGGTACAAGTTGGCTCTATGGGGGGAGCTCTAAAGGTCTTTATAAGCTTCCTAGTAAGGGATCATTTGAATCTTTTGGGGTTGATGGAAGTGACCATTTGTTTGGTTTGCAGCACTTTGGCAGCCAAACAAAGTTTCCTACATTCTCTCGCTAGTTACATATTTTCAGTTGTATATTTTGTTTCATTACACTGTTACAGTTGTACACTTATAGAAACTTGTATGCACATATTCATTATTCATATAAACTGTAGATTAAATGGTGAGACACTTGACTAGAAGCTTGTTACAATCTTTAACTGGCATCATGTAATAATATAAAGGTTTTATATTTATTCATAGAACATCCAAATTTGCAATAATTTGTATTTATTGTCTCCAAACATTACAAATGTATTACAGTTTAAAGTAGTCACAATAAATACAGTTTATTATAGGATAGTGACTTTTTCTAGGATCCAAAATGTGACCACTTCTATCAAAGAGACTCTCCTTGGGTGTTGATTGTAATATGAAATTTACCTTACACATTAGTACTTGTCTAGGTGTACCTATAATCCTGATTTCACCTTATGCTACTGTCTAGGTGTGTACTCATAATAGGACTTACATTTTCAAAGAAGGATATGTTGAAACTTTTATGACTTTTTCCAATTAATTGCAAAATAGTCATCAATATTGGACGGGCAATCTTTTGAGCAGATATCCAAGATTTCCTATTAAGCATATAACATGTCCTTAGTTTCTACATGAGGACTGGGATGTTTACATGCTATGGAACATTAGGTTAATGGCAATGTAAGCAAGCAACAAGACACAAGTTTCTTGTCACAGCATCATGTAAGGTTCAAAATAGCACTCAAGTGCTTAAGAAAGCATTTAACTTCGGTGATATTGTTTGCAAAACTTTAAAGAAATGATGCGTTGAGATATCATCCAAGATCATTGGTCCAATTGTTTGAATCTATACAGCCTACACAATCCATGTCATGTAACATCATAGCTAAGATATTTTATGATACAAACAAAGCATGTCAAGTTGTTGCAATGCTCAAAAAATTTATATAGTATTTACAGCTTCAATCTAAGAAGATTAATTTGGTTTGCATGATGGCAAGACACTCTGTAGGCAGAGTAAGGAAGGTATTCAAGAACACATCATTGACACGAACAATAGGAGCTACGCCAACAAGTTTGCAATTGCCATGTGAATCTAACCTTATACCCTCCCCTTGTTGCATGTGACCCTTGGCTACCTCTGTAGTTAACAAAGTGTCAACCACAAGGGGAGGTGCTCTATACAAAGATCCGATAGAAAACATAAAATCAGCTGAGAACTCAAGTTCAACCTGCACAACACCACCCACAAGCACATGTCTTCAATTAATATTCATAGAAACTCTAATATGCCACCCCATGCACATCTTAGGATGCAAACTCCTCTAGGATTTTCTTCTTGTGCTCTTGGTCAACCATCCCCTAAGCATTTAGATGTGCTATGTGCATAATTATATCGTCACTTTATGCCCTCATTGTTTGCGCAAATATATGGTCAATAAATAACCTTTCTTTGGAGTATTTTGAGAACCCCGTGAAAAATGAGAGATTTTTTGACAAATATGCCCATGTATATGAATATATATATTATCCCATGATTGTTGTTCATATAGCATAAGGACATCATAGACAATAATACCTTGCCTTCAGCTTTATCGATGAACCCCTTGAAATGCCGGGGAACAATTTGAATACAGATGAAAGGAGGCAATGGCAGCCCCAAGAACCGTGTGGTTTTTGACTCCACCGGTGGTATATACAGGCTGGGTGTATCAAAAACCACAGCTAATTTATTACCATCCTCACACTTCTCTATAGTTCCAAGACCACCGCCGCCGTCTGCATTATAAACAAAATCAGGATACATGGCAATGCCCAATCTGCAGTCTTTTAGAGTCCTTATCTCAATGCGCGACACCTCATTCATAAGAGAATTGATTCTTTTCCCTTCATCTTTTAGGGTTTCAGTTAGAGAAAATGCCATTCCAGATTTTAGACAATGAGGCACATTGCTCAATTTGTGTTTCTTTTGGACATGAAGAGAAAAAGGTATATTCCCACTTATTGCCATTTGTTTCCCTTGCCACACTTTATTATAAACTGGAAGACAAGGTTGAAGATGAAGAGTCAGCATTGTCTGTAATAAGAAAACAGAGGTTCAGATTTCAGTTTCCAAGATTTTTTTATTTAAATGAAGGTTTTTGACCTACTTATGGATTTGCACAACTTCTTTCATACTTATGAGGTAATATGAAATGGTTCTCTCAGAGAAGAAAACTATGTTTGTGCATATGTATGAAAAAATGGACGAATATCAGAAGAAGCGTTAAAGAAGAAATAAAATGACAACAATAACAGAAAAACCAATAGGGTACTTGCAAACTATTTCAACCATAACATACTCCATACAAAGACGAATTTCTGCTGCATAAGGCTTCTCTGGTGGTGAAATTTAGCTGGATTGATGGTTTGATTTAGGTTTCACCATCTTCTAGAAGTTCCTTGGGCCAGTTTCAGGATGTCTATATGCCACATATGTGGACATATAAAACTTACGACAACATAGATTGTAGACCTGACACATTGTTTTTGGCATTTTACAACTATAATTTCAATATCATGAGAATTTTTTGCGATATGTGGATCATCTTTACTTTTTTCAAGGTTATTATGTTGTACAAAGACTCAAAAAAACTACCTGTCTAATAAAGAAACCGAAGAGATGGCACATGTCCAAGGAGCCAAATCACCGTTGGTCATAAAACTCACAAGCATTAGAAGACTATTCAATAAAAACCAATGATTGATCATCACAAAATACAACCTCGGCACATGTGTGCGTGTGTCTGTTATATACATCGTTGTATATAAGAAATGCAACATGCTTGACAAAATCAATGGCAGTAGCAACATCTAACCCACATAAGCATTACATCATTGCATGAGAATGAAGGATCTAAGTCATCGCATATATAACTATCCAACAAAAAAAAGACAATTTCGGATATCATCGAATATAAACAGTATGCGATGGACATAAATCTTAGACACTATGAACAAAAAAAAGAGCATCACCATCGAATCGGATTAAGATCGGATGGTTACATAAACCTAATATCAACAGCAACAAAAACAGAATCAACAACAACAACATCATCATCATCATCATCATCATCATCATCATCATCATCATGTAATGGACATAAGCTTATATGGGTTGATGATATGAGCTTATTGATGATGTTGCATCAGAAACACAACCTCTCTCTCTCTCTCTTACTCTGTCCCTCATCGAATGTGTAAGAACTCCATACCTGAATACAGACGAGACGGTAACCCCAAGCTTCAATCTCTGTTTGTGGAGTGAAATTTGTCAGCCTCGGGGGTCTATCTCTGTAGAGAATGTGAACCATTCAAAAACCTACAAACACAACAAACCACAAAAAAAAGAGGTTCCCAGTGGACTCAAGTGTGTTGGTCGAGACTTCCGAGAAAACACTTTTGTGCAAGTTTCGTCGATCACAACACGGATCATTTCTTCTTCTTCTTCTTCTTCTTCTTCTTCTTCCTCTTCTTCTTCTTCTTCTTCTTCTTCTTTGTTGTTGACCATATGCACATGCGTCCTCCCAATGTACATATGATGTATATGGACGCCGTCCTGAGACCAATTGCCGCATGTGTTATCGTTCTTGTCTTCCCTTTGCTGAAACAACATGGAAGCATCTCGTTCACTCGATGAAGTAGGGGTAGGGGAACAAGCACACTTGGAGAGCATAACAATATGCCAGTTAGTTGTATACTATGTTTGGGAAGGATGAGTAGCTTGAAACTTCCAATAAAGAATCCGTTAGTTGTCAATTCTAATGAGACACAATTAGAACGGTGTGGGTGTAATTCTTGATGATGAAGCCATAGGTTTTTACGGATTGTATGAGATGATTATATACATACATACATAAATAAATACATGTCTAGATGGAGAAATGGAAAAGTAACGCAATGAAAGTCTACCTCGAAAGAGAATCAAGTTTATGATTAAGTTACTATTGAAGTCCTAATTGTGTTTATGATTAAGTTTATGGCTAGAAAGAAATCATGCGACAACATTGGACATTTGATGAGCATTTTGGCTTTGGGGTTACACTCACTAAAGGATCACTTTAACGCCACAATGATTATTGAACTTGCTACTAAGCTTTATTAAGGTATGGGCTACTACCGTAAGAGACGACAATGGTACATCATCATAGATTCATATCTACTCTACTCAAGGGGTTCCTCCATCAAAACACTCCTCAACATTAATTATCATGTTGAAAATAAACCGTCAAGGGAGACACCTTCACATTCAGTATTCCAACTTATGAAGTCGTCATTTATCCCAACACCAAAGGTGAACCACCACATGTTTTTGTGTCTCCCTGACACTCGAAACCAAAGTTGACATACTCAAGAAGATCCAGTGAGTTTAGAAAAGAG
>ERZ1034409.202-NODE-202-length-14917-cov-25.320953_pt1 | contig 14917 bp, 23 predicted proteins | sample MGYA00520610_ERZ1034409 | MGnify/ENA primary metagenome ERZ1034409 (study PRJEB33736, sample SAMEA104288480) | Azolla microphylla | place: Ecuador | collected 1982 | study: EMG produced TPA metagenomics assembly of the PRJEB19522 data set (Is there foul play in... | reverse complement strand
CAAAGATTTCCCCTGAATTCCCCAATTTACTCACAAGTAATTCTTACTAACTATTGGTGGTTTAGTCATATTAGGAATTGGTTCATTAGTTTTACCCATTTCATAAATGTTATGGATATGAGGTCAGTTATTAACTTGTCATCAATATCTTCATGGATAGTTCCTATCTATCATTGCTATGAAGTCTATTAAGACAGATTATTCTCTATATTTTATTGCTAGAATATTGGCATCAGTAATATGATCGTGATTGTTTCTATTGGGAGGGAGAAATCATTGCTTTTAGATATGATTTAAACCATGAATTTAAGTGCGACTTTAAAAAATCAGCTAACTGTAGATTTACAAGAAATTGCTCGACTTTCTCTAAACTTAGTTTGGAAAAAAACCGGGCTATCTCCTAACCTATTCCCACCCACATATTTGTCACTATTATTTAGACTAAAAATTAGATAATAATTGGTATCATGAAAAATAAGTGGGTGGAAATTCCTGCAAAATATCAGCAATACTGTTATATTTATTGGAAGACATAATTGCCTCCACTGGATAACATCCGTTCGAGCTTACTTACCAGCTTGATTAACTTCGGCCACCCTCTTCTTCACATCCCTCAACACAGTATTATAATCCTGCCTATCAGGATGCAGCTTAACCAACTTTTCCATTAGTGCGCTCGCACCCTTATCATCCCCTGAGTTTAACCGAATTATAGACATTTTCTCCAAAGCCAACTGGTTATTCGGTTCTCTTTGTAAAACCAATTTATAACCCTGAGGCTATTTTTGCTCAGCCTCAGCCGATTGAACTACCACTAGTTATTTAGGTTTTTCCCAAGCCTGTTTGACAGTATTAAACCCCCCGATAGTATTGAACCAGCGAAGCCAAATAAGGAAATATTAAAGGAAGTATTATATGTATATATGTAACCATTTTTTGCTTTCTGGCAATTTGCTGACCACGTTTCTCTAGGTAATCACTTTCTACACTTGCCATAGTTCAAATCTAGTGCAGTAAACACCTAGATAACAACAATCTTTCTCTCCTATCCTATTTACTGAAATTACCCACAAAATAGCAGAAACTATCATATTACGCCCAATCATCACGACGAGTTGAGTTATACTATTTTGGGTTTTGAATTGAGAATAAATACCTTTCTGTGTCCGGGTTGGAGCGGAACAATCGGTCACAATCATTTTTCAAATTGGTATTAGCTGATAAATATATAAAGATTTGCTGACATTTAGCCGAATTTGGTCTATCATTCATAATTTATAAGTTTGTGGTCGTGATTACCGTACAAAAACCAATTTTTAGTAAAAGACCAAAAAGAGTTATGGTATACTGGAAAAGTTAAGACTAGCGTTACCAAACTATAGAGCCCTACCCACCACTCAAAATTCTTAACCGGAAAGCAGTTTTAATCAAGCATTTACCCAAATAAAATCTGAAATACATCGAGGTTATGACTCAGCAAGTAATTCACCCTATGGTGAAATTGCAGCGTAACGTGCAATCACTCGTAGAATCCAATATTATCAAGCCCACTGATAGCATCTGGAAAATTGCCTTACTCTATGGCAATGAGTGGCAGCACTGGAAACAGGAACTGCAAGACTTTGGTTTTAGTATGCAAGACCCAATTGCTGACCTACTAGCCGTGGAAAATTGGGACGAAAATTAACGGTTCTGGGTTTGCTAACTGGGGACTGGGAAAAGATTTTGACCAATTACCAATCACCCAGTTAATTACCATATTCTTCTTTATCCTTGTTTTTGTGAATAAATAAAGGGACAGTAGCCATTAATACCTTTTTCTATCCGGCCTTTCAAAGCTCTGTTGTATTTGAATTTTTCTGCGTTGCAGTCGTTTAAACTATGAGCGATGATAAAGACTCTTGTGCCTTCAGTCTAAGCAGCTTTTCTGAGTTGGTCGCTTAAATTTTAGTGCTCGCAATCTGATAAACTTTGTCCTAGTCTCTAGGTCACTTTTAGCAGTAATTGGCTAACTTGATAGAAGTCTAAAGACTCAAAACCGCTATTTCCCATACCAGATTATAAAAAACCTGAGGGGAGTTTGGAAACCCAGTGGCTTTTAGCCCTGGGAGGAAAAATGAGAGGGTGGGCTAAAGCCCACTGTATCGATCTGTATCTATAATATGGGCATCCCTTTTTGTGGATGGTCAACTAATCAAATCTATTAACCAGTGGTTCAACAACCGTAATACTCAACTGCAATATATCAAGGATACGCTCTTAATTAAGGGTATCACTAATCAACAAGTGAAACTTACAGCAAAACACAATAATCAAGTCAGACATTACCTGAATAAGACAGCACAATTTATGGTGAATCACTGCATCCAAAATAGTATCGCTAATTTGATTGTTGGCTACAATCCTGGTATCAAAAAAGAAATCAATATTGGTGGATGCAATAACCAAAAGTTGGTCCAAATTCCTTTTCACACATTGCCTTATAAGCTGAAGGCAATGGGTGAAAGATATGTATGGATTGAACTATCAGGAGCAAGACGAATCTTACACCTCCAAAGCCAGTGCGCTTGATGGTGATTAAGATACCTGTTTACAACGCCGAGAATCTAAAAGGATATCAGTTCTCTGGTAAGCGAGTTCAGCGTGGATTTTACAGGACAAAAAGTGCACATCTGGTGAATGCGGATCTGAATGGTTCACTAAATATTGGACAAAAAAGTAAGCACGAAGGTTTTCACCAAGTGTCGAGAGGGTCTTTGACCGCTCCAAGAAGGATTAATCTTCTTAAATTGCAAAGGAAAAGGCCTAGCCTTTAGGCTAGGGGAGAGTTAACAATACCAAAATTGGTAAATTATCATGCAAACCTTAACTAAACCTCAGCTAGTCACCTTTGATCAGTTTATTCAGTGGAAGCCAGATAAGGGATTTTATGAACTCCATGATGGGGAAATCGTTGAAATGAATCCGCCAGTGGGAAAACACGAAAGAAGAACTGGGTTTTTAACTAGAGACTTAGCTATAGAGTCTCGGCGCTTAAATCTTCCCTATTTCATCCCCGAACAAGCATTAGTTAAACCCTCAACCAGGGAATCGGCCTATTCTCCAGATGTTTTCTTTGTTGATAGACCCCACCAACCTAGTTAATGAACCACGGTGGGAAAAGGAGTCAACAGTTATCCAAGCTGATTCAGTACGGTTACTCATTGAAGTTGTGAGTACAAATTGGCCAGTTGATTACTATAAGAAATATAGTAGACCTCTTGCAAAATTGTTTCTCTAGTATGATAGAGAGTTTTAGATTTTATGTATTTTTGGTGTTCTTTGTGATCGCTAATTCAAACATAACCGTGTAACTCTAACTTTTGCATAAAACAAAGATAACCTCTGCATAAAACAAAGATAACCTCTCATGATAACATAAAATTAATTCTGCAATAGGTCTAGTGATTATGAGGAGATGGGAATTAAAGAATACTGGATTGTAGATTATCAGCCTTTTGGTGCTAATAAATTGGTTAGCGACCCTAAACAGCCTAGTATTTTCGTTTGTTGTCTGGTTAAATATGAGTGAGTATCAAATCAACCAATTCAGAGGTGATGAACGGGGTAATTTCATCTACCTTTCCAGAGTTGGGTTTAACAGCTAATCAGATTCTTCTAGCTGGTCACTGACATTAACGCTTTGGCTAAATCTTGAGCAGTTTGATAGCGATCCCGTGGTAGAGGTTCAGTTATACACTCAATAACTTCTCGGAGTTGATGTGTAATATTCGGCACAGTTTTAAGATCAAAGGAAAAACCTCGTCCCCTTTGCCGGAAAAACTTCAAAGGATTTTCCCCTGTGAGTAAAAAAATCAAAGTTGGACCGATCGCATATAAATCCGATTGTATCAAAGGTTGTCCTCGTTCCTGTTCTGGAGCGCAATAACCTTCTGCACCGATTCTTGTACCCGGTGCGGTTCCCGTTTCCTTGACAGCCCCAAAATCCAATACCACGATACGATTATTAGCACTCCTCACCATCAAATTAGCAGGTTTAATATCACGGTGAATCAGTGGTGGTTCTTGTCCATGGAGATATTCTAAAATATCACAGGTTTGAATCATCCAAGCGATCGCTTGATTAGGTGTAACAGGTCCAGTGTTATATATCCGTTTTTCTAAATCCTGTCCATGAATTAATTCCATTCCCAAATATTTTTTACCACCTTCGACAAAAAAGTCATAATACTTAGGAATTCCCGGATAATTAAGACATTTCAGAGCATTCGCTTCTCGTTCAAATAACTCTTGTGCTTTGGCTATTTTAGCCATATCCGCGTTCATCTGCTTTAACACCAACAACTGCGGTACTCCCGTACTCAAGCCTGTATCATCCCAAGCTAGGTAAGTAGTACCCATCCCTCCTTGTCCCAGAATTCTCAAAATCTGATAATGACGAATTCGCTGGAGAACAGTCAGCGGTTGACCACAATGAACACAAAATATATTGTTTGGCGAGTTTCCTTCGTGAGTACAACGAGAAATAGAGAGATTTTCCCTTTCCTGGTGTATGGGCTGCCAAGGAGCAACTGTCGGTTCTGGTATATCCTGAAGTTGGAATTTGAGTATGGGACCGCCCTGTGCTAATTGCAGCAGGGAATTATCTGGTAATGTACTTTTGGTAACCAGAACACCATTGAGAAAAGTACCATTTGTCCCTTGACTAATGACCTGCCAAGCATCACCCTTCTTACGAGTACCGAATTGTTTAAGTTCGAGATGATAGCGAGAAACTAAACTATCATTTAAAACAACGTGATTATCCACTGCTCTACCAATACGAATTATGGTATAACCCTCAAAGCGCCACTGGTTAAGGGGTGTTTTATGTTGCATGTCTAACAGGGTCAGAGTAACCACAAGAAAGCCTAAGAGTTAAGAGATGGAAATTGTTAATGCCAACTTTGCTGATTTGGAGAAACCTTTACCCGTATCAGTATACCTGTAATGTTGTCGTGGCCATTATATTCGTTCGCTAAATCAATTAAGTTGTTAAGACCTGATTCTAGATTAGCGCCAGAACTAAGCAGAGGTTCTAGATGAGTCTGCCAATTATTTTCTACTAAATCATTATCTGATAAACCGTCCGAAGCTAAAAGCAGCAAAGTATCTTCACTAATTTCAAAAAAATCTACCTCTGGATGGACGAAATTTCCATCTCGTGGTCCAATAGCTTGGGTGAGTTGGTAGGCATCTGGACGAGCATAAGCAATGGCAGATTCTACACCTTTGGCTATTTCCCGCTGGCCAACTTCGTGATCTACAGTTATTTGTTCTAGTCCCTGTTGGCGTGTGCAACGATAAAGACGACTATCACCAACATGAGCAACTGCGGCTCTGGTATTATGCATTAATAACATCACCAAGGTAGTACCCATGCGCCCCACACCAGAACGCAGTCCTTGTTGATTGAGATTGTAGATCGTCTCATTAGCCAAAAAAACTGCTTTTTGGATACTTTCTGCGGTTGGGAGTTCTGCTGTCACCCAGTTTTCTTGAAAGTATTGTTGCAGAGTACTTACAGCTAACTCACTGGCTACTTCACCAGCAGCGTGTCCTCCCATACCATCACACAAAATATACAAACCTCGTGCTTGCAAATTCCGACTTCTGGGCAATTCCAGTTTTTGCTGCTTGCTGTCAATGCCAAAATAGTCTTCATTGTGATTTCTTTGACGACCAACGTCGGTGCGTCCTGTATTTTCCACACTCCTTAACTGCATTGACAATATAATTGTTGGTGCATCTTCGTTTTTGTCAATTTCTTCACCATCATCATCATCTTGCAATATGGTGGATGCCGAAGGATATTTTGCCTCTGTAGAACTAAAATCATGATTGGCAGGTGGTTCTAGTTCCGTGGCTATTTCTTCCAATCGCGATCGCAATTCTTCCAAATTTTCAATCTTACCAATTTCTAAATCCTCCAACATCTTTACAACCGAACCAATTTGAGTGCGTTGGGACTGTTTACATAAAGTCTGCCAAACCCGTCCCAACGCCTTGATGGTTAAGGGTTCCTCCGCATGTTCTGATAAATTACTCCCAGGTATTTCCAGATGCAACCGTTGTAATCCCAATGTTTGATCCTCATCCAGTCGCAAATTAGATAATTCCAACAAACTTTGGCGACAATTCACCCGTTCCAGCACTCCCCAAAGATGAATCATCTGATAACACCAGTGCAGAATTTGTAAAGGATGGGTTGTCTGATCTTGCCACGCATCCAATAACAACTGCCAATGAGAACGGTCTTCAATCAAAATCACCTGTATATTATCTTGCTGCCATGCATCGTGGATTAGTGGTATTACCGATGGAGTTTCTGGTTGTAATACCACATAAGCTTTCGCTAAATTAGGAATTCCAATCAGACTGAGGGATGGCACAATAAATCCATCTGGTTGATTTCCTAGCATCGCCTCAATAGGTGATATTTGATAGGGTTGGCAATCTAAAACCCTAACTTTAAGTTCAGTATTAGTCCCCATAACCTCTGGACTGGGTAATGGTGCCAGTAACTGATAGCGTTGTTCTCGATCTAAAAATGAGCCTACCGCAGATTGTGGCTGAGAGTTTATATTTCCCTGCATTTGTGTTAGTGCATGCCCAAATTCTGAAACTATAACAGGTGTTTCTTGGGTAATAATTGCCCACCAAATTGTGCCGCATTCTGCACCACAGTTTTGACAGTGTTGTGTATCTAAAGAAACCTCATATCCACATTTATAACAAGCCCTATGAGTTAAAGACGTGCCACAATTTTGACAAAACTTGTTGTCATTGGGGTTTTCAAATTGACAGTGAGGGCAAATCAGCATAGTAGAAATTCCTTGATTTTCCTTCTAAGAGGCTTATAGCCACTAGATTCAAAGTGCCACAATTAGCTAACCCTGATTACAGTGGATATACAAGAGAATATGGATTCAGCACGGAAGATAGGTGACAGTATTAATTGTAATTGCCAATAGAAATTCTTATGAATCATTAAGAATAGCCATAGTCCGTGGATCAAAAAGTTGTCGGTGGAGATAACTCATGGGGAAGATGTTTTGGTATTTATGAGTATTTTCAAAGCATTTTTAGATAAATACCATCTACAAGGTGGTATATTCTTCACTTTTCTAGCTCTAAATAACTCAATAATTCATTCACCAATCCTGGGTTTTCCCCATAATCTACAACCAGCCTTAAGAGATATATAGGAGTCCTATATAAGTTTGTGATTTACTGATAGTAGCTAGGCAACTTAAATCCGAGACTTGTGCAAAATTTGGATTTCTGGGGCTGTGAGGTAGCGCCATTCACCTGGTTGCATACCATTTAATTGTAGGTTGGTAATACTGACCCGAATCAATCGCAAAGTCGGAAACCCTACTGCAGCAGTCATGCGCCGCACCTGACGGTTTTTTCCTTCTGTGAGAGTCATTTCCAGCCAAGCTGTAGGAATATTTTTTCTAAATCTAATCGGGGGATTGCGTTCACTGACCGTAGGTTCTTCTAAAAATAGCTTAACTTGAGCAGGACGAGTCTGGTAATTTTGAATTTCTACCCCTGTGCATAGCTTATTGACAGCTTCACCATCAGGAATGTGTTCTAACTGTACCCAGTAGGTGCGTTTATGACCAAATCGGGGGTTAGCGAGACGGTGCTGTAATTGTCCATCGTTTGTTAATAACATTAACCCTTCACTATCCCAGTCTAAACGTCCCACAGGATAGATTTCAGGAACATCAATATAGTCTTTCAGGGTAATGTGTTTGGGAGATTCTTGAGTAAATTGACTCAGAACTCCATAGGGTTTATGAAAAATAATATACTTAAAGTTATTAGTCATTAATCAGTGGTAATTTCAAAATGGTGATGGCCCAGCACTACCATCATATTTAACCAGAATAGAATAGAATAGATGCGATCGAGTCTTTAACCCAAGACGGGTTGTGTAACCAACTACAAACTCTTTTTACCCCCACATCCTCACAATTTATAACCCCTCTCGCCCTATTCAAAACCAAAATGCTACAATCTACACCATGCTAGGGGTGCCTGCACAACAAGGCTGAGAACAAACTCTTAACACCTGAGTCTGGGTAATACCAGCGGAGGGAAGCTGTATATTGAGGATTTTAATATGCGTACAGAATGGGTAGCCAAGCGGCTTGGACAAAGCAACGTATCGCAAATGCACTACGCCCGTCAGGGTGTCATCACCGAAGAAATGCACTACGTAGCCAAGCGGGAAAATCTTCCTGCTGAACTTATCCGCGAAGAAGTGGCACGGGGAAGGATGATTATCCCTGCTAATATTAATCACACTAACTTAGAACCGATGGCGATCGGTATCGCTTCTAAATGTAAAGTAAATGCCAATATCGGCGCTTCTCCCAACTCTTCCAACCTGCAAGAAGAAGTCGATAAACTAAACTTAGCAGTAAAATATGGTGCAGATACCGTCATGGACTTGTCCACAGGAGGCGGTAATTTAGATGAAATTCGCACTGCAATTATCAACGCTTCACCTGTTCCCATTGGCACAGTTCCAGTTTACCAAGCGTTAGAAAGCGTTCACGGCACAATTGAACATCTCACCGCTGACGACTTTCTCCACATCATCGAAAAACACGCCCAGCAAGGGGTAGACTATCAAACCATCCACGCGGGAATTTTAATAGAACATTTACCCTTGGTCAGAAGCCGCATTACAGGTATTGTTTCTCGCGGTGGTGGAATTTTAGCGCGGTGGATGTTGCATCACCACAAACAGAACCCCCTGTATACCCATTTCAACGACATCATTGAGATTTTCAAAAGATATGATGTTTCCTTCAGTTTAGGCGACTCCTTGCGCCCTGGATGTACCCATGATGCCTCAGATGAAGCCCAGTTAGCAGAACTGAAAACCCTGGGAAATCTCACCCGCAAGGCTTGGGAAGATAATGTCCAAGTCATGGTAGAAGGTCCTGGTCACGTACCAATGGATCAAATTGAGTTCAACGTCCGCAAGCAAATGGAAGAGTGTTCAGAAGCACCATTCTATGTTCTTGGTCCTTTGGTAACAGATATTGCTCCTGGTTACGACCATATTACTTCAGCAATTGGGGCAGCAATGGCGGGATGGTATGGTACTGCAATGCTGTGTTACGTGACTCCCAAAGAACATTTAGGTTTACCTAACGCTGAAGATGTGCGAAATGGGTTAATTGCTTATAAAATTGCCGCTCATGCAGCGGATATTGCTAGACATCGGCCAGGTGCTAGAGATAGAGATGATGAACTTTCGAAAGCTCGATATAATTTTGATTGGAATCGTCAATTTGAGTTATCTTTAGACCCAGAAAGAGCGAAGGAATATCACGATGAAACTTTACCCGCAGATATCTATAAAACTGCTGAGTTCTGTTCTATGTGTGGACCGAAGTTCTGTCCAATGCAGACTAAGGTTGATGCTGATGCGTTGACTGAGTTGGAGAAGTTTTTGGCGAAAGAACCTGTAGCTCAATTTTAAACACCGAACAACATAATCCCCGATTTCTTGAAGAAATCAGGGATTTCAAATATAAAATCATATGAAAATATTTTCTTACTTTAATAAATCGTCAATCTCATGACAAATTTGAGAACATTTAGAGGAAAAATTAACACCTCTAGGAACAATTAAAAAGAGCAAAAAAGTTAAACCTGAAGTTCAATAAATTCATGTTTGGATTGAACTATTTCCTTGACAGAATCAGAATAATTTCCCTTTGGGTTTATTAGAAAAAATGGGGACAACTCAATGTTTATTTGATCCTTTTCGCAACCCACCCTCTGAAGTAGAACTATTGACAAGTTCTAGAAATTAATTAGCATAAAAAGATGAATTGACAAATGATTATATCTTGAAAAGTAATGAGTTTTCATTGGCAGAAATTTCAGAAATAAAGCTGCCAGCAAATAGAACCTTAAAAGTGACTGATGACGATATAGATGGTTTTCTTGATTATAGAAAAGGTAATTATACGTTTATTATTTTATCTTTTTTAGATCCAAATCTAAAATATGGTCACTTAAAGTTTCATCAAGGCCACATATACCCAGCGTCACAATTTACCGATGCTAAACTAAATGCAAATAATATTGATGTCGATAAACATAGACTGTTTTAATATCTTAGAGATAAATTACCCAACTTCCAACTTATGGAAGGTTTAGAAAATATTACAAAAAACGATACTCACTTTAAAGATTGGCTTTAAGGTCAACCAGATAAAGATAAATGTTTGACAGATAACTATATTGACATAAATCAAAGTCTTGAACTTAAAGATTTTGAAGATTTTTTTGAAAAGAGAAGAAATAAATTGAAGACGGAATTACAAAAACTGCCGAAATAGCGATTCAAAAACTTTACAGTGCGATCGCTTGCTGTGAGAGATGCGATAGCGAGGCTAACCGAAGGTATCGCTTGTGGTGATGGTAGTGCGATTGTGGAAAGTTGATGAATTTCTTTTTCTAACCCTTTCCACTTTTTTTGACGAGTTTTCTTTCTGCATCACGTTCTGCAAAGAGTGGTATTTGATTATCTAAATCTTCAATTTCTCTCTTTTTCTGATTCAGCTTAATGTGTGTAGCTGCAAAATTACTAATCTCTGAGGAAATATTCTCTTTAATATCATTTATTAACTTCGCTATTTTGTGTTTTTGTTATTTAGTTTCAGCACAGCCGTATCTTTTTACAGCATTTCTATAGCTTTCAATATTCCATTGATTTTTTTTCCCAAGTTGGAGGAAAATCCCAATTTAAAGGAAACCGATTTATTAACGAGTTTCTGCACCTGATATTAATATAAATATGATGTAATGTTTGTAATTGGGTAGAATTAGTTTGTTCTGTATAGTAGGCATTTTTTAAAATATCAATAACCGCAACCGATAAATATTTACAAATCTTAAATTTATATCTACACCAAATAAACAATTTTCAATAATTGTCCGCTTTTCATGGAAAAGCACTTTCTGTATACGTTGAATTTCTGAACTTTTGGGTTGATATTCAAATGGCTGCCCATCATGATCAAAAATAATTAATTCATCATTCTTTATTTATATTATTTATATCTGATAAATACTTAATGTCTTATCTTTCGTGTCAAATACAATTCGAAGCTCGCTTTTGATAACAAGAATTTCATTCAAAGCCGAAACTGAAAAATTTCCTGTTACTACGGCTGCTCCACAAATTTCTAAACTATTAATAATGTAATTAGCTTCTTTTTCAGAATCAACTTTCTCATATGAAAGTTGAATATCTTGGCAATTCCAACCTTTAATTAAATTTATGTATAACTGATCTGCGAATAGTTTCACGACAGATATACATGGTAATAAAACTAGGAGTAAGGAAAGAAGTATCTTTATAATTATTGAGTCTTTCAAAAATTAATCCCAGAACAGAAGCATTAATTAATGTTTGATGTTGTGTTTGTATTTCTTCTGCACCTTGATTACTAAAGTCATAAGCATTGAGAACAGAGTTAAAAAAAAATACTCTATTGCGTTGATTTCTCCAGTGCGTTTATTACCATTGTTATCCTTAAGAATAGTTACGGGGAAAATAGACAGCTTTTTATCATAACTTAAGCTGCTTATTGTAATAGTTAATTCTTGAATATGTGTTCCTTCAAAAACTGAACAGTTTAAGTAAGAAACATGATAAAAAATATTTTTCGAACTTTGGTCCCGTTCACTAGATAGACAATTAAGAGTCCTCACAAAAAGGTGGTTCAGTTCGTTAAAGCTCCGTATTTTTCACCACTTTAAAATCTTAAAGGCTGTATCGTTATTGTAGAATTTTAAAAGTTGAAATTCAAGAGATTCAAAAAAAATAGTCCTAGTGACCCAAGTAATTACTAATTCTAAAGCAATTTGGGAAATTTGCTGTCGGTAGGTGTTACCAAATTGGTGAAGGTTTTCTAATCTGGTAATTTTTCCTAAAAATTCTGGCTGAGTAGTGGTATTCTCAATCAATGAAGCTGAATAACGTTCTCCTTGTTTTTTACGCCTAATTATTTCTTCACCACTTTCCTGAATTTCGGTTAAACCAATTATGTGTAGTACTTCACTGTAAAGTTTTTTATTCAGGCTGTTATTATCATTATCTATCTGCAAAAACTAACTCTATACACATCATTTACCCTTATTTTGCTGTTGCTAGGCTAAACTAATGAATATAATATATCTGTGCTATCCTAACCCATTTGTGAAAAAATCTTGAGACAAGTTGATACTTTTTATAAAAAACTCGTAAAATTATCTCTGAAGATGAATATACAAAAAACATGATCCGGTTTGTTCTAACAGGAATTTTGCTGTTATTAATGACAGCTTGTACTAGTTTAGCATTGCTACCGACTTATGACTTAGTGGAGAAAGGAATTATGATACAACTGGAACAAACCCAACAGGGACTTCAGCAAAAAGTGGATTTAGATTTTCAAAAGTTTGATATTAAGGGAGTGTCAATTACTCAACAACAGCCTTTGAATATTGGGAATTTACCTGCTTATCATGTCCAAGGAACTTATGATTTAATTTTTAAATTACCAAACCAAGAAATCTCTCAGCTACAAAAACCCTTTGACATTTATCTGCAAATTCAACGAGAAGGTAAAAGTTGGCGTTTGCTACTACCGGAAAAAAAGGATAGGATCCCTTCAATTTGGCATAGTTATCTGATTCTTTAGTAGCTCCAATCCCCCAATGATTTACAGCGATTCTCAAGTAAATAAAGCACATCTTTATTATTTCTCTCATAGTCGTTTAGCTCCTCCTAGATCCTCCCTAAAAACGAGGACTTTGATCAGGTTATTCTTTTCAGGGGGGTTGGGGGGATATCGATACAACACTAGTTTTTATAAACATTCTCTAAAATCCAACATGGTATTAGATGTTGACTTTCGATTTAATATTTGGTATTATGAAGTCCATAAGGAAGAACTACTTTGAGTTTCAATAATCCTAGTTTTGATAAACTCTACCCTTGCAAGGTCCTCCCCTTCCTTGCCAATGACGGTTAGCAGAGTCTAAAATCATCAAGGTATAGACAAAGGCAATGATGCGTAAATGAAATGCTAACCAAGGGCTGCATTTGTAAAAACGGATGATGGAAAAATATGCAAATGTCACTAATAGCTAGGTTAATAAACCCGTGAGAGTTATTAGCAAATTTCCTAATACTAAACCCAAGATAATTCCCATGACTGGTATTATATAAACTAAGGTCATTTTTAAAACGCTGCCTGTTAATAACAAGGGTGAATAATTGAGTTGTCTGTAGGTGCTACGGGCTACCATATTGCACATAGAATCTAAGGAATTGTAAGGACGCAAACTATAAGTTAACGCACTTAATCCTAACCAAATTTTTCCTTGATTAGATTTAACGGCTTTTGCTAAAGAACAATCATCAATTAAAGCTTGGCGAATAACTTGCAGTCCACCAATATTGTTGAGAGTTTCGCGGCGAATTAAAATACAACCACCAGTGGCTGCGGCAGTGGCTTTTTTGGAGTTATTTACCCAGTGAAAAGGGTAGAGTTTTTGGAAGAAAAAGACAAAAGTAGGCATCAATAATTGTTCCTAAAAACTTTGACAACGCAGTCGGACGATGATAGATACTAAATCTAAATTCTCTTCTTCAGCTTTGGCAATTAATCGGCGCAGATTACTCATATCATGTTCTATATCTGTATCGGTAAGTAAAAATAATCGGGTTGTAATTGACTGGCTTTTTGTACACCTTGTTCCATTGCCCAAAGTTTACCAGTCCAACTAGCAGGCAAATCTGCACTAGAGACTATATGCAATTGTGGCAGTTTGTCTACTGCGTAAGGTACTCCCTCGGGAAAATTTGCTGTACCATCTGTACTTTGATCATCCACCAAAAAGACTTGGAAATTACCAGGATACTCTTGGAGAAGAAGCGATCACAAAGTAAAGTAATGGGGATGACTCAACTTCATTCCGCGCTGGAACTACCACACACACAGTAGGTAGTGATTGTTTTGTAGAGGGTTTGTATACAACGTCTTTATTGGTTTCTAACTGCTGATCTACCCGCCAAAACTGCCCCCAAAACAAGAGTAAAAATAACCATATTGCTAAAGATAAAACTATCAACCCCAACAAAGTCCCTACCATGATGCTTGCAAGTTCTCACTAACTCAGACAAAAGACATTGTCTGTTAATTTTGGGGAAGAATATCCTCTAGCCACGGTTATGTTCTTAATTATTATTTGGTGCTGAGGTAAATAATTTATGCAAACACAAGATAGGGGCAAAGTCAAGCAAATTACAGAAGCGATTGCAGTTAGTCAACAACATCTGTTGTCAATTCAAAAAGCCGATGGTTACTGGTGGGGAGAATTAGAATCTAATGTCACCATCACGTCCGAAGCTGTACTGCTACATAAAACTTGGGGCACAGATAAAACTCGACCTTTGCATAAAGTTGAAACCTATCTGCCATCGCAACAACGATAACATGTGGCCTGGGAACTATTCTACGGAGATGCTGGGTACACCTAATAACCGTATAAGCCTACATGGCCTGCGGTTATTAGGTGTACCCACCACAGATCCCCCCCTAATTCGCGCTAACACTTTGATACTTGAAAAAGGTGGAATTAGCAAAACACGCATTTTCACCAAATTACATCTGGCCTTAATTCGTTGCTACCATTGGCGCGGTTTACCATCATTACCACCTTAAGTAATGCTACTAGTACCCAATAGTTTCCCCTTCAATATTTATGAACTTGCTATAGAAATCATATTTGCTCTTTGAAAAAGACTAAGAGATAATACTGAGAAACTGTCTTATCTAATAGCTAACAA
>ERZ1034409.201-NODE-201-length-14935-cov-2.573051_pt1 | contig 14935 bp, 14 predicted proteins | sample MGYA00520610_ERZ1034409 | MGnify/ENA primary metagenome ERZ1034409 (study PRJEB33736, sample SAMEA104288480) | Azolla microphylla | place: Ecuador | collected 1982 | study: EMG produced TPA metagenomics assembly of the PRJEB19522 data set (Is there foul play in... | reverse complement strand
CGCTGATCCAGGTCAATCGGCGCCGGCGCTGGCGGCCTTAATCTTCGGATCCTATCCGGAGACATCGCGATGACAGGCTTGACCTCTTCCCAGCAGATCGAATTCAACCGCACGCTCAAGGATCGCTACCGCGAGTTGTGGAGCAAGGTGCAGCGCGAGCTGGCCGCCGCGCAACCCTACGGGGTACTGGCCGGAGAAACGCATGACCGCGAGGACGAAGCGACGGCGGACCTGCTGGTCGACATAGACCTGGCCCTGATCCACCGCGACATCGGTGAAATGCGCGACATCGAGGCGGCGCTGGAACGCATCCTGCAGCAAAGCTACGGCACCTGCAGCGACTGCGGCACGCGCATCGAACTGCCGCGCCTGCGCGCCTGGCCGACCGCCAAGCGTTGCCACGGCTGCCAGGTCCGCCATGAACAACGGCACGCCTCCACCCGCGGCCCGACGCTCTAGGGTCTGTTCACGCCGTTTCGAATATCGCATCGGAACTGCCGCCCGAACGGACGCGGCCCGGCCATTCGGGCGCGCCGCGCCGTTTAGATTCGCTTCCCGGCCGGATCGGGCCGCCGGGTGCCTTTTCGTCGATCACGCGCTCCGAAGGTGCCGCCGTCCTGGCGCGTTCACGAATCGTCGCCGTACGGCCGGTCCGCCCCGCCGCGCAAGCGCCTGGCTCCCATGGACACTTCGAGGCGCAGCATGTCGAAAAGGGATCGCAGATCCAGTTCTCCTCGCCCGAGCATCTGGGCCGCAAGCTTTCGCGCCATGCGGCTGGCACCTTGCCGGTAGCAGCGGATCATTGCCAGCCGCCGGAAATGCCGGGACAACCTCGGTTGCTGATCGAGCAACGCGCAATTGCCGGCGATCAAACGAAGCAATTCGTAGCAGTCGACCCGATCGAACTGGTTCCGGCTACCGGCCGCGCCGGCGTCGGCCCGTACCAAAGCTTGCGGCATGGCCGCGTAGGCCGCGCCGGCGGCGACCAGGCGCATGCCCATGTCGACGTCCTGGGCATAGGTGAAGTGCTCCTGGAATGCACGCACGCGCAATAACGCCTGGCGGCGTACCGTCAACGCCCGGCAGCGATCGAAGGCCGTGAGGATTTCGTGGGCATGCGGGCGCACTCCGTCCCATCGGTCGTTCCAGATTCGCCGCTGCCCGCCCCGTTCCGGGACTGTCCACTCCACGCCCGGCCAGGTGAACTGGAGATCCGGAACGCTTGCGGCAACCTCGCGCCAGGCGCAGACGAAGCCTGGGAACAGTTCATCGCCCTCCTCCAGGAACGCGATCCACTCGGAATTGACGGCCTGGATTGCCCGGCTCTTGGCGGCGGCCGTTCCCAATGCGGGCATTCCGCCGAGGAGATAAACGCGGCGATCGTGAAGCCAGGGTTGCAGCGTCGTGCCTGCGCTGTCGGCCGATGCGTCGGCGACCACGATCAGGCTCCAGTCGGCATCCGTTTGGCGCGTAACGCTTCGAATGGACCTGCGCAAGGCTTCGTGCCGACCGCGGGCCACGATGACGATCGCCAAGGTCGACCACGCTGCCCCGGTATGCGGGACTGCAGACGGCGGCGGTCCGGTCACGTCACAGGCCCGCCAGCGCGCGGCGCAGTTGCGGCTCCAGGTAGCTCAGCCCGGCGGCCCGCCCGATTTCGACGGACTTTTCCTGGCTCAGCCCGTCGACGAAGTAGGCCTTGAGTGCGAGCAGTGCCGCCGCGCGATTGCCGCCGGCACAATGCACCAGCACGCTCTTCCCCGCGGCCCGACGAAGCGCCTCGGCCAGGCGCACGGCGTTATCCCGGTTTAGATCGGCTGGCCCCGAGATCGGGATTGCCGTGTAGTGCAATCCCAGGCCCCTGGCGACCACCGCCTCGTCGAAGTCGTTGCGTTCGCAGGGCGCGCAGAGATCGATCACCGACTCCAGGCCCTCTGCCTTGGCCTGCCTCAGGTGTTCGGATGTGGGCCGGCCGCCGGCTACGATGCCACCGTGAACGGTCCGCGCATTGGGCACATCGACCCACGTCCGGTTCATGACTCAACCTCCGCTTTGGCGCTTCCACTGCAGCCTTGGCGCAACAACCGTACCGCGCGCAGCACCGTCTTCAAGGGCGCGAAAACACCATGCTTATCAGCGGCGTGAAGGCCCGGCGCATTTCACCGTATGAAAAATGAAAGCTTCGAGTACCGTCGGCGCGCCGTGCCGGTATTCGGAATTTGCACGCCGCGAGGTCAGCGGGTGCAGGACTGGGAGACGACCTCGAACGTGAATACGACGACGACGCGCCTGTCCACGCGGCACGAAGGAACATATCCGACCGCCGCAGGCGTGGCGGCAATGTAGCGCAGCACGGCTTCCGGCGAGTTCAGCACCTTCGGCGGCAGCACGCCCTGGAAGTACATCTCGTTCCAGAATGCATCCAGTTGCTCGGGCAGCACGCCGAGGACCACCTGCGAGAATGACCGCCGAAGCGGATCTTGTGCCGGCAGGTTGATCGCGTCGATACGCTGGCCATCAGGCCATCGCTGCACCTTCTTGCGGTAGACCTGGGCCAGTTGCAGCGCCGAGTCGATGCGATGCGCCGAACCCGCCGGGACGACCACGGCCACCGGCTCCCCCAGAACCGCAAAGGCCGGCGCGGTGAGCAGGCAATACAGGATGGCTTTGGGTACGATCGACATGGACCGGCATCAGAACAGGACTGCGATCGATGCGAGGAAGCCGTCCCGCGCATCGATGCGGTTGTCGACAGCCTTGCTGTATTCGGTCTTGAGAATCAGCGCGCGGTCCCAGCGGTAGTCGACCCCGAGCAGCCACAGGCTGACCCCGGGCTCCTGCCCGGCCGACTGGAAGTATTCATAGCGCGCAACGCCGAAAAAGCGGCCGCCCAGGGGCGCCACCGCCTGGACGAAGCCGCCCTTCTCGCCGGAGTGATCGCCGTCGCTGGAGAACCGCCACGCCAGTTCCGAGGTGATCTCATAGCCGCCCTGGGCCCAGGTGGCATCCACCCCGACCAGGTTTTTCCGCTCCCCCAGGTGCTGTTCCTGTTCGAAGTTGGCGAACGAGAGCCCGACCTGAAGGGAGTCCAGTGCCGGGTAGGACAGGTGCATGCCGTACGCCTTGCGGAAGGTGTCGATGTCCGGGTTTGGCCGCAACTCCTTGCCGATCGAGCCGTAGACGGAGTAATCGAGGCCGCGGCCGATACCGGTGAACGTGCCGTAGAGCATCGCCCCGGTGGCATTGGTTGGAAACGGCTCCGAGGTGATCAGGGGCCGGCTGCTGGTCCATACCAGCGGCGCGGCATGTATCAGGTTCCAGCGCCCGACCGGGGTCAGGAACTTTCCCAGGCGCAGGTTGAGGGCGTCGTTCTGGTTCCAGTCCGCGTACAGGCGCTCCAGGGCGACGTAGGAGCCATCCGAGGACGTGTGATGCGGCTGGACGGTGAGTGCATCCTCAAGCTCGGTTTCGGAAAACAGCTTCAGGCGATCCGTCGCCTGCCACCACAGGAACAGGCTCAGGCTGTCCAACTCGCTCGTCCAGGGCTGGCTGCCCTGCTTGGAGAGAGAGGCGTCGCCGTAACCGGCCAGCGTGAGATCCGTATGCGGCAGCCTCCAGCCCTCGCCAAGCTGGTAGGCGCTGTCGTCTTCGAGCTGGAAAGTGCCGGCCGGGTTGCCTTGCGCCATCGCCGGTCCTGCCAAGGCCAGAAGCACCACGGCCAAGGCCGCTGCGCGCCGGCACGGCGACACATGATCTAGTCGGATTTCGCCAATTCTGTTCATATACTCCGATGACGATTCGCAGAACCTTGCTGGGCGCGTTTTTTCTGGTCGGCCTGATCCCCAGCATCATTTTGACTTATCTCGCCTTCGTACAGAGCAAAGAGGCGCTGCAGCGGGAAATCGAGATCAACCTGCAATCCGGCGCGCGGGCCGTGTCCGCGGGAGTCGATCATCTTCTGTTCGAGCGGCTGCAGAACGCAATCGGCTGGAGCCAGCTGGAGGTGATGCAGGACATCCGCATCGGAGACGTCGACAAGCGCCTTTCGCAGTTCCTGGCCCAGGTCAAGGCGTCGTACGGCGATAAATATGGCGCACTGTACTGCCAGGGCAACGACGGCCGTATTGTCGCGGCCAGCGATCCCGGCCTGATTGGACGCAAGGCGCCGACGGCGCATCCCTGGCTCAGCGCACGGATCGGCAGCGATACCGTCGGCCTCGATGCCGTCGCCCGGGATGAAAACGGCAGCTTGGCCTTGCCTCTGCGCACGGCCATCGCCGGTTCCGATGGCCGCCCCCTTGGCCAGCTGGTCATACTGCTCGACTGGCGGCAAGTCGAACGGATCCTGGACCAGGCTTCCAGCGATGGCCGCATCGCCTTGCTGCTGGGTGCCGATGCCGGCGTCATCGCACAGTCGAGCGAATCGCTCCAGTCGCCGGCCGGACTGCCTGCCCTGAGCGGCATCCCGCTTCCCGACGAAGCGGGAAGCCTGATCCTGCCGGCCGGCGCCAGGGGAGGCCCCTGGATGGCGGGCCTTCAGCGCTCCCAGGGTGTCGGTCGGTTTCCGGGCTGGGGTTGGAAAGCGCTTCTGCTGCAGCCGTCGTCCACCGCCCTGGCTGCCGTTCAAAGAATGAAGTTCGTATTCCTCGCCCTGCTGGTTGCGATCATGCTGCTGACGGGTGCGGCGGCCATGATCGTCGCCGCCCGGATCGCGCAGCCGATCACGCGGCTGACCGCATTCACCCGGCATTTCGCGCGCGATCAGCGCCTGCATCCGGTGCCGCCGCCGGCGCGCGGCGAAGTCGGAGAATTGACCGACGCCTTCGTCAACACCATGCGAGACCTCGAGCGATCCCGCCAGGATCTGCTCCGCGCTTCCAAGCTGGCCGTCACCGGGGAAATCGCCGCAATGATGGCGCACGAGATCCGGACGCCCCTGGGCATTCTGCGCTCCTCGGCGCAGGTGCTGCGCAACGAACCCGGCATCAGCACCGAAGGGCGCGAGCTGGTGGGCTTCATCGAAACCGAGACCGATCGCATCAACCGCCTGGTCACCTCGGCGCTGCAAAGCGCCGAGCCGAGGCAACCGAATTACGCGCTGGTCGAGCTCAGAGCCTTGATCGCCCGATGCGTCGCCATGCTGGCCTCGCAAGCCGCCGGAAAAGCTGTGACAATCGAGCAAACCAGCAGCGCCCCGGTCGAGGTCGGATGCGACGAGGAGCAGCTGATGCAAGTGATATTGAATCTCGTGTCCAACGCCATACAGGTCGTTGAAACGGGCGGCCATGTATCGATCGGCTGTCGCCGGATAGGACTTGAAGCGGCGATCGAGGTCGCCGACGACGGGCCGGGAATAGACGAGACCGATCGCCAGGCGGTGTTCGAGCCATTCTTCAGCCGCCGCCACGGCGGTTTCGGCCTCGGGCTGTCGGTGGTCCGGCAAATCGTACTTGCGCATCACGGTGCCATTGCAGTGGGAACCAGCCGAATGGGGGGAGCCTTGTTTACCGTCACCTTGCCCTTGAATCGCGCATCATGAGCGCCGTTCGCCACCGCATCCTCGTCGTCGACGACGAGCAGAACATGCGCCGCGTGCTGGAAATCATGCTGCAACGCATGGGGTATTTCGTCGGCGTGGCCGAAAACGGCGAGCAGGCGCTGGAACAGCTGCACGACACCTCTTTCGATTTGGTGATCAGCGACCTGCGCATGCCCACGCTCGACGGAGGGCAGCTTCTGCGGCGCTTGCGCGAGGCCGGCAACGACGTGCCCTTCATCATCGTCACCGCTCACGGCAGCGTCGAAAGCGCCGTAGCCGCACTGCGCGGCGGCGCCGACGACTATATCCTCAGGCCGTTTGACATCGATGCCTTGAAGCTGGCGCTCGACCGGATCTTCGCCGCGCAGCATATGCGCAGGCAGAACGATTTCCTGCGCGCCGAGCTGGAGCGCGGATGGGGCGGCATGATCGGGCCCTCCGCAGCCATGCGCGAGGTATACGAGAAAGTCCGGCTGGTCGCTCCCAACAAGACCTCGGTGATGATCACCGGAGAGACCGGCACCGGCAAGGAACTGGTGGCGCGGGCGGTGCATCAGGCCTCGCCGAGGGCAAACCGGTTGTTCGTGGCGGTGAACTGCGCAGCCATACCGGGGGAAATGATCGAGAGCGAGCTGTTCGGCTACGACAAGGGCGCCTTTACCGGCGCGGTCAAGGACCGCATCGGCAAGTTCGAGCTGGCCAGCGGCGGCACCCTGTTCCTGGACGAGCTGTCCGAAATGCCGCTGGCCTTGCAGGCCAAGCTGCTGCGCGTGTTGCAGGAGGGCGTGGTCGAGCGCCTGGGTTCCAACGTCGCAATTCCGCTGGACTTGCGCGTGATCGCGGCCACCAATCGCGACCCGCGCCAGGCCATCGCCGACGGCCGCCTGCGAGAAGACCTGTATTACCGCATCAACGTCTTCGGCATCCACCTGCCACCGTTGCGGCAGAGACGCGAAGACGTGCCGGAACTGGCGAAACATTTCCTGAGCGAGATCAGCACCGCCGGGCCTGCCGCCCGCGGCTTCACCGAGGAAGCGCTGGCATCCCTGCAACATTACGACTGGCCTGGCAACGTGCGGGAACTGCGCAACGTCATCGAGCGCGCCGCAGTGCTCGCCGGCGGCGGCGTCATCGAACTCAAGCATCTCGCACTCGAACCGCGGCCTGGAGGTCTCGCCGTGCTTGAGGACAAGGACCCGAGCGATTTGGGTTCCGCCGGCGATCTCGATCTCAACAAAGCCGTCGATGCCCTCGAATCACGCTACGTTGCCGAGGCCCTGCGCCGTACCGGAGGCAACAAGACCCGGGCAGCCGAGCTGCTGAATATCAGCGTACGTTCTCTGTGGCACAAGCTTGGAAAGGCCGGCGGCGAACGCTGACCGCCACCGGCCAGCCTCTCAAAACGCCGTCCAGACGAACAAATAGAGCGTGTTGTTGTCGCCTGCATTGCGACCGGCGCCATCGTAGTTGATCCGGCCGCCGTTGAACCGCGTGTATTCGGTGTACTGCAGGCCGAGACGCACGTTGGCCCAGGGACGAGCCCAGGAATCGAATTTTCCGAACGGAACGTATTCGAGTTGGTACAGATAGCCGCTGCTGCCGGGGCTTCCGCTGGCGCTGCCGCCGATCGCGCCCGGAGCGTACAGGCCGCCGTCGCTGCTGCCATTGATGTCGAAATACCCTGCGCTGAACGACACCGTCTGCTTCCACACATAGGCGGCATTGAGGCGGAAGGAATTCAGATGGTTCGCCGGATTCGCCGACAGCCCCAGCGCATGGCTGGCATCCAAGCGCTGCAACTCGTGGATATACGTTGCATTTCCGTTGAAGGCATTGATGCCATCCAGCTGCCATTGCGCCGTGGCATCAAAGCCCAGGTCTGTGTATCGATCGCCCCCCGCGCTGCCATCGCCGCCGGGCTTGAGGCGCGCGCTCATGCCGAATGTGCCGAGGGACGCATAGACGGGACCGAAACTGCGCTGCAATGCCCCACGCCAGTACGGTGCTTCGCCTTGAATCGGTGATTCACCACCCGGGCCAACGCCCAGGCGGCTCTGCAAGCGGCTGGGCAGCGAGCGATATACGCCGCTTTCCAGATACAGCAGGTTGTCCAGCATACCGTAAGCCGTCACGCCGGCGACCTGCTGCGCCAGCGCGCCTTCGATGAGCGGGGCTGCAGCGGGAGTGGGCGCCAGCGGCGAGCTCTGGTAGGGAAACGACCAGGCCGGCGTCGAATTCCACAAGTCCTGCACCGTCGGATTGTTGTTGAGTGTTCCGCCGTAAACCAGCGCGTGTCCCGCGATGGTCGCGCGGTTGGCGTAACGGAGGTCGAAGTTGTCCCATGACAGGCGCTGCGCCACGCCATCGTACGTGGTCTGGATGAACGCGCCGAGCTTGTCGTAGATCCGCCCGCCATAGAACAGGCTGGTTTGATCTGCCGCGAAGTTGTCGTTGGGGGAGAAGTGAGGCGCCGCGCCGCCGTCCTGCCCCTTTTGCGTATTGGTGAACGAGCTGACCTGCATGAATGCGACCGGCGGCAGGGACGAGGCGTCTCCCCATACATAGCCGTTGAGCTTGAAATTCTGGCCGTAGGGTGTGAGAGCCGGCCCAAAGCCGATGGTGTGGCACGTCTGGCAGGCGAGCCCGGTCTGGCGGGCGTAGCTGGGAAGTGCCGAGGAAGTTTGAGGCATGAGCGCGGCCAGCAAGGGCAGCGCGATGAGCAACAGGTATTTTGCGGCGTATCGACCAGAGACGAGCATTTTGAGGAGCACTCGCAGACGTTGGGATGGGAACAAACAGCCAGCGTTCGAGTAGGCGGGATTGCACTTAGAACGCTGACAATTGCCCGCGAGCAACCGCCATGCCCGCCGCCGGCCAGGATCGCCATTGAGGATAAGGCGCTGTTATGACTATCAAAACGGAGTTTTTCCCGGCTAGCGATCCGTTCGCCGACAAAGCCTGCGATCAAGAGCGTGCAAAATTCGAATACTGCGTTGCCGGCAATTTGCCGAACTGAATTCGGCATCAGCTTCTGGAATTTCGCCGCTGAAGAAAATCTTCGAGCACTTCGGCCCAAGCCCGACGCATGGGTCTGACATCCCAGTGGTCCGAAAAGCTGCCCGATGACCGCCGCTCCGGTATCCGAAGCCCACACGCCCCGACGTCCGCGCCTCAAGAGGGCTTGCGATCAGATCTCGCGATGAAGCTGCGCCAACCACCCCAGTGCGTAATCTCTTCGGCGCCGGCGACAGCGTATTTCTCGCATAGAAAGCCGCTTGCCTCGCTACCGTCTTCCAGCCTGAGCTTGCCGATACCGAGCGGCGCGGGAATGCGCGCCACGAAGGCGCCGAAGGCATCGGCCGGCAAGGCCCACAGCTCCAGCTCGATACCTGGCCCGCGGTAGCCGGGGTCGCGTACCAGCCCGGGCTTGGGCGGAACGGTATCGGGCAGGACGTAAAAGCGGTAATCCGGCGCCGTGCGGCAGGTGCGCAGCAGCCGGCCGCCGCAGGCGGTAAGTTCGTGGTTGAGCGGCATGCCGCTCAGGTGCGCCCCGACCACGGCCAACACCGTGCCGGACAGCGCCGCCGCTTCCGGCTCCGGCACCGGCGCGCCGCGGTCGATGCCCAGGCCGCAGGCTGCGGTATGGTGCAGGCGCGCCGCCAGTCCCGCGAGGGCGTCGTCGGTGAAGGCCGGCGCGACCAGGGTGACGCCGAACGGCAGGCCGCCCTCGCCGAATCCGGCCGGCACCGCGACCGCGCAGCAGTCCAGCAGGTTGACGAAGTTGGTATAGATGCCGAGCCGGCTGTTGAGCAGCAGCGGCTGCCGCAGCATCTGCTCGACGGTGTACTGGGTCGGCGCCGTCGGCAGCAGCAGCAGGTCCAGCCGCGACCATTCCCGCGCCACCCGCGCGCGCAATACCTGCAGCCGGTGCAGCCCGCCAAAGGCATCGGCGGCGTCGAAGCGCGCGGCGCCTTCGATGATGCTGCGCACGGCGGGATCCATCTCGCCGGCGTGGTCGCGGACGAACTCGCGCAGCGGCTCGAGACGCTCGGCCACCCAGGGACCGTTGTACAGCAAGGCGGCGGTTTCGCGGAACGGCGCGAAATCGAATTCCACGGCTGTGCCGCCGAGGGCCTGCAGGCGCACGGCCGCTTGCTCGTAGAGGCGGGCGGCGGCGGCATCGCCGAAGAACTCGCGATCGGCCGGCGCCAGCACGCCGAAGCGGAAGCCGTTTGCCGGCAGGAAGCGCTGCGTCCCGCGCCGTGAATAGGGATCCTGCCCGTCGGGGCCCTCGGCGATGCGCCGCACGCGGTCGGCGTCGGCCACCGTCGCCGCCAGCACGCTGACGCAGTCCAGGCTGCGGCAGGCCGGCACCATGCCGCGCACCGGCAGCAGGCCGCGGCTCGGCTTCACCCCCACCAGGTTGTTGAACGCCGCCGGCACCCGCCCGGAGCCGGCGGTATCGGTGCCGAGGGCGAACGACACCTGCCCCGCCGCTACCGCCACCGCCGAACCGGAGCTGGAGCCGCCGGAGATGTAGCGCGAATCGAACACGCTGCGCGGGGCGCCGTAGGGCGAGCGGGTGCCGTTGAGGCCGGTGGCGAACTGGTCGAGGTTGGTCTTGCCCACCAGCAGCGCGCCGGCGGCGCGCAGCCGCGCCACCACCGGCGCGTCCAGCGCCGGGGTGTAGCGGAAGGCCGGACAGGCCGCGGTGGTGTCGAGCCCGGCGCAGTCGATGTTGTCCTTCACCGCGAACGGCACGCCCCACAGCGGCCGCTGCGCATCGGGGCCGCCGGAGGCCATCAGTTCGCGTGCCGCCGCGCGCAGGCTGTCGGCGGCAACGCGGCTGATCCACACCGCGTCGTCGCCGCCGGCGTCGATGCGCCGCAACACCTCCTCCACCACTTGCGGCGGCGTGGCGCCACCCTCGCGGTAGAGCCGCTGCAGGCTGGCCATGTCGAGCATGGCGGGCAAGGCGCGCATGGCTGTTCCGGCGGCGTCCGGCTCGCTCATTCGGCCAGGTGCGGCATTTCGCCGCCCAGCACCGGATCCGGTTCGTGCTCGTGCCGCTCGGTTTCGACGACCGGCTTGGTGAAGCGGTCGCAGGCCAGCAGAATGGCGGCCACGGCGAGATAGCTCAGCGCCACCAGCGGCATCTGGCCCACGCCGATCGCCTCGCTGTGCATGAAGCCGAAGAAGGTCAGCACCGCGCCGGCCGCCGCGAACGCCGCCGCCTTCCTGAAGCTGCGGTCGATCATGCAGGCGGTGACCGAGGCCAGGATCACGCTGGCCAGGATCGCGCCGCTGCCGAAGATCTCCAGGCCCTTGTAGATCACCCCGGTCTGGCCGAGTTTGTCGATGCCGACCGCGCCGGCGCTGGTGCCGGCGGCGGCCAACGCGTTGTCGATCTGCAGCTTGCCCCAGCCGGCCACCTGCGGGATCAGCGCCAGGATCACCGCCGGCGCATGCTTGCGCGGCGTCTCCTGGAACGCCTGGGCGCCGATCAGCATGCCGATGTAGAGCAGGATCGGCGAAATCGCCACCACCGGGATCAGCGCCATCAGCATGGCCAGGATGCCGAACCAGGACAGCACCAGCACCATCACGCCGGTGGCGGCGGAGTAGCCGATGCGGCCGCCGATCGCCTTCCAGCCCGGGTGGCCGATGTACACGGCGTTGATGAAGGGGTTGCCGAGCAGGCAGCCGATCAGGCTGACCACGCCGTCGGCGGTGAGCACGCGGGTGGTGGGAAAGCTGTCGCCGCCCGCCGCCGCGCTCTCGACGTTGTTCATCGCCTCGACCAGGTCATAGATGCCGAACGGGATGGCGGTGACCAGGATCACGCCGAGGAACTGGAAGCCGGCGAAGACGTGCGACACCGCCGGCAGCGGCACCGAGAAGCCGAAGCTGGACAGGGCGTTGCCGAAGCCGCTCAGGCTCATGCCGCCGAAGTCCAGCCCCAGGGCGCTGGAAACCCAGGCGATCAGCGAACCGGCGGCGATGGCGACCAGGCCGGCCGGGATGCCCTTGTAGCGCACGCCGCCGAACCAGCTGGCGATGATGATGGCGAAGCAGACCACGCCGATCACCGGCGTCAGGTACATGTCCAGCGCCGGGCGCAGCGAGATGAAGGCGATGGAGACGCCGGCCAGCGCGCCGAGCAGGGCGGCGCGCGGCGTGACCTTGCGCACCAGCGGCGCGACGAAGCCGCCGGCCATCAGCACGAAGCTCTGCACGCATACCCAGGTCAGCCCGGCCTCCCAGCCCTTCACCGGGTCGCCGGTCTTGGCGGCGATCGGCAGCATGATGACGAATACCACGATGAACATGTGCGGCACGCTGATGCCCGAAGGCAAGGCGCAGACGTCGTTGCGCCCGGTGGACTTGGCCAGCCGGTAGGCCAGCCAGGCATAGTAGAAGGTGCTCAGGCACAGCATCAGGCCGGTGGCGGGCAGGATGCGATGGAACACCAGGTCGTCCGGCATCTTCAGCACGTAGCGCAGCAGCGCCGTGAGCGTGAGCATGTTGACCAGGATGTTGGTGCCGAAACCGAACAGCGCGTTCCAGTCCCCCGGGGCCCACAAGGTGGGCTTGTTTGCGGTGACAGCGTTCATGTGCGATCCCTCGAACGTTCTGCAGAACTGCATGCCCGTCGTCGACGGGGCCTAAAAATCCTCTATCGTTGCCTCAACGATCGAAGCCATGGGCGCCGCCGTGCAGCGCTTCGAACAGCTGCTTCGAATGCGTCACCCAGCCGAAGATGCCGCCCTGCGCGGCGATCATGCGCAGGCCGGCCTGGTGGAACTCGGGAAAATACGAGCCGCAGCAGTCCTCCAGCACCAGGCATTCGTAGCCGCGGTCGTTGGCCTCGCGCACGGTGGTATTTCGCCAATGTCCAGAACACGCTATGCATAGTCCAACCTCTTAACCGTTATCGGTCTCCTTGACAAAATATCAAAAAATGTCAGAATGTCAAACATGCTACAAGCAGAAACGTTAGATAAGCGCGCAGTTATCCTTGAAGCTGCCTTCAAGGTGTTCCTTGCCTATGGTTTCCGCCGCACCACCATGGCCGACATCGCCGATGCGGCGCGTGGCGTTGCCGCGCTTCCATTTCGACGGCGGCAGATCGGCCAGGTCCTGGCGGTGTCCCTCGCGCGTATGCACGGCGAGCAGGCCGGCCTTGCGCCAGGCGCCGAGCAGGGCGCGAATCGGCGCGATGGTGCTGCGCAGCAGCGACACGTCGTTGCCCAGCGCTTCCCCAAAACCGCCCGGCTCGAGGAAATCGCGCTGCATGTCGATGATCAGCAGGGCGCTGTGCGCAAGCTCCAGCTCGAACGGATAAGGCTGGGCGGCGATTTCGACGGGCTTGGCGTTCACGGACGGAGTTCCGGCTGGCGCGCGGGGCGGCGCTGCCATTTCAGAATCCAAAACCGATGCCGGCAAAGCCGTTGACGACGTTGCGGCGCCCGCCCGTACTGTTGATGGTGAGCGCCTGCGCGTCGACCAGGGCGCCGTTGAGCAGGTTGTAATACTGGAATCCGCCGTAGAGGTACCAGCTGCCGTAGCGGGCCGGGATGAAGCTCGCCGGGGTCTTCGCGGTGAGGCCGGTGGCAAGCACGCCGAAGTTGTTGCCGCCGCAGCCGCGCCCCTTGATCGAGGCCGCGGCCTGCGCCGCGCCGCTGCTTTGCTGGCACCAGAACTCGGAGGGGCCGACCGAAATCCAGGTCGGCATGCTCAGGGTGAGCGGAATGCTGTTGAAGGCGTAGGTCGGCTCGGCGCCGAGCTCCAGGTACGCCGTGGTGCCTTGGCTGGCCGGGCGTCCCAGCACCACCACCGATGAAGGACTGGAAACCGCCCAGAAGATTTCCGCGTGGGGCTTCAACGACCAGGCGCGGCCCTTGTCGCTGTCGTCGTAGGAGGCGACGAACTCGATGTTCTGCTCCGTGGAGGGCGAGCCGCTGGGAAAGGTCCAGATGTCGTAGGTGGCGCTCAGCTTCAGCCGCCTGGTCAGCTGGTAATTGACGCCGGCGAAAAAATCTTCTTCCGTCCAGGACTTGGTGTTGGCGAGGTCGTGCTGGCGGCCGGAGTCGATGTCGTTCCAGGCACCGGCGACGATGGAGAAATCGTGCGGCAGCACGAACACCAGGCCGCCCAGGATCTGGCCGGTGACGCCCTCGTCGGTGACCAGCAATCCGCGCGGCGTGATGTAGTCGTTGCTCAGCTGGAAGCTGCCGAAGCCATGGATCGCCGACCCGGGCGCATCATCCGCATGCACCGCATGGGCCGAGCCCAGCTCGACCAGGATCGCCGCCGCAAAACGCACCAACGCCCGGCGCCAGCCCGCCCGCTTCCCACCGCGCTTATGGCCTGCCCCACGTTCCCTTTCCATCATGCACTCCTATTTGTATACAAGATTGAATTCATAACGAGCAAACAGCGTGCCAGCGCCGTTGGCGAGGCAGGCATCGTGGAGAACTGAGGGATTTAAAGCGCCGCGAGGCAGCCGCCGCCCCGGATTGGCGCCGGCGCGCTTACATAGGAGGGAACGGTACGCTTCCCTGCCCTACAACGAGGCGGTGGCGCCGGGCGCTTCGCGCGGCGGCGCGGCGTTGCTCAGGCCTCGACGCTGTCCAGGGCCTGGCGCGCTTCGTAGAGCATGTGCAAGGTGATCTTGCGCACCTCGCTCTTGCTCTGCGAGACGTGCGAGCGCAGCAGGATCGAGGCTTCGGTGGCCTTGCGGCGCAGGATCAGGCGCAGGATCTTGGCGTGCTCGTCGTAGGTGGCGTCGCGGCGCCCGGCCTTGAGGAAGTCGAGGCGGCGGATGATGCGGATCTTCTCGGTGATCTCGGCGTGCACCCGGCTGACCTCACGGTTGCCGGCCGCGATCACCAGCGAGCAGTGGAAGTCTTCGTCCAGGGAGGCGAGCTTGCGCGGCTCGGCCACGCGCTCCGCCGCCGGCACCAACCAGATGCTTTTCAGCGCGGCCAGGTTGGGCGGCGGTTCCATCTGGCACAGGCGCTCGACCGCGGCGGTCTCGATCAGGATGCGCAGATCATAGAGTTCGTCGAAGCGGGTGAAATCGAGCTGGCACACGCTCCAGCCGCTGCGGAAAGCGACCTCGGTATACCCTTCCCGCTTCAGGCGGTAGAGCGCATCCCGCACCGGGGTGCGCGAGACGTTGTAGCGGATGGACAGCTCGGTCTCGGTGAAGCGGTCGCCCGGAAGCAGCCGGAAGTCGAAGATGTCCGCCTTGATCCGCAGGTAAATCTCTTCCGCCAGGGCGTTTGCGGGTTGCTGCGCCATGTGTGGGTTCGAATATGAGGTGGAAGCCGTGGCCTCAGTAATACAGCTTCAGCCCGGCCGGGTCCACCATGCTGACGTGCGCGGCCACGA
>ERZ1034409.199-NODE-199-length-15011-cov-187.444103_pt1 | contig 15011 bp, 12 predicted proteins | sample MGYA00520610_ERZ1034409 | MGnify/ENA primary metagenome ERZ1034409 (study PRJEB33736, sample SAMEA104288480) | Azolla microphylla | place: Ecuador | collected 1982 | study: EMG produced TPA metagenomics assembly of the PRJEB19522 data set (Is there foul play in... | reverse complement strand
TATGTATTTGAATTTGCAACCAGACATTAAAAAGCAATGGAATACATGGATTCGACGTCTCTGCATGTAACAGAAAAAGGCTTCTGATGGGTGGAGAAACAGAGTGTCGAAACTTGTTTCTGGCAACCCCCCCCCCCAAAAAAAAACATGTGTTTTTTTTCTCCTCGAATTCGACCCCTCTCGGATTGTGATAGAAAAGCCTACCCATTCAAAAGTAAAAAGGATTTCTATTGTATAGAAATCCGATTAATAGTCACCAAGATAAAGATTCATATGTACAATATTCTTGTTTTATATTATGTCAATCTCAGATATCAATGATATCTCTAAAAAGAAGAAGTAGGTGAGTACTAGATCTGTGTGTAAAATAAATAGTACTATCTCACTATTATGTATGGATCACCAGCTTGCTTGCAACTTTGCTACCTAAATCTCTAGAATGTGTCATAGTATCTGAAAAATCAAACCTAAAGGAAGGGTGACCGAGGGGTTTAAGGTGTAGCACCGGAAATGCTAAGTAGACTGCTGTTTACCGAGGGTTCAAATCCCTCTCCTTCCTTCTGAAACCCTTCTCTTTCCACATCCCCTTGCGGCATTCCGCCTATAAATTACTTACTATTAACCATAACCGAAACTTTCCCAGTGACAGGAAGGAGAGGGCTGATAAGTTGGGAATACGGATGGTCCTTGGTAATAGATTTGCTCATTACTGGACTAGAAATCTTTAAGTAGCCCGGAATATTTTATGACGTGTCGGTTAGATCTGTTTCTGTTCAAAACTCCGCTTTTAAAGTATGAAGTACGAAATTTTAAACGGGTTTTTGCCGCGATAGATAAGTCGGATTTTTTCTCTATCTTACTAATCTTTTTAGTGAGCCCTTTGTTGGTTTCTATCTCAAACAGATCGCTTGAGAATTATAAGGATTCTCAAACAATCTGATTTACTGAAAAACTTACTCCATTGTATAAGTAACTCGCTTAGGTTTAAGCTTTCCGAGAATAGTATTCGACGACTGACAATTCGTTTATATTCAAGTCGATAGATTCTCGAGTGGCGGTTTTATTAACTAACCCCTTCGGTCTGTTGTCCTCCGAAAAAGAGAGAGTTAGGTGATCTGGTATTTGGTTCCCTCGAGAAGACTCAATTATACCGGTCCTTTTTAATCCATTCAAAGAAGTTGGTCGATTCCGAACAGTAATAATATCTTTCGGTTTGCAACGGTAACTAGGTACATCCACAATATGATCGTTGACTAAGATGTGTCTGTGATTGACCGGTTGTCTAGCTGCAGGAATGGTCGGAGCCATACCCAAGTGAAAAATAATATTATCTAAACGCATTTCGAGTAATTGCAATGGTACTTGCCCCGTTGAACCCTTAGTCTTTCTAGCGATGCGGACGTATCGGAGCAATTGACGTTCTGTCAATCCATAGTTATAACGTAATCTTTGTTTAGCTTCCAAGCGCACGCAAAACTGAGAAATCTTCTTTGGGGTGGATATGGATTGATCAGCAGCAACCCGAGTTTCTCCCGCATTGGAAGCCTCACCTGCAAGTCCCGGCAAACTCTTTAGACGGCGTATCACTTTCAAACGAGGTCCTCGGTAACGAGACGTAAAAACTCCTTTTCTGTGAACGTTTCATTATTCAGAATAAAACCTCATTCGGGATTTGGCACGGAAATTAAAAAATCCATTCTGGCGCAGTAGCCATCAAATTTCCATTAAGGATTCGTGTGACAACCATAACATATGAATCAGAGCCATCAACCACCAAAAATCTTTTTTTTTCTCGTTTTTTGGATGCAAAAGATATAGGATTCTGGGAGATGGGCGAAAGATAAATATCGGATCAGTGGCTGAAAATCCTGTAGTATACTATTCATATAAAGTTTAACAAAAATAAAAATTGAATGGATTGATATAATATAGTATTGCCTAATTCAGTACATTGCTGTATAATTATTGTGCTAGGTAAATGTATGGCGGGAAAGTGAAAAAAGCTCAATTTAGGTATTTAGATAAGGGATTACGAAAGAAAAAAAATTCTGTATATTCCTCGCTTAGATCGTTCGGATACGGAGAATCTATCTCCGAATACGGTAAAAAAAAAAAAATCGTCTCTTTTGTGTTTCAGTCTTTTGGGGCCCAAGAGTAGGGGATATGGCGGAATGGTAGACGCTACGGACTCAATCGGATCGAGCCTGGGTGTGGAAACGGACCGAGTGACAGCTCCCAGATTCAGGGGAACCCAGGATTTTTTCGCGGGTAATCCTGAGCCAAATCTAACTTCAGCTAAATGACTTTTGGACGTCGAAGCGAGATAGGTACAGAGACTCGACGGGAGCTATTCGAACGAACACTCTTTCAATCTTTACAGTCGGAGAGTTACTGACTGTACGACTACTACGACCATCCATCGGATTAGATAAGGTACAGGAACGGACGAGAGGGCTGGGTAGTTGGGTTGGACGAATATCGGGCATGATCCTTGCTGCAATATATATAGTATAGTTGCTATCTGAAGGATCTATCATTATTCTTGTTACTTCCGATTTTTCTACTTCGCTCGACTTGCTTTCTGGTGCACTCAAAAAAAAGCTTCGACAAGTATTAGCAATTGATAGCTTTTTCGTGAATAAAGATAGAGTCCTATTCTACACGTTCGGCGAGCGTAACAATGCAAATCGTGGTAGAAAGAAAATCCGTTGGTTTTTTAACCGTGAGGGTTCGAGCCCCTCTATCCCTAATGGGAAAGTAGAAAGAGAAAAATTTTGATCTTTTATAGATCAGATAGGTTTTTAGATCGACGTGCCTCTATTAATAGGTAAAGCTATTCATGTCGTACACTTAAAAGAAAACTTGATTGATTACGGAAAATTCCGTACTTTCAGACTGAAAACGATTTCAATTTATTTCTATTTAGGTAGAAATCACAAATGAACCATTCAACAAGCCTAAAAGACTGTCTGAATGGTTCATTCGAAGTAAAACCACATGAAGTCTCTGACAAAGAAAATATCTAATGCTACTAATTCGACCGAGCAAGAAGAAAAAAATGAATCGGAAAAAGATCTACACCCTTGTTCTGTTTTTCGAACATATATATATATTTTTTAAGGGCCGGGATAGCTCAGTTGGTAGAGCAGAGGACTGAAAATCCTCGTGTCACCAGTTCAAGTCTGGTTCTTGGCATACTATTAACAGAGAGAACAATCCTATACGATAGGATGGAACGTATCTCTCCGATGGGCATACGACGATCGGTAGGTTTAGTCGTACAAGAATCCATCCAAACAAATAAGTCTTTTAAAATTGAATAATTGGCGAATCGCTCGGATCTTCCTTCCCATTTGAAAAACACCCCTGTAAAAGTTAAAAGTACGGGTCTTTTTAATTATTCATTAGGGGGGAATAGGCCCCTTCCCCTATTAGTATGTAACCTAATATGCATCCTGCAACTCAAAAAAATTGGGTACAACGTAGTCTTTACGCAAAGGCCAGCCGATCCGGCTTTCAGGCATCAGTATACGCCTAAGACGTGGATGACCCTGATAGATTATTCCTAACATGTCATAAGATTCCCGTTCCTGAAAGTCAGAACTTTTCCAAACCCAAAAAACCGAAGGAATTATAGGGTTTTCTCTTGGAACAAAGATCTTTGTACAAACCTCCTCAGGTTGATCCGCCTCGTCCTGCATCTGCGTGAGGTGATACACGCTAACTAAAGGCCCCCCCGGTGTCGCGTCATACGCACATTGGGAACGTAGGTAGTTGAAACCAAATATGTATGGAGCAACAGCTATTGACAGCCACTCTTCAGCTTTAACCTGCGAAGTTTCGACACCTCTATAATCATAACCTAGGGGTCTGTGAGCGAATCCGTGTTTGGTCAACCAAGCGGATAATCGACCTTGCGTCGTCTTGGTGTCAAACATTTTTGTCTCGGTAGTACTCATATCGATTAAAACCTCTCTTCTGTTTCTATACCCCCAAAAACTATTAACTCATCAGCTTCCGATATGGATTATTCTGAAAGCTGACCTTTTACAATTATTGAATCTAACGAGACCAAAAAAGCATCTAACGAGGACTCTCTACCCCGATCATCTAGCTGTTGGTTGTATTCGCCAGTGTGAATGCTGGGTACTAAATGGAGGTGATGATTCATACCAAAGTACTTTTTTCGAGTAGAACTAGAAGCTCGATCCTTGTTCTTCCTATAGTTATTCTCTCGAGCCACTTTTTTGCGAAGTTTGGTCACAGCATCAATAATAGCTTCGGGTCTAGGTGGACAACCCGGCAAATAAATATCTACAGGAATTAATTTATCCACCCCGCGAACAGTGCTGTAGGAATCTGTACTAAACATACCTCCTGTAATTGTGCAGGCTCCCATAGCAATTACGTATTTTGGTTCAGGCATCTGTTCATATAACCTGACCAGGGATGGAGCCATTTTCATAGTTATCGTACCGGCTGTCACGATGAGGTCAGCCTGCCTGGGGCTGGACCTGGGTACTAAGCCGTATCGGTCGAAGTCGAATCGCGAACCTATTAGTGAAGCAAACTCAATAAAGCAGCAGCTAGTACCGTATAATAGTGGCCACAAACTTGATAGTCTAGACCAATTTGAAGAGTCATTAATACTAGCTAAAAAAATTGAGTTTGACGCGCCCTGATCAGGTAACAAGGACTCTATTGAATAGATAAGGGAATTCTCGCGGGGTTTAACCTTGTCACTGCTTTTTCCATTCGAATATTCAGTAATTGAGACCGTTCCAATGCTCCTTTTCGCCATGCATGAACCGAACCGACTATTAGTATAAGTATGAAGATGATTGCTTCAATGAAGGCGAATAGGCCCGATTCCCTAAAACTCATAGCCCAAGGATGGAGAAAGACTGTCTCGACGTCGAAGATTGCAAATACCGAAGCGAACATGTAGTAACGAATCTGAAAACGAATCAAGGTATTTCCTTTAGGTTCAATACCCGATTCATAAATTGAAAATTTTTCTGGTCCCTCGCGTGTAGGAGCAAGAAATCCGGGAATCGAAAGAGCTAGATAGGGAATAGACAGAGATACTAGTAGGAAGATCCAGAAAGAATCGTATTTATGGAGCAAAAACATTAACATACTCCTTTCTTTCAGTTTCAAAGTCATTTAACAGCTATATCACAGTAGGTGTAACATGTATCATTTTTTCAGGAAAGTCAAAAGTAAGGTTTAAGAGAAAATCCTTGCTTACACACCGCTGTGGTAGATACTTAATCTGGAGAAGCGAGGAAGAGCGGAATCAAGAGGATTTTTTTATATTATCACTCAGGTCGGCGTGTATAAAACTAACCCCCGCCGAGGGTCCATCTGGGCATTTCTATGATCAAATAACTGGAACATATCGAACTACCAAACTACTTTGTTTGAGAGAGAAAATCTAGAAATTTAATGATTCGGATTGAACTTAACAATAAGTATGTATAGAGTTAGAACTATCTATAATTCTATAGATAGATACTTATTGTTATAGATTTAAAATTAGAATGGTAATGCGTGTCATTTTTGCGTCGGATTAGGGCTATACGGATTCGAACCGTAGACATTCTCGGTCATGCAGATCAAAAAATATGCTAAATATTCTAGAACTGCTTAACGAACCCAACATGCCGCTTTCGCTGCACTGGGCTCTACCATCAACCGCTCTCCCACTTAAGTTGGGATAAACGAACGATTATTGATGCACCAACCTTCATCTTACCAGATAGGGTGATTCCGTGTGCTTGACTAAACCCGTCTCAAAATAAGAATTTCTTTACGGATATAAATAAAGCAATCCCGAAGTATCTTGATTAGGTTATTGGTGTTGACACAGGTTTGCTCTTAAAAAGCACTGATCTACCTCTTCGGCGGATATTCTCTGTCGCTTGAGAGGAATATACGATACTCTTTACACCTGAAAGTTCGTAAGACGAAGAAGAGATTTTTTGGGGTCCTCGCGCAGCCCCCAAAATCTGTAGCATTGGATAGATCACTCATCCACCATATCAACATATTTCTAAGATTGATCCTTTTCTGACCAATCCACCACTTGCCATGCTATTGTTCCCCTACATACCTAATCGAGGTAAGACAGAATTGTATCATGCAGAAATTTGCGTGAATCGATCGGATTCGATAAACCTTTCTAGATAAATCATCGGCGCACGTGTAAACGAGGTGCTCTACCACTGAGCTATAGCCCTTGGTCAGTTTTGAGACGCAATAACTATTGTATCAATACCCATCGATCCTTGTCAAGTCAGATACTCGAGGCAATTGGATATAACTTGAAAAAAAAAAATCATCTTTTTTTTTATCGATAGAACGTGTAGTTGTTTCCAAATACCTCGCCGAGTATAATATATATACGTAAGCGTGGGATGCAGTCACGTAAAAAAAGCCTACTTGACTCAGCGGTTAGAGTTTCGCTTTCATACGGCGAGAGTCATTGGTTCGAATCCAATAGTAGGTAAAACCTATTAGATATCATGATTACTAGACTGATATCTAATAAGTTCTACAAATGTGTGAGATAAATATACGGTAATTTTGGGATAATGTCTCAATACTATGACAGGACCGCGAAATCGCTGAATTCTTTTGCATCGTATCGCACACGTCTACCTATCCAATCTATCTCAAGGTGGTAAGAAAAAAATCAAATCGCGTTCAAAGCTTCTAATCGAGCCTTGGCCCTCTTAAGAGCTAAATTAGCCTCTATAACACTCTTCTTGCCTTCCGCTTTTGCCGAGTCAGCCTGAGCTATCTGAAAACACCTTTGAGCTTCGTCAGGATCAATTTCGGTAGCCCGTTCCGCTTCGTTGACCAGTACTGTTACTTGATTATTTTCTACCATGGCGAAACCACCCATTAGCGCCATGGCGGACCATTGCTCGTCCTGGCGTATCCTCGGGACTCCCATATCTAAAGCTGTAAGAAGCGGTGCGTGGTTAGGCAGTATACCAACCCGACCACTGTTGGTAGATAAAATGATTTCCCAAACCTCAGAGTTCCAAACGATTCGATTAGGAGCCATTACGCGAAGATTCGATTTCATCCCTTTTATAGACCCTCCACTTGTGAAATAGCAGCCTTTGCGGTAGCCTCATCAATGTTACCGACCGAGTAAGATGCTTGTTCAGGAAGATTATCCAATTCTCCAGAAAGGATCATTTGAAATCCTTTGATTGTTTCTAGTAAACTAACATATTTACCTGGAGAACCAGTAAAGACTTCTGCTACGAAGAAGGGTTGCGATAAGAAACGTTCTATCTTTCGAGCTCTAGCTACGGTTAAACGATCCTCCTCGGATAACTCGTCCAACCCTAGAATAGCTATAATATCTTGAAGTTCCTTGTAACGCTGCAAAGTCTGTTTAACCCCCTGCGCTGTCTCGTAATGCTCCGCACCCACAATCCAAGGTTGCAGCATGGTTGAGGTCGAATCTAGGGGGTCTACGGCCGGATAGATACCTTTCGCAGCTGATCCTCTCGAAAGCACGGTAGTAGCGTCTAGATGTGCAAACGTCGTGGCGGGAGCTGGGTCAGTCGAGTCATCTGCAGGTACGTAAACAGCTTGAATAGAAGTTATGGATCCTTCTTTAGTTGAGGTAATTCTTTCCTGCAGCGTTCCCATCTCTGTACTAAGCGTGGGCTGATAACCCACAGCAGAAGGCATTCTACCCGATAATGCAGAGACTTCTGATCCCGCTTGGACGAAACGAAAAATGTTGTCAATGAATGGAAGTACATCTTGCTTGTTAACATCTCGGAAATATTCTGCCATCGTTAGAGCTGTTAGGCCAACTCTCATACGAGCTCCTGGTGGTTCATTCATCTGGCCATAAACCAGAGCCACCTTTGATTCTGATATATTTTCTTCATTAATAACTTTTGATTCTTTCATCTCCATGTAGAGATCGTTGCCTTCGCGTGTACGTTCTCCCACTCCGCCGGATACAGATACACCTCCATGAGCTTTAGCAATGTTATTAATTAGTTCCATAATAAGAACCGTCTTCCCCACTCCAGCTCCTCCAAATAATCCGATTTTTCCGCCTCGGCGATACGGAGCCAAAAGATCTACAACCTTAATTCCTGTCTCAAAGATAGATAGTTTGGTATCCAATTGGGTAAAAGCTGGAGCGGACCTGTGAATCGGAAATTTTATACAACTTTCCACAGGACCCATATTATCCACGGGTTCGCCAAGGACATTGAAAATTCGTCCAAGGGTAATTTCACCAACAGGAACGCTGAGAGGGGCTCCTGTATCAACAACACTCATACCTCTCGTTAAACCGTCTGTAGCACTCATAGCTACGGCTCTAACTTCATTATTACCCAACAATTGTTGTACTTCGCGAGTAACATTAATCTCTTGACCCGCCGGATTACGTCCCTTAACAGTTAGTGAGTTATAAATATTCGGCATTTTCCCCGGAGAAAGAGCAACATCCGATACTGGTCCAATGATCTGAGTAACGTATCCCACATGGTTTTCCACCGATTTGGAAATTTCAAAAGAGGGAGAACTAGTTTTCGTAACTATTTTGGTGTATTATCTTTATTTGATTACTGAATCGATAGAGAGATATCTTATTTCGTCGCCGATCCATTATCTGTTGATGGCGAAAAGAGAGGCGTTCGGAACAAACCCCTTTAGTTTATTTCCCTCGCAGATATAATAATAGGTGGGTGGAACAAAGAGATAGGCGGAACTTTAGACAGACCCTGCCGAACCCCTCTCTCTTGGTTCATTTTGAGAGACTAACGAGTTGAACATTCCATTCCATGGTATGATTAGGTGTTCATCCTGTCCAGCATGTCTTATCCATCGATTTTTCGTTATGGGTTTGGATGTCTGTCTCGAGAGATGGACCAACCATTTGGTCCGATCCCTCGACTTCTTCTATCGACCAGTCTAACCATGAAGATATTCCCGAGTCAATCTATTGGAATGGGATAGATCCCTATTTCCAAAAGGATTTTTGGGAGGAACCCTAGTAGTTAGTTGCACTCCGCGTAAAACGCGATATAAAATAGTAATGTTCCATGCTTTAAATGGAGTTTCGATAAATCGAAGTATCGCGTGCAGCAGGTTCAAAAACCGAAATTCACTTCGCTTTATCGAAAAACTCCACCTATGCCGAGCAGATCTCATTCTTGCAAGATTTACCGATTCAGTCATAGGGAGGAACCCATGTCACCACAAACGGAGACTAAAGCAGGTGTTGGATTCAAAGCTGGTGTTAGAGACTATCGATTGACCTATTACACTCCCGATTATGTTACCAAAGATACCGATATTTTGGCAGCTTTCCGAATGACCCCGCAACCCGGAGTCCCACCCGAAGAGGCTGGAGCTGCGGTAGCTGCGGAATCTTCTACAGGTACATGGACCACCGTATGGACAGATGGACTTACCAGTCTTGACCGTTACAAAGGTAGATGCTATGATATCGAACCTGTTGCTGGAGAAGACAACCAATACATCGCATACGTAGCTTACCCCCTAGATTTATTCGAAGAGGGTTCCGTTACCAACATGTTTACCTCCATCGTAGGTAATGTATTCGGATTTAAGGCTCTACGCGCTCTTCGCCTAGAAGATCTTCGAATTCCCCCTGCTTATTCCAAAACTTTCATCGGACCACCCCACGGTATCCAGGTTGAAAGGGACAAACTGAACAAATATGGACGTCCTCTACTAGGATGCACGATAAAGCCAAAATTGGGCTTATCTGCTAAGAATTATGGTAGAGCTGTTTATGAATGTCTCCGCGGTGGACTTGACTTTACCAAGGATGATGAAAACGTAAACTCTCAACCATTCATGCGTTGGAGAGACCGTTTCCTATTCGTAGCAGAAGCTCTATTCAAGTCTCTGGCCGAAACGGGCGAAATCAAAGGACATTACTTGAACGCCACTGCAGGTACATGCGAAGAAATGCTAAAAAGAGCTCAATTCGCTAGAGAGTTGGGTGCACCAATCGTCATGCATGACTACCTGACCGGAGGTTTTACTGCAAACACTAGCTTGGCTTTCTACTGCCGAGACAATGGGCTACTTCTTCACATTCACCGCGCAATGCATGCTGTCATCGATAGACAGAGAAATCATGGTATACATTTCCGCGTGTTAGCCAAAGCATTACGTATGTCTGGTGGGGACCATATCCACGCCGGAACCGTAGTAGGTAAACTAGAAGGAGAGCGAGAAGTAACTCTGGGTTTTGTCGATCTACTTCGCGACGATTACATTGAAAAGGACCGTAGCCGCGGTATCTATTTCACCCAAGATTGGGTATCTATGCCAGGAGTATTGCCTGTAGCTTCAGGTGGTATCCACGTATGGCACATGCCCGCTCTAACCGAGATTTTTGGGGACGATTCCGTATTACAATTTGGTGGAGGAACCCTAGGCCATCCTTGGGGGAACGCACCCGGTGCTGTAGCTAACAGAGTGGCTTTGGAGGCTTGTGTTCAAGCCCGTAACGAAGGCCGTGATCTTGCTCGTGAAGGTAACGAGATTATTCGTGAAGCTAGTAAGTGGAGTCCCGAACTAGCTGCCGCTTGTGAAGTATGGAAAGAGATCAAATTTGAGTTTGAAACAATCGATACCCTGTAATCGATTTTCAGAAATCTTTGATACGACTAAGCGATCCTGCGGGACCCGTAGAATGGGCAGGGGATATCGGGAGAGAATCTATCTTTACCGTACCCCTTCCCCATATACGGAAATAGAATTGGTCGCTCGTTGGACGAAGGCACATGGTCCTGGACCATGGATCTAGGGGTTCGATCCCCCATCAATTCAAACTGAAAAGTAGAGGGCGGGGCAAGGACAGGCAGATTAGGTCGAATCAACGATTTACTGGATCAGTATTAAAAATGTTGTGACATATTGTTCGACAATACGTTGGAGATTTTATCTCGAATTCATAACATATAAGTGATCGGTTGTAGAATAAATCCTCCGACTGTCTTTTAGTTTCTTGGGCCATCAAACCTGTCAACAGCTTAAAAAATCCAGCTGGGAACTATGCCAATTAGATAATATTTAATGAAATTCTTTTGATGGTACATAAATTTATCCATTCAATTATTTTGTTGAGGGGATAGGTGTAATCTAAACACCACTTAAAATTCCTTGGGTTAGGAGTGAAAAGTAGACGAGGATAAATTTATGTCTCTAACAGATTGGTTTGAAGATAGACGCAAATTCGGTGGGTTAATCATCGGAGCTTTTCCAGAAGACACTTCGGAGGATTCGAGTGAAAATGGAAAAGACAAGGAGAAAAGAATTAATATCAATACTCATAAGGGATTATGGGCTCGGTGTGACAATTGTGAGAATACGCTTCATGTGAAATTTCTTAAACAGAATAAGAGTATTTGTGATCAGTGCGGCTATCATCTTCGAATGAATAGCATCGAAAGAATTGAACTTCTAATTGATCGCGACACTTGGATTCCCATGGATGAAGACACGACCGCAACGGATGTTTTGGGTTTCTCCGATGAGGATTTCTATCACAATCGTATCACTAATTCTCAAGAAGAGACAGGTTTGACGGATGCCGTTCAAACAGGTATAGGACATCTAGATGGAAAAAGTATTGCGCTTGGTGTTATGGACTTTAGTTTCATGGGAGGAAGTATGGGTTCTGTCGTGGGCGAAAAGATTACCCGCTTGATTGAGTATGCAACGTGCGAGTCTCTCCCACTAATCATAGTCTGTGCTTCTGGGGGTGCTCGTATGCAAGAAGGAACGTTAAGCTTAATGCAAATGGCTAAGATCTCTTCTGCTTTGCAGAAATATCAAGTTCAGAAGAAATTGCCTTATATATCGGTTCTTACTCATCCAACTACGGGTGGTGTAACTGCTAGTTTTGGTATGTCAGGAGACATAATCATAGCCGAACCTGAAGCATATATAGCGTTTGCTGGTAAAAGAGTGATCGAACAGACGTTACGCCAAAAAATACCTGACGGTTTTCAATCGGCTGAATCTTTATTTGATAATGGACTACTTGATTTGATTGTACCACGTAACCTCCCGAAGGGTGTTTTAAGCGAGACATTCGAACTTTATTCCTTAGCACCTTATCGCGATAGACAAAAGTGATAGATAATATATGAAAGATTTCACTATTGTTGTTCCGGAAAAAAACTCGAGTTTCAATTCGATATCAATAAAAAACATTTTTTTTTATCTCTACAATATATAGATAGATGGGGACTTCTTCAATCTCTATGACATAATGCACATCCACGTCGATTGAATCAATGATAAGTGCAATTGCAGATTTTTCGCTAACGACCTAAATTACGAGGGTAATTCTAGGGATAATACTTGGTTATTAGATGATTCTACTAAGGGGAAGTCTAGAAAGCCCTTCTCTTTGTAGGGCAAAAAATACTATCATTAAATACTAGAAAGAGAGGTGAAATGAAGATGTAGTATTGCATAAATAGATAGCCTTTTTTATCTTCATTTGAGGTAAATTCATTATGACAGCGTCCTATCTGCCCTCCATTTTTGTACCCTTAGTAGGCTCATTATTTCCGGCAATTACAATGGCTTTTCTGTTTCTCTACATAGAGCGTGATGAAATCCTCTAATTCTTTCTGTTAGATATCCTTTGAGGACTAAACATTAAAGATTCTATTTAATGGATCTGTTGTTTGAACCGATTGTCGAGTTGGCGGAGTTTTTTTGCCGGACTTACGCCGCCTAAAAGTACCTACCCTCTGAATACCTCGAGGATGCTTCTTAGATCTATGTCTCATTTTCTTTTCAAATAGAAATGAGATATAGATTTTTTATCCGCCACTGCGACATGAGTAGATGACTCAGTATATCTAGGAATTAAGGACAAACCGACCCACTGTTGTACGTAAACCGGGTCGGGGTTTCACGCACGCTAAAAAAAAAGAAATATATATAGTATTTAGGGGGAGTAATAAGGTCGGTAACGCAAAGGATAACCGCTACACCACAGAATCTTTGAGGAAATACTAATGACTTGTCATTCCAAACGCATCCGAGTAGATAACGTCAGGGGCTCTCGTACAATAGCAAATCTGTGTTGGGCTTCTATTCTTGTCTGCGGTGCAACAGGTTTCCTACTAGTTGGGATCTCTAGTTGCATTGGCAGAGACCTGATTCCTGGACTTCCGTCCGAACAGATTGTTTTTATCCCCCAAGGTATTGTAATGTCCTTCTATGGAATCGCAGGTCTTTTTCTCGGGTTTTACTTGTGGTGTACCGTACTTTGGAACGTGGGTAGTGGATACAATTTATTCGATAAACAGGAGGGAATCTTCTCAATATTCCGATGGGGCTTTCCCGGAACTAGTCGTCGCATTCGCATCAATCTCCCACTGAAAGACGTAGAGGCTGTTGGGTTGGATGTCCGAGAAGGTCCCTACCCCCGCCGAAGCCTCTATCTAAGAGTCAGGGGTAGACAGAATATACCTCTAAATCGAATTGATCAGGATTTGACTCTGGGAGGGATGGAGGAAGAAGCAGCCGAACTCGCCCGCTTCCTACGCGTATCGGTTGAAGGTTTATGAAATTCCGCCGAGTTGATAAAGAGGTAAATAATCAACCAAATGGGGGTAGGACAGGTACTAGGGATTTCATTATACAATTCGATACTAAACTAATGAAGATTGATTCGATTAGTACTCCACCCTGTGGATCCTCTCCCGAAATCGAAATGACATATGAGATCATATAATTGGAATGTTCTTCGATGGTTTCGTAGTTTTTCATATCGTTCCCTGGATAGAGCTTATCAGGCTAGTAAGCGCCTAAAGTCTCTAAGGACAAAACTTTTCAAACAAACAAAACCGTTTCCTTTGGGAGAGTCACTGCCAATCGTAGAAACTTTTACAGATAGAGATTTGCATAAAAGTAAATTTCGAATATATTGGAGTCTCCTAGAATGTAGACTAAGCCTATTGGTTTTAAAATTTGAAAGATTTTTGGAGTTTTTTCTTGAGATGAAGCACTCTGGGTCGTCTTCGCTAGTTCAGGCTCATACCATAAAGGATTTTTTTGCGGAAGATTATCCGGATCTGTCTTCGTACCGGTCGTCGAATACTCTAAATACTCGATCACTAATCCTAGGGTTCAAAAAGAATCACAGCAAAGGTAAGAGTACGGGCGAGGAACAAAAAAGGCTTGCTTTTTTTCGGAAAGACGAGACGGAGAAGAGTTATGCCTCTTTAAAGAAGAGGTTTGTCTGTGACCAATCGACTAGTTCCCAAGAAATGAATAGGAAATTAGCCTGGATTGAAGCAACCTTGAATGATTCTGATCCTCGCGTGAAGCGTTTTTACACAGACCGTCCATCGTTTCGAGCGAATCGAGAACCCACCAAGGAACCGTCTGGCTACGATCGTTTCAGTAGTACAATGGCTTATGAATCCATAAGCCTGGTACCCCGATCTTTGACTCGTACCTTGTCGAGATTCAAGGCTGAATTGACGAGTCAATCTAAATTTTCAGTACTTAATGATTTCGTGTTGGCTAAAAACCAATCATTAGCCTCTATCCGGTATATCGGGTATTTATTACTGTTTCCTTCCGCGATTTCAATCAGTCTCAAAAATAGCTTTATAGAACCTCAGATCAGGGGTTGGTGGAACGTTTATCAACCACAACTATTCATAAACTCCTTTCAAGAGGAAAGGGCTTTGAATCGGCTTCGGAAAACGGAATCGCTGCTTTGGTTAAACGATGCAACTGGAATTTCGATAGATACTCAATTCTGGAATTATGATACAAATGCGTACAACGAAACTATTCGATTGGCAGTAATGTATAATGAAGCAAATATTCAGCTACTTTTGCAATTAGTAACCGATACAATTAGCATCATAATCTCGGTTCTATTGCTTATAACGGGTCGAAAGAGACTTGCAGTTCCAAACCCTTGGATTCAAGAATTATTTTATAGC
>ERZ1034409.198-NODE-198-length-15044-cov-2.778504_pt1 | contig 15044 bp, 16 predicted proteins | sample MGYA00520610_ERZ1034409 | MGnify/ENA primary metagenome ERZ1034409 (study PRJEB33736, sample SAMEA104288480) | Azolla microphylla | place: Ecuador | collected 1982 | study: EMG produced TPA metagenomics assembly of the PRJEB19522 data set (Is there foul play in... | reverse complement strand
GTGTACGGCCGGGTCCTGGCGCAGGACAGCAGCGACCAGATGGTTGAAGCCTTTCACCAGCCTGCTTCCGCTGAACACTTTCGCGACCAACGCGGAGGATGGAAGCCCGCTGAACTCCGCAAGCGGCGCCTGCGTGTTCATGGCGTCGACCACTGTCTTCCCCTGCCAGTCGGGCAGTGCTTTTGCCACCGCCGGGTGCGACTCGAAGCGGACCGCCAAGAAGATAATGTCGGCCTTGACGGCCTCCGCCAGGGTTTTGGGAATGATCGTCGGTCCGATTGCGGCTGCATCGGCCGCAAAGCTTGCCGGGTCGCGGGTGGTCGCGACGGATACCTCCAGGCCCTTGCGGGCAAACGCGTTGGCGAGGGCGCGGCCGATGTTGCCGAAGCCGATAATGGCGTAGCTCATGATGTTTCTCCGATCTTGCGCGAGGCCGGCGTCAAACCTGGGCCATGCCTCCGTCGACGGCGAGATCCACGCCGGTGATGAAGGAGCTTTCGTCGGAGGCCAGGAACGCGACGGCGGCCGCAATCTCTTCCGGCTCACCCCGGCGGCCCATTGGGATCTGCGAAGCGAACTGGGCCGCGGCCTGTTCGGCCTGCTCGGGGGTAAGGCCCGTCGTCGTCGCCAGGGCCGGTGTGTCGATGGGGCCGGGGCTCACGGAATTCACGCGAATATTGCGGTCCTTCAACTCCAGCGTCCAGGCACGCGCGAAGCTTCGCACCGCCGCCTTGCTCGCGGCGTAGGCGCTGAAGGCCGGCAGCCCCAGCACGTTGGAAACCGAGGAGGTCAGGATGATCGATCCGCCGTCCTTGAGCAGCGGCAGCGCTTTCTGCACCGAAAAGAACAGCCCCTTCACGTTCACGTCGAAGGTCTGGTCGAAATGGGCCTCCGTCGCCGCCGCGAGCGGCGCCACCGTCCCCGCTCCTGCGTTCGCGAACAGGATGTCGATATGACCATGCTTCTCTTTCACGAGGGCGTAGAGCCGGTCCAGATCGTCCATGCGCGACACGTCGCCTGCGACCGCGGTGACGCTGTCCCGGATCGAGGCCGCAGCCTCCTTCAGTTCCTTCTCCCGCCGCCCTGTGATCACGACCTGGGCGCCCTCCTCGACGAAACGCTTGGCCGTGGCCAATCCGATGCCGCTGCTTCCGCCGGTGATGACGGCGATCTTACCTTTGAGCTTTTTCATAGCCTTCTATCCTTCGATGTAGGTGTGGTTCAAACAGGCACCGCGCGGCTCAGAGCTGTGCCAGGCCGCCGTCGACGGCGACCTCGCTGGCGGTCATGAAGCTGCTGTCCGATGAAGCGAGAAAGGCGGCCACAGCGCCGATCTCCGCCGGATCGGCCATGCGCTGGAGGGGCGTCATCGCGCCGTAGGCCTTTTGGCCCTCCTCGCCCAGCGCCTCCTTCGCCAGTTCGGTTGCCGTCGCCCCGGGCGACAGCACGTTGACCCGGATGCCGGTGCCCTTCAGGTCCTCCGCCCAGGTCCGCGCGAGATTGCGCACAGCAGCCTTGCTCGCGCTGTAGGCGGTGAATCCCGCAGCACCGGTGGTGCCGGCGCTCGATCCGGTGAGGATGATCGAACCGCCGTTGCCCATCAGCGGCAGCGCCTTCTGGACCGTGAAAATCGTGCCCTTCACATTGGTGCCGAAGGTCTCGTCGATGTGCCCGGCGGTGATCTGGCCGAGCGGAAGCGGGCTCCCCGTACCGGCGTTGGCGAAGACGATGTCCAGGGTTCCGCGCTCGGCTTTCACCGCCCGATAAAGCCGGTCAAGGTCAGCCTCATCCGAGACCGAGCCCTGCACCGCTCTGGCATGGGGCCCGAGATCGCCCACGGCGGCGTCCAGCGCCTCCTGCCGGCGGCCAAAGATGAAGACGAAAGCGCCTTCCTCGACGAAGCGCTTTGCCGCGGCGAGGCCGATGCCCGTTGCGCCGCCGGTGATGACGGCGGTCCTTCCATTCAATCTGTTCATGGCGTGCTTTTTTCTGAGAGCCGGAAATGGCGTGGCATGAATTTGGGTGTCTTCATTCATGAAGACAATTGACAATAGATCTATAACTCCCATCTACTCTTTAGATAGCCATGCTCGATAATGTCACCATCAACCAGCTTCGGGCCTTCGTCGCGGTGTGCGACCAGGGAAGCTTTTCCGGCGCTGCACGGGAGCTGAACCGTGCACAGTCGGCCATCAGTCACGCGATCAAGGCGCTCGAGAGCGCTTTCGATGTCGAGCTGTTCGAGCGCAACACCCGCAAGGCGACGCTTACCGCCGCCGGTCGCAGCCTCCTGCCGGATGCTCGCGCGGTGATCTCACGCACCGAGGAGATGAAGACGCGCGCGGTATCGATTGCGGAGGCCGGAGTGCCGCAGGTCTCGCTTGCCGTGGACACCTATTTTCCACGAGCGCACCTGATCGAGTGCCTGCGCAGCCTGCAGGCAGACTTTTCAACCGTTGCAATCAACCTGCGCATGACGTCCATGCAGGGTGGCGAGCGTCTAGTCCTCGAAGGCACCTGCGCATTGGCGGTGACGATCACGGACGTGCCGGAGCTGAGCCCGGACACCGTCGAAAGGCGGCATCTATGCGACGTGCAAATGGTGACCGTCTGTGGGCCGTCGCATCCGCTGGCCGCCATCGCAGGGCCGATCCCGCGCGAGGAATTTGGCCGCCACATCCAGCTCGTCGTCACCGACAACCAGCCCGATACGGGAAAGACCCAACAGGGCGTTGCCGGCGAACGCCAATGGTTGGTGAATGACCTCGGCGCGAAACATGATCTGCTCAGGGGGAGCTTGGGCTGGGGGCACATGCCGCGTCATATGGTTGCGCAAGACCTCGCCAGTGGAACACTCGTCGAACTGCAGCGGCGCGCATGGCACATGCGCCCGCTCACCTTCATGATTTCCCAGCGGCGCGGGCACTCATTTTCCGAATGCGAGACGCGGCTGGTCGAGCTCCTTGGCGATCGTCTCCTCCCGCAATCACGAGCACGGGAACGCCACTAACTCGCCGCATCATGGGATGCAGGTCCTCGCGGTCGAGCAAGATGTCCGCTCCGGGCCGGCATTGCAGACACGGCCCCCACGTCTGGTATGTGGGAGCGGCATCCCCGCTGCCTGTTGTGGACTAACGCGGGTCGAGGACCAGCAACTGGCGGGGCTAGTAATGTGGGTCCCGGCCGGCCTTTCCTATCTCGGCGTAGCACTTTTTATTCTCGGCCGCGGCCTGAATACTCCAAAGCGGGGACCATTTTCATTTGAGGTCTGTTGACCGTGACGCGTCCGTGCCCTTTCAGGACCATGGCGACGTATCTCACTCGATCCGCCTGTTATCGGAAGGACAATTTAATCTTCGCTTGTCAGCATCTTTTCGAACGGCTGCGGCTGTCGCCTTTGCGCACCGGGGCGCGAGGCGCAGAGTAATCAGCCAATGCAGCTGATGGGGAAGTCATGCAGGAAATATCCAAGCAGGTTACGAGCTGGGCTTTCCGCCAGAACGGCCCCTTTTCCGCGCCGACGTCGATGACGCTGGTCGCCAATCTCAAGAACGGCCGCGCGGAAATTTTCGACATGGCACCGGCCGTGGCCCAAGATCTCCTGCGCGGTTGTCCCTGATGACCGAGGCGCCCCCAGCTCCCGCTGACATTGCAGCCGCCGGAACGCCTGCGTGGCGCGCTGCGCCACATCGGAACTGAGAGGCCAGAAAAACGCCCGACGGCTAACGGCTCCGCCGGGCATTCGGAGCGCGACGCTCCTCCTGGGATGGAAGAACGGAGTTACCGTTCCGTACATATTGATGGGAAGCCTCGTTCAAAGTTCTGAAATTCATTCGGGGCTTCGTCTTTTTTTTTGCTGCAACGCCGGAAAAGTGAACGCTTTCTAAGGAATGGCGGTCGATAGGTCAAGCCAAAATTATCGCCAAGGAAGGCACCGTGGAATTGGACCTCGACGTGTCCCGGCAAGCGCGTTCTCGTGGGCGCTCACCAAATGCTTCCCGGCGTGCTGCGCTTACACTGGTCCATGCCAGCGGCGACGACGCCGTGCGGCAGCGCTGGGCCGAGGTCTTCAGAAGCGACCACCGCCAACTGTCCTCCCTCCTGACCGCTTTTGGCGAGGCGCAGACCGCCCAGCGCCAGACGGAGCTGCTGCGGCTGGCGCTGGACTTCCACGCCATGCACCAGGCGTACGAGCGCGCTTGGGTCGATGTGCCGCAGCTCGAAACCTTGGACGCGCTGATCGATGACTTGGCGCTCCAGCTGGAGTCCATGGCGCCGGGCACCGCCCTCTACCGGGCGCGAGGTCTGCACTGGGCCGAGCTGGTTAAGGAAGGCATGATCAAGGAAGAGCAATATCATTGGGACGGACTGCCCTGGTCGCGGGACGATGAGCCCTGGAGCCAGGAGCTGTTGCGCACGCGCCAGCAGCTGATCGCACAGGCTTCCGGAGCGCTTGCGCATGCCGCTTAGTGAAGAGCCCGTGCTGCCCGGTGTCCAAGATGCCTTTGCATTGTCCAGCGAGCTGCAGGAGAGCTTGAGGGAGCTTGCGCGAAACGCCATCGGCGCCCCGGCCAAACGCGCCCGTGCACTGTTGCTGCTGGCATCCGGCCTTCCCACTCCGCATGTCGCCAACCGCCTCGGAGTCAACACCGCCACGATCAAATACTGGCGAGCGCGGTTCGAATCCGGAGGCATGAAGTTCCTCCAGGATGGCCGGCGGCGTAAATCCACGGAAGCAGGGGTCTCCGAAGCAGCCGGTGGCTGATCGGCGACCCTGCCAGAGCGCCTGCCATCGCCTCCACGACCTGCGAGCACCCAGCATCCCCTGCAGACGGCGGCGAAGATCCCTCCCTCTGGAGCAGGCTCGGGCCTGGATTCGTCACCGGCGCGGCCGACGACGATCCAAGCGGCGTGGCGACGTACTCCCAGGCCGGCGCCGCCCTGGGCTACGGCATACTCTGGACGCTGCTGCTGACGTTTCCCCTGATGGTAGCGATCCAGGTGATCAGCGCGCGCATCGGTCGGGTCACCGGCAAGGGCCTGGCCGCCAACATGGCGCTGCACTGCCCAAAATGGCTCCTGTACGGCTGCGTGGCGTTGCTCTTCGGAGCCAACACCGTCAACATCGCCGCCGACATCGCGGCGATGGGCGCGGCGGCGCACGTGGTCGCCGGCGGGACCGCCCAGCTGTACGGATTGCTGTTCGGTTTGCTCTCGTTGTTCCTGCAGCTCTACGTCGGATTCGAGCGCTACTCTCGCTTCCTGAAGCTGCTGACGGTGTCGCTGCTGGCCTATGTGGGCACCGCCTTCATGGCCAAGGCCCACTGGGGAGAGGCCCTGTTCCACACCCTGATTCCCCACATGAGGCTCGACGCCAAGTCGCTCTCTCTCATCGTCGCGGTGTTCGGCACCACCATCAGCCCCTACCTGTTCTTCTGGCAGGCAGCACAGGAAGTGGAACTGCTCCGCGCAACACTTCACGACAAGCCCCTGCGCGATGCGCCCGAGCAAGCCCGTCGGCACATGCGGCGGATCCGCATCGACACGCAGGTGGGCATGGGCGCTTCGAATGTCGTGGCCTTCTTCATCATGGTCACCACGGCCGCCACCTTGCACCGGCATGGGCTCACCGATATCCAGTCCTCGGCCCAAGCGGCTGAAGCGCTGCGTCCTCTGGCTGGCAATGCGGCCTTCTGGCTGTTCGCACTCGGCATCATCGGCACGGGCATGCTGGCGGTGCCCGTACTGGCCGCCGCATCGGCCTACGCGGCCGCGGAGGCCTTCGGCTGGAAAGTCGGCCTCGGGCGCAAGCTCGGCCGGGCGCCGGGTTTCTATGGCGTGCTGGGCCTGGGCATGGTAGCGGGGATCGGACTGACCTTCACTGCGCTGGACCCGATCAAGGCGCTGATCGGCAGTGCCATCGTCAACGGCGTTGTCGCTGTTCCCATCATGGCCGTGCTGATGCGCTTGGTGTCCCGGCCGGACGTGATGGGCGATTGCATGCCTTCCCGCCGCCTGAAAGTTTTGGGCTGGGCGGCCACGTCGGCGATGGGATTGGCCGTCATCGGAATGGTGGCCACTGCATTCTGACGAACTCTGCCCGAACGTTCCGGGCAGACGCGCTCTCTAAACCGCGAACATTCTGCTGAGGGATGGAGATGAGGCCTTGCCGCTGGGTCGCGATCGCAGCCGTGCTGATAGTCAGCGCCCATCTCACCGGCTGCAAGTCGTTCGGAGCGGAGCGCCTCGATGAGGACCAGGTTGACTATGCGCGCGCCCTGACCGTCTCCAAGAGGCGGCAGATCCTCGGCAACATCGTCAGCTTGCGCTACGCCGATTCTCCGTCGTTTCTGTCCGTCACCCAGATCATCGCCGGTCACTCGGCGGTGGCGGGGGTCAACGCCAGCGGCACCTGGGCCGCTACCGGGGCCAGCAGCTCTGGCATTCTGGGCGGCAGCCTGAGCCTCACCTCCAATCCGACGTTCACCTTCACGCCCACCACCGGCGAGGAGCTGGCGGAGAGCTACATTCGGCCCCTCCCGCCGGAGGTGGTGATGCCGCTGGCGCAAAGCGGCGTGCCGATCGACCTGCTCATGCGCCTGGCCGTCCAGTCGGTGGGCACCGAGCTGCAGAACAGCGCCTCGCTCTCCGGCGCCAATCCCGGAACGGTCGGCTTCTTCGAGCTGATCCACGCGCTTCGCCGCCTGCAGGTGGCGGGTTTGGTATCCATCCGTTACGAGAAGCACGATAAGGCGCCGGGAAGCGTTTATCTGGCCATCAACGCCAGCTCGGAGGCACCGCCGAAGGTCCAGGCAGACGTCGCCCTGGTCCACAAGCTGTTGCATACGGATCGGCGGGAAGTCGAGCTGATTTATGGATCAGGGCCCGTCGATGGTCCCCACGTGGCGATCATCACCCGGTCCATCCAGGGCATCCTGAGCGAGATCGGTGCCCAGATCCCGGTATCGGAGAAGGACGTGGCGCGCCATGCCGTGATGCCCACGGTCGGCCTGATCGGCGAGGAAACCCGGCCGGTGATCATCATCCACGTGGATGCGGCGGCGCCGGCGGACGCCTTCGCAGTGATCCACCGCGGCGACCGTGATTACTGGATCGCCGATGACGATTTCGATTCCAAGTTCGCCTTCAGTGTGGTGCAGGACCTGATCGCGCTGGCACAGTCCAGCCAGAACGGCAAACAGGCGCTGGTCACCATCCCCGCTACGCCCTGATACCACGCTATGGCTGCGGCGCAGGGCGGCCGACGGGCCGGAACTCGCCGGAAGCGGCATTGCTCAAAAATTTGACCCATTTCAACGCCGAATTGCGGTCAGGGCGCATGGTGGCGCCAATGACCAAAACCAATTCAAGGATGATTGAAATGACGATGAACCGATTCAGGCCGTTCGCACTTGTTCTCGCCCTGGCTGGCGTCTATTCGGCCACGCCGGTGTCCGCCGATCCACCCGAGGGCACTGGCGCTGCGGGCCCCGACTGCCCCTACGGCTACTACGATGTGGACCCATACTCCTGCGCGCCATACGGCTACTACGGGCCGGAGTGGTTCAAGAAAGGCGTATTCATCGGCGCGGGCCCCTGGTTCCATGGCCCCGCCAACTTTCATGGCCGCGTGAACGGCTCTCTTGACGTGCTGCAGGGCTACCACGACCCGCTGCCGAAAACCGGCGATAAGCCGGACCCGTCCAAGCCCGCCGGCAAGGTCGGCGGTTTCAAGGCGACGGAAAGCCGCGACGGCAGGGGTCATAAGGTGTAAACGGCTGGCTCGCCGCTACAGCGCTCGACGCTATAGCGGCGGCCCATTGCTTTGCAGATTGCGCTTAGTCGAAAGGGCGCTGTTAACCTTCTTTTGCTCCGCCTCCGAGCGCTTCCGGCGACCGACTACTCCTGGATGATGGAGATGCCGCCATTGCGCTCCAGGATTGCGTACTTGATGGCTCCCAGGTCGCTGATACCTCGGGTCCTGGCAGCTTCCATGACGTCGACGTCCTGAATCCGCATTTTGGCCATAGTGCGCCGCTTCCACGTGCCGCGCTCGAGCAGCAGCAGCGGCGTGCCATCGATGATGCGCCCAAGCACCGGTATGCGTTGCTTGGCCGAGGCTACCGCCACGTGCAGAATGGCAACGGTGATGATTGCACAGAGCGCGTTGCTGATGGAGTGGTCATCTCCCACCACCGCCTGAATCGAGATGCCACCGATGAAGAAAATCAGCACGAACTCGAACGGCGTCATCTGCGAGCCTGGCCGCCGGCCCAGCACGCGGACTACCACCAGCAGGATGAAATAAAGGATGGCTGCATGGGCAACGGTGGTCATGACGGCTCTCGCGCTCAGGGCAATACGATGATCGGCAGGTCGGCGCGCTCGGAGCCTGCTATCGCCAGTTGAAGGTGCAAGCGGCCGAAGGTGGCCGGTTGCATCATGAGAACCACGTCGCCGTGCTGCTCAGCTGCGGGAAACAGCAGGGTCTCGCCATCGTCGTCCAGTACTGCGTTTGCTGGCGCCGGGATGCTCCTCTGAAAGCCGAGCTCCCGCGCGCTTTCGCGACCCATCCAGAGGGCGAAATCGTGCTGCTGCTGGCCAGCGGGGTTGAAATGCAGAATCAAACGCAGCGGCGTACCGAAATGGGCCACGCGCTCGTACTCCACGGTGCAGGAACCATCCGGCGCGGCGAAGTAGCCCCGCGAAAAGACGCCGCCCCGGCCAAGGATGCCACTGACGCCGGCGGCGATAACAAGCAGGAACACGACCCACAGCGCACGCTCGACGATCCACCATCGCTCCTGGAACCGGAGGTCCTCTCCGACGGCTACTTCATCGTTGACCTTGCCGACGGTGTCACTAACCTTTTCGCCATCGATCATCGGGAGACTTCAGAGAGGGGGACGTCTCATGACCCAGCGTAGGGCATCGGGAGTTGTGCATGAAATCTTCACGTGTGCCGCTGCGCGAGTCGGCAATGCTTTCATGAAATCAGACGAGCACCGCTCTGCAATAGTTTCTTTCGGAGCGATAGGCCATGACGGCCGTTTCAGTCTGCGCTCTAAAGATCCCGGGCCGGCGCGCCCTCTCCGAATTTTCACCAAGCTCGTCGGAATTCCCCCGGGTTTTAGGCCCCGATCAGCGATTCGATGACCCGGTCAATAGCTTCGCGCGCGCGAAATATCCTCGACCGCACTGTACCCAGCGGGCAGCCCATGGCTTTGCCGATTTCCTCGTAGCTCAGCCCTTCCAGCTCGCGCAGGGTGATAGCCTGGCGCAGGTCGGCGGGCAGCTTCTGGATCACCTCGGCGACTTTCTGCTTGATCTCCTCCGACAGCAACAGCGATTCCGGCGTATCGACATCACTTAGATGCTCGGTATGGCCGTATTGTTCCGCGTCGACGATGTCGATGTCCTGGTTGGACGGGCGGCGGCCGCGCGAGACGATGTGGTTCTTGGCGGTGTTGATGCCGATGCGGTACAGCCAGGTGTAGAAGGCGCTCTGGCCGCGGAAGCCATTGAGGGCGCGGTAGGCCTTGATGAAGGTTTCCTGGGCCACGTCGGCGGAATCGGCCTCGCCGACCAGGCGGCCGACCAGCTGTACGATCTTGAACTGGTATTTGCGCACCAGGATTTCGAAGGCACGGCCATCTCCTTCCTGGGCACGGGCGACTAGTTGTTCGTCTGTTTGTTCTTCGCTCATGCGCAGGCTAAGTCAGCACCGCCTCCGGGCGGCCGGCATCCCGTTTCCGATAAACTCCCCTGATCTTCCTTGACCTTCCGGCTTCACTGCCCGGCCCATCGCCCAAGCCGCAGTCGCCGCGGCTTTTGCGATAGTGTAACAAAGCCAACCCGCCAAATCCCCTACAAAAATTCCTCGCAGGGAGCCGATTCACGCCGTGAATTCCGCCACTGAAGTCCTCATCCTCGGCAGCGGCGCCGCCGGCCTCTCCGCGGCCCTGCGCCTGGCCCAGGACGGCCACCGCGTCTGCGTGGTGTCGAAGAGCACCCTGGCCAGCGGCAGCACCCTGTGGGCCCAGGGCGGCATCTCGGCGGTGCTGGCGGAAGACGATTCGCTGGAAAACCACGTGCGCGACACCCTGGTCGCCGGCGGCGGCCTGTGCGACGAGCGCGCGGTGCGCTTCACCGTCGAGCGCGGCCCAGGCTGCATCCACTGGCTGGTCGATCAGGGCGTGGCCTTCACCCACGAGGAAGGCGAGCTGCGCGGCCAGCGCCTGCACCTGACGCGCGAGGGCGGGCACAGCCACCGCCGCGTGGTGCACGCCGCCGACGCTACCGGCCGGGCGGTGGAGACCACCCTCGCCGCCCTCGCCGCCGCCCACCCCAACATCACCGTGCGCGAACAATCGGTGGCGGTGGAGCTGGTGGTGGACCGGGCGGCCAGGCGCGTGCTCGGGGCCTACCTGCTGGACCGTCGCAGCGGCCGCATCGACGCGGTGCCGGCCAAGGCGGTGATCCTCGCCACCGGCGGCGCCAACCAGGTGTACCTGTACTCCAGCAACCCTTTCGGCGCCTCCGGCGACGGCATCGCCATGGCCTGGCGCGCCGGCTGCCGCGTGGCGAACATGGAATTCATGCAGTTCCACCCGACCACCCTGTACCACCCGGAGTCGCGCTCGTTCCTGATCACCGAGGCGCTGCGCGGCGAAGGCGCCACCCTGCACCTGCCCAACGCCGACGGCAGCGTCGGCGAGCGTTTCATGCCGCGTTTCGATTCCCGCGCCGAGCTGGCGCCGCGTGACATCGTCGCCCGCGCCATCGACCACGAGATCAAGCGCCTGGGCGTGAAGCATGTCTGGCTCGACATCTCGCACAAGCCGGCGGACTTCGTGCGCGCGCACTTCCCCTCGATCCACGAGCACTGCCTCAAGCTGGGCCTGGACATCACGCGCCAGCCGATCCCGGTGGTGCCCTCGGCCCACTTCACCTGCGGCGGCGTGCTCACCGACCTGCGCGCCCGCACCGACGTGGCCGGGCTCTACGCCGCCGGCGAGGCGGCCTGCACCGGCCTGCACGGCGCCAACCGCCTGGCCAGCAATTCGCTGCTGGAATGCCTGGTGTTCGCCGAGGCCGCCGCCGAGGACCTGCACCGCGAGCTGCCGTCCATGCCGGAACCACCGCCGCTCAAGCCCTGGGACGAGAGCCGCGTGTCGGACTCGGACGAGGACGTGGTGGTGGCGCACAACTGGCTGGAGCTGCGCACCTTCATGTGGGACTACGTTGGCATCGTGCGCACCAGCAAGCGCCTGCTGCGTGCGCAGCACCGCGTCGACCTGCTCAAGCGCGAGATCATCGAGTTCTACCGCAACTACCGCGTCACCCACCACCTGATCGAGCTGCGCAACCTGGTGACGGTGGCCGAGCTGATCGTGCGCTCGGCGTTGCAGCGCCGCGAAAGCCGCGGCCTGCACTACACCCTGGATTTCCCGCAGACCGACGCCACGGCGCAGCCGACCGTGCTGACGCCGGGGAGCTGAAGGGCGGGATTTCGGGATTCAAAACAGCGGCGGCGCCGTTACGAATCCCGCATCCCGATCCCCGCAATCCCTATTCCCGATTCCCGCCCTTGAGATTGTCGGTGCGGCGGATGAAGTCCGCCACGTTGTCGTGCAGCGCCTTCAGCGCGGCCTCGTGGGCATAGACCATGTGGCCGGACTGGTAGAAGCGGTACTCGATGTTGTCCTGCAGCTTTGGCGACATCGGCAGGTGGCGCATCTCGTAGATGCCCTCGAAGAACGGCGTCGCCAGGTCGTAGTAGCCGGCGTTGAGCATCACCTTAAGGCCCGGGTTGTATTTCATCGCCGCGGCCAGGTCGACCATGACGTTGGCGCCCTGCGGCAGCGGGATCGGCGCGCCCGGCGGCTGGTGCAGGAAGTTCCAGCTCTTCCAGATATCGATCTCGGGCTTGAACTGGCGGCCTTCGCCGTACTTGAGGTCCTTGCGCACGTAGTCGTTGAAGGCCGAGACGTAGGCCGAGCTGATCGCCGCCGACTGCGGGTCGTAGTCGGCCTCCTCGCTCAGCGGGTCCATGGTCGGGCCGGAGAAGCGCGTGTCGAGGCGCCCGGTGAGGGTGCCGTCGCCCTGCAGGTTCTGCTGGAACTTGCCGACGTTGATGCGCAGGTCGGCCTTGTCGATGTAGTCCTCCGGCAGGCCGGTGTACTGGTGCAGCCTGGCGATCACCGCCTTGCGCCGCTCCGGCTCCAGGGTGCTACCGGCAGCCAGCGCGGCGGCGTAGTCGCCGAGGGCGAACTGCTCAACCTCCGCCAGCAGCGGCTCCAGCTGCGGCGGCTGGCCCGGCAGCTTGTGGTGATACCAGGCGGTGGCGGCGAAGGTCGGCAGCACCAGCTGGTACGGCAGGTCGACGCCGGGGTTGAACTGCGGCGCGTCGGCGCTGGCGTCGAAGGCCAGGATCTGCGACAGCAGGATCACGCCGTTGAGGTCGACCGAGTATTCCTGCTCCAGCAGGTTGGCCAGCTGCGCCGAGCGGGTGGTGCCGTAGCTCTCGCCGAACAGGTACTTGGGCGAGTTCCAGCGGCCGTACTTGCCGAGGAACTGGGTGACGAATTCGGCGAAGGCATGGGCGTCCGGGTCGACGCCGTAGAAGGCCTTGTCGCGGTCCTTGCCGGCGATGCGGCTGAAGCCGGTGCCGGGGGCGTCGATGAACACCAGGTCGCTGGCGTCGAGCAGGCTGTAGTCGTTGTTGACCAGGGGATACGGCGCCGCCGGGGCGTGGCTGTCGTCCGGCGTCAGCACCCGGCGCGGGCCGAAGGCGCCCAGGTGCAGCCACACCGACGACGAGCCCGGACCGCCGTTGTAGAGGAAGGTCACCGGGCGGCTGGCGCCGGCCTCGCCCTTCTTGAAGTAGGCGACGTAGAACATCGAGGCCTCGGCCGGCCCTTCCTTGGCGTCCTTGTCCGCATTCTGCGGCACGTCGTCCCAGTCCTTCGGGTGCACCACCAGAGTGCCGGCGACGGCCTCATAGTCGAGGTGGCGGCCGCCGACGCTGACCGCGCCTTGGCTGCGCGACTGCTCGATCTGGAATTTTTCCGGCGCGCCGTCCGGCTTGTCCTTCTTCGGCGCCTCGTCGGCGTGGAGCGCGGGCGCGGCGGCCAGCAGCAACAGCGCCGCGGCCCGCATCGGGGCATTGAGCATGGAAACTCCCTTCGTAAGCTTGGAGAAATGGACGGCCGCATCGGCGGCGGCCTGTGCCGCCTACGATGCTACAACCGTGCCGAGGGTTTAAGGCAGGAACCGCCTTCAGGCCTGGTAGCGCGTAGGATCCGGCACGCCGGCGGCGGCGAAGCCATCGCGGCGGATGCGGCAGGAGTCGCAGCGGCCGCAGGCGCGGCCCTCGGCATCGGCCTGGTAGCAGGACACCGTCTCGCCGAAGTCCACACCCAGCTGCAGGCCGCGCTGGATGATCTGCGCCTTGCTCAGCTGGATCAGCGGCGCGTGGACCTGGAAGCGCGCGCCTTCGACCCCCGCCTTGGTGGCAAGGTTGGCCAGGGCCTCGAAGGCGCGGATGAACTCGGGGCGACAATCCGGGTAGCCGCTGTAGTCCACCGCGTTGACGCCGACGAAGATGTCGGTGGCGCCGAGCACCTCGGCCCAGCCCAGGGCCAGAGCCAGGAACAGGGTGTTGCGGGCCGGCACGTAGGTCGAGGGGATGCCGGTGGTCGGCGTCTCCGGCACGGCGATGGAGCGGTCGGTGAGGGCCGAGCCGCCGATGCCGTCGAGGTTCACCTGCATCTGTCGCCGGTCGCGCGCGCCGAGGCGCTGCGCCACCTTCGCCGCCGCATTCAGCTCGGCGACGTGACGCTGGCCGTAGGACACCGACAGCGCATAGGTCTCGTAGCCCTGCTCGCGGGCGATGGCCAGCACGGTGGCCGAATCCAGCCCCCCCGACAGCAAGACGACGGCTTTCTTAGCGGCCTGGCTCATTGCCCCACAGGATCTTGTGCAATTGCAGCTGCATACGCACCGGCAGCCGGTCGGCGACGATCCAGTCGGCCACCTCGCGCGGCGAGACCTGGCCATGGCTGGGCGAGAACAGCACGGTGCAGCGCGCCGGCAGGCGGTGCTGCTCGAGGATGCCGCGGGCCCAGTCGTAATCCTCGCGGCTGCACAGCACGAACTTGACCTGGTCGCGCTCGTTGAGCACGGCCAGGTTGTCCCAGCGGTTGCGCTGGACTTCCGCCGAGCCCGGCGTCTTCACGTCGACCACGCGGATCACCCGCGGGTCCACCGCCGAGACGTCGATCGCGCCGCTGGTTTCCAGCGACACGACATAGCCCTCGTCGCACAGCGCCGACAGCAGCGGCAGGCAGCCCTTCTGCGCCAGCGGCTCGCCGCCGGTGACGCAGACATGGCGCACGCCGAAGCCGCGCACCCGTTCCAGCACCTGCTCCTGGCTGTACCACTCGCCGCCGTGGAAGGCATAGGCGGTGTCGCAGTACTGGCAGCGCAAAGGGCATCCGGTGAGGCGCACAAACACCGTGGGCCAGCCGACCAGGCTGGATTCGCCCTGCAGCGACAGGAAGATTTCGGTGAGCTTGAGACGGCGCGCCGGGACCATGGCCCCGGACTCCGTCGCCAGGTCCGGCGAAGGGCTTTCGACGGACCCGGCGTTCACTGGCCTGGTCCTACTTCAGCTGGGCCAGGCGGCTGCGGGCCTGGGCGGCGGCGTTGGCCGTGGGATACAGCTTCAACACCTTGTTGTAGGCATCGCGAGCCTGGGCGTTCTTGCCCTGGCCCTGGTAGATGACGCCGGTCTTGAGCAGAGCGTCCGGCACCTTGGGGCTGGCCGGGAACTGCTGCAGCAGGGTCTGGTAGGCCTTCAGCGCATTGTCGTCGTCACCCTTGACGTGGTACGACTCGCCCATCCAGTACCAGGCATTGTCGGCGTAGTTGCCCTGCGGATACTTGGCGACCATGGCGCGGAAGCCGCTGATGGCGGAATCGTATTTCTGCGCGCGCAGCTGGTCGAAGCTCTTCAGGTAGATCGCCTCCTCGTCGGCCGA
>ERZ1034409.197-NODE-197-length-15547-cov-24.120449_pt1 | contig 15547 bp, 14 predicted proteins | sample MGYA00520610_ERZ1034409 | MGnify/ENA primary metagenome ERZ1034409 (study PRJEB33736, sample SAMEA104288480) | Azolla microphylla | place: Ecuador | collected 1982 | study: EMG produced TPA metagenomics assembly of the PRJEB19522 data set (Is there foul play in... | reverse complement strand
ATCAATACTTACGAGTTCCAAGTTGTTGGCAATTTTTATTGTATTGTCTATTTTTCTACTATTTCACTTATGTGCTTACTACGTAGTCTTGTGTGATCACTTTATACATCCACGTGTACTACAAAATAAAGTGCGGAATGTGCGTTTAATAATAGAACGAGCAATCTTACGGGATAGGGTTAGTCCTGTTGGTACAGCATTGGCAGAACCAACAGTAGGGAAAATAGACTGGTCTCCCCAATAGGCATTAGATACGTGGTCGAAACGACCATTCACATCAGTAACCGATGTGGTGAAGTCCGCAGCGATCCATAATGTCCCTGATTCGTGATAAGTGATGCCTATTCCATCTTCCTGAGATGGGTTACTTTTATCTGGAATAAAAAACTCAATCAGTGTATCGCGATCTTCTTTGGAGGCACTGCCTTTTGGTTGACCAGCCAAGGCCTCGATAAAGGCAAAAGCCGCCTCAGACTGAGCGTCTCGAACTTGTTTGTCTGCGGGCGTTTCCACTAGGTTCATAAATGCTTTAGGTACGCGTAGTTCCGGTCCATTCTCAAAGTACACATCATCGCCAGTACCACCGAAGGGATTGACATTGATCCAACTACTACTAAGGTTACCCAAGGACAATTCTGCTAGGCAATAAATATTTCAGCTCAGCAGTATGGTATCTGTCAATTCAAAGGTAGCATCTTTATCTTTAGCCCTACTTAGATGTTTGTAGGCTGCTGGACGGAATTCTTCTAATCAGGCACGTTTCATATTGGCAGGTGAGAGTTGGTAGTACTTCTCTCAGTGTCTACTACTAGGAGGTGTATATTCAATCAGACCTCCTTTTTTTCTCGAACATCACCGATTTAGTCTAAACTCGAGTTAGTAGAATCTGTAGAGAATGATAACCGTACTTATAAGAGTCAACAGTTGGCTAAGAAGTTGAAACAATAGTGGTTAGTAGATTTGAGCAGTGACCGACTACGACGATTACTCAAAAAAAACTACCGTTGGAAACGAACCGGAAAAAGCCATAGAAAAAACAAGACCCCAGCAAAAAGGCAATAAAGCAACCAGACTTGGAGATGTTGGAATTAGCCGCAGCAGCAGAGGACATAGAGTTGAAATATCTTGATGAAGCAGGATTCTGCTTAGGAAGTCCAGTCAGTTATAGTGACAGCGGGGTAGGGGAACAGAAAAGGATGGAACAACCCCTGAAAAAATATGGCAGGAGAATCAGTATATTGGGATTATGGCAACCGGGAAAAAGCTTTAATTATGGATTAGCACAAGGGGGATTTGAGGGGAAAAGCTATATTAAGATTATGGATTCAGAAGCAAAAAAAGCTGCTGAAACCTGAGCACAACATGAACTTATTACCGTAATTGTACAGGATAATCGTTCTTTCTCTCCACAAGAGTAAGCGAGTTCGTCAACAATGGCAGCTTTGGCAGCACTAAGGACTATACATTTTCTTTTTGCCCTCTTATTCTTCACAAATGAATCCCATTGAAACCCAATTACATCAATTAAAAAGTCATGGAATTGCTGGTCAAATGTTTGATAACGAGTATGACTTAGCGATGGCAGTTATAGAGGGTATGACAGCTAGTAGTCAAACTGGTGGATACATAGTGGAACGTTTTATATTTAATTGCACCTAGCTACTTATAACAAATGACCACTGACCACTGACAACGCACAAAAAAATTGCCCCCTGAATTCAGGAGGCGTACAGCTAAAAGTGTAGACAAGCAGGTGCTTGTCTACACTTTTAGCTGGCAACGTATTCTTTAACATTGGCGCGACGGCGACGTAAATGAGCAAGAGCTTGATGCTCCAGTTGACGGACTCGCTCACGGCTGAGGTTTAAGCGTTCACCAACTTTCGCTAAGGACATTTCATTACCATCTTCTAATCCAAAGCGCAATGCTAAAACTTCACGCTGTTGGGGTGTTAGTTCTGCTAACAGGTTATTCAGGTCTTGGCGCAAGAATTCCTGAGTTGTGTAATACTCTGGTGATGGCCCTTCATCTTCCAGCATTTCTTGGAGTTCGGTATCTTGATTATCACCAACTCGCACATCTAAAGATACTGGTTGACGCGCCATGTTCAGATATTCACGAATCTGAGCAGGTTCTAATTCTAGTTCTTTGGCGATTTCTGTAGGTGAAGGAGACCTTCCCAACTTTTGCGCCAACTCACGTTGCACTTTTTTAATTTTGTTCAGCTTTTCGGTAATATGGATGGGTAAGCGGATGGTTCGACCTTGTTGGGCGATCGCTCTGGTAATCGCTTGACGAATCCACCAGTAAGCATAGGTCGAGAACTTATAACCCCGCATGGGATCAAATTTCTCCACACCTCTTTCTAATCCCAAAGTTCCTTCCTGGATTAAATCCAGAAATTCCATATTTCGCTTTTGATACTTTTTAGCAATAGCTACAACCAAGCGCAAATTCGCTTCAATCATTTTTTGCTTGGCTCGCTTACCTTGTGCTACCGTCTGCTTAACTTCGGTTTCCGATTGGTTAACATGGGCAGCCCATTCTGGTAAACTAGGTTCATGGTCTAGTTTTTTCGCCAAAACTTCTTTAGCGTCCAGCAGCGTCATCATTTGCTGCACTTGCTTCCCATACACAATCTCTTGTTCACGGGTTAGCAGTGGTACACGACCAATTTCTCGCAGATAGGTTCGCACCATATCAGCCGTGAATTTGGTATTCAGGTTTTCAGTTTGCGTGTTAACAGTAGGCATTGGCGCGTTATCCTCTACTCCCTAAACACAAGGAATCTTTTCTCAACTAGAGTGAATTGAGAAGGGTGGCATAAACATCACTCGACAGAGGTGAGCTACTATAAGCAATTAATTTATATAGCTGTTGTCAAGACGGTATTACCCTGGGATGGGTTTCCCTACCCTTCCTCAATTTTGGAAAATCTTAGAAGCACACTGGTTTGTTTTCAAGAATTCTTTTTTCCTTCAGTCGCTGACAGCAACTGTAAAACACGAAGTCAGTATGAGTATTACTTTTCAATGGTACGGCAAGTTTGGCAGATAGTAAAGAGAAGCAGATAAATCTTTCTATTATAAACCAAAGTGTGCTGTGTGTTAAAGCTGATTTTGAAGTTCCTTAAAAAGGCTAACTATTTTTATAGTGACGTGAAAAACCCCTCTTCTGTTGCTTATAAGTAGCCGGATAACCGAACTCGTGAGGCTTCCCTGATGGAGGGATGTTACTAAATGGTAATTTGTCAGTTGTCAGGAGTTCAGTAGTAAGAATTAATTTTTCCCCTACACCCTTACACCCCTACACCCTAGGAATTACTAAAAACCTAAGTCGGCTTTGGCTAGTTCTGCAGCTGCAAAAACTTCAGCATCTGACTTTTCTTCCCAAACTTGGTCGCCAATTTCTCTATAAAAAGCTGAATCATAAGGACGGGTACGCACAACCACTGGCATAGGAACAGCATGACCTAAAACTAACGCTTGTTGTTTGGAATCTAACTTAGCCAAGACTGAACGCAAAGCTCCTGCACCAGGTACACCTGTAAAAATTGCATCAATATCTTTTTCGTCGTTAAGCAAAGCAGTGATGCGAGTACCAATTTGGGACATAACTTCATTATCTATCCCCGACGGGCGTTGATCAACTACCAAAAGTGTTACGAAATATTTCCGCAGTTCTCTAGCTATAGTTCCAAAAATTGTACTTTGTACCACGGCTGGGTCAAGAAAGCGGTGTGCTTCCTCAATTGTAATCATTAATGGCGTTGGCCGATCTAGAGGATTTTTACTTTGCAGAAACCTATCTGCTCTTTTGACATAATGCTCGTGAATGCGTCGGGTGATCATATTTGTCACCAACATATAAGATAGCATATTTGATTGGGAACCAAATTCCACAACCACATTTTTGCCTGCTTCTAAAGATTGTAAAATTTTATTACTATAGTTTAGGGGACTCACCGCCCGCATATATTTCAACCTATCTAAACGTAATAGCTTGCGTTGTAAAGAAGTAATTGAACCTGGATGTCCTGGCTTGTCATTGCAAAAAATCTTAATATCCTCACCTGTCATATTGAACAATTGTGTAATCCAAGATTTTCCCAATTCATTGCAGAGGATATTGGCATTATCTAAAGCTGCATCTGAAAGTCCTAATTCTCTACCACATAATTTAATATCTTCAACTTCAATTTGTTCATAGCTAAGATAGATTTCTTGAGCATCTCTTACTCCCCTACGCTTTGTTGATTCGGGGTCAACGGTGTATACTTCGACTTGACCAGGAAATAATTGTTTTAAACCTTTGACGGTATTAACTTCTTTACCTTCTGCGACTGCTTCCCAGCCATACTCTGAGTGGATATCAAATATCAGGTTAACAGCCGCAGCTTTGCGAATTACACCAGCTAAAAGTAAGCGAGTCAGGAAAGATTTCCCAGTTCCAGATTTACCAAAAACGCCATTACTCCGTTCCACAAACCGATTTAAATCAATAGAAATCGGCACATTCATATCTAAGGGTTTACCGATGGAGAAGTTTTTTCTGTGGGGGTCATCTTCCCACCCAAATACTTTGCGGAAATCTTCTTCACTAGCTTCATAAACTTGGCTAAAGTGACTAGGAATGGTTTTTACAGGTAGCAATTCGATCGTCGTGCTGGTTTGGGGTTTAAATGATGCTAAACCATTAGCGGATGGAATAAAGGGATTGAGTGATTTACCGTTGGTGGAGGAGAAAGATTCATTGGATTCTCGCGTAAACATCAACATTGGTGAGAGGTTGATCATTCCATAGGTACCACTTCCGGCTAAAACTTCTCGCAAAAATGTATCTTCCCAACCAGGAGGGTTAGCAATAATTCGCGCATTTGCAGCACCTAATGATACATCTGTCAGCATACAGAAAAAGCGCGCTCGCACCCCTTGTACCACCAGGAATTTACCCACCCGCATATCTTCTACAGAAATATCCGGGTGTAATCTAACTTCTAAACCCCCAGTTAGAGAACCTTCGATGACTGAACCTAATGCTTGTCGTGCATTCATTGTATTTGTCATTAGTCATTAGTCATTGGTGATTGGTGATTGGTGATTGGTAATTGGAATTAATTGGTAATTGGTAATTGGTAATTGGTAATTGGTAATTGGTAATTGGAATTAATTGGTTATAACTCTTTCCTCTCACCTGTCACCTATCACCTGTCACCTGTCACCTATCACCTATCAATTACTTAATCAATTTGAATTGAAGTTGGTGCACTTCCAGCAGTAGGTTTACCTGATAAGGGTTTTCTAAATTGGGCGTAGAGGCGATCACGCCAGGTGAAAAATGGTTCATAATCAGGATTATCCGCTAGAATAGGCAACCCTTTACCTCTGAGAGACTCTGGTAAATCTAAATAAGGCCCTTGTGGGAATTTCAATAATATCGACAATCCCGCCACTGTTAAATCAGCTATAGTTGGTTCATCTCCCAACAGATAAGGACTATCTGATAATATTTCCGTGAGGATTTCTAAATCTTGTCTTAAACTAGCGATTGCAGAATTAATTACATCACGACTAAAACCAACTCCCAAACCCAACACATTCAGAAAATCAGTAGGGACACCTTCAACCATACTTTTGAGTATATCTGGTGTTGAAACAGGTAATAAAGACCTGCGGAAATTTTGATCTTGACTAATTGCCGCAAATAGAGATTTTCTACCCTTAACACCTATTGACTCATCCGCCCAATCTTCCATCAATAAAGCCGCAGCACGTTTTTTCGGATCTTTTGGTAACAGAGGGTTCTCTGGATATTCTGAGTCTAAATACTTAGCTATTTCTGTAGAGTCTACAATATATCTATGGCCATCCTTTAACACTGGAACTTGTTTTTGACCAGTCAAACGAAACAATTCAACTTGTCCAATCCCCGGTGTAACTTCAATTTTACCATACTCCAAACCTTTATAATCAAGGATTAGACGCACCTTCTCTGAATATTGAGATAGTTCCCACTGATATAATTTCAGCATCTTCATTCCTTCTAACTAACTTACTGATTGATTTTACAATTTTATCTTTAGTTTACGATCTCTTTTAGATAGGTTGCTAAATAATGGACAAGTCTATTATTAAGTAGGGACGAAAGAGCAAAAATCAGGGAAATGCCATTTGTGCAACTTAAAAGCATAAAATCTGCTGATAATAACTATTCCAATGGACATGATATCACCCGGTTACGTCCTTCATGTTTCGCTTGATAAAGCGCCTGGTCGGCCCTTCGAAGAATACTATCAATATTTTTATCTCCTGTCCTATAACTAGAAACACCAATACTGATTGTGATTGATACTTTTTGTTCTTCAAAAGTAATATACTGATTTTTAATATTTTCTCTGATACATTCAGCCACTATGATGGCTTCATCCATATCTGTTTCTGGCAATAACGCAACAAACTCTTCACCACCAAATCTACCAAAACAATCTGTACTCTGCAAATGATAGAGAACTGTTTTAGTCATAAATATAATTACATCATCCCCTATACTATGCCCATAAGTATCATTAATCTTCTTAAAATGGTCAATATCTATTAAGAGTACAGCAAAAGAAAAATTATATAGCTGACTGCGCTTTATTTCTTGCTCTGCTATCATCAGAAGATAACGACGATTCCACACTCCAGTTAAGGGGTCAGTATTGGCTAAAGTTTCTAATTGTTTGACCAATTCTACTTGTTCCTGCAATAAATTCTTCAATTTTTGCCGTGAATATTTTAACTCCAAGTGCATTCTCACACGAGCCAAAAGTTCCGCACTATGAAATGGTTTGGCGACATAATCAACCGCTCCCTTTTGAAAAGCTTGAAGTAAATGCTCTTGCTCCTGACTAGCAGATATAAATATAATTGGAATTTCTGACAACTCTGGATTAGCTTGAATTTTTTCACATACTTCCAAACCATCCATTTCTGGCATCATTAAGTCTAATAAAATTAAATCTGGACGAGCAGATCTTACTCGTTTCAAGGCTTGATAACCATTAGAAGCAAAGCTACACTCATAGCCTACATTATCTAAGATTTTGGCAACGATTTGGAGATTTAATTTTACATCATCTACAACTAAAATCAAGCAATCTTCAGGTTTAAATAGTGCCATATAACAATCCTATATCGGTTATTAACAAATGAGTTATTATCATTAAATTTCTAACAGTTCACCTTAATTATTTTTTCGTAGAATTGATATATTTAGTCAGTAACAGCAGGAAAACAAGATCTCTGGAAACATCTAGAAAATAAATTATACAATCCTATGGTATTTTTAAAAGTCCACTATTTCTAAGTATTAGGTAAATAATAACATCTTGAAAACATGCCGGAAAACCCTACTATCTAAATGCCAACACTCGCTTTCATGGATTTGTTAGACTAATGTCACCAGGATTTCTTCTGTCAGATATCTGAATCACGCCAGCAGACGAGGCTATTCATGCTTACAAATACCTTACTTCTCTCAAACCAACTCCCCAGCCTACAATATTCATCAACCACAGAACGATTTGATGAAACTTGGGAAGCGCCTCTGGCAATCCTTTTGGGACTGGGACGTGCCGCAGGTGCGGACTTTATCGAATTATTTTTAGAACGTCGTAACTACATTAGCTGCTTGGCAGAAGACGACATCATCACCAGTATTTCACCTAGTTTAGCCACAGGTGCAGGAGTGAGAGTATTTCGCGGCAAGGCTGACTGTTACGTTAGCACCAATAACCTGACATTTGTCGGTTTAAAAGCAGCTTTAGAAAAAGGTCTTTCCATCCTGGGATTACAACTGCCAGGACCGAGTGCTTTCATACCCGAAATTAACCTGGAATTACTTAGAGACTACGCCACCAAACGTGGTAAAGACGGCTGGCTACCTCTGTGCAGTTCTATCCGCGAAATGGGAGAAATCCTCCTTGATGGTACTGCCCAACTTAACAAAAAAGCTACTCACATCCAATCTCGCCGTGCTACCTATTTCCGTGACTGGCAAGAAGTCTTAGTTGCTGCCAGTGATGGCACATTTGCCCGTGATATCCGCCTCACCCAGTCCGTCGGCTTTAATATTCTTTGCGCTGACGGTGCCAACCGCGCCTCCATAGGTGAACGTGCAGGTAACACCAGTGATGCTAACTTCCTGAGAACTTGGGATTATCAACAAGCATCCGAACAAATCGCCGAATCCGCAGGTAAAATGCTTTATGCAGATTATGTAGAATCAGGAACTTACCCCATTATTATGGCCAATCATTTTGGTGGTGTCATTTTCCATGAAGCCTGTGGACACCTATTAGAAACTACCCAAATTGAACGCCAAACCACACCATTTGCTGATAAAAAAGGCGAAGAAATCGCCCATGAAAGTTTAACAGCATGGGACGAAGGACGTGCTGATAACGCCTTCGGCACAATTGATATGGATGACGAAGGAATGCCCGCCCAAAGAACATTATTAATTGAAAAAGGCATTCTCAAAAACTTCCTGGCTGACAGAACAGGTTCAGTCCGCACAGGACACCCTAGAACAGGCAGTGGTCGCCGTCAAAATTACACATTTGCAGCTGCCAGTCGGATGCGAAATACCTATATTGATACAGGCAACTACACCAACGAAGACTTATTTGCCTCCGTTGATAAAGGTATTTATTGCAAAAAAATGGGTGGCGGTAGTGTCGGCGCAACAGGTCAATTTAACTTTAGCGTTGACGAAGCTTACTTAATAGAAAATGGCAAACTTACCAAACCACTAAAAGGCGCTACTCTCATTGGTGAAGCCAAGGAAATCATGAACAAAATTTCCATGTGTTCCCAAGATTTACAATTAGCTCCCGGTTTTTGTGGTTCAGTCAGCGGCAGCATTTACACCACCGTTGGACAACCTCACATTAAGGTTGATTCCATTACTGTTGGTGGACGATAAAAACAACAAATAAAAATCATCAGATGCACACAGATAAACCATCCATATAATCTGCGTTTATCTGCGTTCATCTGCCGTCGAAAATCACAAATTAATTCAATCATGTCTAACATCCGAGAAATTGCAACTTACGCCCAACAAAATGCCACCAAACTAGGCATTCAAAAATTTGATATTTACGGTTCAACAGTAGACGATACCAGCGTTCAAGTTGACCAAGGAGAACCCAAACAAGTAAAAGCTTCAAATCGTTCCGGTGTCACAGTTCGGGTTTGGAACGAAGAAAATACAATGGGTGTCACCAGTACCACAGATATAGATCCGAAAGGATTAGAATTAGCTTTACAAACTGCTTATGAAGCGAGTTTCTTTGGTGTAAAAGAAAACGTCCCTGATTTTAGTCCAGAAGCGACCATTCCCATCGCCAAAACCACCAAAAACAAAGCACTACAAGCACCTGTCTCAGAACTAATTGAAAGATTATTAGTAGCAGAGAAAGAACTATTAGCCGCTCATCCTGCAATTAAAGGAGTACCTTATAATGCTTTGGCACAAAGAGATATCGACCGCTTTTATCTCAACAGTGAAGGTGCTTTAAGAACAGAGTCTCATTCCTTAGCCTCTGTTTATCTTTATAGCAAAACTGAAGAAGAAGGTAAAAAACCCCGCAGTGCTGGTGCTTATCGAATTAAAGAAAATTTAGCTGATTTAGATATTGCAGGTTGTGTAAAAGAAACTGCTGATAAAACTATCAGCCACTTAAATTATGAAAGAATCAAAACTGGTAAATATCCAGTAGTTTTCTCTGCTGAAGCCTTCTTGAGTTTATTGGGTGCATTTTCTAACTTATTTAATGCCCAAAGTATCCTTGACAATCAAAGTTTATCAAAGGCTGATGATATCGGTAAAGAAATTGCTTCACCCTTACTTTCAGTTTATGATGATGCCCTACATCCTGCTAATATCGGTGCAGAAAGTTTTGATGGTGAAGGTACTCCTACCCGTCAGGTAAAGTTAATAGAAAAAGGTGTCTTAACCAGCTTTCTCCATAGTGCGGGAACAGCTAAAAGGTTAAATGCCCAACCTACAGGTAATGCAAGTATTGGTGCTAAGGTGAGCGTGGGTCCCAATTTTTATCATGTTTTTGCCGCAGGTACACCTGATAGCCTGCATGGCGTACCCATGCAAGAATTAAGCTTAGAAACTGCGGAAAAGGTGATTTTAATTGATGATTTACAAGCTCTCCATGCTGGTGTTAAGGCTTTGCAAGGTTCGTTTTCTTTGCCTTTTGATGGTTGGTTAGTTAACAAAGGTGAGAAAATTAGTATCGAGTCGGCAACAGTAGCTGGTGATTTCTTGGAAGTCTTGAAATCAATTGTTTATGTAGAGAAAGAAGCAGAATTAACACCAGGAGGAGTTTGTCCCAGAGTTTGGGTGAGTGAACTCTCTATTACTGGAGAGTAAAGATAAGCTTCCGGTGGGCATTGCCCACCAATCACCAATTACCAATCAATCACCAATTACCAATTTAATCGTTAATTGTGCCATCAGGAATTACTGCTTCACTCAAATTTGTATGCATCAAATTTGCACTACTAATTTCTGCTCTGATCGAATTTGCCTGACTTAAATTAGCGTCAATTAAGTTAGTTCTGGCAAGATAGGCACCTACTAAATCTGCTTCTGTAAGGTTAGCTTCGCGCAGGTTAGCCTGACTTAAATCTGCTCTACTTAATCTAGCAAAACTCAGATTTCTCGACTCGTATTGGGTCTAGTTAGTTTAGTATCTGCCATAATTGCACCTTGCAAGTTAGCACCTATAAGTTCAGCTTCCGTGAAGTTTGATCTTTCCAACCTAGCATTCATTAAATTAGCACCATTAAGAATAGTACCACCTAAAATTAATATCGCTTCAAGACGCATTATATAAAATTGCTCCACTCAGATTAGCACCATGGAAATCAGCACCCCGGAAGCTTGACTCACCTAAGTTAGCACCACTTAGATCAACTTTATATAAGTCTGCACCAGTTAAATCAGCACCTCGCAAGTCAGCCTTATGGAGTTTAGTACCCCGGAGAATGGCACAGTAAATTCTCTTTTCTTCCCGTAGGTTAGCACCACGCAAGCACGCACCTGTGAGGTTAGCACTGCTTAAATCGACACCACGCAAATCCGCATTCATTAAGTTAGCATCTAGCATATCTGCTAATGTTAAATTGGCATTACGCTGAGTAGGTTGGTTTAAGCCACAGCGGAACCCAACAGAAGCATTGATCATGTTGGGTTTCTTTGGGTTAACTCAATCTACTTTTTTCTGGTCTGAATCGTATAAATTAAGCCCTACCACTACCAATAAAATACAACAATGCCATTCGCACAGCAACACCACTCGTTACTTGAGATTGAATTAGGCTAAATTGAGGATCATCCATTAAATCAGAACTAATTTCTACACCTCTATTTACTGGTCCTGGGTGCAAAACTTTAACGTTGGGTTTACAAAGTTTTAATTTGTTGCGGGTAATGCCAAATAGTTGATGGTATTCTCTTAAACTTGGTAATAAATGCGCTGTCATTCGTTCTTTTTGTAAACGCAATGTCATCACAAAATCGGCGTTTTCTAAGGCTGGTTCTAGTTGCCAATGTGTAAATAAACGCCGATAATTTTCTGTGCATCCTAAATATTCAGCAAAGACTTTAGGTAGTAATGTGGGAGGTGCGGCTAGATAAACTTCTGCACCACTAGCGATTAAACTCCAAATATTAGAACGGGCTACGCGAGAATGGAGAATATCTCCAACAATGGCTATTTTTTTGCCTTCTAATAATTCAATTCTGGGTTGTGCTGGATCAATTAATGTACAAATTGTAAATAAATCAAGTAATCCTTGGGATGGATGTTCATGTTGTCCATCACCTGCGTTGAGGACGCTAACTTTTACACCTAAACGATCCATTTCTTGGGCGATCACATGGGGTACTCCTGCTTCTTTATGGCGAATTACCATAATATCCGTTCCCATCGCTAAATAGGTCTTTGCTGTATCCAGAATGGTTTCTCCCTTGGTCATGGAAGATGTAGCAGCAGCGAAATTTAGGGTATCTGCACTTAAGCGTTTAGCAGCTATTTCAAAACTACTGCGGGTACGAGTTGAAGGTTCAAAAAATAAGTTTGCTACCACCTGTCCCTGTAGAGTTGGTACTTTTTTGGTTCGGCGTGATAATACTTCTTGAAATGAAGCAGCGGTCTGTAAAACGGCGTTATATTCGCTGGTTGTGAAGTCAGCTAGGGAAAGAATATGATGACGAGTCCAGGTAGTAGTAGACATAAAGACTTTGAATTTGAGATTGCCGATTTTATGTAATTGTGAATCAGTAATAAGGAGAAATTCATAATTGCTAATCACCAATTACTCACCTATTAAGCTTGCAGGTGGAATACCTTTAAAGCAATGGAAATCATGCTGAGGAAGGTTAAAAAGCCGATGGTATCTAACATTGTTGTCACTAATGGACCACTCACCAATGCAGGATCTAGCTTTAACCTTTTCAGACCCATTGGTAATAAAGTTCCCAGGGTAACGGCAACCATTGTATTAGTTGCCATCACTGTTCCTGCAATTAATGCTACCCACCGTTCTTGGGGTTGAGCCCAAATTAAGGAAAGTAGCATCATAGTTATACATAACCCAATAGCTGTACCTAATCCGGCTAAAAGTTCTTTGCGGAGGATTTTTAAAGTATCTTCGGGTGTGACTTGACCTACACCTAAACTGCGAATAGTCACGGTTAAGGCTTGAATACCCACAGTTCCACCTGTGTTAGAAAATATGGGCATAATTACGGCTAGAACTGGTACAGCAGCAATTACTTGTTGAAAAGGTGCGATCGCACTAGCAGCACCAATATATAATCCCATAATCGCTAACAACCAAGGTAAGCGTTTGCGAATCGTTACTAAAGGAGGAGATAAAGCTTCTTCATCACCACTTACACCTGCCAATTTTTGAATATCTTCTGTAGCTTCTTCTTCTAAAATGTCAATGACATCATCAATGGTAATAATTCCCACTAATCGATCTTCTCTGTCAACTACAGGAATCGCAATTAGATCATAACGTTGCATAATTCTGGCAACCTCTTCCTGTGAGTTTTCTGTTCTCACTTTGACAACGTGGGAACTAGCAATATCTTTAATTAAAACATCGGGAAAAGTAAATAATAGCTGTCGTAAAGAAACAACACTAACTAAAGTGCGATTATCATCTGTGACATACGCATAGTAAATTGTTTCCTTATCTCCATCTTGCAAGCGGATTTTACTTAAGGCTTCACCAACAGTTAATCCCCGTCGCAACCGGACATATTCAGTCGTCATGACCCTCCCAGCAGTCCCTTCAGGATAACCGAGAATCGTCGCAGTAGCTTGTCTTTGTTCGTTACTAAGTTGTTGCAATAGCCGTTTGACTACCCCTGCTGGTAGTTCATCAAACAATTCTGCCCTTTCATCAGGACTCATTTCCTCCACAAGTTGCACCACCTGGACATCGTGGAGAGAGTGAATCAATTCTTCCTGTATTTCTGTGGGTAAATACTCAAAGACATCTATGGCCTGAGTTTTATTCAGTACCCGAAATGCGATGGCCCTTTGTTTTTCAGGCAATTCCGAAATATACTCTCCTACATCTACTGGTTGCAAACTATTTAAATCACATTTCAATTGATTTAAGTCGGCAATATCTAACAAATTCCGAACATCTTGTGTGAGCATAATAAACATCTCCTAATGTCTCCCCCACGCCGGGAGACAATCTCGCCTAAGCGTTGAGGAGGATACTACTGCCATCTGGTGGACTTTTGTCCATAAAATCTTAAAAACTCAATATTGATATTTAATCAAAGCTTTGCTAACCTACAATCGTAACCCGGAATGGGCTGATAGGATAGAACCCTAATCTTAATCTATTGTTGGTAACAATTGACACTAGCATAGTTTACACTAGTATACATTCGCCTGGATGTGTGTTCATGGTACATGATTTTACTACTGTAAAACTCTGGTCAAGTCAATCAACCTAAAAAGTTCCTCTAGCATCAAAATATTAAACTATACACAATCTTATCTTAAGAATTGTCCTTTATTTTCTATCAAATTCATCTTAAGTACTTTAATATACGATTTTCAACTGGTTAAGAAACATTTATCTATCTCATGGAGGAATCAACATATATACAATAAATACTAAATAATTAAATATTCCGATCACCTGACGAACTTTAATACTAAAATCCCTCGTTTATATCTGAAAGCGAGGGATCTTTTTATCTAATTGAACCAACATATAATAACAGCTGAAGATTTATCTGTCTAAAGGAGGACTGGAGAAATAGCTAATCAATATTAAATATTAAATAGCCCGATTACCCTACCGGACTTTAGCTCCAAACCTCTTCTTGTCATTAACCGTTCAAGAGGAGGCTTTATTAGATCAGTTACCAACTATCAGTTGTCTAATTTTTTATCTAAGGATTACAATAGTTACATAGTCCAGGATCTGCAAACTTTTTACCTTCAGGATATAACTTTTCTTTCCTGAAATTACATTTTCGACATTGATAAATTACCGTCATACTCAAGAAAGTAGGTTGATGACAAATTTCACAGGGTAAACCTTTGATTTTTTCAGCTATACTGAACCCAGGTGTAGAACATTGAGGACAATAACTATTAATTTTATTTAGCAAATCTTGGGTAGCTTTTTCGATATTTCTCATCCGCGTCGGATTATAAAGCGCCCGCATATCTGTTTCTATATGCACCTTTCCATCTAGTGAATTCTCTAAAGCGAAATTTACAGATTCTTGTAATCCTTCTTTTGTCGTGATACCTTTAATAATTTGCGGATTTTCAGGATTTGATCTCTCGAACCAAATAACTAAACCATGTTCAGGAAACCCAACTTTAGCAGAAAATTCTTCTGCTGCTTGTAAATTATTGACAACCTGATGATTAAAGTTTGTATCAGTTGAAAATACCTCACCAATAATTTCTAAGTCATTTTTCTGATCTAAAAAAACAATAATTTCTCTATTAGCATAAATATAAGGAAAACTGGGATGAGGAGCAAAACTACCCTCACTAGCTATAGCTATAGTTTCGCCTGTTATTTCTAAAGCTTTCTCAGCTTTTAGTTTCGCAGTAGCAATTTGTGTATATTGACGTTTTATTTCTCTAGTAAATGTACCAAAAGCATCGGTGTTAAAGTTTTGGGGAACTATGACTTGTATTCCTAACTCTTGCTGTAATAATGGGGCAATTACTTTTTCTTTCTGGTGCATGGTTACAAGAACAGCCACACGGTTATTAAATAATTGCTTCGTCATTGCAGTTGAGACTCCCCGATAATAGCAATATGCTTGGTTTTAAAAGAATTGTAGCTTGAGTTACGCGACAGCACAACCCAACCAAATTAGTAAGAATTCAGGTCTAAGGAAGAGGGATTAAAGAAGGTGTATGGAAACCAGAGTGAACCATGGCTTTCATAGGTTGGTCAAAAAACTCAATTAGAGAAAGTGC
>ERZ1034409.195-NODE-195-length-15635-cov-24.636200_pt1 | contig 15635 bp, 16 predicted proteins | sample MGYA00520610_ERZ1034409 | MGnify/ENA primary metagenome ERZ1034409 (study PRJEB33736, sample SAMEA104288480) | Azolla microphylla | place: Ecuador | collected 1982 | study: EMG produced TPA metagenomics assembly of the PRJEB19522 data set (Is there foul play in... | reverse complement strand
GTGGACTGGAGGATTAAGACCAAGGTGGTCTAAGAAACCTTTGAATACTTTTACTCAAGCTTTAGAAGGGTTAAGAACAGCCATATCTTTTCTATTTATTGATTGGTTCAACTGGAATCCGGACATCTTTCCTTCTTATCAAGCCAGTTTGGGCTACATTTGGCCTTGATTTTTGTTTACGTCCCGGTAACTGGTAACAGGTTTTGCACTGCGGATAAAACCGGAGAATTATAGTTATGTTTAGCTGCTGCCTCATAGGCACGTTGTAGTGGCATATATAAATAATCATCAGTGACTTTAAAGTATGAAGTAATCAATAATTACTCAATAGGTTCTAGTAATTGAATGAGCATTTGGCTAGTATCATGAAACTGCGTACTGACAAAACCAATAAGCTTAGGTTCATCACTTGTATATTTTCATCCGCTTGCGCTTATCTCTGCACCAATTAACGTAGACACGTGCCTATGAGCTACTTGCTTGGTATAGTCTAATAGTATCTGTTGATCACACGAATTCTTCAATAATTTTCGTTACAAATTGAGTTGAGATTGTTTCCATGCAATTGATATTGACTGGGTGTATACATTGAGAACTTTTTCATAGAAATTAAAAGAATCTGCCGCAATCTCCCACGGATTAATCAGACTGGAGTGTATACAATGCTGTTTGATTTCAGATGCTACTATCATTAGCATCTCTGTTTTATTCGAGGCTTTGGCGCTAACACTTCGTAAAGATTCCCTGATTTCCTGAACTGTTTTCTCTCGTCCTTCTGGTGAAGTTATCTCAGATGAAGCATACAGATGAGAACTGTCTTGATTTTTGTTAGCAATATGGAGGTTTTGTAAATAGTTTTTAGCCCATTGCTGCGCTAAAGATTCCACTGATATATTACGTTCTCTATCTATAACTGAGTTGAAATCATTACTGGAAATTTCTTTACCAACACTAATTATTTATTACCTAAATACTACCTAAAAAATCTTAAATACCCAAATTATTTTTTTATAGTACGATACTGGCAGTAATATTTCTCGATCTTAAGTTCCTACTATTAGCATATTTACGTATCATTATAGCAATATCACTTAGGTAATGACGGTATCACATACAAGTTGTCTTCAAAATCAAATTTAAAAGTAGTAATTCTATAATTAGCTTGTTTAAAATAATTAAAATTCTTAATGACTAAAATTAAGCCTATTGTATAAATATTGAGCGTGCTATAAGTTCTAATTAGTCTGAGAATTCTGATCTACTTGAGTGCTATAGCCGTATACACTTGAATGAGGGAAAAAATAGACCTCTTGGAGAATTAATTTTATGTTATAATCGGGGCTTGTCTTTGTTTTAGCCAAAAGTTAGAGTTACAGGGTTATGTTTGAATTAGGGAGCCCAAAGAACACCAAAAATACATAAAATCTAAAACTCTCTATCATACCACGGAAACAATTTTGCAATAGGTCTATACTACCAAAAAATCCTTACACCAAAAAGCTTTAAAGCCTTTTTCCTGCTATAATATAGACACAGTCACGTCTCCTATAGGGTGCGTCAGTCCTATAAATTAGTTACTATCAACAGATTTTGACATTGTTTATTATATCCAAAAATTTATCCAATCCAAATTAATGGATAAGTTACCCCATGGTGGACTTGATCCAGAAAAGTTAATTAGTCGGGCAGAATTAGCATCAATTTTAGTTAAAGCCTTTTATTTAGATAAACGAGAAATAGCCAAACCAGAAAAAGCCATAATTGTCCCAGCCAGATGTGCCTAATTATCATTGGGCATATCAATATAAATATGCAGACAGTGCTAAAAACCGATATTATGAAAGGCTATCGGGGGAATATGTTTTTCCCAAATCAAAAAGTAACGAGGGCTGAATGGTTAGCAATTTTTGCCCAAGCTTACGGAGTCTTTCAATTTCCTGATCAAACCATCAACTAAATTTTGACCCCCTACCCAGATGCAGCAATTATACCTAATTGGGCTAGAAAAGCGATCGCCACAGTGAGCACTTAAGGATTCATTAATAAGGCAATATTCAACCATTACTCCCCATGACCTGTGGTGACATACATGGCTTATCTATTAAGTCAATATTTGCAACGACAAAAACCACAAGCAGAAACACCAGTAGTTCCCACCAACCTGCAATTTTGATGAAGACAAGGATAAACATAGCTACTGACCGCTAACCAAAGTTATACTGCTACAACAACATTAATGACAGTCAGATACTTGTAGCCACCTGAGCGTGTAAAAATTAAATAATGCCAAAAGTAGAGTTAGAGAGGAAAACCCTATAGTATGCATCTGAGTGAAATCACCCATCCTAACCAGTTACATGGTTTGTCTATTCGGCAATTGCAACAAATTGCCCGTCAAATCCGAGATAAGCACCTACAAACCGTAGCAGCGACTGGAGGGCATTTGGGGCCAGGTTTGGGAGTTGTAGAATTAACTCTAGGGCTTTACCAGACATTAGACTTAGATCGGGACAAAGTTATTTGGGATGTGGGACATCAAGCTTATCCCCACAAATTAATCACCGGACGTTACAGTAACTTCCACACTCTCAGACAAAAAGACGGAGTAGCCGGTTATCTCAAACGCTGCGAAAACAAGTTTGACCACTTTGGCGCAGGACACGCTTCCACCAGTATCTCAGCCGCTTTAGGTATGGCTTTAGCCCGTGACTTAAAAGGGGAAAAATTTAAATCCGTTGCAGTCATTGGAGATGGCGCTTTAACTGGTGGTATGGCGCTAGAAGCTATCAACCATGCAGGACACTTACCAAAAACTAACCTGCTCGTGGTTCTCAATGACAACGAAATGTCAATTTCTCCCAACGTTGGAGCGATTCCTCGTTATCTTAATAAAATGCGTCTGAGTCCGCCGGTGCAGTTTCTTTCAGATGGCATTGAGGAACAGCTAAAACATATTCCTTTCGTTGGTGAATCTATTTCCCCAGAACTGGAACGCATTAAAGAAGGAATGAAGCGGTTAGCAGTTCCCAAAGTGGGTGCAGTTTTTGAAGAACTGGGCTTTACCTACATGGGACCAATGGATGGGCATAATTTAGAGGAGTTGATTGCTACATTCCAACAGGCACATAAAATTACTGGTCCTGTTTTAGTTCACGTAGTTACAACTAAAGGTAAAGGGTATGAACTAGCTGAAAAGGATCAAGTAGGCTACCATGCTCAAAACCCATTTAATTTAGCTACTGGTAAAGCTATACCTTCCAGCAAGCCCAAACCACCTGCTTACGCAAAAGTCTTTTCTCACACCTTAGTCAAACTAGCCGAACAAAACCCGAAAATTGTTGGTATTACGGCAGCAATGGCCACAGGTACAGGTTTAGATAAACTACAAGCCAAACTTCCAAATCAATATATTGATGTGGGTATTGCAGAACAACACGCTGTTACTCTCGCTGCGGGATTAGCCGCTGAAGGTATGCGTCCCGTTGCGGCTATTTATTCCACCTTCTTACAACGTGCCTACGACCAAATTATTCATGATGTCTGCATCCAAAACCTACCTGTGTTCTTCTGTTTAGACAGGTCCGGTATAGTTGGTGCTGATGGGCCAACTCACCAAGGTATGTATGATATTGCTTATATGCGATGTATTCCTAACATGGTAGTAATGGCTCCCAAGGATGAAGCTGAACTACAACGCATGGTAGTGACAGGTATTAACCATACCACTAGCCCCATTTCTATGCGCTTCCCCCGTGGTAATGGTCACGGTGTACCTTTAATGGAAGAAGGTTGGGAACCTTTGGAAATCGGTAAAGGAGAAATTCTCCGTCAAGGTGATGATGTGTTAATTCTTGGCTATGGCACAATGGTTTATCCAAGTATGCAAGCAGCAGAAATACTCAGCGAACATGGCATTGAAGCAACAGTGATTAATGCCCGTTTCGTTAAGCCTTTAGACACAGAGTTGATTGTACCTTTGGCTCAACAAATCGGCCGGGTTGTTTCTTTAGAAGAAGGCTGTTTAATGGGTGGCTTTGGTTCTGCGGTGGCTGAAGCTTTAATGGATGCTAATGTTTTAGTTCCAGTGAAGCGAATTGGTGTACCAGATATTTTGGTAGATCATGCTACTCCTGATGAATCTTTTGCAGTGTTAGGTTTGAGTAGTCGTCAAATTGTAGAAACTGTTTTGCAGGCTTTCTTCAAAAAAGAATTAGCTGTTGTGAAATAATTCTTATTTGTGGAGACGTTCTTTGGAATGTCTCTACAACCATCAAATCCTTAACGTTATTGTCAACCGTTGGGCAACTTCCAGAATGGAACTCACGGCATAAATCTGATCAACCAGTGGGGACAGGCACGGGTTTCAGTCTAGCGATCAGTTCTCAGATTATACTCGAAAAGTATGGTGGAAAAATTAGCTGTGTTTATGTTCCAGGGAAGAGGTCAGAATTTATGATTAAGATTCCTGTGAAGGCTCAATATCTGTAGATTCAGCATTTCAACACATTGAAAGCATTTTGATTTTAACAAAGCCGAAAGTCTACGTTTTTTATCGAAATTAATCTTAAATCTTCAAATTAAGAGAAAATTCTTGTGTAAACATTCAGCTAATGCCTAACGGCACGCTACGCGAACAGGCATCAGGAGTCAGCTTTTTCAGACTAACACCAAAAATACCTGTTTGATAATTAACAAATCTCTCAACCATTCTGACTCCTGAATCCTTAGATTATTGTTAATTTCTGTTTTGATATTCAACCGGGCTAGTTCTTCAGCAGATTCTAACATTAAAGGTGTAAAGTAGATACATTGACGCTGTAAAAATCTCCCTAACACTTGTGTCCTACCTGTGATATATTGAGCTTCTCAAACCCAAGCGTATTCTTGACGAATGGCTTGAGCATATTTTTGATACTCAACCGATTCAGCAGCTAAGATTGCTAAATCTGCATCAAGTAATACTTGACTATCTATATCGTGTGCTTGGTGATTTTTAGTAGCCATAATCAGATTTTTAACTTTAGTAAAAGTGTTAGCTGGAATTGCTAAAGTGTTCAGCATATCAACAGCATAGTCAGCACTTTTTTCTTCGTTATCTCGAATATGAGTATCATATACGATATCATGAAACCAGGCGGCAAGTTGTACAGAAGCTAAATCCTGGATATAGATTTGCAACACATCTATTGTGCTAAGGACATAGTGAATATGTTGTAGAGTATGATAAGATAATAGCGACTAGGGGTAGAATAAACTGCCACTAGTTGAGGAAATGCTTTATTTACCATTATTTGGCTCAACACCAAAGGGTTGCAATGTGTGTTGCCAGTGAGCTAATAATATAGCTGTGAGATTAATAAATAGTCATCGCCTTGGAAATACTATCTCTGATTACCATTGTTTACCTCTTGTATCTGTCCAGGATAAGATAAATGAGACTGGGGTAATTGTCCGGGCTGTTTTACAGTATTACTGCCATAATTTCCAGATCCTATTGAAGTTGTTGAGTTAACAACGCCGTTAATTGGAGGCTGAACAAGATAAGGATTATTAGGTACACGATTGACTACAGTTGTTGTTATATATTTATTTGGTGCTGCTTGAAGGTCATTAAAATTAGTGTAAGAGTTTTGTGGCTGATTTGTTTCACTAGGTTGAATGTAACCCATATTAGAACTAGCTGGTAAAGCCTGATTAGGTAAGCTATTATTAGGTGAAGTTTACCTTATTCCTCTATTTTTATCCAGAGGATTAGTTTGATTTCTATTAAGTGATTGTTTAATGGCTGTTTCCAAAGGATTCACTATAATAGTATTTTGATTAATTAGACTACTTGCTAAATTATCAGCAGTTTTTGGGGCTGTTTTGCCTGTCAATGTAGTTAAATTATTAATACCTAAAAACTCATTATCTACATAACTTATATCAGATGTTAATAAATTTTATGCTTGTACCACGAATGGACTTTTTTCTATTGGTGAAGAAACATTACTAACTGTTATTAAACTAGAGTTAGATTTGACTTCATTTGCAGCAACAGTTTATTGATTAATTTCATCTTTCACAAATATTGGACTGTTATTTTTCTCAGTCTTGTTTTCAGCATTGATTGTGGTTGTAGATAAAGTTGATTGGGAAAAATCACTGAACAATGTAGGCATATTATCAATATCTGCTGCGATCACTTTATCTTCCTCAGAAAGATCAGTAGTCTCTTTCTCAACAGCTTCTTTATTAGGTTCTTGATTTGGCTGTACAGTAAAAATGCCTGGATTCAACCAATATCCCCTAAATGCCAGTCCTAGAGCCACTAAAAAAAATCCAGTCCCCCAAAAACTAGGTCGCAGGAAATTGGATAATCTGGCTTTAAGGTAGCGGAAGTAAGCAGGGGGATAGTTGTGTTCTCGCATAATTTTGTCCAATTTAATGGGTAATAAATTGGCAAAACCAATGGTAGGAGGTAGGAGGGGAAAAGGCAATCTGTTGCATCAGTTTTTTAAACTGTTCTTACTGGATAGTTATTTTCACTATGTTGCACTAGTGCTAGTTTGACTGTACTTTTATCCATACCATAAGTATACTAAATATAATTGTAGCCTTTAAACAATCATTAGACATTGAACATACAGTTAAATTAGTCAAGAATTTATGTTTATACAGGTTCTATGAGGCTGAAGTAATCAAAAAGCTAAAATATGAAGTATTTTTACTTAAAAATGTAAAGCTACTCCCTTCCCAGTATGAAATTAGGGGTGTGGGATTCCACCTTACGCAGAAGCATTATCCCTCTACCCTATTACTATGACCTTATTCTTTGAATGGGAAGGGAGTAGCATGAAATTTTGGTGTTTTTAACAAGAATTTTCATAATTTTTCGACAATTTATGGTTTGGGTTTAACTATTGGTCACTTTGGATATCATCTGGAGTTGAAAGCTGGATTCATTTTATTGGTATAGCTGGATAATAAGTAGGTGGGCAAAAAACTTATAACTATGTCATGGCGAATGCAGCAAAGCCGAATCAAGCAATCCCAATGGTTTCAAGTAATTTATATTTTGTTACATGGTTATGTTTATTTGTGTCTACCTACTTAGTTCAACTTTTTGCTCTTTAGTTACTACTAAACTCTGCACCACCGTACCATTTAGGAGAAGTAATGATGAAAGCGGAAGATATCATGACTAAGGACGTAGTGACTATTCGTGGTTCGGCAACCGTAGCAGAAGCAGTCGGACTAATGAAAGAAAAAGGATTGCGTGCGCTGGTTGTGAATCGTCGTTATGACAATGATGCCTATGGCATTGTCACAGAAACAGATATTGTTTATAAGGTGGCAGCTTACGGCAAAGACCCCAAACAATTACGGGTTTATGAAATTATGAGTAAGCCTTGTATTATTGTTGATCCTGACTTAAGCGTGGAATATGTAGCACGATTATTTGCTAATGCTGGTATTCGCAGAGCGCCTGTGATTCAAGGCAAACTGTTAGGAATTATTTCCATTACTGATATTCTCACTAAGAGTGATTTTGTGGAAACACCAAGAATGCTGGTGTTAGAAGAGAGAATCGAAAAAGCAATTGCAGAAGCTCGTGGTATTTGTACTGAGCAAGGTGCTTATTCTAAAGCCTGTGCTTCTGCTTGGCATGAAGTGGAAGAACTGCAAGCAGAAGCTGCTCATCAAAAATCAGAAACTATGGTATCAGCTAAAACTCCTTTTGAAGAATATTGTCGAGAAAATCCAGCTGCACCAGAATCTAGAAATCCTTAATAAAGAATAATATCTACACTAATACCAATTAATAGCTATCAGCAGTCAGCTTTTTCAGGCTAACGCCAAAAATACCTATTCCTGACTCCTTAATTCTTACACTTTTAATTGGTATTACCTTTGTGCAACTCGCATCAAGAGAAATAGACCTGTTACTAAACCGAATGAATTAGGTAGCCAAGCACCTATTAAGGGAGAGAGAATATCAGCCTGTGCCAAAGCTCCAGAAACTGATAATAATAAATAATAACTGAAAATAACTATGACACTAATTCCAAAACTCGTTCCTCTTCCAGTACGTTGAGGTATGGTTCCCATTGCTGAACCAACTAATCCAAAAATAATACAAACAAAGGGAAAGGCGATCTTTTGTTGAATTCGCACTTCTAATTTTCTAATTTTTTGGGGATTTCCAGCTAGACGTTCTACTTCTAGTTGTTGCAAGGCTTGGGAGATATTCATTTCCCCATAATCTCGGCTATTTTCTGCTAAGTTCAAAGGCGTGCGTGGCAGTTGTAATTGTTGATGTTCAAACCGCAAAATATTACGATATGAACGGTCAGGAGCGACTAAATAAATTGTACCGTTGTAAAAATTCCAAACTTTTTGGGAAGCATTCCACTGGGCAGATTCTGCAACTAAAATCTGATTTAGTCCTTCTCTAGAACGGTCGATAATTGTTAAACCTTGCATTTGCTTGCCATCAAATTGGTCAGCATAAAACAAGCGTGAAAGTATTTTAGTTGTGCTACCATCTTTTTCTTTAACTTCTCGGTACTCAGGATAATAAATATTGTGTTTTTTAAATGATGGTTTGTCTGATTTAAGTGCCTGTTCTAGAGTACGAGTTGCTTCATAATTGGCTGCTGGGGCAATTTGTTCATTAAATATATAAGTCATGGCTGTGACTAAACTACTTAATAAGACGGCAGTTAGTACCATGCGATAAACACTTACTCCGCATCCCCGTAAAGCAATTAGTTCACTTTCACTAGACAACCTGCTGTAAGTCATCAAAGTAGCTAGTAAAGTGGACATAGGGAAGGAATAAACCATCACATAGGGTAATTTTAAGATAAAAACTTTTAATGCAATATTTATTGGTAGTCCAGATTCTACTACTTTTCGCAATAATTCAAATAAGCTATCAATGGCTAATACTACAGAAGTAAACGCCCCAACTCCGAACAAAAAAAGTGGGAGTAACTGCATAGCCAAATAACGATCCATGATGGAAAAAGGCAGCAGTGAACCGAGTGTGTAGAAGGATTTAATCTGCTTATATGTCATAATACAAATTCAAAATGCCAAATTCAAGATAAGTAGGTAGGTGTTAAAAATTTTCGTTATGACAAGGTAAGAGGTGAACCAGCACGGTCTTGGGAAGCCACTGCAGTGGACGGGTTTCCCCCATGTAGGCGCTTCGCCTTCCCCCAGGGTGCGACTGGAGAACCCGAAGGGCACTCATGCAATAGGGAAGAGGTTGTGGTTAATTTTACTTTTTGTTACATACTACTCTCCGAGAAGCCGCTGCGCGTCTACGGTTTTTTGTGCCTTCCTACTTACAGAAGTTCTGTGACTATTTTAGATTCTGGATTAGAAATCTTTTTCTGCTTATAGGTCTATAAATCAATTTGTCACAATTATTTTTCAAAGTGGGATTAGTTATTCATGATAATCATAGTCTGTTATGAACGAGAATAGTAGCTATCTATTAGTGCATTTCAATGAAATTTAACTATAATTAATCTCAATAGTTCTGCAAAAGACTTAGATTTTATAGAGAGTTTTATTCGTTATAGTGTAGGAGTTTGATACATTTCTTTTGTTTTTATTTTTGCTTTAGGTTTTACAGTAGAAGTGATAGAACATGATGTTATAAATTGTTTATGAGTTACGATAATCGCGCTGAGGTAAGAAGGGTTTTAATTATTACTCTCCTGCTCAACTTATTTGTGATGGCATTAAAAGTAGTGGTAGGGTATTCAACAGGTTCTTTAAGCTTGTTGGCTGACGCATTACATAGTGTGACAGATAGCGCCAATAACGTTTTAGGATTGATTGCTAGTAAGTTTTCTTCTCCTTTACCAGATCGAGAACATCCCTATGGACACCATAAATTTGAAGCTGTGGGTGCTTTGGGGATAGCGGCTTTTTTAGGGATAGCTTGTTTTGAAATTCTCCAAGGAGCAATAGAACAAATTTTCAAAGGTGGTTCACCTGTGAAAATATCAGGTTCTGAGTTGTGGTTATTATTAATTGTGCTAGGGATAAATATTTCTGTCGCTTTTTATGAACGTAGTGTTGGTAAACGGGTAGGTAGTTCAATTTTAATGGCTGATGCCACACATACAATGAGTGATATTTGGGTGACTATCTCTGTGCTGGGAGGGTTAATAGGTATTTGGTGGCTAAATTTTCAATGGCTAGATGTGGTGTTGGCTTTTCCGGTGGCTTTGTTAGTATTTTGGAGTGGTTGGTCAGTGTTAAAAGAGAACTTGCCTTGGTTGGTAGATCAAATGGCGATCGCTCCCGAAGCCATTCATGCGATCACAGTTTCTGTCCCAGGCGTAATTAACTGTCATGACATTGCTTCCCGTGGCGTTTTGGGTCGCCAAGTTTTTATAGAAATGCATTTAATAGTAGATGCACCAGATGTAGAAACTGCTCATCGAATTACTGAAGAACTAGAACGTCAATTAGAAGAACGCTTTAGTCCTGTCAGGATTTTAACTCACGTTGAGCCACCAGCTTATAAGTCTGAAAGCATTAGTTTTGAAAATCGAGTAAGGTAGTAGATTTTGATTTACTCCCATTTCCAAATTAACACTTAGAAAATGTGACTAAATTGGCGATAATTTCTACTAATTCACCAGGATCAACAGGTTTAGCTACATGAGTTTGAAAGCCAGCTTCTAAGGCACGGCTACGATCCTCACTATCTGCATAACCAGTTAAAGCAACAGCCGGAATTCTGCCGCCTTCATAGGCTTTGCGAGATCGCACTTTCCGAATTAAAGTGTAGCCATCTTCACCAGGTAGTGCAATATCGCAGATCAAAGCATCAGGTTTAAATCTGGGTAGTATTTCTAGAGCTAATGCTGCTGATGGAACTGTTCTAACTATGGCTCCATCTGCTTCTAAGACGATAGTCAGGTAAAAGCAACTATCATCATCATCATCAACTACCAGAATGCGTAATCCAATCAGACGGAGATTATTTTGCATAACATCTCCATAGGTGTTGGGAATTAGAAAGAAGAATTTTACATCAACTTTTCTTGCTATCCTCAGTCACCATACCAATGGTAATTTTACTGCGTTAAATGAGATTTATTACCGTTAATTAATTTTCTTAATCTAGTGGTAAAAACTAGGATTATTAATCAGGGTTTCGTAAATTAGATAAATATTGATAATTGGCGATTTCTTTAGGACTTATCGCCAAAAAAATGAACTATATGGAGCAGGAGTCAGGATATCACCACGTTCCACGATTAGAAGAAACAAGAAAGAATTAATCTTTCGCCCTGCTCTCTTACCTGTGACCTGTCACCTGTCACCTATTCCCACTCGATAGTTCCAGGTGGCTTGGAAGTGATGTCATAAACCACACGGTTAACGCCTTTTACCTCATTGACGATTCTGTTAGAAATTCCTTCTAGGACATCGTAAGGTACACGGGCCCAGTCTGCTGTCATCCCATCTTCACTGGTGACAATCCGTAAAACTATGGGGTAAGCGTAGGTACGCTTATCACCCATTACACCTACACTCCGAATTGGTAATAATACGGCAAATGCCTGCCAATAGTCATGATACAAGCCGCACTGATTGATTTCTTGGCGGACAATTAAATCAGCATCGCGTAAAATATTTAACCCTTCGGCTGTGACTTTGCCTAAGATACGAATTGCTAAACCGGGGCCGGGGAAGGGTTGTCTTTGGACAATTTCTTCTGGTAAACCAATGGAACGACCTACTTTACGAACTTCATCTTTAAAAAGTTTCCGCAAGGGTTCAACGAGTTTAAATCTGAGGTCTTTGGGTAAACCACCAACATTGTGATGACTCTTAATTTTTACTGCTACTCGTTCGCCGGTTTTGGGGTCAACATTAGTATCAGCAGATTCAATCACATCAGGATAGAGAGTACCTTGAGCTAAATAGTCAAAGTGACCGAGTTTTTTGGAGGTTTCTTCAAATACGCGTATAAATTCATGGCCGATGCGACGGCGTTTTTCTTCGGGGTCTGTGATATCAGCAATAGCTTTAATAAAGCGATCACGAGCATTGACATATTCCACCGGAATATGAAACTGTTCTTGGAATAGTTTGAGTAATCTTTCAGGCTCTAACTTACGCATGAAGCCTTGGTCGATAAAGACACAAGTTAGCTGTTCACCAATGGCTTTATACAGCAAAAATGCCAGGGTGGAAGAATCTACACCCCCAGAAAGAGCCAATAATACGCGCTTCTCACCAACTCTAGCGCGAATTTCCCGAATTGATTCTTCCACAAAAGCTGCTGTTGTCCAGGTGGGTTCACAGTCGCAGATGTGGTAAACAAAGTTACGAATTAATGCTATTCCACCAAGGGAATGCACCACTTCTGGATGGAACTGTACACCATAAAGTTTCTTGTCATGGTCAGCAATAGCGGCACAGGGAGTATTTTCTGTATGTGCCAATAATTCAAATCCAGATGGCATTTTTGTGACTGAATCGCCATGACTCATCCACATTGTTGTGCCATCTTCAACATTAGTTAGCAAATCTGTGGGATCATCTATATATAATGATGCTTTGCCGTATTCACCTCGCTCAGCTTTGGTGACTTCCCCACCTAGTTGGTTCACCATCAACTGCATTCCATAGCATACACCTAAGATGGGGATTCCCAAATTCCAGATTTCTGGGTCACAATGGGGCGCATAATCGCTATATACTGAATTTGGCCCACCAGACAAGATAATTCCCTTGGGATTTAATTGGCGCAAATGTTCTGCTGTGGTGCCATAGGAGAGAACTTCAGAATATACTTGAGTCTCACGGATACGCCGAGCGATTAGTTCAGAATATTGAGAACCAAAGTCTAAAATAACAATTATTTGGCGATTAATAGCCCCCAAATTTTCTTGTATTTGAGGTGCTTGTTTGGTTGGTAGAGTCACCGCTGTATTCATTATGTCGAGAGTGTGTCTTTAAAGATAAAACGTGATTAGCACTTCTGGCTTTTTAGGCTAGGCTAGTAATGGTCAAAAAACCCTAATATCCTACCTAATAATATATAGACGCGACTGCTACCGCGTCCGTTGAGCCGATAAATTTGGCTTGTATTAAAAGCTATAATGATCTACTGAAAAAGATTATTTATTTGGTTTATTTATGATAATTCATCATAAGTTAACACAATTTTTCCATTAATATACAACCAGTTTTACTCTTGACGATAATTTCTCGATCACGATCAAAAAGAACTGAACCACAAAGTGTTGTGACTGTAACACTCTCACTGTGGCTTTTAAGATATTCTTGGCAACGGATATCAATGGTTTCGGCAATGGTGCTATAAACTTGATTTACCCAATTACTGCCAGTATTACTGTCTAGCGAATGGAGGTGTTTTAATGCAGCTTCAGCAGTGGCGCTGTAAAATACTACTTCTACATTTGAAGGTTGTAAACCTGCGATCGCACAATGGGCTGCTAGAATTTCCCGTCGGCCATCAGCTAAGTGATGATGGGTGTGAAAAATCCCTCCTGCCAGTTTCATCAGCTTACCGTGATAACCAAACAATAAAATTTCCTTAACCCCTAAAATATGAGCTTCCACTAACATTGGTCCTAACCAGTTAGCAGTTTTTACCAACTTTTCAGGGTTAATGCCCAATTTGGCTGCGAAATCCAAGCCATTTTCACCAATACAGAAAACTAAAGTCTCAAACCGACTGGCTTTAGTTTGTAAATCAGCACGGAAAGCTGTTAATTGATTTGGTGTACTCAAAGGTTGAGAAATACCTGTTGTTCCCAACAAAGAAAGACCTTCGACTACACCAAAAGCAGAATTAGAAGTTCTGACAGCGAGGGAGCGCCCTTCGGGTAAAATAATTGTGACTGTGATTTTTTCCCTAGGTGCTAACAGCCGTTGCAAATTTTCTGTTAATAATCTCTGAGCATAACCATAAATTGCTGCTTTCCCTTCACCATTAAGTTGCTTGCCAATCCCTTCTCCCCCCTGAATAATTACTGACTCCCCATATCCCTCATACCATCCCACCATCGCCCAAATCGGTGTATTTGTAGTCAAATCCAAGTTATCACCAGGATCACTGCGAGTAATAGCCAAAGCCAAATTTTCAGATATTCCTGCTACCTGTTCAATTGGTATTTCTGCTATTTCAGCTGGTAAAATCAAATCAACAGTAGTTATGTTCAGAGGTTGACGATAACGTAACCAATGTAAAGCAGCAACAGCTGCAGCACAAGCGAAAACCGGCAGAGTGTATCCAGATCTGGACATAAAAATTCAAAATGCTTCTTTCAGAAGAGCTAAGCTAACAAAATAGTGCTTCCAGCAGGCTGAGCCAACAAAGTTCAAAATGTATAGGGCGTTAGCTTTTCAGAGATTTAAATGGTTGGTTTATTTACGCCGTACTATACTATATCAGCAGCAAACTCTATTGAAAGATTTTATCAATCAAGTAACAAATAAATAAAGCAGATTGCAGGTAAATGAAGTACAAAATTTAAATTAAAAAGTGGCTCTAGCCTAAGGTTAACCATACGCTACGTTACTCTATCAAGAATAAGAGGGTGGTTGAAAATTCATCATGCTGTAGCTTGCTTCCCGCACGGTACATAGCGCAGCGAAGTGAAGCATCTCAGAGTGATCCGGTCAAACCCTAGATTCTAGAACCTCCGCCACGGTTCAAGTTCACCCAGTGTCCCGAAGAGATACAGAACGACAAATTATACCTTTTCTAACTTTTCAAACATCCTCTAAAAGGGGTTTTACTCCTTAGTTCTGAATTCTGCTGTAAATTTATCATTGATCAACTGACAGAAATTATGCCACAAATTTGGTTTCGCCCTTACGTCTGGATGGATTATAGATTAACGTTATTATTTGCCTTAATTATTCCCCTAGTTCTCCTAATTTGGGCATTCGTGCAACAATCAGAAGGAATACATCGCTTGTTAATGATTTACTGGCGAGTAGCGAGTCTATTAGCAATCACAGCTTACTTGATGATTGGCGGCATGGCAGTAAGTTTTATCTCTGGCTTAATAGCTCGTTTTCTGATTCCCATATCCCTATGGTTTTGGGTGGATCTCAATGATGAAATCGAGTATCAACCAAATAGTCTATTAAAATTCGTGTTCACATCTTGGCGCTGGGCAATGACTCTTTACTGCGCTTTAGGTATAATAGGCTTTGCACCTTTTGTGGGTTGTGGTTTTTCAGGAAATGCCCTCAAAACCCCCTATTGTAGAGTTTGGCTAGAAGCACCATTAATGTTTAAAGACTATTTTCATCATAATAGTAAACCAGCCCTTTTAGGTTTTCTGGGAATAATAGCTTTAATAGTTTATATGGCTTACTTAAGCTATTTTGTCATGATAAAGCTAGGGAAAAAGGGACGTTCCGCAACACAATAAAAAAAAGATAAAGTATACAGGTTAATTGTCGAGTTAATGATAATACTGCAAATAATCAACTAACTTGTACTTTGTTTTTTTGATGGATAATTCAATCGGTAAAAGGCTGGAACAATATACTGTCAAACGACCTCAAGAAGTTCTACTAGTGTCTATAAGTATTGCTGATGACCAAGATAAAATTGCAGTTTTTAAGGGCTT
>ERZ1034409.193-NODE-193-length-15810-cov-23.008124_pt1 | contig 15810 bp, 14 predicted proteins | sample MGYA00520610_ERZ1034409 | MGnify/ENA primary metagenome ERZ1034409 (study PRJEB33736, sample SAMEA104288480) | Azolla microphylla | place: Ecuador | collected 1982 | study: EMG produced TPA metagenomics assembly of the PRJEB19522 data set (Is there foul play in... | reverse complement strand
CAACTGCTTCAATATCTCTCTGTCTAGTTTTGGTGGCAGCTTCTTTTCCATAACTTCTATATTCTGCCTCACCTATCACACTTGTCAATACCCCACCACCTCAATCCTTACCAGGAAAGTGTATCTACTTATTGATCCATCATTAATTTACCTAAAATTTGATTCCACTTTTCTTTGTGAATTTTTATTACAGTCGTTATTCTTAGCATTTAAGGCTTGATTCTGAAATTAACGAAATGCCTGTAAAGCTTGATTTACAGGCAATTTACGCACTTTAATTAAGTTTCTGCATAATTACGTACCTAAGAACCTAAATTATCTGTGAAGCTTGATTATTTGAGATTGTCTCTTATTACTATCAGCAAAAACTTGTTCTTTTATTTGATTAGCAAGTTCATGCATCACTGGTATAGATAGAGAGTTACCTATTTGTTTATAACATTCCGCTAAATTACTGTGGGTTCTGAAATGATCAGGAAAACCCATAATTCTATAACACTCCCGCAGCGTTAATTTACGAACTACATTTTGTTCTGGGATGTCAATAAAAAACCTACCTGAAGTTTCTTGAGAAGGTATTCTTGGATCTACCCCTTCTATAGAAGGGATTCTATTACGCTGATGATGAACTCTTGATAAATGTTCTGTGTTTGGTCTAACACCTGTTTTCCAGATACTTTTATTACGATATCCTACAAAAATCAACCCAGATGGTTGTTGTTTTGGATTATCTATCATTCTGTATTCCTGGGGATTTCAATATTCAAATTTGCCAGACTTACACACAAACTCTCTTAGTGTAGGAAATTGAGAAGTTTTCTTGAGAATTCTAAAATCAAATTTTCGCTCTTTAGTAGCAACAAAGACTACTCTTTCTCTATTTTGTGGCAAACCAAAATCCTTAGAGTTGAGTATCTCATAGTTAACTACATATCCTATATCTTTCAACGAATATATTCAAAGAATATAATATTACTTCTAATGTTCTACCTTTATCATGATGTAATATATGTTTAACATTTTCTAAAATAACTACAGGAGGTTGTATATATTCAATAATTTCACATATATGAAAAGATAAAGTTTTTCTTAATTACCTATCCCTCACGGAAGCTTGAGGCATAATTACGAATTACCTCTTACTTGTTCGCAGTTGTCCACAAGCTGCATCAGCTTCTAAACCGCGAGAATATCTCACACTAACTGTAATACTTTGTTGTTGAAGAACATTAACAAAAGCTTGTATTCTGTCGCGGTTTGGTCTTTTATAATCCACTTCTTCGATCGGGTTGTAAGGAATTAAATTCACATGACTTTGAAACCCGCGCAGACGTTTTGATAGTTCTAAAGCCTGTTCTGGTAAGTCGTTTACCCCAGCGAGGAGTATATATTCAAAAGTTACTCTGCGTCCGGTAATTTCTACATATTCTCGACATTCATTCAGTAAATCTTCAATTGGGTATGGTTTTGCACTGGGGATAAGTTGTTCTCGTAGTGCTTGGTTAGGTGCATGAAGACTGACTGCGAGGGTAATTTGCAAATGATGTTGTGCTAGTTGATGGATCCGATCACGTATCCCTACAGTAGAAATAGTAAGCGATCGCTGTCCTATTCCCACATCTTGATTTAAAGCCTTCAATGCCAAAATCACATTTTCTGTATTCAACAACGGTTCACCCAACCCCATAAAAACCACATTACTAACCCGTTGCTGAAAATCTTCCTGTACAGTCAATACCTGATCAACAATTTCTCCACGGCTAAGATTACGTTTATATCCTCCCTTTCCCGTCGCGCAGAAATCACAAGCCATTGGACAACCAACCTGGGTAGAAACACAGACAGTTAGCCGTTTGTCACTGGGAATACCAACAGTTTCAATAATTTCCCCATCTGCCAATTTTAGAAGATATTTTACCGTGTCATCAGGAGCAACAGCACGATAATGTAAAGAAGAACGGCCTATGGGGACATCGGCAACTTTTTCACGCCAACTTTTAGGAAATACGGAAATATCTCCCAGTGATCGCACACCTTTATCATATATCCAATCATGCAATTGCTTACCCCGATAAGCAGGTTGTCCCTGCTCTTGTACCCAAGCAGTTAACTCCACCACGGAAGCACCGAGGAGAGGACCAATAAGTTCAGATTTTTCGGAGTTTGGGGAAGTTACTTGAGATACCAGAGGTGTAGCAGACATAAAAAAAATTATTAGTCGATCCTGGATCTCTATCCTACACCCACCATCTCAACTTGTCTTGGTTTCCTGGGTCAAATTAATAGGAATCTCAATTACAAACTCTTTTCCCTGCTTAGGTTCAGATATTGGCACGGTTGATTGCAATTTGCTGTAGTGATGATTAGTGATGAGTTGAACGAAACAAATGACTATGTTGAGGATGGTATAAACGAGAGCGTCCTGTTGTTGGTAGGAGTGCAGGACTGATTATATAAAGTGTAGTGCGTAGGAATTGTTCATCATGGGTACAATTGGCCATTTGTTCCAGAGGAACAACGCGGATTTTCTCATCAGGCCATCCGATGCGAAAACAAATTGCTACTTGGGTATGTGCTGGATAATGTTCTAGTAGTCTGGCTTGGGCATCGCTGACGTGACGCGCACTCAAATACAAGCATAGACTAGCTTGATGTGCGGCTAAATTAGCCAATTCTTCCTGAGCAGGAACTTCCGTCCTTCCACTGATACGAGTGAGTATGATAGTTTGCACCAAACTAGGGACAGTTAACTCTACTTTGAGTTTAGCGGCAGCAGCTTGAAAGGCACTAATACCAGGAATAACTTCAAAAGGGATATCAGCCTCTGCTAAAAGCTCCATTTGCTCATGGATAGCACTGTAAAGACTAGGATCACCCGAATGAAGACGAACAACAGATTTGTGCGCTCGCACTTTTCCAATCATCATCGATAAAATCTCTTCTAAAGTCTTGTTCGCTGTTTTAATAATCTCCGCATCTGGCCGACAGATATCTAAAATATGTTCTGGGATTAAAGAATCAGCAAATAAAATCACATCAGCACTAGCTAGCAGTTTCTGAGCCTTAACAGTTAATAAATCTGGATCTCCTGGGCCTGCTCCCACAATGTACACAGATGATTCCAAGGGAGAAATCAAACCTGCATTGGTCACATCATTCGTAGATTCACTCATAGACACCTAAACAAAAAGTCCACAAAAAACTTTTTAGCATTTCTGTCAATACCCTTCCGGATTAACTCCCTTTGCCTAGTAGATAGATATGGTAGATGCACCCTGGTTAAGCCCTGGAGAACACTCTGGGGCATTTTTTATTTTTGGTCATTAGTCATTAGGAAAATTACTTCCCAATCCCCATCTCCCTCATCTTTCCCAATCCCTAGTCCCCAGTCCGCATCATCCCATCACCTTTAGACGGGGAAACCACATCAGGTAAAGGACGTTTGAGAAAATAAAGCCAGGTTAAACCAGCCAATCCTAAAGTAATTCCCGTTAAACTGACTATTTGCGCCATTCTGAGTGGACCGAGCATTAAACTGTCTGTGCGTAAGCCTTCAATCCAAAATCGTCCCAAGCTGTAGGCTACCCAGTACACAAGAAATAATGTCCCTACCTTGAGCCTTGGCTTGCCAGATAGAGCGCGAAAAAATAAAGTTAGCAGCAAGGCAAACACCATTAAATTCCACAGAGACTCATATAGAAAGGTGGGATGGAAATATTCAAAATTAACCAAATTAGGAGGACGACGTTCTGGGGGAATATATAACTTCCAGGGTAAACTTGCAGGCCCACCGAAAGCTTCAGAATTAAAGAAATTTCCCCAACGTCCGATCGCTTGCCCTAAAATCAGCGAAGGAGCTACCAAATCTGCTAATTGCCAAAAAGATATCTTTTTGAGTTTAGCAAAGATTAATGCCGCTATTACACCACCAATAATTGCACCATGAATAGCGATACCTCCTTGCCAAATAGCAATGATCCTGTCTGGATGCTGGGAGTATTCTGACCACTGAAATAAAACGTAATATAGCCTAGCTGCGGGAATAGCGCCAATTACCAGCCAAATTGACAAATCGCTGATTAATTCAGGATTAACGTGACGACGCTTTGCCAGGTACTGGGAAATGGTAACGCCAATTAACACGGCTGAGGCAATTAACAAGCCATACCAGCGGATAATTATTGGCCCGATTTTTACCAAAATCGGGCCTGGAGAAGTAAATTGAAACCCCAAGGGCAAAGCCGAAAAATCCAGTGCCATGCAAAATTACCTAAAAGATTTGATTGACTACCCACGCAGTCTGGGCTGTTAATTACGGGTTAATTAAAATGGTAGGTGCTACCCACCCTACAAATCATAAGCTGGGTGGAATTCAAAATTCAAAATTCAATAGGAGTTCAGGAGGAAGACGAATATGGAATACATTATTCTCCCCATCACCCCTGCCCGTTTGTGTCGTTATAATTACCTAAAGCAGTTTGACGTATGTAAATGATTGCTATTTATCCTGGGAGCTTTGACCCGATCACATTGGGTCATCTTGATATCATTCAACGTGGTAGTCGGCTGTTTGATGGTGTGGTAGTGGCTGTACTGCGAAATCCTAACAAAATGCCACTGTTTACAGTGCAACAACGGTTAGAGCAAATTCGTCTAGCTACAAAACATTTACCTAATGTGGAAGCAGATAGTTTTGATGGTTTAACTGTTAATTATGCCCAAATGCGACAAGCGCAAGTTTTATTGCGTGGTTTAAGAGCAGTTTCCGACTTTGAAATCGAGTTACAAATGGCTCACACTAATAAAACACTTTCTACTCAAATCGAGACAGTTTTTCTGGCGACCTCGAATGAGTATAGTTTTTTAAGTAGTAGTGTGGTAAAAGAGATTGCAAAGTTTGGTGGCTCTGTCAATCATCTTGTTCCTCCACATATTGCCATAGATATATACAAATGCTACAACCAAAAATCCCCAGCCCTGAATCCAAGCACAACGGACACAATCCCCCACCTCAAGAGTTTCCCAACGGACAAGGAGGTGTAGATATTCAGCAAGAACTCAACCAACTAGAGGATATGGTTCTTTCTAGTTTACGAATTCCCCTGACTGGACGAACGCTGATAGATGAAGAAAAGCTGCTAGAACAGCTTGATTTTGTTCGTCTTTCTTTACCATCGGTGTTTCAGAATGCAGCAGAACTCCTCCAACAAAAGGAGCTAATCATGCTGGAAGCTGAGGAATATGGGCAGCAGGTTGTGGAAGCAGCACAAGCTAAAAGAGCACAAATTTTGGCTGACAGCGATATTATCAGACAGACTGAACGGGAAGCAGAACAAATACGCCGCAAGGTGCAGCAAGAGTGTGATGCGATGATGCAGGATACTCTGGCAGAAATTGAGCAAAAACGACGTGCTTGTATGCAAGAATTGGAGGAAATGCGCCAAAGTGCGATCGCACAAGCTCAAGAAATTGAAGATGGTGCTGATCAATATGCTGATAATGTCCTGGAAAATATCGAACAGGATCTTCAGGAAATGTTACGAATTATTACCAATGGACGTTTACAACTGCGGGGAGATATACCAAAACAAAAGAATTCAGCTAATGCCAAAAAGAGATGATAATATCAATTCAAAATTCAAAATCCTTCTTTCAGAAGAGCTACGCTAACAAAATAGTGGTTCCAGCAGGCTGCGCAACAAAATTCAAAATGAACACGGCGTCAGCTTTTCAGTGATTTGGAATGAATGGTTGGTTTATTTACGCCGTACTGTACTAGCGTGCGGGATATATATATGATTATACCTTGGCAAATATGCCAAATGTTTGTAATTGTTCATGTGTAGTCAAACAGATGGATTCAATGCCAAAGTCCCTAGGCTATGAATTAAATTATAAAGCGCTTATAGCCGGAATAAACCATGATACTCAATTAAAAGAGCAAGGTGAAAATCAATAATTACTTACTTCTCACAGGGTGATGAAATAATACCTAAAACTGCAATGGTCATTGGTTATGGGAATGAACTGCTTGGTGATGATGCTATTGAAAATGGGATAGTAAATGCTATTGAGTCTTGGCATTTATTAACTGTCAAATCTCTTGCAGTCCATCAATTGACACCGTAACTGGCTGAAAATTTAGCAAAGACTGATTTAGCAATTTTTGTAGATGCTTGTATTAATTCTGAACCTTTAGATATACAATTAAGATCATTACTACTAGATATTAGTAATGCTGTCAATAGACATATCGGTGATCCGCGATCACTTCTTGCTCTCACCGAATCTGTCTATAGTCATTGTCCCCCAGCTTGGTTAGTCACTGTACCAGGATTTAACTTTGAAATGAGCGATTGCATCTCACCATCAGTAGAAAAAGGCATGTTGAGCGCACTCATGAAAATTATTCAACTTCTTCGTAAATGTGACAAGTTATGGATGCAATGTGAATAAAAAACAGGTGACAGTGGACAAGTGACAGTCAACAGTGAAGAGACTGATAACTGATAACTAATGACAGGAGTCATTATGCAAAAATCTATTAAACTAACCAGCGACCGGGCTGATGATATCTTACAAACAGAGATAATAAACCCCTTAGATGTTATTTTTGCACCTAAAACTGTAGCAGTAATTGGTGCAAATGAAAAACTAGGAAGTATCGGACGTAGACTCCTTTGGAATTTAATTACTAATCCCTTTGGTGGTACTGTTTTTCCTATCAATCCTCAACGACACAGTGTATTAGGAATTAAAGCCTATCCTACTATTTTCGATGTTCCTGAAAAAATTGATTTAGCTGTTGTTGCCACACCAGCACATACAGTCCCACATATTATTTCTGATTGTGTTGATGCAGGAATTCAAGGAGCAATTATTATTTCTGGCGGTTTTAAAGAAGCCGGTGCAAAAGGCGTTGCTTTAGAACAGGAAATACTCCAACAAGCACACCGAGGAAAAATTAGAATTATTGGACCAAACTGTTTAGGAGTAATGAGTCCACTTTCTGGTTTAAATGCTACCTTTGCTAGTAAGATGGCATGTCCGGGAAACGTCGGTTTTCTCAGTCAAAGTGGGGCATTATGTACAGCAATTCTGGATTGGAGTTTGCAGGAGAACGTCGGTTTTAGCGCCTTTGTTTCCATTGGTTCAATGTTAGATATTGGATGGGGAGATTTAATTTATTATCTCGGAGATGATCCCCATACAAAAAGTATTTCCATTTATATGGAATCTATTGGGGATGCGTGTTCTTTTCTCTCCGCAGCACGAGAAGTAGCATTAACAAAACCAATAATTGTCATTAAAGCACGTCGTAGGACAGCGGCAGCGAAAGCCGCAGCTTCTCACACAGGTGCATTAGCTGGAAGTGACGCTGTTTTAGATGCAGCTTTTCGTCGCTGTGGAGTATTACGAGTTAATAGTATTTCTGATTTATTTGATATGTCAGAAGTATTAGCAAAACAACCACGTCCCCAAGGATCAAAATTAACTATTTTAACCAATGCTGGTGGACCAGGCGTTTTAGCAACAGATACATTAATCGAAAGTGGGGGAGAACTGGCACAAATTTCTGAAGAAGTCATTAATTCTTTGAATGAAATATTACCACCCCAATGGAGTCATAATAACCCCATTAATATTTTAGGAGATGCTGATCCCCAACGTTATACAAAAGCTTTAGAAATTGCCGCCAAAGATCCCAATAGTGATGGTTTATTAGTAATTTTAACACCTCAAGCTATGACAGATCCCACCCAAACTGCTGAACTTTTAAAACCCTACGCGCAAATGTCGAATAAACCAATTTTAGCGAGTTGGATGGGTGGTGCAGATGTGGCTGCTGGAGAACAAATTCTCAATCGTCAAGGTATACCTACATATCGTTATCCTGATACAGCAGCGCGGGTATTTAGCTATATGTGGCGATATAGTTATAACTTGCGGGGTATTTATGAAACTCCAGTATTACCAAACTTAGAAGCCAGTGCTAGTTTGCCTAATTGTGCTTTAGTAGAAAATATTATTCAAAAAGCAAGACAAGCAGGAAGAACAATTCTTACAGAATTTGAATCTAAAGAAATATTAGCAGCCTATGCTATTCCTGTAGTTGCTGGTAGCATTGCTAAAAGTGCAGAGGAAGCGGTGCAATGTGCAGAAAATCTTGGTTATCCTGTAGTGTTAAAATTGTATTCCCAAATCATTACCCATAAAACTGATGTGGGTGGTGTGCAGTTAAATTTGCGAAATGAGGAAGCTGTAAAACGCGCATATAATCTAATCGAATCCTCGGTGTTAGAAAAGGCAAAACCTGAAGATTTTTTAGGGGTAACTGTACAAGCAATGGTAAAAACCAGCGGTTACGAATTGATTGTTGGTAGTAGTTTAGACCCGCAATTCGGTCCAGTATTATTATTTGGCGCTGGTGGACAATTAGTGGAAGTTTTCCAAGATAGTGTGATCGCACTTCCTCCTCTAAATACAACCTTAGCACGCCTGATGATGGAACAAACCAAAATTTATACAGCGCTCAAAGGTGTGCGCGGGAGAAAAAGTATAGATATGGCAGCTTTGGAGGAGTTGTTAGTTGTATTTAGTCAATTAGTTGCGGAACAACCAGGAATTAAAGAAATTGATATTAATCCTTTATTAGCGATTCCTCCCACTCCTGATCATCCTGGTGGTCTAATAGCTTTAGATGGGAGGATAGTTTTGCATTCTACTGATGTGGAAAATCATCAATTACCAAAATTAGCAATTCGTCCCTATCCTCACCAATATGTTAGCGCTTGGCAATTAAAAGATAGTACACCAATTACTATCCGTCCCATCCGTCCTGAAGATGAACCATTGATAGTAAAATTTCATAAAACACTGTCAGAAGAAAGTGTTTATTTACGTTACTTTCATTTAATTAAATTAAGTCAACGTATTGCCCATGAAAGACTTACGAGAATTTGCTTTATTGATTATGAGCGAGAAATGGCATTAGTGACAGAGTATGAAAATCCAGCAACTAAAGAAACAGAAATTTTAGCAGTAGGAAGGTTGAGTAAATTGCATGGTAGTGATGCTGCGGAATTTGCTATGCTGGTGAGCGATCGCTTTCAATGTCAAGGCTTAGGTACAGAACTACTCAAAAGATTAATAGACGTTGGTAAAAACGAGAAAATCTGCTCTATCTATGCGTATATTTTGGCAGATAATTTAGGGATGCACCGAGTGTGTGAAAAACTTGATTTCAAAATTTCACCCACAGCACATGCAACAGTATTAAGGGCTGAAATTGAACTTAGCAGGTAAGAATTCAGGAGTCAGGAGTCAGGAGTCAGGAGTCAGGAGTCAGGAGTCAGGAGTCAGGAGTCAGAATATTTGAGAAATTGGTTAATTATCAAATAGGGATTTTTGGAGTTAGCCTGAAAAAGCAGACTGCTGATGGCTGTTCGCGTAGCATGCCCTTAGGCATTAGCTGAATGGTTACAAACAAATTATGAATTAAAAATTAAAAATGAAACATCTTTTCTGCCTGTTCCCTGTTCGCTTCTGCCTGAATTACGAATTACGAATTACCCAATTTATGGACCGCAAAATATGGCTTGTTCTATATCTTGCCGACTTAGGGAATATTTAAAAGAACGTTGGATATTCTGACCATTTTCTCCAGCTTGAATATATCTAACTGTAATTTGCTCTATATCTAGCCAAAGTTCTGCTTGCCAGCTAGGTTTTTGCAATCGCCAACAATGTAATTCGTTTTCATCTTGTTGGCAGCCTTGGTCTTTTAGCCATTGTTCAATTTGTGGAAGTGGATGGCTATATAGAGGTGTATTGGAGGGAAGAATAGACATAAGAAATTTCAAATAGTACTTACAGCAGGCTACGCGAACAAAATTCAAAATTATTAGTTTGTATCGGGTGTGGAAGTTGGGAAATATGGGTGATTTGCTGTTGTGTATTTGGTGTGGTTGGGAGAAGTTGTGTTTATAAACTGGACTCACCACGAAGAACACCGATCGCGAGCGCTAATATCATACAACCCACAAAGGTTAAGCCTAACACAAATAATACAAAGATTTCTCCTGATGAGAGGGGGCGATAGCTTGGATCAAGATACATTGATTTTGACCAATCATGAGGTCGAGAAGCTCGATGGTTTAAATCTGTAGGTGCTTGAATGACACCAAACCGAGAATAACCAATTTTCAAATCATATCTTAAACGCCGTTCTGGATGGCTGAGAGTAGCGTAAGCCTCGTTAATTTGCTGAAATTTTTCTGTAGCAACTATCGCTGGTAATTCTGTAGTATCTGGATGATACTGTTTACTCAATTCCCGATAAGCGCGACGGATATCTATTACCGATGCGGAAGGATGAAGTCCTAGCAGGGCGTAATATGTGATTTCGCGGCTTTGTGGCATTACCCCATTGTCATTCACGACCGTTTGAGTCACTTTGCTCAAAAATGTTTTTTATATTTTAAATCTTTTGGGTGCGGCTCTTCTGAAAAGACGTAATAATACATTCGCATTACACATTTCTGAATCAACCTATATCTACATTTCTGTTTTCTAACCTAAGAAACTAAAATCAAGCGATCCTTAGGATCGCTTTACTATCGCCTACTCCCTTCCCACTAAAAGAATAAGGTCATAGTAATGATGATAGTTGCCTTCATCATGATACCTTGCAATTTCTTACACCTCTTAGCTTTGGGTCTTTGCGTGAGGCATATTTATAGATTGTAAAACCTGACAACTAAATTAAATCCGCACGGGGTTTAAAGGTTTCAACTTCCCGCAATTTTTCATAAAGCTGTCTTTCTTCATCTGTAATATTTTTGGGTGTAACTATCTGAACTTCTACTAATTGATCACCGCGTTTTCCGTTTTCACCTGGGTAGCCTTTGTTAGCTAAACGAAATCTTTGTCCAGACCGGACAGCAGGAGGAACAGTCATTTTTACGGGACCGTCGAGAGTTGGTGCTTCGACTTGTCCTCCTAAGACTGCTTCACTGGGAGTTACAGGAACTTGACAGAAGATGTTAGAACCTTCTAGTTTAAATAACGGATGGGGTTCAACGGTAATTTTTAAGTATAAATCGCCTCCACCAATGCCTTGATTTCGCAAGCGGATGGTTTGACCTGTCACCATTGCTGGGGGCATAGTTACTTCGAGCGAGCGCCCATCTTCTAAGCGTATCCTTTCATTACCACCTTGATAAGCTTTTTCTAGTGGTAAAGTTAATCTGGCTTCTATATCCCTGCGGGTAGTGCGGGGTGGGGTGTTAACTGTATATGAGACTTTGGTTCTGGGAGTCCGAAATGGGTCGGTAGTGGTTGTATTATCTGCTGTAGTTCTGCTATCTTTGCGACTCCTAACACCAATGACCTGATTAATAAAACTTTCAAAATCAGGAAACTCGCTAGGATCTACTTCTTGATTACTGCGACCGTTGTTAGGGCGATTATCTCCCCAAGCTTTGGGTTTTGGTGTCTGTTTACCACCAGCAAAGCCTTTTTGTTTCCAGTAGCGGCTAAACTGGTCGTATTGGGATCGTCGACTGGGATCGGAAAGAATTTCATAAGCCTCCCCAATAGTCTTAAATTTTTCTTCTGCTTCTTTGTTACCTGGATTAAGATCAGGGTGATATTGCCTTGCTAACCTGCGATAAACCTTTTTAATTTCTTCGCTAGAGGCTTCTTTATTTACTCCCAAAATCTCGTAATAATCGCGGAAATTTTGCAAATTTTGCATAGTCATTAATGATCAATTATCTGTTATCAGTGGAGGAAGGCAAAAGGTAAGAGGTGAACCAACGCGGTCTTAGGGAGCCACTGTGGTGGACGGGTTTCCCCGCATAAAGCAAGTAAGTGGCGTGGTTTCCCCCATGTAGGCGCTTCCCCTTCCCGCAGGGTGCGACTGGAGAACCCGAAGGGCAAGAGGCAAAGGGCAAGAGTTTTTTAGTTTTTAATTTTTAATGATTACTGTCACCTGTCACCTAATTTTCTTCTACCTCCTGCCTCCTGCCTCCTGAATCTAAAATCCAAAATCTCAAATTCCTTTACAGCCAATCATCGTCTTCATCCCAATTATCCCGGTAGGTGGGACGGCGGCGGTGTGGTGGAGGACTATCATAGGAGGGAGAAGGATTGTCTCTACCATAGTCTCGACTATAGTCTCTGTTATTAGAATCGCGTTCCCGATAGTTTTCTCTGGAATAATCCCGTTCCCGTTCTTTATCACCAGTGAAGATGTCACGGATGGCACCAAATAGGTCTTCATCTTCATCTTCAGCATAATACTCTCGCACTTCGCGATTTAGCTCATACAGAGCATCTTGCAGGTCAGAGTAAGCTTGGTCAATACCGCGATCATCATTATCTTTTAAACTTTCACGCAGTTCCCGGCAAATATTGTCAATGCGTTGACGACGGTTACGGGCAAACTGCATCCCCATTTCCAAGGCTACTTCCCTCAATTGCCGTTCTGCTTGTAAAATCAATGCCTCGGAACGAGTGCGTTTTTCTACCCGTTCTTTCCTTTCCCGGTCAACATCAGCATATTTTTGAGCATCTTGAATCATGCGATTTACTTCTGATTCACTCAAGGTAGAAGCGCCTTGAATTGTGATACTCTGTTCTCTGCCAGTGGTACGATCTAAAGCCGTTACCTGTAAAATACCGTTGGCATCAATATCAAAGGATATTTGAACCTGGGGGATGCCTCGTGGTGCTGGTGGGATGCCATACAGCTTAAATCTTCCCAAAGACTTATTATTTGCTGCCATTTCTCTCTCACCTTGGACAACGTGGATTTCTACGCTGTTTTGGTTATTTTCAGAGGTGGAAAAAATGTCGGAGCGTCGTACTGGTATTGTGGTGTTACGGGGAATGAGCTTTTTCATCACGCCACCAATGGTTTCCAGTCCTAAAGATAGGGGTGTGACATCTAACAGCAATACATCTTTGAGTTCGCCGGCTAAAATACCTGCTTGAATTGCTGCACCTACGGCCACAACTTCATCAGGGTTGACGTTTTCGTTGGGTTCCATACCTATCAAGTCCCGCACTAGCTGTTTTACTATTGGTATCCTGGTGGAACCGCCTACTAGTACAACTTCTTCAATATCTACTGGGGAAAGTCCGGCATCTTTTAGCGCCCTTTTGACTGGTGTTCGCACTCTGCTGATTAAGTCACCACATAGTCCTTCAAATTCCGATCGCGTCAGGCGTGTTTCTAAATGTTTAGGTCCGTCCTCTGTGGCGGTGATGAAGGGTAGGTTAATATTGGTGACACTGACAGCAGAAAGTTCAATTTTGGCCTTTTCTGCGGCTTCCATTAACCTTTGTAAAGCTTGGCGATCACTTCTTAAATCTACACCCTCTGCTTCTAAAAATTGTCCTGCCAACCAATCAACTATCTTTCTATCAAAATCATTACCACCTAATTGCGTATCTCCACTAGTGGCTTTAACCTCAAATATGCCGTCACCTACTTCCAAAATCGACACATCAAAAGTCCCACCACCCAAATCAAAAACTAAGATGGTTTCCGTTTCACCCCGATATAATCCGTAAGCCAAAGAAGCCGCAGTCGGTTCATTGAGAATTCGCAAAACATCTAAACCAGCAATTCTCCCAGCATCGCGGGTAGCCTGGCGTTGGGAATCATTAAAATAAGCTGGAACGGTAATTACAGCCCCAGTGACAGTTTCTCCCAAATAGCGACCAGCATCATCTGCCAATTTCCTCAGCACCATAGCTGAAATTTCTTCTGGGGTAAATTCTTTATTTAAGCGGGGACACGCAACTTTAATACTGCCCATTTCATCTTTGCGGATGGTATAGGGTACACGCTTGGAATCTGGGTTAAGTTCACCATATTTCCGCCCAATGAAGCGTTTAACTGCAAAAAAGGTATTTTGGGGATTAAGAACAGTTTGCCGTCTTGCCATTTGTCCAACCACCCTTTCACCTTCTTTAGTGAAGCCAACAACAGAGGGAGTTGTTCGCATACCTTCAGCATTGGCAATCACCACCGGCTTGCCACCCTCCATTACGGCGACTACTGAGTTGGTTGTACCCAAGTCGATGCCGACTACCTTGCCCATGCGTTACTTGTCTCCTAAGCGTGTCCTGTACGTCTATTATGATTTAGATGGTACTACCTCTAGCTTGCTGCTAAATGATAAAAATTACCCAATGGTATAATTATCATCATTAAATTCAATAATTTAAATAATTAGAGAAATTTTAGCTTAAGGTCCTACTTGCCAAACTAGGATAGCATTTGAAGAGAGGAAAAGAAGAAGAGGCTGTAGGGTGTGGGGCGTGGGGAACATAGACAGTAATTTTCTCAATCACCAATCACGAATCACCAATTTGACTTTAAAACAACGATTACAAAATCATCTCCAAGATATAGGATGGGAACGCGATCCCTATATGGCGAGTACCGGACATTTCTTTGTTCAAGAATACATTCGCCAACAACTTGCACAATGGGGAAGTGTGGAAATCCACACCTTTCAAGTCAGGGGTAAAACCTGTAACAACCTGATTTTAAATTCACCAGCCCAAACACAAAGGCAAGAAACAAAGTTACCACCCATTTTAATAGGCGCTCATTATGATGGTGTACCTTATACAGTGGCTGCTGATGATAATGCTACTGGTGTGGCTGTGTTGTTAGAGTTTGCTCACAGTTTTACCCAAATACCAGCTAGATATCCTTTGGGACTTGTTGCTTTTGATATGAAAGAATACGGCTTATTAGGTAGTGCTGATTATGCTGATTCATTACGTAAACAAGGACAACCTCTAGGCTTGATGATAGCATTGGAAATGCTAGGCTATCAGGACTTTACTCCTGGTTGGCAAAGATACCCAGCTTTTTAGATAAGTTTTACCCCAACACTGGAGATTTTATTGGTTTAATTGGTAATTGGCGGACTTTGCGCGATTGAATTAGTTTAAGTCGAAGTATTCGCCAAGTGTGTGTACCTAGTCAATGGCTACCAGCGCCCAATCGGGGGTGACTGGTTTCCCAAACTCGACTTAGTAATCATGCACCTTTTTGGGATCAGGGTTATCCAGCAATGATGGTGACAGATACTGCGTTTTTACGAAATCCAAATTATCACAAACCAAGTGATACTATTGCTAGTTCGGATTTAGACTTTCTGAATGGCGTGTGTGAGGGTTTAGAAATGGGGATTAAGAAGTTATAGAAAATTATTGGTTAATTTAGTTTAAACTTGATCTAATTTATTAAATATTTACTACATTATTTATGCTGATATTATCTTCTTTAAGTGCCAGAACGATTCTTTATAAAAGATTTTAATCTAAGAGCACGCATGATCCTGCTTTAAATAGAAATTTGGTTAGTTATCAAGGAAATAAACAAACTCCTTTTTCTTCTTGGTTCAAATATAGGAAAGGATTTTCAGAACCTCTAATTACCTACATGTTACAAACATTAAAGCCTAATCCAGGTATACTAATAGATCGATTTTCAGGAAGTGGAAGATCACTCACTATTTACTCCTAGTAAATTAGGATGGATAACCACGGAAATTAAACTTTTACCAGTCGGTATTTTTGCTACTGAAGCTAGAATAATAGGGAGCATCCACTATTGGAAGATACACAGCTTTTAGCAGAATATAAGGATAAATAAGTGTGGATTAGCAACCATGAACCAGGATAAAAAAGAACGGACCAAAGCCTGCTTAAAAGAATAGGCAACGTTGTTATATGAAGAAGCAGACAAAAGTCAGATAACAGACTTGGAAGGCATAGAAA
>ERZ1034409.192-NODE-192-length-15826-cov-2.695644_pt1 | contig 15826 bp, 15 predicted proteins | sample MGYA00520610_ERZ1034409 | MGnify/ENA primary metagenome ERZ1034409 (study PRJEB33736, sample SAMEA104288480) | Azolla microphylla | place: Ecuador | collected 1982 | study: EMG produced TPA metagenomics assembly of the PRJEB19522 data set (Is there foul play in... | reverse complement strand
AATCTTCCTCATTTTTTCCAGGTTTGATTCTCATTCCTAAATCCATATTTTTATTGGCATTGTCCAAGCCCCCGCGCGGCATACGGCGGCGCGGGTGTGGGCTTGGCCGTGGCGCGCGGCTGGCGCGCCGAGATCGGCGGCATCCTAAAAAGCGCGCTTGACGCACGTCAATGCCGGCGCTGCCCGGCGGCGGTGCAATACGCGGGCTTTTTTCCGATATCTGATCGAACACCGGCGTGGCCGGCGGCGGCCAGGCGGCCGAGGGAGGACCAATGCTGCAGATCCGCAAAATCCTATTGGTGGCCGATCCGGCGATGCGCCGCACCCCGGCCTTCGAGCGTGCCGCCGCCCTGGCCCGCCGCAGCGGCGCCTCGCTGCATATCCTCATCGCCGAATACAGCGAGCCGGTGGCGCGCATCGCACGGATCGATCCGGCGGCGATGGAGCAGGCGCGCGAGGGCCTGTTGCGGGCGCGCCGCGCCTGGCTCGCCGACGAGGCCGCCGCGCTCCGTGGCCAGGGCCTGACGGTCACCGCCGACGCGGTGTGGGCGCATCCGGCGTGGGAGGCCGTGGTGCAGCACGCAGTCGAGCTGAGTCCCGACCTGGTGGTCAAGGATGTGTGCCACGAGCCCCTGTACCGCCGCCTGCTTTACACCCCGGCGGACCGCCAGCTGCTGCGGCTGTGCCCGGTGCCGCTGCTGCTGGTCAACAGCGTGGCGCACGCCGCGCCGCGGCGCGTCATCGCCGCGATCGACCCGCTGCGCGGCAGCGACGGGGAGCAGGGCATGAGCCGGCGCATCGTCGACGCCGCCCTGGCCCTGTCGACGCAGTGCGACGCCGACCTTCACCTGGCCCACGCCTTCGACGGGCTCGGCAGCGCGGCAACGGCCACGCCGACCGGCATGCAGGTGCTGCCCAGCGAGGTCTACGAAATCCTGCGCAAGTCGCACGAAGACGCGTTCCGGGCGCTGGCCGACGCCTACGGCGTGCCCGAGGCGAAACGGCATTTCCTCGACGGCCCGCCGGCCCAAGCGATCGCCGACTTCGCCTCGGAGACGGGCACGGACCTGGTGGTCATCGGCAGCTCGCGCCGCGGCGGCATGGACCGCTTCATCATGGGCGACACCGCCGAGGCCCTGGCCGATCGCGTCTCCAGCAGCGTGCTGGTGATCAGGCCGGAAGGCTTTGCGCGGGAAATCGCCGCCCGGCTGGAGGAAATCCAGTCCCGTTGAGCGGCAGCCCCGCCAGCCGATCCGGTCCCGAAGCCGGAGCCGGCGGCTCCACTCCGGCGCAGACGTTTCGCGAGGCGGTGGCGCTGCTGCGGACGCGGCGCTTCGGCACCTTCTGGTTCGCCTGCCTGCTATCCAACGTCGGCGGCTGGGCGCAGCAGGTCGCCCAGCCCTGGCTGCTGCTCTCCATCGGCGCATCGGCCGGCCTGGTCGGGCTGGACGCGTTCGCCATGGATGTGCCGGTGCTGCTGCTGACCCTGGTCGGCGGCGTGCTGGCGGACCGCAGAGATCGCCGGCGCATCATCATGCTGTTCCAGTCGGTGCAGATGCTGTGCCCGCTGATCGTGATCGCCCTGCTGCTCGGCGGGGCGATCCGGCCCTGGATGGTGATCCTGCTGTCGCTGGTGGTCGGCGTGACCGACGCCTTGTCCATGCCCTCGTTCCAGTCGATCGTGCCCTCGATCGTCGCCCCGGAGCGCATCGCCGCGGGCCTTGCGCTCAACTCCACGCAGTTCAACCTCTCGCGCATCTTCGGCCCGGCGCTGGCTGGCGTGCTGATGGCCGGCTTCGGCGCGGTGGCCTGCTATGCCGCCAGCGCCGCCTCCTACGTGCCGTTCATCCTCGTCGCCCTGTGGGTGCTGCCCGCGCGGGCCGCGGCCGGGGATGAAGAAACGGACGCCGGCAGCCGCCTGTTTTCCGGCGTGCGCCAGATCGTGCGCGTTCCGCGGCTGGCCGCCGCCTTGCTGACGGTCTTTGTCGCGGGGGCTCTGTGCGGTCCGCTGGTCACCTTCTCGCCGGTACTGGTGAAGGCCGTGTTTCACGGCAGCGCCGGCCAGTTCAGCGCCGCCATCGCCGCGTTCGGCGTGGGCGGCCTGCTCGGCGCCTGCGCCCTGCTGGCGGTGGCGCCGCAGCGCGACCGCCGCCGCATCAGCTGGGGCTGCGCCTGCCTCTACGCCCTGGTCGTGGTGCTGGCCGCGGCCGTGCCGTGGCTGTGGGGGCTGGTGCTGCTGCTGGTGGCGGCCGGCGCTTCCATGAGCGTCACCAACACCGCGGCGAACACCTTCCTGCTGTCCACGGCGGATGCCCGCCTGCGCGGGCAGACGGTGAGCCTCTACATGCTCGCCATGCGCGGCGGCGCCTCGCTGGGCAGCCTCATGACCGGAGTCACGGTGAGCCTGCTCGGCGTGCGCGAAGCCCTGGCCCTCAACGGCGTGGCGGCGATCGCCTTGCAATTGCTGATCCTGCACCGGTACCGGACCCTGCCGCCGGCCCTGGCCAAAGCCGGGGGATGAGAGGGCGTATCAGGCCCGGGCACTCACATCGCGCGTCGAGGACGGCACGGTGAAGGCCGCCACCCCGGCCATCCGCGAGGAATCCCGCTTCCGCCAGAAGATGGCGGGGCAGATCATGGTCAAGGCCAGCTACGTCGCCAAGCCCGAGGCCTTCCATCTGTGGCTGGCGGTGCCGGAGCCGTGGAGCCGCATCGAGTTCGCCACCCATCTGCGCAGCCACGGCGTGGGGGTGGTGGTATCGGACACCTTCACGGTGAGCGGCACGCCGCCGGAAGCGGTGCGGGTGTGCTTAGGGGGCAACGCCACGCGCGAGGAATGCCGGCACTCGCTGGAGATCATCGAGGATGCGCTGGAGCACCTGCCGGCGGCGGCTTCGCGGGTGATGTAAGGCAAGCAAGGTTTAGCCCTGATCACTGGAGCCGGGATCGCTTAAGGTCGGCGGGGCCCCCATTTTGGGATTTGTCCTTCGACGGGCCCCGGGTCTCTGCCGGGGATCCGTCCGCGCCTTTGCCAAATGACGGCTGGGCCTCTACTTCGTCACTAAAAGCCAGTGTGGCACGGACTGGTACGCGTATTTTTGCATTCTGAACTGCACAAAAAAGCAGTGACCACGTGTTAGGCACATAAGTCACTAAAAAATTAGTGAAAGTTTAGCTTCAAGGACCCTCCTCCTTGCTTCGTAGCCTCCGATACTGAGTATTGATTTGCTCGTTGCGCGGCCAACTGTGGCGGCGTACACTACAACATAGGAGTTGTAATGATACCCGACTTCGATCCCATGACTGGCTACCTGCCTCCTGGTGAGCATCACGCTACCTGGGATGAGGTTGTCGAGCGTTTCGGTTGGAACGATCATCGTAGGCATTTGTTGTCCGGGCTCAGGAGGATGGCCATGAATCTGCATGAGGCCGGCTGTAAGTTCTTTCTGCTCGACGGGAGCTTCGTGACCGCTAAAGACGTTCCGAAGGACTACGACGCATGCTGTGACTTCAGTTCTGTTGATGTCCGGATCGTCGATGATCGATTTGGCGGCTCGGGACTTGAAATGAAGCTCGAGTATTTTGGCGAGCTTTACGCTGATCAGAGCTTTGCGCGAGGCGGATACACGTTTCGGGAGTTTTTTCAGACCGATCGCGACGGAATGTCCAAGGGGGTGGTGCGCCTTCAGTTGGATACTGTCAAATGATTTCCACCGAACATCAAAATCGGATTAGCAACGAGCGCCTTCGTAAGTTCCAGGAGGCCTTAGACGCTGAGCTCCGAGCGCCTTCTGACGATCATCCATTTATAACAAAGGCTCGAATTCGCTCGCTCCGCGATCAAATTGCGCAGCTTCAAGAGGAAATCAAAGAGTATCGATCCCTCAAGGACGGAGGTGTTAAAGAGCTCTTTATTGAAGCGGTTTCTGATTTGCCAATTGCACTTATTAAGGCTCGTGTGGGGCGAGGTCTATCGCAGGCTGCCTTGGCTGATTTAATTGGTGTCAAAGCCCAGCAGATTCAACGTTGGGAATCTGAGCTTTATCAAAAAGCTAGCTTTGATGTCTTGATGGGTGTTGCAGCTGCGCTCAATGTTCAAGTATCGGGGCGTGTTCGAATATATAAGCGCATCTCAGTCGATATTGAGAAATTGACAAGTGCGCTAGGCGAATTGGGCATGTCGCCGCAAATCGTGCGAACAAAAATCCTTCCCAGGACCACGTCGCCCGACATCCAAGACGATGAGATAGATGGTCGACTTTTGTTGCTACTTGGCGCCGCGAGTTCAGATGTTCTTGCCAGAAATGTGGCTCTTCCCAATCTGCCGATGCGATTTAAATTGCCGGGAGGAGCTCAGCAACAGCGTACTAGAGCCTACGCAACATATGTAATGGCATTGTGCAGAGTTGCGGAAAAATGCATTGATGTTAGCCCCGCGGTGCTGCCAAAGAAATCTAGTGATCTTTATAGCCTGCTATTTCCGGATGAAAATCCGAATTTCAAAACCGCTGTGGAGTCCTGCTGGCGACTGGGTATTCCTGTCATTGCTCTTAATGATTCTGTGGCATTCCACGGAGCGTGTTGCAGAGTCAACGGCAGAAACATTGTTGTCCTGAAGCAAAATTCGTCGAGCTCCTGGCGATGGCTTATTGATCTGATTCACGAGCTTTATCACGCCGCACATGAACCGCCTGGTGACTTTACTCTGATCGAAGAAGATGAAACCTCCGCCGAGAGAAGAGAGGGCTTAGAAGAGAGAAGAGCTCAAAGATTTGCAGTGCTTACGGTGTCGAAGGGGCAAGCTGACGCGCTCACCGAGGAGGTTGCCGTGCGCGCTGAAAATTCGATGGATCGTATGAAGTCTGCAGCTATAGAAATTGCCAAAGAGCGCGCTTTTCCAGTCGGATTGCTGGCAAATTTGTTGGCATTTAGATTGGCGCAAAGCGGCATGGATTGGTGGGGTGCTGCGCAAAATCTTCAGCCAACAAATGAAGAGTCGCCATGGAAAGTAGCTAGAGATGCATTCGCTCGCTTGGCAAATTTGAAATTTCTTTCTAGGGCCGAGCACGATCTTATTATTCAGGCATTGGAGACTCCAGATGAATGATACGGATTTGGAAGACTTAGATACTCAGCCCCCTCCATTGAATGTCAAATGCACTGATACGGATTGCGAGAAGAATCTACATTGCTTCCTGAAAAAGCGTGGGATGAAGACGGATGTAGGTACATGCCGCCAGTGCGGCGCAGACCTCATTGAGTGGGAGCGCATTCACCAAAGGAATGCAGATGACGTCGCCTTCACCTTCAAATCGATGCGATTTGAAAAGATGCGGCATCATATGTGGCATGTGCCTTTCGATGCTGTTGCCCTTGAGAAGGCAAAAAAATACGGCCTGCAAAAAATTCGCGCAAAGATCGTTCCGCGTCTTAGGGCGTCTATTGGCAGACCAAAAGGAGCATGGGATGGTAGGCAGACTCCAAAAGAGGGAAACGTTATCTACTACGCTCAGCATGCCACTGCTACATGTTGCCGAAAGTGCCTAGAGTATTGGCATAACATTCCAGAAGACATTCCGCTTAGCGACTCGCTACTCGAATACTGTGAGTGTCTTGTTAGTGAGTATCTGGATCAGCGTCTTCAGGGGAGGATTTCTGAGGAGCCATCTCTGGTTCCTCAGGGGTCGCGTAGAGCTCTTCCCAAGAGGAAATAGGGCGATTTGACATGGCGCTCCAGATCGAAACCGTCGCAATGTTTGAAAAGATGCGATCAAGGTGTGTCGATCTCAAAAATAAGAGAGTTCTGGTATCTAATTTGATGCTATCTGATCAAGTGTCGGATTTAACTGTCCCGCCAAATTGTGGCGGTATTGGGAGGGTTAGGCACTTTCGAAATTCTCCGGGCGATAGGTGGCCGAGCAATCCGCTCCCCAGGATGCCGGCGGAAAAATGGTTGAAGAAGCAGTTGCCGGAGCCATTGCGTGCTCAGGTATTTCAGCTGGCTGGATGTGCGTGGCGCTGCTGGTATTGTTTTGTGCCATTCGCGGATTTGCGGGGACATGAATCCCGCGCCGTTTGGATAACTGCGCAGCAACTAGTAGATTTGTACTTGGCTGAGTGCGACCACCCTCAAATTCTCGATCTGTCAGGAGGGTCCCCCGATCTCGCTCCAGAGTGGATTGCTTGGACCATGGACGCCATTGAGGCTCGAGGGGTTACTCAGTCTGTATATTTATGGTCTGACGATAACCTCAGCAGCGATCGAATCTGCTCCTCGGAAAATCGCTGGCTGCTCAATAGGCTGGAAAAATTCCCCGGCTACGGAAAAGTTTGTTGCATTAAGGGATTTGACCGGCAGTCTTTTTCGTTCAATACGGGGAGCAAATCTGAGGGCTTTGACGAACAGTTAGAAATTCTTGAAAGGTATGCGAAGACGAACCTTGATCTTTATGGCTACATAACGCTTACAGGACGGAAGAGTTCTGATCTGCATGGGCACATCTGCCGATTGATGGACAGAATCGAAGCTGCAAGGGCAGGGCTTCTTTCTCGGATAGTGCCTTTAAGAATCAGCAAGTTCGGACCAATGGTCGAGCGCCTAACAGAAATTCGCGATGAGGCTCTTCAATACCAATGGGAGGTTGCCGACCTATGGTTTGAGGAGTTGAATGCGCGGAGGATATGCCCGATGTGGAATTCTTTCGAGAAATTCTTTGCACTCTGAACTGAGCAAGCATGTAATTCTGCGCCTGCGCTGGGCGTCCAGTTTTTCTGATTTGGTATGTCAGTGCATGGGGGCGTCACCTCAAGCCATCTTAAGTGTTCTATCCGGGCTTGCATTACAGCCAAACTTCGAGGGAAGTCTTGCACGGAATCTAATTGAGACGACAAAAAGCCAAATAGATAATCGACGCCCTTGGCATGATTCGAGACTGCCCTTACCGCACCCACTTGAGTACGACTGGCGATTTTCTAAGGCGACAAATAGCTGGATATTGAACGTCATCAAAGAGATTGGCGGCCAGCAGGTCGAAAAAATCCTATTCGTAGGAACTCCGACAACTGCACTTCATGCGGCAGATTCTGGATTCGATGCGCGATTGCTCCTTGCTGCTCGATCAGAAGATCCGGTTGTCTGCGCTGTACTTGAGCATGCCCCAACGATTGTTCCATATAGAGAATGGAACGTGAATGACACTTTGAAAGTGGATGTGGCTGTTGTCGATCCGCCGTGGTACGACTCGATTGCTCTTCCAATGATGGCGTTCGCTGTTAGATCTGTGCGCCCTGGCGGTTTAATCATGTGGTTTGGGCCGGATGAGTTAACCGCGCCTTCGTCGGCTGAGGTGTTTAGAGATTTAAGTCGGCACGGTTCGACTTTAGGGCTGGAAAAAGTTGAATTGCTAGACCAACGAGCTCATTACGAGACACCTTTTTTCGAAAAGAGGTCAATGGTCGCCGCTGGCATTTTCGATGTCCATCCGCAATGGCGAACCGGCAAAGCCTGGATTGCGCGTAGATCGCATTATGGCGTCGATACTGTGGAATATACGAAAGCTCCCTCACGATGGGCAGAGATAAATGTTTTGGGAAGCAGGATTCGATTCGATATCTCTGCGTTCGACAGCGAGCGTTTGCGTTTGCCGCGATTTGAAATATTAACTCTCGCGAGTCGCGCTGATCCTAAGCGATTTGGAAGTACGATCTGGACATCTGGAAATGCTGTGGCTCGAATGACCGGTGCAGCGGATCTCTGGTCGCAAAGAGAGAGCCCGCTTGTTAGTAAAGCTCTGGCACGTGTTGCACGGGAGGAGGCTAAGGCTTTCAATGAGTTGATGCATAGTTCTGAAATGCATGCAAAGCAGGCAGAAACAGATAGAAAAACACGCGCATCTGTTCACCCTATCCTGTATCCTTCCAAGCCAGTTCGGTTGGCTTCATAGCTAATTTTTTTGAGGGTGTTTGATGCAGAGATTAATGCTGGCTTTTTCAGGCGCCATCGCGTCTGGTAAGAGTGAAATTTGCCGGCAGACGGCAGAGAAATTGGGGTGGCCGTATGTCGGCTTTGGAGCTTATATCCGTGAGTATGCGCAGGCTCAGGGAAAGAACCCGCGCGACCGAGATCTTCTACAGCGGCTTGGTCAGCTTTTTGTGCAGTCGGACCTGCAGGCTTTTGTGAACAATGTTCTGAATCAGGCGAAAGATTGGAAAGAAAAAGACGGCATTATTGTTGATGGTCTTCGTCATGCAGAGGTCCGATTGCAGCTAAAGACCATTGCCGAAGGGGCTGGTTTTAGTTTCAAACACATTCACATTGAGCTTGACGATGATTCCCGCCAAGATCGTGCGAAGTCTAGACAAATAGAGCCGGCTATGCTGGCTCGTTATGACAGTGACCTTACTGAGGCACAAATGTCTAGAATTTTACCCGCCTACGCAGATTTAAGGCTTGATGGTTTACTCCCTCCATCACTGATGATTGACGAAGTTTTTCGGAAATTTGAACTAAAAACCCCGGCGGCGTAGTTCGATAGATCGAGTCAATCATCCAGTGCGTGCCATCGGAATCTTTGAGGGCGGTGGAGCTAAGGGCTATGCGCATCTCGGAGCTTTAAAGGCGGCCGAAGCGCGCAACATCAAATTCGTTGCGGTCGCGGGCACGTCCGCCGGTGCAATCATCTCTGCATTCGTTGCTGCAGGGTTTACCGGCAAAGAGTTGTTCCATGTTGAAGGCGAAGTTCGGGAAGGTGTTTTCTCGATCGATCCATTTCAGCTTTTGAATGCGGATCATTGGGCGGAATTACAGCATCTCAAGTCGGATTTGAAAGGTTTTGCGGCGGCCGTAACAAAGCGGAAGGTCCTTCGTACGATGCGTACGATCGGGCCGGCGTGGCTTCTGTACAGCAAGTGGAAGAGAAGTGGGATTGTGGAACGCTTATGGGAAAACTACGGAACAACGTCCACTGAATTGCTTAGAAAATTTATCGACGACGAAATTGGAAAGAAGCTGGGGATGGCGGTTGGCGAGCGACCGCTATTCAAGCATCTAAAGATTCCTCTTCGAGTAGTAGCTAGTAATGTAGTGACTAGACGTCTACGTGTATTCGGCGACGCAGCAGATGCTGAAATGGCAGTTAGCGATGCCGTAGTTGCTTCCGCTTGTTACCCGATTTTTTTTCAGCCGGTTCCGATCGTTAAGGAACACCACGTTGACGGTGGGATGTTATCTAATCATCCGGCTTGGGTATTTGACGATTTGCGCGAGATCGATGCGAGTAGGACGGCAACCCTTGGATTTCGGTTTCTTGATAGCCCTAATTTAGTGTTGGAAGGTGGGGTTCAGCCGTCGTTCTTTACTTATTTGAAAAAATTATTCGAGACTAGTCTTTTTGGTGCTTCTAGTCTTGAAATCAGAGAAATTCACAACTATCACCTACTGGAAATAACGCCTGAAGTTGAAACGCTCGACTTCGAAGGTCTAAAAGAACGCGCTCCTATCATTATCGATCGGGGCTTTCGCGACGTATCTCAATTTCTCAAGGCCAATATCGGAACCCGGGATCCAGAAGATATGGCGGAGTTGCTGTCGGTTGTGGCTACCGAAGCTAAAGCTGCGTTGGGCGTACAGGGGCGGGTGCACGCCTTCGTGGTTTTGCCGTCAAAAAGGCACTTGCGCATTTTCTATTACTCGGCTTTTGGTCCTGATATCGAATCCACCGCGACAATCCGCCAAAATATCCCGGGAATTTCCAGTGCTTTTTCGCGGCGAGAGCCGATCTATATTGATATCGAAAAAATGCCGATATCTCGCCGCGAAATGAATGGCCTTCTGTTCTCCGCAACCGGTTCTGCTTATGCTGTTCCGATCTTCAAGGACCCAAAGAGCTGGGGGAACAGTCCAGAGTTGAGAGGTGATCCGTATGGTGCGTTAGTGTTCGAATCATCGGAGCCCTTTAAGAGGTTATTGCTTGCCACTCAAGTTGAAGATCGTTTGGCTACGCTTGCCCAATTTGTTGGGGAATTTCTACTTAAGGACGAATATGTTCGTCCCGCCGTTCTCGGCCGATGCGAATGAGCCGTCGGGGTGGGAAGTGGTAGATGGAACTGAATACGTGCTCGCATCGAAACGCAAGTCCAGGAAGGATGTTAGAGACAAACTAATGCGTGATGCTGTGCTGCGCGCAGATCGAAGGATTCAAGTGCGCAGGAGTGAAATATCTAGTTGAATTAGACGATTTTGTGGTGAGTGGCATTGCGTGAAATTATCATGCGAGACTGCGCATCTCAGAGTTTGCCTCGGCGGATACTTCAAGTTGCGCGCAGCTACAAATCCTTCGCCACCACAATCGACTTCCGCTGATAGTTGTAAATCCGCTGCTTCTGCATCGGCAGCTCGTCGATGGTGGCCTGCACGAAGCCGTGCTCAATGAACCAGTGCGGCGTGTGCGTGGTGAGGGCGAACAGTTTCTTCAGCCCCAGCTTGCGCGCGCTTTCCTCGGCGCGCAGCAGCAGGGCGTTGGCGCGGCCGGAGCGGCGGTAGTCCGGGTGCACGGCCACGCAGGAGAATTCGCCCATCTGGTTCTGCGGGAACGGGAACAGGGCGGAGCAGGCGATCACGGTGCCGTCGCGCACCATCACGTCGAAGAAGCTGATTTCCAGCTCCAGCTGCTCGCGCGAGCGTGGCACCAGGATGCCGGCGTCCTCCAGCGGTTTGATTAGCGCCAGGATGCCGCCCACGTCCTCGATGGTCGCCTCGCGCACGGACTCGTAGGCCTCGTCCGAGTAGAACATGAGGCCGCAGCCGTCGCGGGTATACAGCTCGCGCAGCAGGGCGCCGTCGGCGTCGGCGCCGATCAGATGCACGCGCTGCACGCCGCCGCGGCCGGCGGCGAGGGCCGCCTGCAGCAGGGCGCGGTCCTCGCCGGAGAGTTGCAGGCTGTCGCTCTTGGCTGCCAGCAGGCGCTCGGCCTCGCCCAGGGGCAGCTGGCCGGCGTCGCCGGTCTCGTCGGCGAGCTTCCACTCGTCCGGGTCCGAGTCCAGCACGAACACCAGCTTGTCGGCGGCCAGGCCCGTGGCCACGGCCTGGGCCACTTCGCCGGCGCGCAGGTTGAAGATCTCGCCGGTGGGGGAGTAGCCGATGGGGGAGAGCAGGGCGATGCGGTCCTGCTCCAGCACGCTGCGGATGCTGGCGATATCGATGCGCCGCACCTCGCCGGTGAGCTGGTGGTCCACGCCGCCGCGTACGCCCACCGGCCGCGCCGTGACCCAGTTGCCGCCGGCCACCTTGAGCCGCGCCCCGCCCATCGGCGTGCTGGCCAGGCCGGTGCTGAGCTTGGCCTCGATATCCATGCGCAGGCCGCCCACCGCCGCCTTCACGCACTCCAGGGTGGCGGGGTCTGTGATGCGCAGGTCGCCGTGGAACTGGCTCTTCAGCCCGCGCGCGGCCAGCTGCGCCTCGATCTGCGGGCGCACGCCGTGCACCAGCACCAGCTTGACGCCCAGGCTGTGCAGCAGGGCCACGTCGTAGATCAGCCGCTCGAAGTCCGGCCGCTGCGCCGCCTCGCCGCCGAAGGCGACGACGAAGACGCGCCCGTTGTGGGCGTGCACGTACGGCGCCGCGCCGCGCAGGGCGGCGACGAAGGCGTTGGGCGCAGCCGCGGGCTTGGCCGGCAAGTCGTTCATGGGCCTGGATTTTAGGGCATCGCGGCGCCCGCCGGGGGCCGGCGCCCGGCGGATGGCGCGTATACTAAGGGGCATGTCTTCGACGCTGCTGTACCCAGACCTCACCACCATCCTCGCCCGCATCGGCTACCAGGATGACGCCGCGGCCTACCACGGCGCCCTGTGCGGTGCCCTGTGCCGGCAGAAGCCCGAGGAGGTCGATGCCGCCGCCCTGCTGGAGGACGAGGAGCTCAAGCCGGACGCCGAGTCCCTCGCCAGCCTGCGCCAGGCCTGCGACGAGGCCTCGCAGGCGCTGTCCGACATGCAGAACGCCTTCACCCCCCTGCTGCCGGGGGACGAGTCGGCCCTGGGCGAGCGTGCCCGCTCGCTCGGCGCCTGGTGCGAGGGCTTCCTGTTCGGGCTGGCCGGGCGCATCAAGCTGGAGCTGCGCGACTGCTCCGAGGAAGTGCGCGAGATCGTGAAGGACTTTACCCAGTTCACCCGCGCCTCGCTCGATGCGGGGGACGACCTGGAGGTGGAGGAGGGGGCCTACGCCGAGCTGGTGGAGTACATCCGCGTCGGCGCCCAGCTGGTGTACATGGAGCTGCATCCGCGCCCGCTGGCCGCGGTGGCGCCGTCGAAGACCCTCCACTAACCGGACTTCCGCCAGGACTCTGCATGCCCGCCCCCACTTCCGAAGAGCTGCAGGAATACGCCGCCCGCCGCACCCGCCTGATGCAGGCCATCGGCGAGGACGGGGTGGCCATCGTGCCGTCCTCGCGCGAGGTGATCCGCAACCGCGACGCGCACTACCGCTTCCGCCAGGATTCCGATTTCTGGTACCTCACCGGCTTCAACGAGCCGGACTCGGTGGCGGTGATCGCCCCCGGCCGCAAGGAGGGCGCGTTCCTGCTGTTCGTGCGCGAGCGCAACAAGGAGCGCGAGATCTGGGACGGCCGCCGCGCCGGGCCGGAAGGGGCGGTGGTCGAATACGGCGCGCAGCAGGCCTTCACCATCGACAAGCTGGAGGCGATGCTGCCGCAGCTGCTGGCCGGCCGCAGCCAGGTGCACTACACCCTGGGCGAGCACCCGGCCTGGGACGCGCGCATCACCGCCTGCGTGCGCGAGATCCGCGAGGTCTCGCGCCGCGGGCCGGCGGCGCCCACCGGCTTCACCTCGCTGGACATCACCCTGCACGAGCTGCGCCTGCTCAAGTCGCCGGCCGAGCTGGCGCTGCTGCGCCGCGCCTGCGAGGTCTCCGCCGCCGCCCACGTGCGCGCCATGCGCGCCACCCGGCCGGGCGGCTGGGAGTGGCAGGTGGCGGCCGAGATCCACCATGAGTTCGAGAAGAACGCCATGGAGCCCGGCTATGGCTCCATCGTCGGCGGCGGCGACAACGCCTGCATCCTGCACTACAAGGAAAACGAGATGCAGCTGCGCGACGGCGACCTGCTGCTGATCGACGCCGGCGGCGAGTACCGCGGCTACACCGCCGACATCACCCGCACCTTCCCGGTCAACGGCAAGTACAGCGGCGCGCAGAAGGAAGTCTACGAGGTGGTGCTGGCGGCGCAGCTGGCCGCCATTGCCGAGCTCAAGCCCGGCAACTCCTCCGCCCGGCCGCACGAGGTTGCGACGCGGGTGCTGACGGAAGGGCTGGTGGCGCTGGGCCTGCTGCACGGAGACCCGGCGGAGCTGATCGAGAGCGGCAAGCACCGCCAGTTCTACATGCACGGCACCGGCCACTGGCTGGGGCTGGACGTGCACGACGTCGGCCGCTATCGCATCGACGGCCAGCCGCGGCCGTTCGCGCCGGGCATGGTGATGACGGTGGAGCCGGGCCTGTACATCGCCCCGGACACGCAGGGCGTGGACAGCCGCTTCCTCGGCATCGGCATCCGCATCGAGGACGACGTGCTGATCGGCGAGCACGGCCCCGAGGTGCTCACCGGCGGCGTGCCCAAGCACGTTGCCGAGGTCGAGGCCTTGATGGCGGGTTGACCGTCGCATTGCGCCAGGGGAGCGCCGCCGCATGATCGAACCGGGTTTCACCGCCATACCGGCTTCCACGGTGTGCCTGGACTGCGGCGCGCCCATCTCCGGTAACTACTGCGCCAACTGCGGCCAGGAAACCAGGATCGAAACGCCCACCGTGCGCCAGTTCGCGCACGAGATGATGGACCAGTACGTGGCGGTGGAAGGCAAGCTCGGCCGCACCCTGCGCGTGCTGCTGACGCGGCCCGGCCAGCTGACGCTGGATTACGTCGAGGGCCGCCGCCAGCGCTACGTGCGGCCGCTCAAGCTCTACGTCACCATCAGCGTGGTGTTCTTTACCCTGCTCGGCGTGCTGCCCGATTCGCTCAGCCCGTTCATGAGCGGCGACGCCGCCCGCAAGCAGGCGCAGAAGGAAGCGAAGGCGGACATGGACCGCGACGAGCTCAAGCAGGTCAAGGAGGTCGCGGCCGCCCGCGTCAAGGCCGCCCGGGCCAAGGCCGAGGAGGCACGGCGCAAGCCGCTGGGCGGCGACATGGCCAACGTCATCGCCGGCAAGAACCCGGACACCGGCGCCGATGAGGATGCCGGCAAGGCCGCCGGCGACGTCGCCGGCGAGGACGACGCCAAGGACGCTGGCGCCGCCAAGGCTGCCGACGCCGAGCAGCCGGCCGCCGACGCGGCCCCGGCCGACCTGCGCGAGCAGATCAAGCAGCAGGTCGACGCCGCCATCAAGAGCGGCGACAGCACCGACGCGGACGTGCACCGCCAGGTCGATGACGCCCTGCACAAGGAAGGCCTGGGCGGCAGCATCGAGAACAAGGCCAAGGCCTTCGCCAGCCTCGCGCCGGAGCAGCAGAGCAGGGCGCTGCGCGAGAAGCTGGCCGACGACGCGCCCTACGCCATGTTCTTCCTGCTGCCGTACTTCGCCTTCCTGCTGCGCGTGCTGTACCGCAAGAACAAGCTGCGCTACGGCGTGCACCTGCTGTTCTCGGTGCACCTGCATTGCTTCATGTTCATCGTGCTGGCGCTCGGCTTCCTGCTGATGATCGGCACAGTGCTGATCGCCGAAGGCTTCGGCTTCCATATTGAAAAGGGCTATATCTATGCCGCCATGGCCTTTGCCGCCTTTATCGAGGCCCTGCAGATGTTCGCGCGCGGTCGGGCAAAGAAGAGCGGTGATCACCACTAATTTTACCGCGTCTCTGGCTTTACGCGGACGCTGAAATGGGCAAACAATCGGTCTGACGCGATTTTGGAGTCAGAATGACCGAGCCTACGCCCCGCGCCCTGTTGATGCGCCGTGACGTCCTGACGGGCATTGGCACCGGTTTGACTGGTGGCGCGCTCACCCTGTGGGCCGGCGCGACCCTGCTGCCGAAAGCGGCCGTTCATGCCCCCGACCTGTCGCCGCCCCATGCCGAACCGGTGGCGCCCCCGCCGCCCCCACCCCTAATGAACTGGCCGTCGCTCGATGCCCTGGCCGGGCGGATGATTGAACGTCACGTCACGCCCGGCCTGTCTTTGAGCGTCATGAAGGCCGGCGTGATGCTCTATTCGGCCGGCTTCGGCAATGCGCAACTGGCGCCGAAACATCCGGTCGATACCGGGACCGGCTTCCGCATCGCCTCGATCAGCAAGCAGTTCACCGCCGCGGCCATCCTGCTTTTGAGGGAGGCGGGTAAGCTCAGGCTGGGCGATCCGCTCGCGCGTTTTATGCCCGATTTTCCCCGCGCCGATGTCATGACCATGCGCGAACTGCTCAGCCACACCTCCGGTCTCGATGATTATCTGAGCGGTCGCCACGCCGAAATGCTGACGACGGCGCAGAGTCACGATTATACGCAACAAGGTTTGCTGGAAGCCATAAAGGGCGCCGATCCGCTGTTCCGCTGTCCGCCAGGTCTGAAATGGGTCTACAGCAATACCGGCTTCGCCCTGCTCGGCATTATTGTCGAGCGCCTGAGCGGCCTGCCCCTGGCGGAATTCTGCCGCCAGCGCCTCTTCGGCCCAGCCGGCATGACTCGCACGGCCATTGATCCGCTGACCACAGGCGATCCGGATATCTGCGAAGGTCATCGCGCCAACCGGTCTCTCCGCGATGGTTTCGGGCAGGTCTGGCCCGTCTCAGCCAGTTTTGCCGGCGGTTCGGGGGCCTTGCGCTCGACCTCCG
>ERZ1034409.187-NODE-187-length-15997-cov-2.776565_pt1 | contig 15997 bp, 20 predicted proteins | sample MGYA00520610_ERZ1034409 | MGnify/ENA primary metagenome ERZ1034409 (study PRJEB33736, sample SAMEA104288480) | Azolla microphylla | place: Ecuador | collected 1982 | study: EMG produced TPA metagenomics assembly of the PRJEB19522 data set (Is there foul play in... | reverse complement strand
CGTAAAGGGCTGCACCGCCAGCAGCAAGCGCGTGCTGGTGTGGGACGTGAAGGGCGAATACACCGGCAACGGCTTCCAGCGGATCGACGGTGATCCGCTGGCGCTGGTGCGCGCGCTCAAGACCACCGGCGCCGGCCGCATCGCCTACGTGCCGCGCAACCTGTCGGAGTTCGATTTCTGGTGCCAGGCCGCCTATGCATGGGGGCATTGCGACGTGATCGCCGAGGAGCTCGCCGACGTAACAACGCCGGGCAAGGCGCCGCCTGGCTGGGGCGTGATCCTGCGCCGAGGGCGCGAGCGCGTCCTTCGGGTGTTCGCCATCACCCAGCGGCCCGCCGAGTCCGACAAGACCATCATGGGCAATTGGACGGTGGCGCGCTGCTTCTCCCTGCGCCGGTTCGATGATCGCGGCTATATGGCGAAGGAACTGGGGGTGCCGCGGTCGATGCTTGATTCGCTCGATCTGGAACGGCATGAGTGGGTGGAACGGATGGCGAATCCCAACCGCCTCAGCCGCGGCGACGACAGCGGGCGTGCGCGGCGGATCGCTCAATCGGCCATCGGGGAGGATTAAGCGGCCCTACGTATACGGTACGAGGGGGGCTGTTCTTAGGTAACGGTGTGGGGTCCGATGCGCTCCGAAGCAAGGCAATCTCGCCTCAGCAATTCGGAGCTACACCATGGACCTGAAGAAGCTGGCGGTTACCGCCGCCATCACCCTCGTTATCGTCGGCGCCGCCTGGCGCATCCCGGCCATCAAGGGTGTGGTGTTCGCCTAACCGGCGGGCATCACGCCTTTAAGCCCTCTCTCCCCCGGAGCCGCACATGCGTATTTCCGTCAAGGTGCCCAACAGCAACGGCGTGGCCGCCAACGCGACCGCGACGTTCGACCTGCCCATCGGGCGCCGCTATCACAAGCTGGTGCTGCAGTACGGTGGCACCACCTTCAACCTGGCGCACATGACGGAAATCCGCGTGATCGCCAACGGCGAGGTCATCCAGCGGTTCAGTGGCACCGACCGCGACATGATGAATCAGTTCGACCGCCAGGCGGCTTCCGCCGGCATCCTCGTGCTGCCGTTCGACCGCGTTGGCCTGTACCAGCAGAACGGCGAGGAGGCCACGGCCATCCAGACCGGCAGCAAAGACCCGGGCACCGGTGTCGCCATCACCAGCTTCAAGCTCGAAGTCGATATCGGCGGCGCCATCGCGCCGACCCTGACCGTGCTGGCGGTGCAGTCCGACAACGATCCGGGTAAGCCGGGGCCGGGCCTCATCCGCCGCATCATGCAGTACAGCCGCGCCTTCACGGTGGCCGGCGTGAACGAGGTCTCGGACCTGCCGAAGGGCACCGAGGGCAACCGCTACATCTGGATCAACCGGGCGTTCTTCCTCACGGGGAACACCCTGGATCTGGAAATCCAGCGCAGCAACTTCACCATCTTCCAGCGCACCGCGGCCACCAACAGCCGCCTGCAGACCAACGGCGTGCGCACCCCGCAGGCCAACGTCTACGCCTTCGATCCGACCGAGGAGGGTTACGACTGGGAGCCGGTCGCGCTGTTCCAGTCGCCGAACGCGCAGGGCATCGCGCTGCCGTATCAGGACTTTCGCTACAAGCTGAACCTGAGCGGCGCCGAGACGGTGAAAATCTACGCCGAGTACCTGGGCAAGCTGCAGGGCTGATCCGGTCATGGCCCTGGACTTCGATCCCAGCAGCATCCTCAGCGGCGCCGATCAGGGCTGGACGCTCAACTCGTCCGGCTCTGGCGTCGGCGGCCTGGGCGACAGCCTGAACCTGGGCGGGTCGTTCGGCGGCTTCGATTCCCCGTTGGGGTCGAGCCTCAACGGCAACCTGGTCGGCGGCTCGCCGGTGGACAGCACGGGCTCCTCGCTGTGGACGAGCATTGCCAACGGCCTCGGCGCGCTGAACACCGCCGCCAACATCGGGCTGGGCGTTTACAAGAACGTCTCAAACCCGACGCAGCAGCAGGTTGGGCAGCCGGAAATGACGGCGGACGGTCGGCTTGTCGCCAATATCCAGGGCAAGCCCACCGTTCTGACCACCGACACCAGCAGCAGGAACATCCTGCTGCTCGGCGGCCTGCTGCTGGCCGGCGTGGTGGTGGTCGCTATCCTGCACAAGGGGTAAGCCGTGGTCGCATCGGTCGATACCAACTCACAGACGAACCAAACGCCGATCAGCTCGGCGGGCGGCTCGGCGGTGGGCGCCACCATCGTGTTCCCCAGCGGCAGCGACAGCAGCACGCCGACCATGGGCAACCTGTTCCAGCAAATCCTCATCGGCGTGGTGGTCGCGCTCGGCGTCGGCTTCGTGCTGAAAAAGCTGCACGCGAAGGGGTAGCGCGTGAGTACCGGCCTCAGCAAGTCCAGCAGCAGCGCCAGTAACACCAGCAGCACCAACGCCAACAGCGCCACCGGCAACGGCATGGCGCTGAACACGTCGAATTCCGGCAGCCGATCCAACGTCGGGCCGGCGTCGAACAACGGCGGCATCAACCTGCAAGGCACGCTCGGCAGCAAGAGCGTGGTTAACCTGTCAACCACGAACACCGACTACGGCGCCATCAACGCCGGCCTGGCGCTCGCCAACAACGCGCTCGGCACCGCCAGCGGCGCGCTGCAAAGCGCCCTCGCGCAATCTCAAAGCGTGATCGACAAGACCCCGGTGGGCGACTCGGCCACGGTGACGAAGATGCTGCAGATCGGCGGCTTGATCGCGGTCGGTCTCGCCTTCGTGTTCATGCTGGCGCACAAGAGCTAACTATGTCGGCCAATTACCGCGACTACGTCCTGAACCTGCTGGCCGGGAAACCCCAAGAGCTGGCGGTGCCCGGAAACTATTGGGAGATCCAGGCTGCATCGGCCGGTGGATCGGTGAAGCTGGAATTCGATCAGTCCGGGGCGGTCACCCGCTATGCGGGGCAGGGCGGCCCGGCCACGTACCGATCGGTCCGGATTACCAGTTCCGTAGACCAGACTGTGACGCTGAGCCTCGGACAGGTCGGCGGCCTCACCCCGTACAATTCGCGGGTGCTGGTCACCGGCCAGCCGCTTTCAGCAACCATCGTAACCCCCAGCGCCCTCACGTCGCTGGCGGATGTGGTCGTGCCGCATGGCGCCTCCCAGCTGCTTGCTGCCGCGGACGCCACCCGCTTGAGCCTGACCATTCGCATCCCGGACAGTTTCGCCGGAACGCTGCGCGTCGGAGACTCGACCGTTGACGCTGCGCATGGCGCCTATGCCGAAGCCGGCGACGTGGTGACCATCGACGGGACCGCCGCGGTCTATGCCTACAACAGCGGCGCCGCCGATGTTGCGGTGTCCATGACCGCAAGCAACCACCCGTGATCGTCATCGCGCGCAACGCTCTGAACGCGATATTCACCGCCGCGCGAGCGGGGGCGGTGGGGCGCTCGGTGCGCTCCAAGCTGGGTGATTTCCCGACCGTCCAGGACTTCGGCGCAAAGGGCGACGGCATCACCGATGACACCGCGGCGTTCAATGCGGCGGCTGCGCTGGGGATCGCTGTGCGCGTGCCGCAGGTCGGCAGCTATTACCTGCTGGCCGGTACGGTGGCCCTGGCGTCGGGGACGCGCTTCCTCGGCGAGGGCGACGGCTCGCGCCTGCATTTCACTCTGGCCGCGCGAACCAACGGCCTCAACGCCGCCGGCACGGCGCTGGCGCCGCTGAGCGGCATCCGCCTGGAACGCCTGCGCATCACCGGCCTGGCGAACTGGTTCAACGTCGGCGGCACCGCCTTGACCGGCGCCAACAGCGGCAACAACAACGGCACCGGCATCAATCTGACCTTCTGCAATGACAGCCGGGTCGAAAGCTGCAGCATCGACGGATGGTCGGATGGCGGCATCGCCATGGCCGACTGCCAGCGCAGCGAAATTCTCAACTGCGCCACCAACAATGTGGCGCAGGGCGTGCAATTCTTCGCGGTCAACGCCGATTGCTTTGACAATAAGATGATCGGCAACAAGGCCACCAACACGGGCCTGTTCAACGGCATCCATTGCGAGGGCCATGCGAGCGCCGGACCTGGCGTGCTGCATGGAACCATCGTCTCACACAATTCCAGCAATGGCGCCTGGTCAACATCGAAAACGCGCAGGACTCGGTAGTGATCGGCAACACGGCGACCAACTCCGGGCTCGGCGCGGGCGCTCACGGTCCCGACACCCTGCATGGAATCTTCGGGTTCGGCGCGCCGAACTCCGTATTCAGCGGCAACAAGGCGTTCGGTAATGCCGGGTATGGCCTGATGCTGTCCGCCAACTGCGGAAACTGCTCGGTCTGCGGCAACACCACCAGTGGAAACACCCTCGGCGCCTTCAAGTTGAGCGATGGCGGCACCGCGACGAGCAACTTGGTTGCAGTGGGTGTCAATGCCTTCAATGAGGCGACCCGAGTCACCTACAGCGGAAATGTCTCGACGCAACAATTCCTGCCGAGCGTGAAGTTCGACAACGTCGCCAAAGCGGACGTGCTTGCCCTGGACTGGTTCGAAAAGGGCAACACCTTCATGCCGGTAGTCACCGGCGATGGAACGGCCGGCGCCGCAACCTATACGGTGCAGAAAGGGCGCTTCATCCGCATCGGCAATACCGTGTGGTTCCGGCTCTATGTGGCATGGAGCGCGCATACCGGAACCGGCAATATCGTCGTCAGCGGCTTGCCCTACGCCGAAGGCAACTTCATGCCGGTGCCGGTGAGCGTGTGGCGCAACGGCCTGCCGATTACCGCCGGCAACGGTCTGCAGGGCGTGGTGCCGCAAAATCAAAGCACGGTGGCGCTGTCGCAGATCACTGCGACGGGCGTTGCTTCCGCGATCCCGTTGCCGGCGGCCTGCCTCGGCTTGCAGATCAGCGGCCAGTATCAGGTTGCAGCGTGAATGGGCGCGCCCTGCTCGTGGTTCTGCTCGGTACGCTCGGCGCCGGTGCTGGCGCCTGGTGGTGGTGGCGCTCGCGTACTGCTGGGGCTGCTGGCGTGGTTTCTTCTGCTGCTGGCGATGATCCTGTGGCCGCGGCAGACACAGACGCCGCCGCCGGCCTCGGCCTTTCCGATTGGTCGTTCTCCCTCCCGTCTTTCAGCTGGTCCGATCTGGTCACGCTCGATAGCGGCGAAACCTTCGGCAGCTACCTGGCAAACGTCGCCGACATGAATGCGCCCCGCGGCATCCGCAACAAAAACCCGGGCAACATCAAGAATGACGGGCAGCAATGGCAAGGCCTCGCCGCCCAGCAGACAGACCCGACCTTCTACCAGTTCACGGACGCGCTCTACGGCCTGCGCGCGATAGCGCACATCTTCCGCAGCAAGCAGGCGCGCGGCCTGGTCACGCCGCGCCAGATGATCAGCGGCCCGAGCGGGTGGGCGCCGTCCGGATCAGGCGACAACAATCCGGCCGCCTATGCCGATGCTGTCGCCGCCGCGCTCGGCGTCGGTGTCGATGACAGGGTGGACTTGTCTGGTAGCGATGCCATGTGCGCCCTGGTGGCGGAGATTGTCCAGTTCGAGAACGGGCAGCAGCCCTATGGCGCGGACTACATCGCGCAAGCGGTGGCGCTCCCGTGAACCTGCGCGCGCATGCCCAGCTGGCCGCCCGCGCGCTGCAGCCGCAGCCGGCGCCGCAGCCGCAGGACCCCTGGTTGGAACACCTCCTGAGCCTGAGCCGCGAGGACCGCGCCGCGCTGGTGCATGCGGCGTGGGTTGAGAACTTCCGCGCCGACCGCCACCGCGGCGGCGCTTTCGAGCGCGCCTATACCGAGGCCACGGCATGAACACCAAGCTGGTGCTGATCGGTGGCGGTGTCGCCGTCGCTGCCGTCGCCGCATATGTGCTATACCGCAAGGGCGGCAAGCTCTTGTCGACCACGCTCAACCCGGCCAGCGATCAGAACGCGGTCTACACCGGCATCAACGATGCCGCGCAGACTGCCGGCCTGTTCTCCAAGGATGACACCTTGGGGACCTGGCTCTACAGCGTGTTCAACCCGTCGCAGGCCGCAACCGGCCTGCCGGCAACCACCGACTACAGCCAGTTTGACGGCGTGATCGGCCCCAGCGAGTCGGCGAATCAGGCCGCCGCCGCAAACGGCGGCTGGGGCGATATCGGCGGCTGGTTCTCCAACCTGTTCGGCGGCAGCAGCGCGCCGGTGACGCAAACCAGCGGTGCGCCCCTCAGCGCCGCGGCCGACAGCGGCCCCAGCCTGACCGATCTCACCAGCGGTCAGCCGCTCGATTACCTGTTCAACGGATCCGGGTGGACGGCGCCGCTCAAAACCGGGATATCTTCCGGGGTGACGTACGGCGACGGCATGCCGGGCAGCGGGGGCCTGTACCGGTGAACCTGACCCTCGACGTTGGAGCCCTGTTGCAGGCTGGCGCGCTGGCCGCGCTGGGCTTCTACGTGCGCCGCGCCGTCCAGCGGTGGGACTGCATGAGTACCCGGGTTCAGGCGCTCGAAGATGAGGCCTTGAAACGCTGGAAGGGCTACGAGCGGCCGACCTGCTGAGGCTGTAATATCCCCGTAAGCCTCCGGGGGGAATCCATGCGCAACCTGCTGTTCGTCGCGGCTCTGGCCGCTGCCGGCACCGCCGGCGCCGACTGCCTGAAAGACGGCGATTCCGTGATGCTGTCGGGCAAGGTAGTTGCGAAGGTGTTCCCCGGGCCGCCGAACTATTACAGCATCCAGCAGGGCGACCAGCCTGAAAATGCCTGGCTGCTGGTTCTGGACAAGCCTGAGTGCGTCCAGGCGCGGAGCGAGGATAACGGGGCGATCTACACCTTGCCGGGGCCAGTGCAGGTCGTGCAGATGGCGTTCAAGACCCAAGGCGTGGCCGATCTGTATAGCCAGATGATCGGGCACCACGTCCAGGCGGCCGGCATGCTGGCGGTGAACTCAAGCCCGCACGTGCACGCGCCGGCTGTGCTGGGCGTCGATGCCATGAAAAAATCATTCCCCTGGTAGCGGCTCGGCCGGCGCCGGGCGCCTAGCGCGATACTCGGCCCATATATCGGGGCCGCGCCAGTCGGGCGCCAAGTAATCCCGGACGAGGTTGTCGCGAGCCGCCCACCGCAGGGAGGTCCGGTGCAGGCTCACTCGCAGCTGGGGCCCCTCAAACCATGTGTCCACGTGCAGCGCAACTCTGCGCGGAACGCGCCCTGATGCGCGCCAGCGTTCTACCGTTCGTCGGCTGACGCCGAGCAAAACGGCGGCGGTTGCGTTGGAAAGTGAGAATTGAAAAATCAGCCGTTCTAAAGCGGCATGTCCGTCGAGTTCCATAATCGAATATATCGACGGTGGGTCAACGACTTACAGCAACATTACAGAGGATGGATGCCCAGCCGGCATCGCAGTAAAATTCAGTTTTGCGATTCTTTACATAATATATATTATACGAATTATCTCATATAGAAGCCCCTACGAAACCGCCCGTCACACGAACCGTTTACCTGTTCGTCCCGGGCGGTCTGGCCTAGTGCCGGTCCCACAAGAAGAAAAAACCGCAAGATGGACTTTAGGCGCAACATGGTCGCAACATCTCCTGGCCAGTGTCGCGGCAGTTCATGCGGCTTCGGGGGACAATATGATTTCAGGGAATCATTCTGGAGTGCCTGCTCCTGAGCGTTCGGCGTTGCATGCTTCCCGGCATAAGCACTTGGCTGCGATTGCGTTGTGGGGCGCGCTTGTAGCCTGGCCGGCCACCGCGGCGGCCCCCGCGTCGACCGGCATCAAGCTCCCGGCCCTGTTCAAGCCCAGCCCGCTGCAGGTGCTGCATGTGTTCGGGAAGGCGGCTCAGAGCGGCTCTCTCGACGGCATTTATCCGGAAGCCGGGCTGGTCCTGGCCAGTGACGGGCGGTTCTACGGGACTACCGCCGCAGGCGGTGTCTACGGCTACGATCCCACCATCCAGACCTATGGCGAGGGGACGGTGTTCAGCATCGACACCCAAGGTCATTACACCCAGGTCTATTCGTTTCATCACGTCAACGCCGACGGCGTATTCAGCAACGTCGACGGGCGCGAGCCCAATCGCGGCTTGATCGAGGGCGCCGACGGTGCTTTGTAGGGCGTAGCACCCTATTCCGGCCCCAACGGCAGCGGAACCCTGTTCCGGCTCAGCCGCGACGGGCTCAGCTTCACGCTGCTGCATGCTTTCGACGCGGGGCCCGGCGCGACCGGCGGTGCGGCGCCGGAATCGGGACTGACCCAGGCGCCGGATGGCGTACTGTTCGGTGGCACCAGCGAGGGCGGCGCGGCGCCGAACAATCCCCTCGGCGTTCTTTACCGCATCGGCAGCAACGGCAGCGGCTACACGGTTCTGCGCTCCTATACCGACGACGCCTTCGGAGCCTTTCCGGAGGCCGCGCCGCTGATCGCCAGTGACGGCCGTGTCTATGGCCTGACTACCGACCTGCCCGGCACGCTGTTCAGTGTCAATCGGGATGGCAGCGACTATGTCGTGGTGCATCAGTTCGACAACCAGTGCGAGTTCTATCACGCCGGCTTTTATCCCCGCCTGCTCGAATGGAGCGACGGCTATCTCTACGGGGTTTGCATCGATGGCGGCGGCAGCGGCGGGACCAACGGCGGAGGCGCCGCGTTCCGCGTCGCCCGCGATGGCAGCGGCTTTCAGGTTCTGCACGGCTTCGCCACGCCGCCACCGGGCGGCGTAGCCGGCATCACCCTGCAGCCGGGGGGCGACGGCAGCCATCCGGAATCGCCTCTGGTGCCGGGCACCGACGGCTATTTCTACGGCACAACCCTGGAAGGCGGGGCACACCACAACGGCACCATCTACCGGATGCGGCCCGACGGCAGCGGCTATCAGCTGCTGTATTCGTTTCCGGCCTTCAATCTCATCCCTCTTGGCAGCGTTGCCAATGCACAGGGCGGCAGCCCCATAGGCGACGTCGCCTTTGGCGGCGACGGCAAGCTCTACGGCACCACCGCCCAGGGCGGGAACAACGGCACCGGCGTTATCTGGAGCTTTACGCCGCCGGCGCCTTGATGCCCAGAATGATCACAACGCAGCAGCAGATCGGGAGTTCGGCCATAGCGCCGGCTGGCTAGGCGCGAAAGTACTGCAGGGCGCGCTCTACGATGATGGGGCCGGCCTCCTGTACGAAGTGGCCCGCCTCTTCGATCTGCAACGGATCCGGGCAGCCGCGAATGATGCGCCGCAAGGCCTGCATCACCGGGGGGCCGAGGACCGGATCCTTCATGCCAATGGCCATGTAGCTCTGACCGGTCCACTGCGACTTCCAGAAATCGCGGGCACGGCGCGAAATCTCCGCCCCCTCGGCCTGAGGGTTGTCGGGCACCAGGTTCGGAAAGCGGCGGACACCCGCCTTATAGTTCCGGTCTGGAAACGGAGCTGCATATGCCTGCGCCTCGCCTTCGGTGATGCCCGGCACGGAGCGCTTCATCAGACCGGCGATGTCCATGTCCGGGCTGCGGTTGTTGAACGCGCGCCAGGCCAGGAAGCCCTCGCCCAACGGATGGTCACCGGTGCCCAGGCCGGTGTTCATCACCAGCAGCCGTTGGAAGCGCTCCGGCATATCCATCGGCAGGGTCAGGCCCAGCAAGCCGCCCCAGTCCTGGCAGACCAGCGTGATCCGGCGCAGGTCAAGCTGCTCGATCACGCGCTGCAGCGCCGTGCGATGGAACGAGAACGTATAGACGGCATCGTCCACGGGCTTGTCGGAGCGGCCGAACCCGAATAAATCGGGGGCGATCACCCGATGCCCGGCCTCCACCAGGGCCGGGATCATCTTGCGGTACAGGTAACTCCAGGTCGGCTGCCCGTGCAGACACAGCGCAACGTCGCCGTGGCCGGGCCCCTCGTCCAAGTAGTGCATCCGCAGCCCCGGGTAGCCGGGCAGCTGGTCGATGTAGTGCGGTGCGAACGAGAAATCCGGGAGCTGTGAAAAGCGATCGTCTGGGGTTCTCAGGGCGTCCATGGAGGCTCGTTATAGGAAACGGGGATGAGGATTGAGGATACAGCCCAGCCGCACCAGTCGCAGTATTTGGGTGTGAGTCCTGGACGGCAGCACGCCGGAATTGCATGGCAACACCGTTCATGCAATAACGCAATCCGGTCCGCAGCGGCTGCAGCTGACCGCCGTCAGCGCCGGCCCATCTCCCGCAGCCAGGTCGATCCCATGCGCCGGTATACCGACCACTGGCCAGGCCGCCGCCACTTGGAGGCCGCTTCCAGCGCACCGGTCTCGCTCCAGGCCGCTTCGATGCGGGCGCAGACTTGCCGATGCTGGATGGCTCGCGGCCCGTGCCAATGGCTGGGCCGGAAGATCATGGGATTGGTGTTGATCTCCCAGACCTGGATCTTCCCATCGACCACCGAGTAGTCGATACGGCCGTAATCGACGCCGGCCAGTTCAAAAATCCGCAGCAGTTGGGTCCGGTGCGGGTTTTCGTCGAGGTAGCGGCGTTCCCGCTCCAGCAGTTCCGGTGCCAGCTCGCCGGCTTCCTTGATGACCCATTCGCGGCTGAAGAACAGGTGCCGCGGCACGATGCGGCCGGCGATGATGAATGCGCCGTACTTGTGGCGCAGGCCCTGGGCATCGACGCTGTCGCAGAATTCGGTGGCGATCCAGCCTTGCAAGGGCTGCGAGCGCTGTTCCAGCTGCTCGAGTTCGCGGCGCAGCTGGGCTTCATCGTGCAACAGTCCGGTCTGGCTGCCGCGGTGGTCATCGGCCTGGCGCAGGAATACCGGGTAGCGCAAGGGTTCGGTCGCGAGCTGTTCGAGCGGCACCGAGCGGAAGCGATTGATGCCTTCGGCGTACAGCCGCCGATGCAGCTCCAGGCGCTTGAGAGTGAGCAGCGGATGATTCAGCACCGGGCCGCGGGCGGCCAGGAAGCGATGCAGGGCCGCAGCACGCTGCGCTGCCGCGCCGGCCAGGAATTCGATGTCGGTGAAGACATGCCGGGCCTGGGGCAGCCGCGCCCATGAGCGCTCGTCCTGTGGCAGCCAGTCCTCGTAATGCAGCAGCAGGCTGGCCCGCTCGAAGCGCGAACCGAAGCTCGCCGCCAGACCGGCGATCAACGGGTGGCGATTGTGCCGGGTGGTCCAGAAGACGAGCATCGGCGGCGGTTCAGATCTGGCCGCTGGGCGTGCGCGAGAAATGGCTGTGCACCGCCTGCCAGTCCGCGGCCGTATCCGCCCGTCGCAGCACCAGGGTCACCCTGCCCGTGCGCAGCGCTCCGGTCTGCACGGATTCGGAGCTCCAATGGGCGTTGACCATGGACATGAGACCGTCCGGACTGAGGATGACGCGCAGGTCCTCGTCGTGGAAGCGGAAACCGCGCGTCGCCGGCCAGACCTGATCCCATTGCTCGGCACGCAGCTGGCGGCGGCCGCGCGCGATGTCCGCCACCGTGCCGAAGGCCACCACGTCCTCGGCGAACAGGGCTTCGGCCTGCTGTGGCGCCCGGGCGCGGACCAGGGCGGCGAAGCTTTCTAACCAGGAGATTACGGATTGCATACGACATTGTAGCGAGTGGCCGCCGGCGCCCTCGCCCCCGATTTGCGTCGTTTCCGGGGCCGCCCGGGCACGACCGACAGGTGACGATGCCGGTCCGCAGCGCCCGCACCAGCGGCCAGGCTATATCCAACGAATAAAACAGTATTTTTCGCCGCACCCTGGCTGCCGCCATAGTCGGCCCCTTCGAACCAGGGCCGGGCTGGCAGGCAGCTTTGCGCTCAATACTCAGGGGCTGGAAGGGCGATGGCGGATCAGGGCGTGGGTGTTGCGGGCGGCTCCGCGATGGCGGGGGCGTGGCTGGTGCTGCTGGCCGGAGCGGCGCCGGCGGCAGCGGCGGATGACAGCCCGACGCAGCTGGAGACGGTGACGGTCACCGCGCAGAAGCGCAGCGAGGTGCTGACCACGGTGCCGATGGCGATCAGCAGCTACCGCGGCGAGGAGTTGAAGGCGGTCGGCGTGGACGATACCCGTGACCTGGGCAAGCTGGTGCCGGGCTTCACCGCCGCCAATTCCGGCTTCGACACGCCCACCTACACCCTGCGCGGCGTCGGCTTCGCCGATTCCAGTTTCGCCACCACCTCGACGGTGGGGGTGTACAACGACGAAGTCAGCCTCGCCTACCCGATCATGAGCAAGGGGCCGAACCTGGACCTGCGCCAGGTCGAGGTGCTGCAGGGGCCGCAAGGCACCCTGTACGGCCGCAACTCCACCGGAGGCACCGTCAACTACATCGCCAACAAGCCGACCGGCCGCTTCGCCGACGGCGCCGAGGTGTCTTACGGCAGCTTCGGGCGGGTGGACGCCGAAGGCTATATCAGCGGCCCGCTGGGCGATTCGCTCAAGGGACGACTGGCGGCAAGCAGTACCACCTCGCAGGAAGGCTGGCAGATCAGCGCCACGCGCCCGGGCGATTCCCTGGGCAAGCTCAACAAGCAGGCGGCGCGCGGCATCCTCGACTGGCAGGCCAGCGACAAGCTGCAATTCCGGCTGACCCTGTCCGGCTGGACCGACAAGAGCCAGCCGGAAGCGCCATTCGCGGTGGCCACGCAGGCGCAGTTCAAGCTGCCGCTGGGCTCGCAGTTCGTCGATATCCTGAAGAGCCTCACCGGCCTCAACATCGACAACGCCTTCCTCGACCCTTCGGTGCGCAACTACCCGCTGATTCCCAACAACAACGACCCGCGCAAGGCCGACTGGAACCCGCACCCCGAATACGAGTACGGCCTGCACGACAACTTCTGGATGGCCTCGCTGCGGCCGAGCTGGGACATCACCGACACCATCAACCTCACCGGCCTGTTCAGCTACCAGCAGATGCGTGCCGACGGTTCCTCCCTGCCGCAGGGCGGCATGAACGTGGAGGACATTGACCAGGTGCTGCGCGCCTTCATCCGCACTTATCAGGGCGAGTTGCGCCTGTCCGGCAAGATCGGCGAGCACGGCGACTGGCTGTTCGGCGTCAACGGCAACTATGACAAGCACCACGAGGTGGACGAGGGCCTGGGCTCGGAGAACAGCCTCAACGTCTTTATCTACGGCGACACCGGGCCGCTGGAAAAGCCGCTGTTCTTCCAGAAGGGCGCCGCCAAGAGCGCAGCCCAGGTGCAGGCCGAAAGCGCCTTCGCCGACGGCGGCGTGCAACTGCTCGATTCGTTGAAGCTGACCCTGGGCGTGCGCTACACGCACGAGAAGCAGGACTACTCCGGCTGCACCTTCGTCTTCGCCGACAACGATTCCATCATCCCCTTCCCGTTCTTCACCGCCGCCAGCTTCCTCAAGGGCGGCCACTCGGTGGTGCCGCAGGGCCAGTGCGGCAGCCTCGACGCTAACGCCAACGCCGGCCTGTTCGTCGACACCTTGAGCGAGCACAACCTGTCGTGGCGCTCGGTGCTGAGCTGGACGCCGGTCGAGGACAGCCTGTTCTACGCCTCCTACTCGCGCGGCTACAAGGCCGGCGGCTTTCCCACCGTGTTCTCGGTGGACCAGCAAAGCCTGTCGCCGGTGGTGCAGGAGCGGCTGGACGCCTACGAAGTCGGCGCGCACTACGCGCCGGGCAAGACGCTGCAGGCCAGCTTCTCGGCCTTCTACTACGACTACAAGAACAAGCAGTTGCTGACCTATTTCAAGGATCCGATCTTCGGCGCCCTGCAATACCTGCAGAACGTGCCGAAGTCGCTCGACGAGGGCGTGCAGCTGTCGGCCACCTGGGCGCCGGTGAACCGGCTATTCCTCACCGCTGCGGGCTCGTACATCCGCACCAAGGTGATCGAATACCAGGGCAAGGACACCCAGGGCAACGATTTCGACTTCGCCGGGCAGCCGTTCAACTACACGCCGCGGCTGCAGGCCAGCCTTCTGGCCAACTACACCTTCGCCCTCAACCGCGACCTGAACCTCACCCCGGGCGCCAGCTTCACCTACACCGGCGGCACCAACGCCACGCTGGAGCACGATCCGCTGTTCGAGCTGAACGCACATCGCATCTACGACGTGCGCCTGGCGCTGTCGCCGCCCGAGCGCAACTGGTCGCTGGCGGCCTACGGCCGCAACCTCGGCAACGAGTTCTACCGCAACTCGGTGGTCAAGCTCGGCGACGCGGTATTCGCCTATGCCGGCATGACGCGGGTCTACGGCGTCACCTTCACCTGCGACTTCCGCTGAGCCGCCCGGTGAACCCGCAATAAAAAAAAGCCGCGGCCTTGCAGCCGCGGCTTCTACCTTGCGATTGCAGTGCGCTTCAGCCGCCGAGCTCGGCGAAATGGATGGCGCGGTCGGTGGCGGCCAGCGCGGCGTCGATGTGACCGACGGCGCGATTACGCAACTGGCGCGTGATCGGATCATCTTCTTCGCGGGCCACGTCGCTATGCACCTTCCACAGCAGATCGTGGGCACCGTGCAGGCGCGCACGCGGATTGGTCGGCACCTCGATCGGCATGTGATCGTGAATGTCCTTGCCATCGTCGATGGCGGCGGCGCGGATCTCGCGGATGGCCTCGTCGATTTCACGGATCGCCACGTCCTCGTCGCCGCTGACCGCGACACCGCCGGGGCGATGCTCGAGCATCCACCGCGCACCGCGCAGGTCGCTCAGGGCATGCAGGTAATACGGATGCTGGCCGGGCACATCGGCATTGGCGGCAAACGGCAGGGCCAGCAGCAGCGCGCAGCCGGACAGCAACAGCTTGATGGAGCGTTTCATCGTCCCCTCCTTGGTGATTCGTAGTAAGCCGGTATGTCTCGGATCGAGGCTGCATCTTCGGCGGCTTCGACTGAATGCGATATGAACCGGCCCTTACGGAGGAGTTTCAACCACGCTCAACGGTATTGGGCCAGCAGGCCCGCGCCCTGCACCACCAGCCTGTCACCTTGCCGCAACGCCACCGCGACATCGCAGGTCGCGGGGTGCAGGGGCACGAAGCGCTCCGGCGCATTGTGCAGCCAAACCACCGGTGCGCCCGAACCGTCGACGGCACAGGCGCCTCCCGGCAGCGTGGCGCCCTGCACCTGCGCATCAAGTCGCACCACCTGGCCGGGCATCAGATCGTCGCCGTCGTCGAGGTCGAAAGCCAGGCGCCAGCCCGGCGCGGTGGCCAGCGGTTCCTGGCCGCGGTAGGCCAGCTCGGCCACGTCGCCGTCCGGCAGGCGCAGGCTGGCCGCGTGCAGGCGGGCGCCGAGCGTCGGGTCGTACACCAGGGCCGAAAGACGCAGCCGGTTCGGGTCGCTGAACTGGAACAGCAGCTGGCCCGCGGCGACGACGTCCCCTGCTCGCGCCGGTACCGCCAGCACCGTGCCGCCGACCGGCGCGCGCAGCGGTACGCGCTCGGCCAGGCTTTCGGCGATCAGCTCGCGCTGGCGTTGCAGCGCGTCGCGCTGCGCCACCGCTTCTTCGAGGTAGATGTTGCCGGTGGCGACCTTCTGATCGCCGTTGACCGCCCCTTGCAGGCTGAGGCGCTCGACATTGAGGTTGGCGATGATCAGCTTCTGGTCAAGATCCGCCACGTCGGCGCGGCGCCGCGCGGCGTCGCGCTGGCTGATGGTCGGGCGCAGCCACGCCAGCAGCTGTCCCGCCTTGACCGCGCGGCCGGGCAAGGGCCACGCACCTTCCGGCTCCAGTCGTCCGGGCTCGGCGGCGGTGAAGGCCACGGCCGCCGCCGGCTGCGCCTGCACCTCGGCCGGCAGCGAGACGATCCGCGTGGCCACACCGGTCCAGGCCAGGGTGCGGATGCCGAGCAGGTGCTGCGCCGCCTTCGGCACGTACAGCGAGCCATCGTCGAGACGATGCGGACGCTCCGCCAGCGCCAGCGGCGGAAGCGGCGGCGCGGCTTCTTCGCGATGCGCCTCGCCTTCATGCGCCCTGGCGGCAGCGGCGGACAGCCCCAGCCCGAGAACCAGGAACAGCATCACGGGCACGGCTTTCATGGCACGCCTGCGTCCGGCGCGGCGGCGAGTGCGGCGGC
>ERZ1034409.185-NODE-185-length-16056-cov-25.375164_pt1 | contig 16056 bp, 16 predicted proteins | sample MGYA00520610_ERZ1034409 | MGnify/ENA primary metagenome ERZ1034409 (study PRJEB33736, sample SAMEA104288480) | Azolla microphylla | place: Ecuador | collected 1982 | study: EMG produced TPA metagenomics assembly of the PRJEB19522 data set (Is there foul play in... | reverse complement strand
AACTTGTCGCCCTCAAGCACTTTCTCTAATTGAGTTTTTTGACCAACCTATGAAAAAAGCCATAGTTCACTGTGCTTTCCATACACCTTCTTTAATTCCTCTACCTTAGACCTGAATCCTTACGGTAATACCCTTTTGGATGTTGGATTTTGGATGGAATCACCAATCACCAATCATTAAATTAATTGACCACTTCGCTACCATGACTACGAGGGTTATCTTGATTTCCATTGGTGGATACTGGAGCTGAGAATTTGGAAGCCTGGCCGCTGGCTTTAGCATAAGGCAGGGTAGAAGCTGTTACTAAGGCTTCTAAATTGCTGGCCATGACGGAACGCGGTATATCACCAAGGGATTCGGCTATTGCTTGTCCTTGCTTGCCTAAAAACACAAAATGGGGAATGCCATCTACTCGATATTTGAGCATTTCCGGTAGCCATTTGTTATTATCGACGTTCAACATGACAAAATTTAGCTTGTCTGCATATTGTTGTTGGAGTTGAGCTATATCGGGAGCCATTTTTTGGCAGACGGTACACCAATCGGCATAGAATTCTACTAGACTGGGCTTATTATTGCTGACTGCTAGTTCTAAGGGTGTGGATGCTTGATCTAGTTGGGTAAGAGAAACTGAATTGGTCTGGGTTCGCAGTCCTAAAAATAGCGCCACACTCAGAGCTATCGCTACAATGACAATTAAGAGGTTTCTAACACGCCCCCCAAGGTTGGATTCTGGCTTTGTCGGAGTATTCACAGGTCTATCTGTGGTCATAATTAATTTATTAAAACTTATTAAGCACTTTAATATCTAGTTTACCAAAACCCAGTTTTTTATCCATGAAAAAAAGAATTACCCTCACTTTCCCTAAACGTGCGATTCAAATGCCTGTCACTTACCGACTAGCAAAAGATTTCAATGTCGCTGCTAATATTATTCGCGCCCAAGTTGCTCCTAATCAAATTGGTAAACTGGTGGTGGAACTATTGGGAGATATTGATCAGCTAGATGCAGCTATTGAATGGATGCGATCACAACATATCAGCGTTTCCCATAATTTAGGTGAAATTCTCATTGATCAAGATTTATGCGTTGATTGTGGCTTGTGTACTGGAGTTTGTCCAACTGAAGCCCTTTCTCTCAAGGAGGATACCTATCAACTCACCTTCACGCGATCACGTTGCATCGTTTGTGAACAGTGTATTCCCACCTGTCCAGTACAGGCTATTTCCATTAATCTGTAGTTTCTATTTTTGTGGTTGTCTCTTGAGTAAATAATGCATACTTTTGTAAAAATATCAAGTATCAACAGCAATAAATAATATCATGTCCCCCTAATTACTGATGTAAGAATTCAGGGGTCAGGAGTCAGAATATTTGAGAAATTGGTTAATTATCACAATACCTTAGCCAAAATCAAAGGCTACAAGAATTTTGGCCAAATCGGCAAAACTGAACACACATAAGCGTTTCGCTTAAAAGCTAGTTTGGAATCTCAAACCCTTATACTGCAGTTCATACGTTAAAAAACACTTCTAGGAAACCTGGAAGGAATTTTTAACACTGATTGTTTTTGCCAAGCCTCAAAGAAATGGGAGTTAATGGTTAAAGCATCATCAACTCACCCTCCTATTTTGGCGACGGTATTGTTATCAAACAGGTATTTTTGGCGTTAGCCTGAAAAAGCTGACTGCTGATTGCTGACAGATAAATACTTACTTACTGATAAGTAGGTTGGCGTTAAAAATGGTCATTATGACAGGTAAAAGGCAAGAGGTGAACCAGCACGGTCTTGAGGAGCCACTGCGGTGGAAGGGTTTCCCGCCATAAAGCAAGTGGAGTATTTTCCCCCATGTAGGCGCCTTGCCTTCCCGCAGGATGCGACTCGAGAACCTGAAGGGCAAAAAGCAACAGGGAAGAGTGTTTTGCTGATTTTACTTTTTGTTACATACTTCTTTTTTTTCCCGATGACTTACTTAAACAAGTTCTAGCCTCTTGTTTACCTATAGAAGTAATTTAAAAAACAAAACCGGATTTCTTGATCAATCTTTTTTAAAAAACCATAAAAGCACAAAGCTGAATTTCTTACTCATGATATGATGCGAAGATCCGATAAATAGTTAATTCTTACTAATTATGAAAACTGCTACAAAAACGACACTCACCACTCTAGGAGACTGTGGATACCAAGCCATTGAAAAACACTTTAATAAAACCGTAAAGTGGGAGAAATCGGTTAAAAAAGATGAAGATCCAGAAGCACTACACCAAATGCGGGTAGGAATGCGTCGTTTAAGAACTGCTGTCAGTAGATTTAACAGATATTTAAATTTACCAAAATCAGCCAGTGATAAAAATATCGGTAAAATTTCTAGGATATTAGGTAGGCTCAGAGATTTAGATGTACTTAAGGAAATTCTAGAAAATAATTACAAACCACATTTAGTAGAAAAAGAACAAGCATCTCTACAAACAGCTTTTACAGCATTGGATAAACAACGGGAAATTGCAGTTTCTCATATTCAAAAAACATTTAAAGAGGAAGATTACAAATGTTTTAAAAATGAATGTCAAGATTGGTTAAAAAATCCCAGTTATAAAAGTTTTTCCTACGTACCAATTCAGCACGTATTACCAGATTTACTCTCACCAGAAGTTAGTCAGTTTTGCTTACATCCAGGATGGCTCATTGGTACTCAAATCGCTGAATCGGAAATATTATTGCAAACAAAATGGACACCGAATCAATTAGAAGAAAATCTCAAAATACAAGGTAAAAATCTGCATAGTTTGCGGAAACAAGCGAAAGGTCTCCGCTACCAAATGGAGTTATTTACTGAAATATATGGTGAATCTTTTGTCGCACATATTAATGATGTCAAAAGTATCCAAGAAATACTGGGTATGATTCAAGATAATATGGTTTTACGTGAGTGGTTAGAGAATATCTTCAAATCAGAACTTGATACTCAATTGCGTGGTTTAACGACCCTATTAGCCGCAAATCGTTATCAATTATGGCAAGAATGGCAACCACTACAAGGACGTTATCTGCAAGCAGAGACTAGATATAATTTACATTTAGTGGTGCTACAACCTACGCAGATTTCTAATAGTATTAATATTTAGAGAGAGAATGGGGGATTCAGCAATGTCTACGACTTACCCCTACTCTGCGTCACATCTTAATGCAGCGTTAAATTAACGTTAAATTAATGGTACATAATAGTATACCCAGGTAGTCAAATACTTCAGGAAATTAAGGATTCAAAACAGCTCAACATCCTAGCTAAACAAAGAAATCAGCTTTTCTATGATTGATCTTCCAGTGTTAACTGGAAACAAGAAACAATCCAATTTTTTTGCAAGCAAATGCCTTTACCAACACTGATAGCATGGTATGGAGATGAAGAAAATCTTATACTTATTCTGGTAGAGAGCAACATCTAGAACCTTGGAATCCTACATTAAAATTGATTCAATCTAATATTGAGAATATTGCACAAGTTAGTTTTAAAACTGATGCTCTTGGGAAATTTCGAGTGCTTTAGCGTAGCTGCTCGTCTGCGTATAGGTATCGCTTGAAATTATGACCCTGTAAAAATCCCTAATTCGCTATTGTTATCAACTTAATTAGCTAAAAGATAAGCTAATAGGAGCATCCAAAGATAAGACATAAACACTGCTCTGAGGAATCTGCACAACACGGGTATTTTCAGCAGAACGTAAACCAGAAACCAATCCTACCGCACGTCCTAATATTGCTCCTTAGTCAAATCTATGAGGAGCACCTTGATTTAAAAAGCCCAAGGTACTACTACCAGTTCTTCCCCAAATAGAACCATTTTCGACTGCTTTATCATTAGCTCGCTTCTGGGTAATAGTAGTACCAGGAATAATGTGACTTGATGCTTTAATGGTAACAATTTTCCCATTAATAACTAAGGACTGTGCTACAATTTCAGCACCTGCGGAAGCAGGTTTTGACACAATAGTAACAGGTGTGTTTTCTGGGGCGATTACATTACCTTGAGCATCTTTAATTGCACTAGATAAAAGAACTGTGAGAGGATAATCTTTTTTTGTCCCACATGCACAGTGACAGGTGCAGGAAAAGAGATAATAATTGCTGTATCTTGGGGAATTGTAATTTCTTGACTGACTGTTGGGGGTGGAGTAAGAACTTCTTGGGATTTAGCTGGTAATGAGAGAGAACCTAATAAAGATACAGAACAAACTAGACTTAAAAGTATTTGAGTTTTCATAATCGGTTTCCTATGATGTAAGTTGATTTTTGAGGTTTTAACCCTTCACTTAATCAATAGGTCTGAGGTTTTGAGTTTATGCACTGGCAGAAATCAACTAAGGTTTAATGATTTTGCAACTAGTTCCAACCTGAACCTTCACGAATTAGCTATTGATCGTGAAAATCAGAGGAGAGGGATGAAAGAACTCTGGGGTTTCTGGGGTAATAATTCTGACACCGCGACAATTTTCTTTAATTTCAATGGTGACGGTATTAGTATCACTTTGCACTAAAGTAAGTAAGTAGACACAAATAAACATAACTATGTAACAAAATGTAAACTACTTGAAACCCTTGGGATTGCCTGATTCCCCTTTGCTGCATTCGCCATGATATAGTTATAAATTTTTCCGCCCACCTACTTATCTCTGATGATGCATCTTGTTCTGTTTGTTTCCTGTGTTTGATGAGATACACAACGCACTTGCACTGATGAATTATTCTGGGGATTATCTAGCATATATGGGAGAATTTCCGAGTCAGGAATTGAGCGAGATGGTGTTTGGGCGTTTGTAATAGATGTTATGGATAGACATAACATGGTACTGAGGGAAATTATTAGACCTCTTGCAGAATTAATTTTATGTTATAAACAGGAGTTGTCTTTGTTTTAGCCAATAGTGATTTTAATTATATTTAAAACTTATACACGGTTATATTTAAATTAGCAATCCCAAAGAACACCAAGAATACATAAAATCTAAAACTCTCTATCATACCACAGCAACAATTTTGCAAGAGGTATATTATCCCTCCTATTGAGTTTTTCATTGTTTATTTTTCCTCAAAATAAGTAAGGTGATGGAGGAGAAATTTTACCAATCACCCATCACCAGTTAATAATTATTAATTCCCTTATTTATCCTCTAGTAGTTGATTTACCTGCTGTACCCGACGACCAGTTTTAATTTCATAACGTTTGGTAAGATTATCTTGGTAGTTCATATCTCTAGCAGCAGCAGAATTAACGAAAGTATCACAATTTTTACCTTGAGCCACTGTTGAAGAACTGTTACTATTTTCTTCTGTGCGGTTGTTGCGATCGTCATGAGATTGACTTTGATTTTTACTACCTTGACTAGATCCAGTACCACTAACTCCTATACCTGAGAAACTAACACCAGGACCACCACCATCATTATGACTGCTGGAAGAACTAGAACGATTGCTGGTAGAGGTTGCTAAGGCAATTTTGCTGGAACTGTTGCGAGTGGAGTCTTATTATCTAAACCAACATCACTACATAAAGCACGGGGGTCTTTAGCAAGAGTATTAGGATTAACCTAAGATTGATGATCTCCTAAACCTTGAATTTCACTTTTACCAACTGGGTTGCTAGGAGTGGATGTGCTGGGTGTTCCATTTCCTATAACTTTTCCAGGGGTAACAACTGCTGGAGAGAAAACACCCGCAGGCTTGATTTCAAATGGACCTGCGAAGGCTGGTAATGTGGTGGTTAGTAGGACAGTAGCTCTTAAGAAAGAGTCGGTAAAGTGACGTAATTTCATGGTCATACTCCTAAAGTGTCAGATTAGCTTGGCATTTTTTCCCTTCACTGACTTATAGATTGACCTTTTTTGGTTTATGCACTCCCTGAGGAAATAGGGGTATAGGGTGCAGAAGTTGTTGAATGGTGACTTGATTTGTCTCCCTAAACCCCGCATCCCATTCTCAAACTAACCTATTAATTTTTGCCAAGTCGGAGCACCAACAATTCCATCAGCGGTTAAACCATTTTGTTGTTGAAATTTCTTAATTGCTGCTTCTGTGTTTAGCCCATAGATACCATCTGGATCAGCACCAACACGATATTGCAAGTATCTAATTATTGGTCCACTGGTTTGATTTCCTTGCACTAATCGTTTTGATAAGATTTGATTGATTGCATTCCATGTTGTGCTATTTGCCATTCCTGATGGGATGATCCCTGCCATTTTTTGAAATTTCTCAACAGCGGAGGTTGTTGCTGGGCCTGTAAAGTTATCTTCATCCAAAGGCTTACCATTTTTATCGGTGATGTTGAGTTGATTTAAGGCTTTTTGCAATCTCAAAATACTAGTGTCTGTATTCTGTTCTTCATCTTTAACTGCGTTTACAGGTGCAGATGCTACTTTACCTGTTAATCCTGTGACTATTGCACTAGCCATTGCTTCGCCATCATATAGTTGCATATCTTTGGCTGAATCAATAAAGCAACATTCTATGAGAATAGCAGGCATATTTGTATTTTTAATCACGTATAAGTGGGAGCCATTCTTGACACCGCGACTAAAAAATCCTAACTTACGAATTTCATTTAATACAGGTTGGGCAATTTTTCTAGCAGCATCGGTTTGGGCAAATACTTCTGTGCCATTAGCTTGTCCATTGAAGGCATTAAAATGAATAGAAACGAAAATATCAACTTTGTTCCTATTGGCTATATTACAACGTCTACCAAGTGATTGACTGACTGAATCGGCTCTATCTGGCTTACAGGATATTGCTTCATGGCCTAAACTTCTTAACTTAGCTATAACTTTAGTACTTACCTCTACAGTTAAGTTATCTTCAAGTTTAATGCCTTTTGCTCCCGTGTCTGGGGGGCAATTATGACCCATATCAATGCCAAATTTCATCTTGGTGTCCTCAACTTACTTTCCAAATAGGGAAAAAATGCCGATTTTGCCTATCTGGTGATGTTCCCTATTGTATGTATATTAGTGCTGATTTGCAACTTATGGGAATTGGCATTTCAGATCTTTTTGGTTATAGCAATTTGCATATTAGTGCTGATTTGCAATTTATGAGAATTGGCATTTCAGATCTTTTTGGTTATAGCAATAGGTAGATATTCCACCATGAAACCGCAACAATGTTTAAGATCAGAGTAAGGAATTATTTTGTAGCGGAAGTCCATGAAACGAATTGTCTTGATTGCTGGCTTTGAATCATTTAATGCTGACTTGTACCGAAAAGCGGCTTTTTTAGCTAGTTCTCCCTGTCCAGAGTTGGATATTCGCGTGTTTAGCGATCGCAACATTACCACTAACCCTAACGAAGTACAAGCCGCACTCCAAGGTGCAGATGTGTTTTTTGGCAGCTTAATCTTTGATTATGACCAAGTTTTATGGTTGCGTGAACACATCGCCAATATACCCATCCGGCTGATTTTTGAGTCAGCAGTAGAATTAATGAGTTTGACGAAAATAGGAGCGTTTTCCATCGGTGATAAACCCAAAGGAATGCCAAGGCCTGTTAAATTTATCCTTGACAAATTCAGTAACGGTAAGGAAGAAGATAAACTTGCTGGTTATATAAGTTTCTTAAAAATTGGACCAAAGTTATTAAAACTTGTACCAGTACAAAAAGTTCAAGATTTACGCAACTGGTTAATTATTTACGGTTACTGGAATGCAGGAGGAACAGAAAACGTAGCCGCGTTATTTTGGATACTGGCAGAAAAATATTTAGATTTAAAAATTGGTGATATACCCGCACCCATTGAAACCCCAAATATGGGATTACTACATCCTGAATATCAAGGTTTTTTTACATCACCAAAAGCATATTTAGAATGGTATCAAAAGAGAAGTGGAAGGCATGAGGCAGAACGTATTTCTCCCCAGTCCCCAGTCCCCAGTAACCAGTCCCCCATCGTCGCTATTTTACTTTATCGTAAGCACGTTATTAGTAAACAAACCTATATTCCCCAACTAATTACAAAATTTGAAGCAGCAGGTTTAATACCTTTACCCATTTTTATTAATGGTGTTGAAGGTCATGTTGTGGTGCGCGACTGGATAACGACTGAATATGAAAGCCAACAAAGACAACAAGGAAATATAGAAACTCCTTCACTTTCAGCCGAAGCAGTAAAGGTTAATGCCTTAATCTCTACTATTGGTTTTCCCCTAGTTGGTGGACCTGCTGGTTCAATGGAAGCAGGTAGACAAATAGAAGTTGCTAAACGCATTCTTACAGCTAAAAATATACCTTATATTGTTGCTGCACCTCTATTAATTCAAGATATTTATTCATGGACTCGTCAAGGAATTGGTGGTTTACAAAGTGTAGTTTTATATGCGCTTCCTGAATTAGATGGAGCAATTGATACTATTCCTTTAGGTGGTTTAGTCGGAGAGAATATTTATTTAGTTCCTGAAAGAGTACAGCGTTTAATTAATAGAGTAAAGAAATGGGTAGAACTGCGAGAAATACCACCAGAAAATCGGAAAATTGCTATTATTTTATATGGGTTTCCTCCTGGTTATGGTGCGGTAGGAACTGCTGCATTATTAAATGTTCCTCGCAGTTTAATTAAATTACTTCATGCACTTAAGGGAGAAGGTTATAAAGTTGGTGAAATTCCTGAGGATGGAGAAGATCTAATTCGTCAAGTTAAAGAAGCAGATGAAATTAATCCTGTGCTTGAAAACCTAGAAGATGACATAAAAAATATCACAACAGTCAATGCACGAACCTTAGAAAAATGGTTAGGATATCTGCAAACATCCTGGATTGAAAAACAATGGAAATCTCTCACTGGTAGCGGCATTAAAACTTATGGTGATGATTTTAATATTGGTGGTGTGCAGTTAGGAAATGTGTGGATAGGTGTACAGCCACCTTTGGGTATTCAAGGTGATCCAATGCGGTTAATATTTGAGCGAGATTTAACTCCCCATCCCCAATATGCAGCTTTTTATAAATGGCTGCAAAATGATTTTCAAGCTGATGCTGTAATTCATTTTGGAATGCACGGAACTGTGGAATGGTTGCCAGGTTCCCCTTTAGGAAATACGGGTTATTCTTGGTCGGATATTTTGTTAGGAAATCTGCCGAATCTCTATATCTATGCTGCTAATAATCCTTCTGAATCAATTTTAGCTAAACGTCGTGGTTATGGGGTGTTAATCTCTCACAATGTTCCTCCCTATGGACGTGCTGGTTTATATAAGGAGTTGGTGAATTTACGTGACTTAATTTCTGAGTATCGGGAAGATACGGAAAGAAATTATGTGCTGAAGGAAGGGATTTGTAAGAAAATTGTTGATACTGGTTTGGATGTTGATTGTCCTTTTGATGATGCAAAAAGGTTGGGTATTCCTTTTACCCCGGAAAATGTCAGGATGTTTAGTGGTCATGCTTTTACTCATTATTTAGTGAAGTTGTATGAGTATTTACAGGTGTTAGAAAATCGGCTGTTTTCTTCTGGTTTGCACGTTTTGGGTGAAGCACCAAATCAGGAGGAGTTAGCTGGTTATTTGGATGCTTTTTTTGGTAAGGAGAATGAACTACAAAGACGCGAAGAAAGAGAGGAGGGAGAAAGAGTAATTACAGGTTTGTTAAATCAATCTACTGATGAGTTGACGAATCTTCTGCGGGGTTTAAATGGTGAATATATTCCTCCTGCACCTGGTGGTGATTTGTTAAGGGATGGTGCGGGTGTGCTACCAACGGGGAGGAATATTCATGCTTTAGATCCTTATAGAATGCCTTCTCCTGCTGCTTTTGAAAGGGGTAAGGAAGTTGCTCAGAAAATTATTTCTCAGCATTTAGAGGAAAATAAGAAGTATCCTGAAACTGTGGCGGTTTTGTTATGGGGTTTGGATGCTATTAAAACTAAGGGTGAATCTCTTGGTGTTCTTTTGGAACTGGTTGGTGCTGAACCTGTGAAGGAGGGAACGGGAAGAGTAGTAAGATATGATTTGAAACCTCTGAAACAAGTTGGACATCCTAGGATTGATGTGTTAGGAAACCTATCGGGTATTTTCCGTGATAGTTTTGTAAATATTATTGAGTTATTGGATGATTTATTTCAACGTGCTGCTGATGCTGATGAACCGGAGGAAATGAATTTTATTAGGAAACACGCTTTGGTTTTAAAAGCGCAAGGGGTGGAGAATTCTTCAGCGAGATTGTTTTCTAACCCATCTGGTGATTTTGGTTCTTTGGTGAATGACAGAGTTGTGGATGGTAACTGGGATTCTGGGGATGAGTTAGGGAAGATTTGGGAAAGTCGTAATGTTTTTAGTTATGGAAGACAGGATAAGGGACAACCAAGACCAGAAGTTTTGCAAACATTATTAAAAACGAGCGATCGCATTGTTCAAGAAATAGATTCGGTAGAATATGGTTTAACCGATATTCAGGAATATTATGCCAATACTGGGGGATTGAAAAAAGCCGCAGAACAGCAAAGCGGGAAAAAGGTGACAGCTAGTTTTGTGGAAACTTTTTCTAAAGATACCACACCTAGGAATTTAGATGATTTATTGCGGATGGAATACAGGACTAAGTTGTTAAACCCCAAATGGGCTGATGCAATGGCTAATCAAGGTTCTGGTGGTGCTTTTGAAATTTCCCAACGCATGACAGCGTTAATAGGTTGGGGTGGTACTGCTGATTTTCGAGATCATTGGGTTTATGATCAAGCCGCAGATACTTATGCTTTAGATCCAGAAATGGCAGAAAAATTACGCAAAGCAAATCCTGAGGCGTTTAGAAATATTTTGGGGAGAATGTTGGAAGCTTCAGGACGTGGTTTATGGCAAGCTCATAAAGATAAGTTAGAAAAATTGCGTCAGTTGTATGAGTTGAGTGATGAAGAATTAGAAGGATTGACAACTCCCCACGGCTTCTAGCTGGGGGATTCATAAGGGCTAGGAGTCAGGAGTCAGGAGGGAGAATTAGAAGGAGGTAAGAATAGTCTTGAATCTGGGAAAGTGATTGGCTATGGCTTACGCCACGCTATGCTATTGCCAGTGACGCAGAAAATCGGTTTTTGATGGTTTCAAGGCTTATTCCTTGCACCTTATTCACCTTTTCAACCCCTGAAACTCTTGATTTATAAGGTTTTCTGTTTATATGGCTTAACACCACGCTACGCTATCAGCAAGACCTAATTAGCAATTATCCGTTTCCAAGACAGTTCTCGTGTATTTTCATCCCAATACCAACGTAATAAACTAGCAGGTTGATTGGGACTAAGTTTTGGTACATTTATTGCTTCTCTGGGTGCATCTGTAGCCAGGAAAATGGCTTTTTCTATATCACAAATTCCCCATTTCACTAAGTTTTGTACTCCTGTTAATAGGGGTAAAGTTGTTCCTGATAACGTGCCATCAAATAATCTGGCTGTACCGTTAGTAATTTCAATGTGCCGATTATCCCAAGGATACACGCCATCTGGTAATCCTAAAGGTGCAAGGGCATCGCTGACAAGAAATAAGCCTTTACTAGCACGGAGGAGTATTTCTAACATGATGGGCACAACGTGCTGCCCATCAGCGATAAAACTACACATCACATCGGGATGGTTCATGGCTGCACCTAATAATCCTGGTTCACGGTGATGTAATGGTGGCATGGCGTTAAAGGCATGAGTGACCATTGTTGCACCTGCGTCAAAGGCGAGTTGTGCTTGTTCGGCTGTGGCTTGGGAATGGCCTAAACTAACTGTGATGCCCAAGGAACGTAAATAAGTGATAATCTCACCGGTGGGATCTAATTCTGGTGCTAAGGTGATGATTTTGACAACTGAGGCGTAATCACCTAAAACCCGCTTGACTTCATTCATGGTCAACGGTAGTAGGTATTCTGCTGGATGTGCGCCACGTTTACCGTAGTTCAAAAATGGGCCTTCGAGATGGACTCCGAGAATTTTCGCGCCTGAGTTTTGGGTATAGTTGGAGATGATGGCGATCGCTCGCTGGATATTTTCTACAGAAGTTGTCACTAAGGTAGGTAAGTAAGCATCTACACCTGCTTGCCACAAAAATTGCGATATTTCATCTAACATGGGGGTATCTTTTACCATCAGGTCAGGAAATGCTAAACCTAGTCCCCCGTTAATTTGCAAATCAACGCCACCTAGAGAAATCCAATCACCCGCGACATCTAAAATTTGTAAATCTCCTGGTGAAACTCTTTTGCAGACTATACCCATGGGCAAAATTTGCTCAATGATCCCATTTTCATTGACCCAAATCATCTGCAAATCTTGATAACCGGGTACTCTTGCATTGATAATATCTACGTTTGACAGGATCGGATTTGGTGTTGCTTTGGTCATTACCTTAGCCAGAAACAGCTTAATCTTCAACGATTTTGACTTATCCTACCCCTTTAAGGGGTGGGTTCTTCCAGAAGAACAACTTACCTTACTCTCCAAGGGAACTCTAATGAATCCATCTAATATTCTCAAGGCTTCTTTGGGATAGTTAACTCAAGACAAACCACTTTTTTTCTATAGGTGGGTACTTTTGGTTTGTTTTCTATTTGACATTGAAAATATAATTTTGTTAATTCTTGAGACGATTTGAAAGACTCAAAAACACTTCTGAGAATTTGCTGTGCACCTTGATAATACAAAGCTTGGTAATGTTTATTGGCTTTATACTCTACCTCTAAATCATATTTACCGATAATCTTTCTAGTCTTAGAGTATATTTGTCTTGCATAATAAATGCCACAGTTGGTTAACTTGTGGGACTCTGAACAAATAAACTCAAAAATAGCCTTCAAATTGTCATCAGGATTAATTAAATTTTGTTGACAACCATACATTGCTTTGATTTGAGTTCTGAATAACCAGAGTATCATGGTATAGTTGGGAGCTGCAAGCTATTGCCCATCGCTTTACACAAATTTTTATATGCCGGGAAAGTATAGACACAAGGCAACATCAGTTACCCTAATTAATTACCATTTTGCCAACAAGAAAACACACTGATAATGTGACTGCGGCTTTAGACGCAGTCACATTCATCCCACCCCTAAAGGACGTTAAACCCTGAAATATTTTTGGCTTTCAGGGTTTAAATAGTGGGCTTTCTGCTCTCATTGCTGTAAACATGGCCAATTAATCTAAAATCTAAAATCTAAAATCCAAAATCTAAAATTCTATGAGCCTTCAAGTTGGTATTATCATGGGCAGTGATTCTGATTTGCCCATAATGAAAGATGCGATCGCAGTTTGTGAACAATTTGGGATTGAATGCGAAGTGGCGATCGTCTCTGCCCATCGTATCCCAGAACGCATGGTGGAATATGCTCAAACAGCACACCAACGAGGTCTTAAGGTTATTATCGCTGGAGCTGGTGGTGCAGCCCATCTTCCTGGTATGGTAGCATCTTTAACTCCATTACCTGTGATTGGTGTTCCCGTAGCTACTCGTAATTTACAAGGTGTGGATTCTCTGTATTCCATTGTCCAAATGCCTGTGGGAATACCAGTAGCTACGGTAGCGATCGGTAACGCCAAAAATGCCGGACTCTTAGCAGTGCAGATTCTCGCTACTTACCAACCAGAATTGCTGCAAAAAGTCCAGCAATACCGCCAAAGCTTATGTGATATGGTGATGGACAAACAAAGCAAATTAGAAGAATTAGGCTACCAAAAATATTTACAGCAGATGTTTTAATTATTATCAAGCTAATAGCAAACTATATAGAAGAGATTGCAGATCAATGAGGTACAGAGTCTAAATCGAAACCTAGACAGCAAAAGGGTTTTACTACTGACTCCTGACTCCTGACTCCTGACTCCTGCTATAACATAGTTTACGAATATTACCTTTTTTCATATTGATTAATTTAACTACCCTTGTAGACCTTCACGAGTTGCAAATGCTTATATTGCATAAGGATGAAGTGCAATTTGCTTTTGTTCTTGGGAAGCATCATTTAGATCACCAGAAAAAAATGTATTTACTGAGCGATAGAGAAAATTTAACTTTTTTAAATAGACAATCAAATTTATTTACTACTGAATGTCACCAACTGCAAACAGCGGTTAATCTAACTAATTCCTGTATATTCTCGTTCCGAATCATTCATTGTTCAATTAACTGGGTTGTGCCAGATCCTAAATTGCATCTTGACTAATGATCATTCTTAATGAGAGGAAATTCCTAATAAAAACAAACTCCTCATCCTTTTTAGGATAAGTAATACTGACTCTTATGCTATTAAAACTAAATGTGTTTTAGCGGAGATATAAAACCTCTAAAAACTAAAACATCAAAAAAATGATTCTTCACATTTATAAAAATCTTGTGTAATTACGCCAATTCATTTAACTTATTTGGGTAAGTAAAAGAAAATCAATTAAGGCTTTTCTAGCAAGGAAAAAAGCAATGAATCCACGTATTAGACCCTTATTATACCGCCTACTAGCACTAGCTATAGGCTCAATGGTATTTGCGATTTTTGCTCCTACAGTTGTAGAAGCAGCTGACCCGCCAACAGTGCACTCTTTAGACAGCACAACAAAAAAATTACAAATTTCTATTGATACCACTTGGGTACTACTAACAGGGTTTTTAGTCTTCTTCATGCAAACCGGTTTCTCTATGTTAGAAGGAGGTTTACTGCGACAAAGAGGAGTAATAAATGCCCTATTAAAAAACTTTGTTGATCCTGCCGTCACAATCTTGGTTTGGTGGGGGGTCAGTTTTGGTATTGCTTTCGGTACAAGTGTGGGTGGTTTCATTGGCACAGATACCTTTTTCCTGAGTCAGTTACCCACTGATGGAGCCTTCCCTAGTCGTGGTGTACTAGGTAGAGCTTCTAACCTCAATGCTTATACCTTGTTCTTCTTCCAATTTGCCTTTGCAGCTACAGCCAGTAAAATTACTACAGGTTCAATGGCGGGAAGAACTGACCTTGTTGGTGACTTAATTGACAGCGACATGATGGGTGCATTCAGCTATCCTCTGATTGTCCACTGGGTTTGGAATGCTAACGGCTGGTTAGCCAAAATGAGTTTCCATAACTTTGCTGGTAGTGCTGTAGTTCACACCGTTGGTGGTTGGACAGCGATAGTTGGTACTTATTTACTTGGTCCCCGACCTGGACGTACTCATTGGGGAACACTACCACTGGCACATAACTTATAACTTAGGTTTAGCAACCTTGGTAACCATGATTTTATGGTTAGGCTGGTACGGGTTCAACCCTGCTTCAACCTTGGGTACTGCTAATCCTGGCTTAATTGGTTTAGTCACACTCAATACCACCCTTGGTGCTGGTGCTGGCGCTCTTGTGGGAATGCTTTTCCAATATTTCCGTTCTGGTAAATCAATACCGTCGCCAAAATAGGAGGGTGAGTTGATGATGCTTTAACCATTAACTCCCATTTCTTTGAGGCTTGGCAAAAACAATCAGTGTTAAAAATTCCTTCCAGGTTTCCTAGAAGTGTTTTTTAATGTATTAACTGCAGTATAAGGGTTTGAGATTACAAACTAGCTTTTAGGCGAAACGCTTATGTGTGTTTAATTTTGCCATTTTGCCAAAATTTCTGTAGCCTTTTATTTTGGCTAAGGTATTGGGTAAGTGGGATTTAGTTTATTGTCTCAATGGTTCCTTAGCTGGACTTGTAGGGATTACAGCGGGTTGTGCCTTTGTTGCTCCTTGAGCTGCGGTTTTAATCGGTTTAATCGGTGGAATTTTAGTAATTCTAGGTATTGTAATTCAATCACTGCATATTGATGACTCAGTCAGTCCCTTTGCGGTTCACGGTATCAATGGCATCATGGGTACTTTAGCCGTTGGTTTATTTGCTCAAGCAGAACTGACTCTCAACAAAAAAGCTGGACTCTTTTTAGGTGGTGGCTTTAATTTGCTGGGTGTGCGAATTTTGGGTTTAGTTGCTATCGGGACGTAAACAAAAATCAAGCCCAAATGTAGCCCAAACTGGCTTGATAAGAAGGAAAAACGTCCGGATTCCAGTTGAACCAATCAATAAATAGAAAAGATATGGCTGTTC
>ERZ1034409.184-NODE-184-length-16087-cov-2.569424_pt1 | contig 16087 bp, 17 predicted proteins | sample MGYA00520610_ERZ1034409 | MGnify/ENA primary metagenome ERZ1034409 (study PRJEB33736, sample SAMEA104288480) | Azolla microphylla | place: Ecuador | collected 1982 | study: EMG produced TPA metagenomics assembly of the PRJEB19522 data set (Is there foul play in... | reverse complement strand
CGCTGCGCATCGGCGCCCAGGTGGTGACCAACCTGCCGATGCGCGAGGCGGTGGACGACGCCGCCAAGCGCGTGCGCGAGGGCGTGGCGCTGAACAAGGCGCTGGCCGACAGCCGCCTGTTCCCGCCCATCACCCTGCACCTGATCGCCTCCGGCGAGGCCTCCGGCAAGCTCGACGAGATGCTCGACCGCGCCGCCACCAACCAGGAGCGCGAGCTGGAAACCCTGGTGGCCGCCACCGTCGGCCTGATGGAGCCGATGGTGATCGTGCTGATGGGCGGCATGGTGCTGGTGATCGTGCTGGCGATCCTGCTGCCGATCTTCGACATGAACGAGCTGGTCAAATAATCGCCGGCTGACGATGCTCCGACGGAACGGCGGCAGCCGCTTCCCGGTCATAGTTCCAAGAACACGAAGCGGAGGCAAAGCATGCCGAGCCGTCGTCGCCGCTGGCCGCGCGTGCTGGCCGTGATCGCCGTGGCGCTGGTTGCGCTGGTGCTGCTGTGGGATTGGAACTGGTTCCGCCCCCTGGTCGAGGCGCAGGCCTCGGCCGCGCTGAACCGCCGCGTCACGCTCGGCCACTTCGACCTGCGCCTGTCGCGCCACCCGCTGGTGCTGCTCGACCGCATCGACATCGCCAATCCCAAGGACGGCTTCCCGGCCAACACCAGCACCGCCACGGTGGGGCGGCTGGCCATCCGCCTGGACCTGTTCGCGCTGTTCCACCACGGCGTGATCCTGGAGCAAGTGGTGGTGGACCAGCCCGACGCCGACCTGGAACGCACCGCCGACGGCCTCGACAACTGGACCTTCGGCAGCCAGCCGGCCAAGCCGGCGCCGCAGCCCAGCCCGTGGAAGGTGGACGTGGGCAGCCTGGTGATCAACGACGGCCGCGTGCACGTGATCGATCCCAAGCTCAAGTCCGATTTCACCCTGGCGGTGCACACTCAGGCCAACCCGGCGCGCAAGGAGCCGGACCTGTACGTCGGCATCCAGGGCAGGTATTCGGGGCAGCCGATCGACGGCCGCTTCATCGGCGGCTCGGTGCTGAGCCTGCGCGATCCGGGCGACCGCTACCCGGTGGACCTGAAGCTGACCCACGCCAACACCCATGTGGCGCTGCAGGGCACCCTGCTCGACCCGCTGAAGTTCGCCGGCGCCGACCTGATGCTGGAGTTCGCCGGCGACGACCTCTCCAATCTTTATCCGCTGACCGGCATTCCGCTGGCGCCGACGCCGCCGTACAAGCTCGACGGCCGGCTCGACTACGACGTGGCGGCGAAGAAGGTGCGCTTCAGCGATTTCTCCGGCACCGTCGGCAGCAGCGACCTGGAAGGCAACATCGCCGTGCAGCTCGGCGGCGCACGGCCGAAATTCAGCGCCGACATGACCTCGCGCAAGGTGGTGCTGGCCGACCTGCGCGGTTTCATCGGCGCGCCGCCGGGCAAGGGCGACGGCCAGGAGGCGCTCAGCGCCAGGCAGAAGCAGGAGCACGCGCAGCAGGAGGCCAGCGGCAAGCTGCTGCCGGACAAGCCGCTGAACCTGCCGCAGCTGCGCACGGTGGACTTCGACGTGCGCTACAAGGGGCAGCACATCGAGAGCGAGTCGACGCCTCTCGACAACCTGGTGGCGAACCTGAGCATCGACGACGGCAACATCGCCTTCCAGCCGCTGTCGTTCGGCGTCGGCACCGGCTCGATCGTGCTGAACCTGAAGCTCGACAGCCAGGGCAACGCGGTGCACACAGTGGGCGACATCGACTTCCGCAAGGTCGACCTGTCGCGCATCATGCAATCGACCAAGCTGTTCAAGGGCGCCGGCACCATCGGCGGCAAGGCGCGCATCGACACCACCGGCAACTCGCTGGCGCAGATGCTCGGCCGCGGCGACGGCGAGCTGAAACTGTTCATGAGCGGCGGCGACCTGTCCGCCCTGCTGGTCGACCTCGCCGGCCTGGATTTCGGCAACGGCATCGAATCGGCGCTGGGCATCCCCAGCCGCGCGCAGCTGCGCTGCCTGGTGACGGACTTCAGCCTGACCAAGGGCCTGCTCGACACCCGCACCTTCATCTTCGATACCACCGAGGCCAACATCGTCGGCAGCGGCAAGATCAACCTCGCCAGCGAGCAGATCGACTACAAGCTCTCCACCGAGCCCAAGCACTTCAACATCGGCTCGCTGCCGGCACCGATCCTGGTACGCGGCCCGCTGAAGAGCCCGAGCATCGCGCCGGACGCCAAGGTGCTGGCGGCGCGCGGCGGCGCCGCGGTGGTGCTGGGCGTGCTGCTGACGCCGCTGGCGGCGCTGCTGCCGACCATCCAGCTCGGCCTGGGCCAGGACCACAACTGCCAGGACCTGATGGACTCGGTGCAGGGCGCGGCGAAGATCGCCTCGCAGCAGGGCATGCCGGTGAAGGCCAACCCGCCCAAGCCGAAGGGCGTGCAGAAGCCAAATTAAGCGCGGCTGCAGTTGCTGACACCACGTCACGGTCCTGGCCCCTGCGGCGATCCGGGTACGGCAACTCAAAGCCCGAAAAGCGCAGGGTGCGGATGATCGACCCGTCGTCCGACATTTTCTTCAGACCAACAGATTTTCTAGACAGAGTGGCGCGCAGGACTAGCCGCCGAAGGTGGCGTCGATTCCAAAGGCTCTGCGGGCGGCATCGATGGCTTTTGTTCCAATGCAGGCGGATTTTGCAAGGGGGCAGTTTCCCCTTCCGGATCGACGCCAATGTAGGCGGGGTTACGTACCAGGGCTTGCAACAAGACACTTTGGCGAGACGGCAGGGTGACCGTAAATGAGAATTTTCCTGACGCGGCCCTGCGGTCGATCTCGTCGTCTTCTCCCTTATAAGGCCCGCTATCGTTCTTACGTTCGGCTTCGTGTGCTGCATCCACCAATGGCTGCAACATATCGATGATCACTTGAGCTCGAAATGCAAACGGAACATCTGCTGGCAAAGATTCGTGAAAGACACGCATAACGCCACGTGAGACCCAGTATCTGGGCCCTGGAACAAAAAAGGCGCGAATCAGCTCCACGTGCCGATACATATTTCGCCGCTCGCGCGTATTCGCAAGAAACAGCGCGGGCGAGGCGGCTGGCAGGGACTTAAAGGCATCTGTCCGAACAGCAGGCGGAAACGCCAAGGCAAATAATTCATAGCCTTTTTCGCGAGCTAGATAGGCACAGCGATAGAGCCAGAACAACTCAACCTGCTCTCTCGTAAGAGGGGGTATACCGGCGAAGCGCACCTGATAGGTGCGATCATCGATCTTGTATTCGCTATAACCAAAGCCGCCAGTTGCAGAAGCCCTGCCATAGATCGTCACGCACGCGGCAAGCAACAACATGGAGGCCATGGTCAAGCCTACAGTCATGATTACTTTCTTAAACATGAATTCCCAGAAGTTTTCTCGCCGTCCCGCGCCCCTCCTCCTCCCCGCAATAAATGTAGCACTGCCTCGGATCGATTCAAAGAAGCGATCAGGCAGGAAAAACTACTTCTTGCGGATCAACTTGGCACCTCACGGATTGTACGAGCGACGAATCTTCATTCAAGATGCCGCTGCAACACGCCGCATTCGAGCGCGCGCTGTTTCGATCATATGTTTTTGTTTGAATAAGGTGGAATACATGAAGTCGTCCAGACTTTTATCCATCACCGCTACCGCTGCAGCGATGAGCGGCCTCGGCTGCGTAACGATGGAAGATGTCGCGGATAAAACGAGCTTTGCTCAAGCCAATTTTTCGGCAAAATCGCTAAACGCCGAGGTGACGGTTACGCTGAGGAGGACGCCTCCCGGGCGCGAAGCCTCATTTTCCAGAATGCAGTTTTCGGCGATTCCCGTTAACACAGCCACCGGAAATCCTGGGGATGAGCGGCTGGACGTGACGCTGCAAAACCAGGGACATGGTTTGTTCAGCCGGGTAATCGAGACGGTGCAAAATGGAGTTCCGATCAGTCAATATTACGAACTGAGCTACCTCGGCTTCTTGCCGCTGCGCTGGAATCGGGTGCCGCTATATGAGCCGCTAGTACCGGATACATGGGAGATCCGCAGCTTCGATCAATTTGACCCCTTCACTCAGGACTCTGGTACGTCATTACAATACGAGTACCTCACTAGCTACGAAACGGGCGGCCAAAAATTCCGTGAGCATGACACATGCACGCAGCAAGGGACTCATGCAGCTAGCGAATTGAGCCCGGCGCTACAGGGGCAAGCGGTGTACATGGAGTGTGATTACAGTAACAACGCCGCAACGCCAAGCCGCAGCATTTGGGCATATTTACCGAATTACGGCGTGGCTTTGCAGGTCAGTGTTGAAAGAGCCGATAGAAACGTTCGCTATTCAATTCGCAAGATGAGGATTGAATAAATTCTTTTCAGAGAACGACGCGCGGCCCGCATCGAAAAATAAGCGGCAGCTTATCGCTCCATTGCCTCTGGGATATTTCCCAACTCCGCCGCATTCAGCACCTGCGGCTCCGCGTTCGGCGTGGCGGTGCGATACAGCGTCCAACAGGCGAAGCCGGCCAGGCTCATGCCCAGGCTGCTGAGAGCCAGATCGATCCCGCTTTGCGCGGCCAGCGGCGATAGCAGGCCGGCGACCAGAGAACTGAGGCCCAGGGACATCGCCGTCTGCACCGACGCGGCGGCGCCGCGCACGGCGGGGAAGCGGTCCAGCATCAGCAGGGTCAAGGTCGGAAACGCCAGGGATATGCCCATGCCGGAAACGCAGATCGGCAGCACGAACCACGGCAAGGCCGGCGGCATCAGGCTGTTCAGGACCAGGCCCAGCGCGACGCCGCCGAAGATCAGCGCGTAGCCCAGCGCCACTGTGCGCGACGCGCTGAGACGGCCGGCGGCGCGCCCGGAGAGCCAGGCGCCGAAGGTCATGCCGCCGATGGTGGGCACGAACAGCCAGGGGAACTGCCGCTCGTTGAGGTGCAGCATGTCGAGCACGATCACCGGCGCGGCGGCGACGTAGACGAACAGCGCGCCGAAGTTGAGCGCGGCGGCGGCGCCGAGCAGCAGGAAGCGGTAATCGCGGGCGATGGCGCCGTAGGTGCGCAGCAGGTGCGAGGGGTCGATCGGCGTGCGCCGCTCGCGCGGATGCGTTTCCGGCAGGCCCAGCAGCGTCGCCAGCGCCAGCAGCGCGGTGAATGCCACCAGCACGCCGAAGATCCAGCGCCACCCGGCGAAGTACAGCACCCAGCCGCCGACGATCGGCGCCAGCACCGGGGCGATGCCGAAGATCAGCGTCACCTGCGACATCAGCCGCTGCGCGTCGGCGCCGGCGAAGCGGTCGCGGATGATGGCGCGGCCGACGATCAGGCCGGCGCCGGCGGAGACGCCCTGCACCACGCGGAACAGCAGCAGCCAGTGGAAGCTGGGCGCCAGGGCGCAGCCGAGGCTGGCGAACAGGTACACCAGCAGCGAGTAGAAGATCACGCCGCGGCGGCCGTAGGCGTCGGACAGCGGGCCGTGCAGCAGCGACATCACCGCGTAGGTGCCCATGTAGACGCTGATGGTCTGCTGCATCGACAGCGCGCCGATGCCGAAGTCCCGTTCGATGCGGCCGAAAGCCGGGAAGAAGGTATCGATCGAGAACGGCCCGAGCATGGCCAGCCCGGCGAGCAGCACCGGCAGCAGGCGCGGGTTGGCGCGGTAGCGGTTCACAGGGGGTGCACCGCGGGAATTAGTGGGCGGCGGCCACCGGTGCGGCGGTGGCCGCGCCGAGCAAGCGGCTGATGCGCGCCGGCACGTCCTTCTCCACCTCGCGCAGCGCCACCTTGATGGCGTTGGCGAAAGCCAGCGCATCGGCACCGCCATGGCTCTTGATCACCGTGCCCTGCAGGCCGAGGAAGCTGGCGCCGTTGTACAGGCGCGGGTCCATGCGCTTGGCCAGCGCGCGCAGCACCGAGCGCGCCACCAGCGCCACCAGCTTGGCCGGCAGGGTGCGGGTGAACTCCTCGCGCATGAAGTGCATGATCAGCTTGGCCACGCCCTCGCCCGCCTTGAGCGCGACGTTGCCGACGAAGCCGTCGCACACCACCACGTCGGCCGGGTGCAGGAAGATGCCGTCGCCCTCGAGATAGCCGACGTAGTTGAGCGGCGAGGCGGCGAGCAGGGCCGAGGCGGCCTTGATGGTGTCGTTGCCCTTGATCTCTTCCTCACCGATGTTGAGCAGGGCCACGCGTGGGCGCTCGGTGCCGTGCAGCGCCGTGACCAGGGCCGAGCCCATCACCGCGAACTGCATCAGCTGCTCGGCGCTGCAGTCGGCGTTGGCGCCGAGGTCGAGCACGTGGGTGACGCCGCCGATGGCCGGCAGCGGCGAGATGATGGCGGGGCGGTCGATGCCCGGCAGGGTTTTCAGCACGAAGCGGGCAATGGCCATCAGCGCGCCGGTGTTGCCGGCGGAGACGGCGGCCTGGGCGCGGCCGGTCTTGACCAGGTTGATGGCCACGCGCATCGAAGAGTCTTTCTTGTTGCGCAGGGCCTTGGACGGCGATTCGTCCATCGCCACCACTTCGCTGCAGGCCTGGATCTCGATGCGGCCGTCGTCCTGGTAACGGTGGCCGCGGAGGCTCTTGCGCAGCGCCGCCTCGTCGCCGGTGAGGATCAGCCGCAGGTCCGGCTGCTCGGCGAGGACGTCCAGGCACGCCTGTACGGCGACCGCGAGACCGTGGTCGCCGCTCATGGCGTCGATGGCGAGGGTGATCGGCGCAGCCACCGTCAAATCGCGCTGCGCCGGCAGTCAGGTACGGAGATCACGACAGGGCGGTTCTCCGTCCCGGCGTGCTCAGGCTTCCGGAACTTCCGGGACGGCCTTGCTGATGACCTTCTTGCCGCGGTAGAAGCCGTCGGCGGTCACGTGGTGACGCAGGTGGGTCTCGCCCGAGGTCGGATCGACCGACAGGGTCGGCGCGCTGAGCGCGTCGTGAGAACGGCGGTCGCCGCGGCGGGCGCGGGACTTCTTGGATTTCTGGACAGCCATGACTCTGCTCCGGAGGGGTCAAAACACCCGCAAGGGGGCGGATTCTACCAGAAAGTATGGAATTCCATAGGGGGCGGCACGGAATTCCATAATATTTCGTGGCCTTGCGACCGGGCTCCTAGCCCCCACCGCATTCCGGGCAGCGGGGGGCTATCGGCAGAGCGAGGAGGGCTTCCTCCTCCACCAGAGCCTGCAATTGCAATGTGTCGTCTTCGACCAATAGCGGCTCGCACTCGTTGAGCAGGCGCTTTTCCTCCGCCTCGCTGTGCACCAGGCGCAGGTCCAGCGTGGTTTCGAGCGGCCAGGAGAAGGTCTTCATGCAGTTCTGGCAGGCCAAGGGCAATTCGCCGGTGATCTTGCCGCCGAGCACGCCGTGGCCGGCAATATTCCGCCCGGCCTGCAATTCGACCTGCAACTCGCCGGCCGGCCCGGCCAGAACCGCCGCCAGGCGCTGCAGCCGCTGCACCGGAACGGCGCCATGCCAGATGCTGCCGCGCGTCACCGAGGCCGAAGCCTTGACGCGCAGGGGGATGCCGTCTTTCATGCGCGGCATGCTAGTCACCACAACCCCGATCGTCAAAAGCCGATGAGCCCCCTGCCCCCATCCGCCGCTGATTCTCGCCTCCACCTCGCGCTACCGCGCCGAGCTGCTGCGGCGCCTCGGCATCGCCTTCGAGCAGCAGGCGCCGGGCAGCGACGAGACCCCACTGGCCGGCGAGCAGCCGCAGGCGCTGGCGCAGCGCTTGGCCCTGGCCAAGGCCGGCGCGGTGGCGGCGCGCCATCCGCGGCGCTGGGTATTGGGCTCGGACCAGGTCTGCGCCTGCGACGGCAAGCTGCTGGGCAAACCCGGCACGCGGCCGCGCGCGGCGGCGCAGCTGAAGCTGCTGTCCGGCAGCGCGGCGCACTTCATCACCGCGGTAGTGCTGCAGCAGCAGGACAGCGGCGCGCTGCTGCAGGCGCTGGATTTGTGCACGGTGCGCTTCCGCGCGCTGGGCGACGCGGAGATCGAGCGCTATCTCGACGCCGAGGATGCGCTCGACTGCGCCGGCAGCTTCAAGTCGGAAGGCCTGGGCATCAGCCTGTGCGAGGCGATCGAGACGCAGGATCCGAGCGGGCTGGTGGGCTTGCCGCTGATCGCGGTGCGCAGGCTGCTGGCACAGGCGGGACTGGAACTGCCCTGATCCGGTCGGTCACCCACGGTAGGCTGGGACGAGCGCAGCGAATCCCAGCAAAACCCCAAATCTCCAGCCAGTTGGGCGCTTCTTTGTTTATTCGAACTCCAATTCCCGAACTTCATCAGATGCGGCCCAATCCGATGGATACCAGCCTCGTTTCACGCAATTTGCAAACGAGGAATACGCCCATTCCGAGGGACTGCTTGCATGGCCGTGCTTCACCGGGTTGTAGTGAATGTAGTCAAGATGCCGACCATAGTCTGCCTCGTCGCGAATGGTGTGCTCCCACAGACGGCGTTGCCAGATGCCTCTCTCTCCCTTCCTCGCACGACTCGGCGAGATGCGCTCTCCTTGAGCCACGCTGCGGGAAAAACGGGCTTTGATCAAACGCCAGCGAGTAGAGAAATCAGCGTCGTTTTCCGGCAACTGCCAGATACAGTGCAAATGGTCGGGCAAGACCACTATCGCATCAAGCAGGAATGGATGCGCCTGGCGCACATGCCGGAAAGCGCTCCTCAGGTCAGCGATGTATTCGATCAGCAACGGCCTGCCGTGGCGATCGGCAAGATTGACCGTGAAGAAATAAGCCGCCCCGGAGGCGCGGCTGCGAATGTAGGTGCGCATGCTTCCTGGGACGCTGGGATTCGCTACGCTCGTCCCAGCCTACATGAATTCCACGCTGCAACGAAGACGGTGGAACCGTACCGCCGATTCGAATTCCGCTGCTTAGGCTCTAGACGGCGAACGGATCGAAACCGCCGGCGGCGACAAACCAGGGATTGGCGAAATCGCTGTCGTCTTTCTGCTTGCGCTTGCCGTACTGCAGCGGCCGGCCATCCATGGTGGTGACCTTGCCGCCGGCGGCGCGCAGCACGGCATCGGCGGCGGCGGTGTCCCACTCCATGGTGCGCCCCAGGCGCGGATACAGGTCGGCCTCGCCGGAGGCGAGGCGGCAGAACTTGAGCGAGGAGCCGGCGGAGACGAAATCGGCGACCTTGAAGCGCTCGACGAAGGCCTTGGTTTCCTCCGTCAGGTGCGAGCGGCTGGCCTGCACCTTCAGGCCTTCCGCCGGCACCGCGCGCACATGCATCGGCCGCCAGGCGCCACGGCGGCCGTGCTGCACCTCGGCGCGCAGGGCGCCGCCCTGGGTGCTGCCGGCGTAGAGCTCGCCGATGGCCGGGGCGTAGACCACGCCCAGCACCGGCACGCCGTGCTCGACCAGGGCGATGTTAACGGTGAAGTCGCCGTTGCGCGACAGGAATTCCTTGGTGCCGTCGAGCGGATCGACCAGGAAGAAGGCGCGGCCTTCGGTCTCCGGCACGCGCCCGGCGGCGACCGATTCCTCCGCCACCACCGGCACCTGCGGCGCGATGCGCGACAGCCCCTCGAGGATGATGCTCTCGGCCAGGGCGTCGGCCTTGGTCACCGGCGAGCCGTCGCCCTTGATGGTGGCGTCCTCCGGCTTCATGTCGCGGTACACCGTCATGATCGCGGCTCCGGCTTCGAGGGCGAGGTCGGCAAGGGCTTCGATCATGGAACGGCGCTCGGGCGTAGGGAAAGGACCGCCAGTGTTCCCGATCCGGCGCCGCGCGTCATCACCCGCTCGTGCGAGGCTCGAGCCACCAGCGACGAGCGCGTGGTCAAGCAGGGGGCGCCGGTGTTCCGGGCTGCGGATGGCAGGCTGCTGGTGCTGTCGGCGCGGCGCACGGTTTAGTCGGACTCGATCGCCGGCTGACGCCGTCTATATTAAAAACCTTGGGCCCGGCGGCCGGATCGGCTAAGCTGCGCCACCGCGCCAACCCCGCACCAGACGGGGCACAAAAAAAGGCCGATGTCAAGCACTCCAAAAACGGCGGCGCATCGGCTGAAGTCTAAGTATGACAAGGGTTTGGGCGGTTGCGCCAACTCCTCGGCCAATCCGGCTCTTGGAGGCTAGGAGCCACATAGGAGCAACGCGGCTGCGAGTCTGAGCCTACCCGAGCGAGCCTCTGACAAGGCTTGTTCGAATGGTACGACAAGGCTATCGCAAACCATAGCCTAAAACGCGAAAGCGCAGGTCGGTGGCCTGCGCTTTCGTGGCTGTGGCAGCTGTGGCCCGCCTACGTGGGGGGCGTATCCCGCCGGGGCGCTGTCGGCGCTTTCGCAGTCGAGCCCTTCCTGAATCCTCGATCCCGTGCGATGAATGCTTCCAGCATGTGCGGGATCAGCGCCAGCGCATCGACTGGCTCACCGTAGGTCTGCGCGTGCACCGCTGCGTAGCGATCGAGGTCGGCCTTGAGCGTGGCCGGGCACGCGAAGGTCAGCTTGACGCTCTCGGTCCTGGGCAGCGGCCCGAGCCGCAGCTTGCGCGGCGCGCTCATCGTGAAGCCCCTCGGTTGAAGAACAGCGGCTGATACGGCCGTAGCACCAAGTCGCGGTTGACGATGATGCGCACCGGCAGGCCCGGCCGCTCGGTCAGCGTCGGCTGAATGTTGAGGTTGCGCCGGGTCATTTCTTGCCCGACCTGGTTCACGCTGTCCTGCAAGCTGTCGCGCCCGGCGATGATGACGCGATTACCATTCTGGCGGTTCTCCGGCGCAGCCAGCTCGGCGCCGACACCCAGCAGCGTCGTCATCGCCGCACCAGCGAACAAGCGGCTCCAATGGTAGTCCACGTCGTCCTCCAGCCCGGCATAGCCGGCCGGGTCGGCGCCGGCAAGGTTGTCCAGCGTCAGCGAGGACGTGTCGGGCAGGATGATGCGGTTCCAGACGACTTGAACCCGGCTCTGTCCATAGGCGACTTGGCTGTTGTATTTGCCGAAGATGCGTGAACCCTGCGGGATCAGCAGGTAGCGGCCGGTTGCGGTGTCGTATACCGGCTCCGTCACGGTACCGATGACGTCGCCCGGCAAGTCGGACTTGATGCCCGTGACCAGCGCCGCCGCGATCACCGTCCCGGCCATCACCTGATACGGCGAGGTCGGCATTTGCAGGTTGCCGGAATTACGGGTTTCCGTAGCTCCAGCTTTCTGGAACGCCTCTTTTTGGTCCTGCCGGTTCTGCACGGCGGTCGGATCGGCGGGCTGGGCCGCCGTGGAGGCCGGCCCGGCGGCTTGCGGGTCGAAGCCCGCGAGGCCAGACGGCGGTGTAGCCGAAGCGGTCTGCGCGGGCACAGCCGCGGTGTGCTGATTACTGGAGCGAAAGAACACCGACGAACCCGCCGCCGCCTCGGCCTCCTTGCGCAGCGCATCGCGTTCGGCCGCCGCCGCATCCTGGCCGGGCGGCGTGTAGCTGGCCACCACCGGCGGCTGCGACTTCACGATGGCCGGCCCCAAGTCTCCCGGCAGCGGCGGCCCCAGTTCCGGCACCTTCGTCGGCAGCTTGGAATAGTCGGCGGGAAGCTGGTTAAGTTCTTCGGACTTCGAGACGCGATCGACGTTGTAAAGCTCGGTCGCATCGTTGCCGCTGCGCGGGTGTTTCGGTTGCAGTGACCAAAGCGTGGCGCCCAACACGGCGACGCCAAGGCCGCCGGTCAGGAGCGCCAGCGTGCGCCGGTTCAGGCGCGTCACCGGGCGCGGCTGCGCGCGCAGCGCCACGTTCTCCGGCGCGACCTTCGGCGCCGCGTCGGGAATGGGTACGTCCGGGGTGTCGTCCTGGCTCATGGTCAGTTCCCCCGCGTGCCATCCGTGCGCTCGATGCGCACCACGTCGCCCTTGTCGCCGCCCAAGCGCAGTTCGGCCGCGCCGAACAGCCGATCCACGATGTAGTACGGCGAGCGGAAGCGGTAGTTGACGAGTTGGCCGTCACCCTGCGCGCCGATGACGAACAGCGGCGGCAGCTCGCCTTGGGCGATGCCCGGCGGGAACTGGATGTAGACCTTCTCGCCGTCGTCGAAGGCGCGCAGCGGCTTCCACGGCGGATTGTTGCCGCTGATCGCGTAGCGGAAGCGGATCTTCTCCAGTGACAGTCCGGTATCGACCGGCGCGGCGGCTTGTGCGGCCCGATCCTGACGCTGCAACGCGAGCATCTGGTCTTTCGGGTACTCCCACGACACCGACGCCATCCACGCCTTGTCCGTCGAGGTCAGCTCGATCAGGTAGGTGCGCCGGCTGGTGGTGATGACCAGGTTCGTCTTGAGGCTCGAACGGATGGGCTTCACCAGCACGCTCACGCGCAGCGCGTCCCCGGCGCCGCTGGACGTATCGCCGACGATCCAGCGCACGGTGTCGCCGGCGGCAACCGTCACCAGCTCCTCGCCGGGCTGGAGCGAAATCACGGTCACGCGCCCCGGCGCGGCATAGACCTGATACAGCGCGCCATCGGTGAAGGGCCAGACCTGGATCGCGTTGACGTAGCCCTCGCGCGTGGGCGCGATGCGCGCCTCGGCGTTGGCGCGCGAGACGCGCACAGTTTCATCGGCGGGTTCGGGTGCGGGCTTGACGTCGTCCGCCTCCGGCAGCGGCTTCATCTGCGCCGGCATCGGTAGCACCTTCGGCACCTCCACCACTGCGACCGGCTTGGGCGGCTCGGGTTGCGACTGCGCCTGCACCGGCTCGTCGAGCGAGATGCGCGGCGGCTTGCCCTGCGTGGCGCAGCCCGCCAGGGCCGCCAAGGTCAGCACGGAAGCGTAAAAGCGGAAAGACGGGTTCATGGCTTGGCTCCTTCGGACGCATCCAGCTCGCGGCTCCACGACAGGCCGTTGACGTAGATACCCAGTGGGTTCTTGCGCAGCCGCTGCTCGGTGCGCGGGGTTTGCAAGACGATGGACACCACGGCGTTCCAGCGCTCGGTGCCTGCCGGCGCGCCGTTGACGAACCGCTGCTCCGTCCAGCGCACGTTGAACGACGCGTCGCTGGCGCGCGTGACGCTCGTGATCTGCACCGTCACCGACTCCTTGCCGACGCGGGCGAAGGGATCGTTCTTGCTGGCGTAGTCGTTGAGCACGACTGCGCCCTTGTCGGTGGTGTAGTCGTAGGCGTCGAGCCAGTTCTGCCGCACCACGATCGGGTCGATGGAAAGCGAACGAACCAACGTGATGAAGTGCGCGAGGTGGTAGGCGATCTGCGCATCGGCCGGCCGGTACGGCGTGGCGGCTTCGCCGACAGCGCGTACCTGGCCGGTCTTGTCCACCTCCACCACGTAGGGCGTGACGATGGACTGCGCCGAACGCCAGACTAGGCCGCCCGCCATCAGCAGCGCGAGCACGAGGCAGCCGAAGGCCATCAGCCGCCAGTTCTTCGCCTGCACGCGCGCCGAGCCGATGCGCTCGTCCCACGCCTGCGCGGCGGCTTGGTACGGGGTGGCAGGCTGCGGCGTGTCGGCGTAGCGCACCTGCGGTCGCTTGAATCGCATGGCTCGTTCTCCTTAAGAATCGGAATCGCCCAGGCGTGGGCCTTGCGCCGAGCCGCCGCCGTCACCGCCGCGCAGCGTATGCGCAGCGGTGGTGGCGGCATGCGCGATCTGCTGGCGGCGATGCAGACGCTTGGCCCAGGCGGGTTGCTTTTGATCGGCGGAGGACGGGCCAGCTTCGGATGCGCCGGTTTGGGCAGACGCACCAGCGGCCGTGCCATCCCCACCACGGAATGCACCGGCAACCCGCTCGCCAAACGCGCGTGCGCCGGCGGCGACTTTCTGCCCAGCGGCCTGTGCGCCAGCTCTGGCGACATTGCCCATCCCCGCGGCAGCACCCTTGAAGCCACCGCCCGCCGCCGCGGAGCCAGCTTGGAACGCCGACCGCGCGCTAGTGGCGGTCGAAGCAGCGGCACGCGCTCCGCTGCCGATGGCGCCAGCGGCTGCGGGCGCCATACGAGCGCCGGCGGCGACGGCGCCACCGACGCCGGTGGCGGCAGCACCGATCGCGACGGCGGTTCCCGCCGCGCCCAATGCCGCGCCAGCCATCGCACCGGCCCCGAGCTGAGGCCCGCCGGAAATCAGTCCGGTGGCGATGCCTGGCCCAAAGATGCCGAGCGCGAGCATGGCGAGTGAGGCCAGCATCACGACCAGCGCATGGTCGATGGAAGGCTCGTCGGGCGTTACCGGGAACTCGGCGAACAATCCCGTTCCGATGCCGACGATGACGGCCAGCACCAGTACCTTGACGCCAGACGACACCACGTTGCCGAGTACCTTTTCGGCGAGGAACGCGGTCTTGTTCCAGAGTGCGAACGGCACCAACACGAAGCCGGCGAGCGTGGTCAGCTTGAACTCGATCAGCGTGATGAAAAGTTGCACCGCCAGCACGAAGAAGCAGACGATGACGGTCAGCCAGGCGAGGAACATCACGACGATGGGCGTGATGTTGATGAACACCTCGGGAAAGCCGGCCATCTCGCTGATCTGTTCGAGGATCGGCATACCGGCGTCGATGCCGGTCTTGGCGAGATGTCCCGGTTGCAGGAACGTCTCCATACTCACGGCCGAGCCGGTGGCCGTCAGTCCGAGGCCCGCGAACGAGCGGAACACGATGCCGGCCAGCAGGTTGAAGTTGCCGATGATGTAGGCGAAGGCGCCGACATAGAGCACTTTGCGGATGAGCTTCGCCATCACGTCTTCGCCTTGGCCGGTCGCGTGGCCGAGCGCCCAATACAGCCCAGCGAGCGTCATGTCGATCGCCACCAGCGTCGCAGTCAGGAACGCGACTTCGCCGCGCAGCAGGCCGAAGCCAGAGTCGATGTAAGTCGAGAAGACGTTGAGGAAGTGGTCAATGATCGAAACATCGTTCATGGCCGTTCCTCCGTCGGCACATCGGGGCCGTCGAAGCTGGCCGGGATAGAAGGCAGGTCCGCCAGCGTTTGGTATTCGTCGGGTCCGGACTGCCCTGAGAGGAACCGGCGTAGGTCCGCTTGGTTCACACGCGCGCAGAACGCGCCGTCGTGTTCGCCGCTGCGGCACTGCGTGCGCAGCGCATGCAGCTGTACCGGATCGGCGGCCAGTGCATCGACCGAAAGCGCCAGCGGCCGATCGCAGCCGGCCAGCAGGCACGCGAAGGCGAACAGGACGGACGCGCGTTTCATGGCCGTGCCGATCAGTTGCCGTAGAAGTTCACTGGCTGCGGCGTGTACGCCGTGCCGGTGCCGAGAAAGCGTTGCGTCACCTCGCGGCCACGTTCGACGGCGGCGGCCTGGCGCGCGAGTTCCAGCGACACGGCGCGTCCTTGCGTGAGTTGGAGCTGCTGACCCTGGATGGACTGCTTCGCCTGCAAGGCGAGAAGCTGGTTAGTTGCTTGCATCGCCTGCAGAGCGCCGGTGGCCGACTGACTCCGACCGACAAGATCGGTCAGCACGCTCTCGTCCTCGGTCACGTTCTGCGAGACCTGTGCTTGCATCCGCATCGCGGTCTGCAAGCCTTCGAGCGTGTTCTGCCATCGCTGATGCGCGTCCTGATACATCTGATTGCCGCTCACGGTCGCGGCGTACTGCTCGGGGTACAGGCGCGCGAACTGCTGATCCATGTTCTGCACCTGGAACGCGAGCCCTTGCGCCTGCGCAATGAGCTGCTGAGTGGTCGCCAGGTTCGTGCGCAACTGGCTGACCACGTTGAACGGCAGGCTCTCCAAATTGCGCGCCTGATTGATCAGCGACTGCGCCTGGTTCTGGAGTTGCCGGACTTGGTTGTTGATCTGCTCCAGCGTGCGAACGGCCGTCAGCGTGTTCTGCACGAGATTGGTCGGATCGACGACGACCCATTGCGCGTGCGCAGCGGGCATAACGCCGATGAACGCAGCAACAGCAAGGGCGAGAAGGCGAATCTTCATAGCGAAATCTCCTGTGGTTGTGAAGCAAGGAAGGACGCGGCGGATGGCGCGGACGGCAGCAGGTCGGCCGCCCAATCGAGGCCGCGGTGGCGCAGCCAGGCGCCGGCGAAGCCCGGTGCTCCAGCGTCGTTCAGCACGCGGTCAATGGCGCGCTGGTCTTGGGGCGTCGAGGCGCCG
>ERZ1034409.183-NODE-183-length-16237-cov-2.715795_pt1 | contig 16237 bp, 8 predicted proteins | sample MGYA00520610_ERZ1034409 | MGnify/ENA primary metagenome ERZ1034409 (study PRJEB33736, sample SAMEA104288480) | Azolla microphylla | place: Ecuador | collected 1982 | study: EMG produced TPA metagenomics assembly of the PRJEB19522 data set (Is there foul play in the... | reverse complement strand
TGAACGCCGGCAGGTAGCCGTACAGGTCCGGGAACTTGCGCTGGTCGTAGTACCACTGGGACAGGAACGAGGTGCCGGCCGTGTCCTGCGGGGCGGTGAACCACACCGATTGCAGGCGCAGCATGTCTTTCATGCCGTTGAACACCTGGCCGTCGGCGCGCGCGGTGGTGTTCAGCTCGGTCCAGACGAAGTCGTAGTGATAGGCCTCTTCGCCGCTCGGCTGGATGTCCCAGTCGCGGATGGCGTAGAGCGAATAATCGTGGCGGCCCCAGCTCAGGGTGATGTTGAACAGGGCCTCCTTGCCGTCCTTGGGATCGGGGAACGGCGTGCCGCCGCGCCAGGGGCCACCGTCCTCGTAGACCACGTTGCCGGTCGCGTCGAACTTGGACTTGCCCTTGTTCTTCAGCGTTGCCTCCAGGAAGTCGTGGTTGAACATCTTGGTGATGTCGGTGGTCGGCGGCACGATGTTGATGCGCCGGCCCATCGTCTTGACCTGCTGGTAGGCGATCGGATCGAGAAGATCCTTGACCACGTCGACGTTGTCGGCGGTGATCACGTCGCCCGGCTTGACCTTGCCCTTGGTGTAAGCCTCGATCGACACCAGCTCATCGGGATAGGCCTTGGCCAGGTTGTCGCCCCTGGCGATCAACGGCCACAGTGGCGTCAGCACGCCGGTGGCGAAAGCTCCCTTGGCCACTTTTTCCATGAGCGCACGGCGGCCGTAATTGAAATCGTACTTTTTGATGCGCATGTCTCCTCCAGTACCAGCACCTGTTCCAGGTTTATGTAGTCAAGCCCGCTGGGGCCGCGTGCGGATTTCGCACCTCGCGGCCGTGCCGCTACAGGTGTCTCTTCTCGCCCTCTCAGCGTCGCTTGAAGTATCGGCGCACTGCCGAAGAGATCAATTAGGTAGATATCGGCGTAAGCCGTTCGGCTTCGCCATGGACGCTGCGGAGTTTGGAACCGGCACCTAGTGAATTTGCGCAGGTGACTAGGGGGATTCCCCTACCTTCGCGGTGCGCAGTGCGCGCCGGCGCCGGATACATACGCCATGCCGGAACGGTGCACGCGGATACGACAAGAGGCGGCCGGGATCGCCGCTCGTTACAGAGCGTCGAGACCGCAAATGCTTTCTTTACCGCAGTGGGGCGCCGGCTACGGCCGGTTCTACTTGGCCCCCACCGTGCGGCGGGCGTTGACGATCAGGTGCACCAAGGCGGGATAGTTGGACACCTGCATCTTGCGCATCACGCGCCCGCGATGCGCCTCGACGGTCTTGTAACACACGTCGAGTTCGCGTGCGATGGCCTTGTTGCTCTGCCCGGCGACCAGGCGCTCCAGAACTTCGCGCTCCCGTTCGGTGAGCGCGGACAGACGTTCGTTGACCACGGCGATTTCGGCGCGCTCCTGCCTCGCTTGGCGGTCCGAGGCCAGGGCACGGCGCACGCACTCGAGAAAGACCTGGCTATTCGGCGGCTTTTGCAGGAAATCGATGGCGCCACCGCGCATCGCCCGGACCGCCAGCGGCACGTCGCCATGGGCGGAGAGGAAAATGATGGGGATGGTCAGGCCAATTCCAGTCAGGTGATCCATCAGCTCGGGACCGCTGATGCCCGGCATGCGCACATCGAGCACGATGCAGCCGTGTGCCGTTGGCGTCAACTTTTTGAGCAGGGCCTCGGCCGATTCGAAGGCTTCCACGCGGAGCTTGACCGACTCCAGCAGATATTTGAACGACCGCCGCACGGGCTCTTCGTCGTCGACAATAAACACGGTCTCATCATCGTTGGTCATGATCGGTTGCCGCCTGTGGAAGACAGAAGCTGAACGTGGCGCCGCGGTAGGCGTTGCCGCCTACCGTGATCTTGCCGCCGTGCGATTCGACGATCGACCGGCAGATCACGAGCCCGAGTCCGAGGCCGTTGTTCTTGGTGGAGAAGAAGGGGTTGAAGATGTTCTTGGCGTCTATCGACGAGACGCCGGAACCCCGGTCGGTTACCGCGACCTCGACCCACTTGCGCCCGCGTGTGCGGCTGCTGATGCTCAGGATGCGGCCCGCCTCGGGGACAGCGGCCATGGCCTCCAGACCATTCTTGATCAGGTTGACCATCAGTTGCTTGATCTCCAGCGGATCGAGCATCAACGGCGGAAGAAGCGTGGATAGCTGCAGTTCGATCGTGGCACCGACCTGGCGCCTCTCGATATCCATGAAACGGAGCACCTCGCGGATCACCGCATTGAGGTCGCACATCACCTTGTTGGGCTCGTGGCAGCGCACGAACTGGCGGATATGCTTGATGATGTCGCCGGCGTGCTCGGCGTAGTAAAGGGCCTGCGACAGCGTGTCGTAGACGGCTTCACGGTCGTAGTCGCCCGCCTCAAGCCGCAGTCGGCAGCCGGAGAGGAAGTTGACCACGGAACTGAGCGGTTGCCCCAGTTCGTGCGCCATGGCCGCCGCCATCTCGCCCATGGTGTTGACTCGGGAAGCTCGCGCCAGCTCCAGGCGCTTGATGCGCTCCTGCTCCTCCAGGCGCTTGGTCTCGGTAGTCTCGCGATGCGCCACTACGGCTCCAAAGGATTTCACCGGGATCGGCGCGCTTGTGACGTTGAACCAGCGCACGGTACCCTCGGCAGTGCGCATGCCGACTTCGAACTCGGGGATGGTACGGTTCTCGCGCAGGGCACGGGCATCGGCGAGGTCGTTGCGGCGCATCACCGTGCCATCCGGATGGATCATCGACACCCGGGCGTTCTTCGAGCCCTTGATGCTGGCGGACAACTCGGCTTTTGGGATCATCCGCGCCATGGCCTTGTTGACCTCGACCACATCGCCCTTCATGTCCGTCACCAGCATTCCCACGGGCGACGTCTCGAACAGCACCCGGTACTTCTTCTGGCTCTCCCGCAGCTTCTCTTCAATGCGCTTGCGACGCGCGATCTCCTGCTTCAGCGCCTCGTTCTTCTTACGCACCTCCGACGTGCGCTCTTGCACCAGGGCCTCGAGGCGCTGATGGGTGCGCTGAAGGGCCTCTTCGGCGTCCTTGCGGCGCGACACGTCCTGCAGGATCCAGATGGCGGTGCGCGGCGGCTGCCCGGGGGGATCGAGCCGCTTACCCGATACCGCGCACCAGAACAGCCTGCCATTCTTGCACCGCATCAGGCGCTCGTCGGTGTAGATGCGATGGGTATGGAAGTGGCGGTAGACCGATCTGCCGATCCGCAAATAATCGGATTCGGATGGGTATATCTGCAGGAATTCCTTGTTGTCGAGCTCTCCGGGCTCATAGCCGAACATCTGTTCGAAGCGCCGGTTGCAGCGCATGATGACACGGTCGATGCTGTAGCAGATGCCGACGATGGCGTTGTCGAAGATGACCTGGTAATCGGCGGACGCGCCCAGCAGATGGTCATGCTCGCCTTTTTTGTTGCCGCCGTCGGGCGGCGTCTCGCCGCGCGGCCCGGCAGCGCCCGGGAGGGAAGGCTCGACCTTGGAACGCGGCCTGGGCGTCGCCTTGCGCGACGTCCGGCGAACCGAACCCGTCAGCTGCGCCAGGTCGCTATCGAGAATATAGGCCGTGCCGAGCTGGCGGTCGCCGTCGTTGCGTATGGGAATCGCGTCGGCGCACAAACGCAGCGTGTCCGCATTGAACTTGAACCCCTGGTCCCGGCCGCGCCCGGAACGAATCAGCCGGCCACGGTCGTCCACCAGGATCAGATGCTCCGCACGGTAGCGAGAGCACAGCGTCTCGTAGCGCCGTACCAATTGCTGACGTCCGGCGCTGATTTCCGCGCCGATTTGGCCGGAGATCGATCGGGCCAGGGAGGCGGTGATATTCAGGGCCTGTCCCCGATAGTCGCACTCGACCGTGGTGAAATCGATCACGCCGATGGGATCGCCGTAATCGGGATCCAGCAGCGGGGTGGCGGCGCAACTCCAATTGTGCCAGCCCTCGCAGAAATGTTCGGCGGAATAGACATGCACCGATTCCCTCTTGAGCAGGGCCGACCCCATGCCGTTGGTCCCGGCGACCGCTTCCTGCCAGCGCGAGCCCTCCACGACTCCGGAGCGGTCGTCTGCCAGGCGGCGTACGACATTGTTGCCGTCAATGTAAAGAATTACACCGTCGCAGTCGGCCAGCAGCACGATGCCACGCACGTCCCCCAGCTGGTCTACGGCCGCATCGATGTGGGGCCGGGCAATGCCGATCAGATGGCGGCTGTCTTCGAGGCGACGCTGATATTCCTGTTCTGCGCATTTGACGCCGACGCGGCGCGTCGGATCGACGCCGTCACGGGCGCAGCGCTGCCACTCATCCACCAGCAAGCGCGAATAAGGATCGCGCAGGCCCTCGGCATCGACCTCGCCGGAATTGAAACGCTCCCATAAGTTATGCACGCGCCGGCGGTCTTTTTCAAAGCCGACATACGGATTCCTGCTTGGCATCGCCGTCCTCCACAGCTACGCCCGCACCTTCTTTATATCCGGGAATCGTACACCCGCTTCCAATAAATGAGTAGACGGAAGTCTTTGCGGAAGCGCCAACAACGGCGCGCAATCACGCTGCCCGCAGGTGTAGGGATTTCCCTACATGTCGCTCAGGCACCGGGGTGCATACGGATGCGCCTCCCGTATCAGCCGAGCCGCTATAGGCCGCGATTCAGGACGCGAATCGCTTCGAGACGGCTACGGACCCCGAGCTTCGGATAAATATTCTTCAAGTGGTACTTGACCGTGTCGCGGGTGACGAACAAGGCGCCGGCAATCTGCTCGTTGGACATGCACTCGACGAGCATTCCGACGATCTTTCGCTCGCGTTCCGTCAGGCTGTCGGGCCCGCAGGCGATCAGCGCCGCCGATGGGCGGGGCGCCTCGTGACCTTGCGGCGGGATCAAATCCGCGGACGGCGGCTCGGCTCGCGGATGGGATTCCGGCAGGCTGGTCGATATCACCCGGGCCAGGAACCGCTCGTGATCGATCTCCGCGCCGTGCGAGCCCCCCTGCAGCCGTGGCCGCAAATGTTCCAGCAACAGCCTCGACATGCCCTCGCCTTCGTCGATAAGCGCATGCACGAAGCCTCCAGGAGCGGCCAGGATCAGCGCCTGATCCAGTGCCCGGTGAGCCATCGGGTTGTTGCCGGCCTTGCGATGCGCGAGCGCCGCCAGCACTTGCAGCTTGATCTGGCGATGCACGCGCGTTTGGCTGACTGCTCTGCGCAGCGCCACCTGGATGATTTTCAGCGCCTCGCGCGTCTGGCCGAGATGGATGCAGAGGCGGGTGCGGCCGATCACCGTATCCTCGGAATCCTCCGACAGCCGTACCCACTCCCTGTCGGCTGTCTCGTCGCCGTCGCCGTCACCGATGCGGCCGGCTATGATGCGCGCGCGGTCGAGCCGGCCGGCGACCAGCTCGCGCCGCACCCGTTCCCATTGCAGCAGCCGCACCGCGCGGGGCCACTGGCCGACGTATGCCAACTGCTCGGCCTCTTCCAGGATCGCGAGCGCCGCCGCCGGGTCGCCGCGCAAATCCTGGATGCGGGCCACCGCCCGGTAGGCAATGACCAGGTAATCGTGGATGCCGGCGCTGCTGATGACCTCGCGGAACTTCTCGAAGTACGTCATCGCGAGCTCCCGCTCGCCGGCCTCGTAGGACGCCTGTATCAGGCCGCATGCCAGGCAAGCGGTGGAAACCGATTCGTCGGAGAGCATGCGCGGATCGGAAAGCGCGCCGCGGAACTGCGTCAGGGCCTCCTGCAGCTGACCTTGCGACATCAACGTCAGCGCCGTTTTGCCGATGGAATAGGCCCAAGTGAACGTGGCACCGGCTGGATCGCTCAACGCCCGCCCCCGCGCCAGAAAGCGCAGGGCGTCGTTATAACGGCCGGCAGCCATTGCGTGGTAGCCGCGGGCGTTGGAGACGGCGCTCAGCTCGAAGCTGCGGAAACGGGAGAATCCGGCACCGCCGGTATCGATGCCGGCGACGGGATCGGGCGTGTGCAGCAAATCGTCTTCGATGATCGCGACCATGCTCAGCGCCACCCGCGGATCCCCGGCAGCAGTGTTCCCGGGCGGGATCGCACGCAACAACCGCAGCAGCGGGGAAAGCTTCCGGTGCCGGCTCAGGAAGCTCAACGCCCAGACGATCTTGACGACCAGTCCCGGACGTTTTTCCAGTTCCTCGATCGGCACGCAGTCGGACCAACGGTCGACAGTCACCATGTGACCGTCCGGCACCAGCTGATCGGCCCAGATTTCAAAGACGTCGGCGGCCTCCGCATGATCGCCCGCGCTCGAGAAATGATGCAGAGCCTCCTCGAAGCGGCGATGCTGGCGGTGCCAGCGCGCGGCGCGGCGATGCAGATCCTCGACGCTGTCGGGATAGGCAGCGCGCAAGTGGTCCTGGAGGAAGCGCGAGAATAGAGCGTGGTACGTATACCACTGGTCCTCGGACTCGACCCGGCGCACGAACAGGCCAGTGCGCTCGAGGTAGGACAGAATCTCGCCGGAGTCTTCGCATTCAAGCAGGGCATTGCACAGCGGTACCGACATCCGTTGCAGCAGCGAGGTCTTGAGCAGAAACGCCTGCACCCGCGGCTCCTGCCGGGCGAGCACGTTGTCGGCAAGATAATCGGCCAGTTCCCGGGGCTGGTGCGCGCGACCGCGGCGCAACGAGTCCCGTACCGCCGGGGTGTCGAGCGCCAGCCGGTAGAGTTGAACGCCGGCCGGCCAGCCCTCGGTGGCGGCATGGATCGCCTTGACCTCGGCGGTGCTCACTTCGACGTTGCCGGCGCAGCGGAAGAAGTCGCTGACTTCGGATTGAGAGAAACGCAGTTCGTCGGCACGTATGATCAATGCCTCGTCGCCAACCACCAGGCGCGGAAGACCGATCTCCGGCACCACGCGGCTGGCGAGAAACCATCGGATGCCGCTGACCGGCGCGGCAATCAGTTCGCGCAGGAATGCGAGCATGAGCCGGCTGCTGACGAAATGCAGATCGTCGATGAACAGCGCTATCGGACAGTCAAGGCTGACCAGTTCGTCGACCAGCCAATCCGTGCGAGAGCCGATATCGGTATTGCGCGACAAGGGCGCCGCTTCTCCCATGCCGCTGGCGACCTCCGCCCGCAGATCGGTGACCATTTCCTGTACGTGGCCAAGGAAGCGCGCCACATCGTTGTCGGTCTCATCGAGGGAGAGCCATCCGGTCAACATACCGCGTTGGCGGCAGGCATCGAGCGCCTGGAGCATAAAGGAGGTCTTGCCGTGCCCCGCCGGCCCCTGGAATACGATCACCCGCGATGGTTCCTCAGGGAATACACGCTCCAGCAACTTCAGCCGCGCGACGGCATGCCGATGTGCCGTGGGCGCGGCGATCTTGTGATTGCGACTCTGGCGCACATCCGGACTCGGCAGCATCCGCGAGCGTCTTTTGAGTGGTGTGACCTCACTTTTCATGACGGTGATCGCCTATGGTCTTAGGAATGATGGTCCGGAGGACGTCAACGCCCTGGCTCGGCCCACGACTCGGCACTATCGGCGAGGGTAGTGGCAACATCGTTTGGCTGGCAAGCAACATCGCCCCTGCCTCTGGAAACTCCCAGTTGCCAATAGGGAATTCCCTCATCTTTGCAGGGGATAGTCTTAGCGATGGAAAGCAGCGACGGCGGCCGAGACACTGCCGCCAGGCATTCAGCCGGATATGCCGTCCGTGTTGTCTTCCACCCCATCCGTGCAGGCATCGAGGGCCTGCCGGATTTTGGCGTCATCGAATCCGCCCTTCAGACCGATCAGAACCAGTTCCGTCAGCGGGCGCCCCGCGTTCCAGCCGCCACCGTCAGCAAACGATTGATTGCGCCCTACCTTTTGATAGAGCGTGGCGCGCGGATAATTGCGGAAGTTGATGAAGCCCTTGGCACGATAGATCCGGCCCGTCCATGCATTCATGAGTTGCTTGAATTCGGAGCGTCGCATCGGTGCATCGCTTCGATAGACCATGCTGGCGAACGGGTGCGAGCTGGGATCGAAGCTCGGCTCGGGCCTGAAGGCCGATTGCGCCAGCCGCTGATCGCCCAGCATTACCGATATAGGCACCTCGCCATCGGAAGTTTCGACGACCGATGCGCCGGGAGCCACTTCGGCAAGCGCCTTGCGCAGGCGTTCGATGCGCTCCGGTCCGGCGGCGGCGATGCGGTTCAGAACGACCATGTAGGCGCCGGCCAGCTGGCGCTCCCACAGCGCCCGGCTATCGCGGTCGGCAATATCTTCCGCGTTGACGGCGTCGACGACGGTAATGACATTTTCCAGGTAGATCCGGCGTCGAACCGGGGACGAGTTGAGCGTGCAAACGATGTTCTGCGGATCGGATACGCCGCTGGTTTCGATCACGACCTGATCAGGTGTCGGGGAGGCATCCAGCAACGATCGAATGCCGGCCACAAGGTCATCGCGAATCGAGCAGCATATGCATCCGTTCGCCAGCTCCATCGTCTGCCCTTCGACCTTGACGATCAAACGAGCGTCGATGTTCAGTGCGCCAAAATCGTTGACCAGCACCGCAAGCCGCCTGCCCCCACCCTGCCGAAGCAGGCTGTTCAACAAGGTGGTTTTCCCTGCGCCGAGAAAGCCGCCAATCAAGGTCATCGGCAGCAACGCACGGCCCTGCGCCGATTGCACTTCGGTGTAGCGTGAGAGCAGATTCAGCATGATGGTTTCGCCGCAGCCGACAGACTGCTAACGGGCTCCGTTGTCCATGATCCTCCTGTTGCGGATCATGGCAGGCCCCTTCGATCAGGGCCTTGCCTTGCTCCGACAAGCGGCCGTGCGCCGTGGGCGGCTCTGCTGAGCACCTCAGCAGTTCTCGACGCCGGCCGCTCGAACAGAGGCCTACCTTGCCCCGCGCCCGCCCTCACAGTCCGCGAGCCTGGTCTGCAGCTCTGCGACCTGCTTTTCCAGAGCCGAAATCTTCACGTCCTTCGGATTGGGCATGAACATGCTCTGAATGTCGTCAGCGGGCATCTTGATCCGCTTGCCGCTGCTGGTGCCGTAGATCACCTTTGGATCATCCCAGCTGCCATAGTATGGCAGGTGCTCGGGCGGTTCCGGGGTGACGAACTCCGCGACGAAATCATCGAACGGCTTGCCGCGCGCCAGGCGTGACCTGCGCTCGGCATCGCGCGCCGCCTTGGTCGCCGCCTCGTCGACCAGCAGTGTGATCGGATTGAACTCGACCTTGAAGATGTCCCGCGCGGTCTCATGCGAGATCAGGTTTTCCTCGATGTCCTTCATGACGTTGGCGGGGTCACGCAGCAGCACGTCGCCGTAGCCTGCGCCGGTCCCCTGGCACATCATGTAGACCTCGCCCTGCTGGCAGATCTCGAAGGTCATCGCCATCGGATGCGTGGAGTAGCGCCCATTGTCGACCGTCTGATTGTTCATCATGTCGAGAATGTCGAACCTGATGCTTTTAGCATCGCGCTCCAGCTGCTCGAAGATGTTGACGTCCTGGATTTTGCACAACGGGTACACCGGCGGACCATAGCCGCCGAACAAGGGCTGCGATGGCGTGAACAGCGATCCGGTGCAGCCGGTCATGAAGCCCCACATGCCGGTGCCGCGCACCGAGGCGATCATTTCGTAGCCCAGACCGCCGCGATATTTGCCGAAACCGACGCGATCTCTGGCCAGCGTGAATGCGCCCAGGCGGACGATCGGGAGCTCTTCTTCGATCACCTCCATCTCGCCGATGTCGCAGTTCGCCGCGAAAGGCGGGGACACGCTGTGCTCGCCATCGCGATGGCTGCGGCCGCCCTGACCGTTGCCGTTGATGTCCGCACAGAAGTTGCCGACATTCTCGCCGTTCTGCGTCAGGCCGCCGTAGATGAACGTGCCAGGCTGATCGTATTGCGGCGCCACCACGGCCGTATAGCGGTGCGGAAGGCTGTAGCTGAGCTTGGTCATCGGGATGACCGGGATCGTCATCGCCTTGAACAGCGGAATCAGGCTCATCGGCTGCGGCGTCTCGAACGAGCCGTTCAACACCGACTTTTCGTCGAACAGCATCTTGATCGGCCCGAACACCGCCATGGTCTGCGGAAGGTCCGGCCAGATGTTCTGCAAGTAGCTGGTCAACAGCATCGTCTTGAACGAGGCGGCGTTGCAGTTGATCGCGCGGTTGAGGAACTCCGGCGAAGAGCCGCGGAAGTCCAGCGTCATCTTGTCGCCCTTGACGATGCATGCCAGGCTGAACTTGAGCAGCGCGTTCTCGCGAAGGGTGGAGTCCGGGAATGCGATGACGCGCGTCGTGCCGTCGGGCAGCTCTTCGATACGCCGGCGCACCTCCTCCTGCACGTCTTCGATGTGCTGGCGCAGGGAGATGGTCAGAGCGTCCTCGCCGAACTCCTCGAGCACGGCGAGCACGCGCTCGCGCATACGCAGGCAGGAATGCAGCTTCACCTTCATGTCCTCGAGCTGCAGCTTGGGATCGCGGACCATGTTTTGCAGGAACGTGACGAGATCGCGCCGGAGCTGGAACTTCTCGATCACCTTGAAGGGCGACATCTTGAGCCCTTCGTCGTAGCGGCTTTCGGCCGACGGCGGCATGCCGCCGGGCTCGCAGCCTCCGGTTTCGCCTTCGTGGATCGTGCACGACACCCAGCAGACCAGTTTTTGCTTCCAGAACACCGGCATGATGCAGGATTGGTCGGTGCCGTGAATGCCGCCGTAGCGCGAATCGTTGTGGATGAATCCGTCGCCGTCGTGCACGCCAACCGTGGGCTCGTGCGTCCAGTACTTGATGATGTACTTGATCGGGTAGTGGACGCAGGCGGCGAACCCGACAACGCCGTGAGGCGCGATCATCGACAGGTCGCCCGAGGCGGTGAAGATGGACGCAACGATGTCGCCCCACTTCGCGCCAGGTGCCGCGCCCATCTGCTCGATCATCGTGTTGGCTTCATCCAGGGCCGCGAGGACGCGGCCGCGAACCTGGTTCACCAGGTGCGGGTCGCTGGGCCGGCTCAAGAGGCGCTCCTCGTCGGCCGACCGCGGGCCGATGTCATGATCGCCCATGATGTCCGGATCCGGCCCATAGAACAGCTGGTTGTCCTTCAGGAACTTGTTGAGGAGATTGCGATCCTCGTCCGTCACGCTAATGTCGTTCATGTTACTTGCCCTCTATTGCTGTGAACCAGACCGCCTTTTGCGCCACAGCGCGGTAGCGCCAGCCCGGCTCGATCAGATAAGTTGTCGCCTTCGTCACGACGATCGCCGGGCCGTCGATTTCGGTGCCCTCGGCCAGGGCCGCGTCGTCGTAGATCGGCGTGTCGACCGGGCCTGCGATGCCGACGAAGTGGCAGGTCCGCCGGCCCACCGGCGGCGGCGGCGCCTTGCCCTTCCCCTGCGGCTTCACGCCGGCGAAGGAAACCCCCGGCTGCTCGACGAAAGAACAGACGCGCACCGTGTTGATGCGAACTCCGGCCTCGGTCACCTGGCTGCCCTTGCCGAAGCGCTCGCCATAGCGTTGGTAGAACTGCTCCATGAGCTTGAGAACGTCGCTCTGGGAATGGAGCCGGCGCAGATCGGTTACAACGGCGGTCGTGACGCGCTGGTTGCCGTACCGCATGTCCAATTCGAGACGATAAGAGATCTTGTCCGCCTCGAACCCCTGGCGTAGCAGGTCCTCGCGGCCACGGCGCTCGAGTTCCTCGACGTAGCCGTTGAACCGGGCATAATCCCTGAACAGCGCTTTCCGGTTGGCGTCATAGAGCACAGTCCACGTCGACAGCTCGTGGATGTGCATCTGGTTCATGTTGCCGGCGCCGACCGCCGAGAATACGGAGGAGAACGGCGGAGCCAGAATCCTCGATACGCCGAGCGCCTTGGCGATGCCGCAGGCATGCAACGGCCCGTTGCCGCCGTATGCAAGCGTCGTGAAATTGACCGGCTCGTAGCCGCGCGTGCGCAGCTCGCGCGCGATGCCGTTGGCCATGTTGGCGTCGACAGTCGCCTTGACCACCTTGCATGTCTCGATCAGATCCAGGTCCAGGTCTTCCGCGAGCTCCTCCATTGCCTGCTTGGAGCGCCGCGGCGCCACCTTGATACGCCCTCCCGCGTAGTTGGCCGGATCGAGGTAGCCGAGCAGCAGGTCCGCATCGGTGACCGTGGGCCGCATGCCGCCGCGGTCATAGCAGGCCGGCCCCGGGTCGGAGCCGGCGCTCTCCGGTCCGACTTGCACGGTGCGGTAGATGCGGTCGTACTGGCAAATCGAACCGCCGCCTGCGCCGAGCGTCGCCAGGTGCACCATCGGCACGCTGACCATCCAGCGCTCGATCTCCGGGTTGAAGTCGTAGTACTTCACGCCGCCTTCCACCACCAGACCGATGTCGAAGCTGGTGCCTCCCATATCCGTTGCGACGATGTTTCCCAGATCCGTCTGCATCGCCAGATGCTCGCTCGCCGCGATCCCGGATACGGGGCCCGAGTGGACCGTCTGAAGCGCGTCGGTCGAATTGAGCTGCGCCATGCCGCCGGAATTGTGATTGCACAGCATCGGCTTTTCATAGCCGCTGTTGCGAAGGTTCAACTCCAGCGAGCCCAGGCCAAAGTACATGGTCGAGTGCAGGAACCCGTCCATGATGGTGGACATGGCGCGTGCATATTCGCCCTTGCGGCCGACCACCTGGTGCGACAGCAGCATCGGGATTGCGCCCAGCATGTGGCCCGGGTATTCCTTGAGGAAGATCTCGCGGATTCGCAGTTCGTGCTCGGGATTGACCACCGAGTTCGCCAGTGTCACCACGATCGCCTCGGCACCCTTGTCGACCAGGGTACGCAATTGCTCTCGTACGTCCTGCTCGTTCAGCTTGAGCAGAACACGGCCGCTGTAATCGACGCGCTCGCGCACGTCGAGAATCATCGGGATCGGAACGATCGGATCAGGCCGCTGCGCGTTCGGAACGTCCATCTGCTCCTTGTGCGACAACCCCGTCGCGTAGCCCTTGGCGCGCGACAAGGGCACGGAACTGCGGAAGCCCATGGTGGTGATCATGCCCAGGCGCGGCCCCTTGCGCTGGATCAGCGCATTGGTGCCCAGCGTGGTGGCATAGCGGACCGAGTCGACCTGCGACAGCAGATCGTGCTCGGTGACCTCGAGCTCGGTGCAGGCGATCTTCAATGCCTCGTTGAAGCCGAGCGCCAGGTTCTGATGCGTGGTCAGCGCCTTGGACTCGATATAACGGTTATCCCAGGCAACGAAGCAATCGGTGAAAGTGCCGCCAATGTCGACCGATACCCGCCTCATTGCTGCTCCCCCGTGTACAGGCGCGCCATTGGCTGCCCGCTGTGGCTGCGATCGGTACGTCCGCGCGGGTAGTCCTTGCCGCTGGGCTCCTTCGTCACCTCCTTGCGATGCTTCCACTGCTCCTTCATTGCGTCGATGTCAAACTCCATGTCGCGCAGCGGCGGATGTCCGGGCGGCAGGTACTCGGTCTCCATCATCGTCCCGCACTGCGGGCAGTAGTACTCGATCAACCGGCACCAGGTCGGATCAGGCGCGTAGGTCAACTTGTACTTCTTCGGATCCAGCAGAGGCTTGTGGATCTCCGTCGGATCCCGGTTGTAGGCCAGGAGCCCGCGCTTGTAGTTGTCGCGGGCCGAGATCAGCACTTTGTTGCAGTGCCGGCACTCCCACATCTCCGCATCGAGATCGATGCGGAGGTTTTCTGACATCAGAACTCTCATGACTCCTCTCCTCCGGCTGTTGCCGTCATGGCTATCGGCGTATGGCCTCAGCTCTTGCTCAACAGAATGTCGCCGCTGTCGTTGATCTCAACCGTCCAGCCCGGATCGAGCCGCCCGGTGAAGAAAGCCTCCTCGAGCACCGCCGGACCCTGCGCCACCGCGCCCGCCTGCTGTTCGTCCACGCGGTAGAGCGGAAGGGCGCGGCCTTCGACTTTGCGGCTGCTTTTCGAGACCATCGCGACCGGCTTTTTGGCGGCGCCAAAGCGGCCGGTCAACCGGGGCTGCGGCAACGCCTTGGTGACCGTCATCGATACCGTCAGTTGCGCGGCGGCCGGCAGCCCCTTCGGCAACGAGCCGTTCGGCAGCGGCCGGCGCTCGTCGACGCCCTTGCCGGTGAGCACCAATTGCTTCTCGATCGCACAGTCGTCGAGCTCGAAGCCTTCGCCGAACATGCCCCGGTCCGCCTGCTCCATCAGTTCCGACAAGCCGGCTTGGTAAGCCTGGTCATCGCGACCATCGAGCGCGACCTCGTACTGGTGCCCGATGTCGGAGAAGCCAAGGCCGAAAGCGGAGAATACGGCGGCGAGCCCGGGAACCAGCACGCGCCCAATGCCGAGAGCCTCGGCGATCCGGCAGGCCACCAACGGTCCGGCACCGCCGAAAGCGGCAAGCACGGTATCGCTCTTCGGCGGCGCCGATTCGCGGACACTGGCGGCGATCTTCTCCACCCACGCTGCCTCCATCGCCTTTGCCGCGGCCTCCACCGTAAGACCCAGCGGCTTGGCCACGCGCTCTTCGATCACCGAACGGGCACGGGCGCCATCGAGCTTCAGGTCGCCGCCGAAGAACGATTCCGGGTCAAGCAAGCCCTGGATCAGGAAGGCATCGGTGATCGTGGCCTCGCTGCCACCGAGGGCGAAGCACGCGGGTCCCGGGACGCTGCCCACCGATTCCGGCCCGACTACGATGCGACCGTCGACCACGTGAATGATCGAACTGCCTCCGACGCCGGCGCTATGGATATCGCTGAGCGGAAACGACACCGGCACGCCCTCGACCTCGCCACGCAGGTGGCTGCGCACCTGGCCATCGCCGATCTCGCCGATATCGGTGGTGGTGCCGCCGATATCCATGCTGATCAGGTGTTTGAAGCCATAGTGCCGAGCGATCGCGCGCGCACCTTCGAGTCCACCGCGTGGCCCCGAGCTGTAGGTCTTCAAGGCAATGGTCTTTGCCACGCGCGCCGAGTGGCCGTCGTTGCGGAAGATCAATAGCGGCTTCTGCGTCTTGTTGGCCCGCAGCTTGTGTTCGGCGTTGTGGAGGAAGCGCTCCATCGCCGGGTGCAGGAAGGCGTTGAACAGTGCCGTCCACGTCCGGCGCGCGTCGTCATCGTCCTCGACGACCTCGTGCGAATACAGGATCGGCACGGCGCCAAGCAGGTGCTGGGGAAACTTCCGCAGCAGCAGGTTCTTGAGCCGCGTTTCCTCGGTCATGCGGTTGCTGCCGCCATGGGCCACCACGATGCGGTTGGCGCCCGCCGACGACAATGCGTTGACCGCCTTGACCGCAGCCATTTCCAGCGCGCCGCCGTCCTGCGACAGATCGAGCCGGACCAGCCGGTCACCGATCAGCGACTCGAACAACTTGCCGGCCTTGTCGCGGCGCAGTTGATCGATCGAGAGATCGCCGGTAAGGATCAGGCCCAAACGCGGACCCTTTCGCTCGACCAGGGCATTGGTGCCCTGGGTGGTCGAGTAGCGGATGTAGTCCGTGCTGGTCAGCAGCCCGAGAATATCGTCCTCGCCGTAGATCGCCCGGGATGCCTTGGTCAGGCCGTCGAAGAAGCAGCGTGATAGATCGTGCGGCGTTGTCAGCGTCTTCGTCCGCCAGATCTGGGATCCCTCAACGACGCAAATATCGGTGAGGGTGCCGCCGTTATCTATATTGATGAGCTTCCCCATCAAATGTCTCCTCGTAATATGTCCGTCGGGACAATCGCTCTGCTTCTGAATTGAGCAGGTGCAGCGAGCTTAGCCCGCCTCAAAGGCCTCTGCCCTACCCCCGGGGGTAGAAGTTGCGGCGCTCTTTCATTGTCGAGACGGCGTGCACGACGAACGATCAGGCGCATGGCCGGCACACTTTGCGGATTTCCATCGGTGCGCGGACCGCCATGACGCGCACCTGTCGTTCGCGTCGATTTCCGCATTCTCCCGATGCCGTGTTACGGCTGCATCGGAGACTATGCCGTCATCGAACCGGCCGACGTGACGCCCACCCCGGCTGTTTGGGACCGTGCCCGTCGAACGAACCCCGGCTTGACCAGCCATACCAGCAGCGGCAACACCACCAGCGCCAGCACCATGTTGATCAGCATGATCACGATCAGCAGCAAGCCCATGTCGGCGACGAAGCGCAGGCCGGAGAGGAAGTACCACGGGGCGATGCCCAGGATCATGATCATGGCGGTGAACAGGATCGCCTTGCCGGTGGTGTGCAGGGCGCC
>ERZ1034409.182-NODE-182-length-16279-cov-48.054241_pt1 | contig 16279 bp, 19 predicted proteins | sample MGYA00520610_ERZ1034409 | MGnify/ENA primary metagenome ERZ1034409 (study PRJEB33736, sample SAMEA104288480) | Azolla microphylla | place: Ecuador | collected 1982 | study: EMG produced TPA metagenomics assembly of the PRJEB19522 data set (Is there foul play in... | reverse complement strand
ACTGGGCCTTATATACAGAATCAAATCTGAAAATGATGTCAGATTTAAGCTGGTTATGTCCAGTGCCATTAAGGGTAAAATCAGCACAATCATTAATATCAACATTACCAGAACCAGAATTTGTTGATAGTAACTTACCCGGATATAAACTAGCTTCAAAAACAGTAAATTATCCAGGAATAGAACAAAGATGGTTAGTAGTGCAAAGTCAAGAAAGAAGAGAATCAGACCTGGGTAAACTCTCACAAAAAATTACCAAGGCACAATCAAAAGCTGTGGAAGATTTCAAAAAGTTATCACCAGAAAAATTTGCTTGTGAAGCTGATGCTATCAAGGGTTGTCTAAACTATTCAAATCAAACAATTCAAATATCACCAAATCAACGAGAGTGAAGTTACTCAAATTAAACCTAAGAAAAAAGATAGTTCAGGCGAGATACCCTATGAAATATCAGCTACGTTCTCCCAGAATGAAAGTAAAATTAATACAGAATTCCTGAGCGCAGGGCGTTTATTTTTTGCAGACAGTATTTCCATAAACAGTCCAGAGAGAATAGAGTGCTTGGGAATGATTATGTGTTTATGTCTGCTGGTTTATACTTTAGCGCAACGACAAATTAGAACCCCTTTGAGAGAGTCTAAATCAACAGTAAAAAATTAATTGGGCGAACCAACTGACCGCCCCACTTTACGCTGGATTTTTCCATGCTTTCCGTCTATTCATTTAGTTACACTTAACCAAGGAAAACTCATCTCTCACTGGACTCAAGAGAGAGATTTCATTGTGAATCTTTTACCAGATCATTGTTTTCCTTACTATCAATTAGTTACCTAATCTTTCTGTCTATTAATTTAATTAATATCAGAAAATAGCCTAATCTCTTTCTTTAGATTTATAGCTCTATTTTACTATGTCCATAATTTCTTTTTTTACTTCATATATTAGTCTAAGTTATGATTTATCTCTTGAATATCTTCATTTATCTGTTGACTCCTCTGGGCGGTGTTCTTTCTTATTGCTCCTTATTGAGAATAGCTTTTGATGCTATTTTTGGTGCTTTACTGTTTCTCCAATGCCTTTTTTCACTGCATATGTTTGTTTTTATGCTCCCTTGGATTTTTTCTCTCCGTAATTTCTCTCTGTGGCAGTTTAGGCTGCCGAATGTGGGTTACAACATCTCTCAAGAATTATAATTATTGCACAGGTAATACCTTAACTCATTCCATTAGTAATAAGTTAACTTCACGAAAGCGATAATTGAGACAACTGGTAATCCATTTTAAAGCTTCTTCTTTTTTACCTTTTTGTAAAATATCCTGATAAATTACTGACTCTTGCATAATATCCTCCCGTAAAGATTGGCGAATAATGAGGAACATGAAGTTCGTGTACTTGCTACAGGTCGGCGACCGTTGCTGGGAACTTCTCTGCTGGAGTTTTGTGAGCTTGTGGTGTAATTTACAGAGGGTGGATTGGTGACAATCGACGAGTTATAGCAGTCACTATAATGATTAGGATGTTGAACAGAAGCTGATTTAAAATTTTTAAATTCACCTTAAAAGGGCTATTTCTATAATATTAATATTTATTTCCCACCTTTAACACCACTAATTTTCAAAACATCACTCATCGTTGCACAGTAATTAGGTAAATTGAAACTGCTGGGATTAATAGCTTTAGTATAGCTAAAATGACGATAGTTCATACAGAATCTATCCCAAGCTGCCATTTGAATGCCAAGTAAAGCAATAATCACATTTGCGAAACCTAAAAATAGAGGAATGCGAAAGTAAATCTTTTTACTTAAATAAGCGCAAACTTCTTCTATAGCTTCATTAGCAGTTAATGCAGATTGACCCAAAACAAATCGGCGTGGATCTCCTGGTTGTGGTGGATAGTCAATTAAATATTGAACGACTGTAGCAATATCTTTGCCATGAATAAAGTGAAAACTGCCATCTGCTTGTAAAAAACGAATGATATTAATATAGTTAGTAACTTCAGGAATACCTGATGTGAGATGAGAATAAGGTTTTGTTTCATCACCACCTAAGACTAGGGTAGGAAAAACTGTAGTGATTTTGGGAAAAATAGCTAATTCTTGGATTTTATGTAAACAATCATATTTAGAACGGATATAATCTGTACCTATTTCTCCTGCTTCTTTGAGTGGTTGATTGTCGTGATCTAAGACACTGGCTGTTGAAAAATAAATTACGTGTTGACATTTCTCAGGATTTAGCAGGTTCATTAATTCTAGAGTCTTGGAGACATTGATATCAAAAATGCCGTCACCCCCCCAGGAAGTGGCTGTTAAAACAGCAATATCAATGCTTTTGAGTAAATTAGAGAAATTAGTAATTTCTTGCATATCACCCTGTAAAATGGTGATTCCTGGACGGGCTGTAGTATCAACTTGTAGTTTCTTTGGGTTTCTCACCAATAAATAAAGTTCGTGATTGGTGTTTTGAATTAAGGCTTCGCTGATATAGTGACCGATACAGCCACTTGCACCCGTGATTAAAATCCGTTTTTTGGTCATGAATTTGGAAGTTTTGGGTAGAGGAAGAGGTATTGTAAACTCAAGATTAATCGAATTTAAGGCAATTAAAGGCTTTATAATTTAAAACTTTTATAAAATATAAAACTTATGTACTCATATATATAATTGGTTAATTTATTCACCTTATTCACCTGCTTTTAACTTTAATAAAGCTTTGGCTTTTGCTACCCCTACCAAATTTTCTAAATACTGGTATTGTTCCCAAATCATCTCTTCAGTTTATTATCAGCAACTACTCTCAACTTTAGAAAATTTCCCCATAAAAATCAGGTGGGCAGAAAGCCCACCTAACTGACTAAACCAACGCATTCAGGTTTTTTGCGGTTTCAAAGAAGAACGCGACGTTTTCTTCTGGTGTTTCTGGAAGTACACCATGTCCGAGATTGAGGATGTGTCCCCAATTGCCTGCTTTGCGAACGGTATCCAAAACGCGATCACGGATGAATTCCTTAGAACCAAATAACACACCTGGATCAATATTGCCCTGTACTTTCACGTACTTACCTAATCTAGCTCTGGCATCTGCCATATCTACTGCCCAGTCTACAGTAATTATATCTGCTCCAGAAGCGGGCATTCTTTCCAAAAGCCCTGCACTACCTGTCACCAACAGAATTAATGGTGTATCAGGATGAGTTTCTTTGACTTTCTCGAACACCATTTTTTGATAAGGTAAAGCAAAGGTGTCATAATCTTGGGGACTTAATTGTCCTGCCCATGAATCGAACATTTGCACTACTTGAGCGCCGCAGTCAATTTGATAGCGCACATAATCAGCAATGGAGTCAGCTAATTTTGTTAATAGCTGATGCAGAATAGTCGGGTCTGAGAAGGCCATGTTTTTGATGATGGAATAGGTTTTAGAACCTTTACCTTCCACCGCATAAGCTGCTAATGTCCAAGGTGCGCCCACAAAGCCTAACACCGTTGATTGATTGCCCACTTCCTTACGCAAGGATTCCAAAATAATTTTAATAAACGGTAGGGCTTTTTCTGGATCTAGGGGATGCAGTTTTTCAATTTGTGCTTGAGTGCGTATGGGCGAATAAATAATCGGTCCCTTCCCTTCCGCAATATCCATGTCAATCCCTATTCCTGGTAAGGGGGTGACAATATCGGAAAACAAAATCACTCCGTCGGGTTGGAAAGCTCTCCAGGGTTGGAGGGAAACTTCAATCGCTACTTCTGGAATTTCTGAGCGATCGCGGAATGAAGGATATTTTTCCCGCAAATCCCGATATACTTTCATATATCGTCCCGCTTGTCGCATCATCCAGACAGGGGGACGATCTACTACTTCACCACGTGCAGCCCGAAGAAGGAGAGGAGCCGTTGAGGAAACACCCATTTAACACTTCATCCTAAGTCACTTTTATATGTCACTGTTTAGCTTATCATCCTCAGATTCCCCTTTATCAACACATCTCAAAAGCTCTTAGAATTGCTTTACTTAACTTAATAAAAAGTTAAAAAATGAGGACTCAGGAGTCAGAATGTTTGTTATTTTTCACTCCCAATCACTTCTAAACGTTTTTGTGCCTCTTCTAAAGCTGCTTTTGCCTAAGACTTACCTAATAATGTAGTTTCAATAGCTCTACCCAAACTATCAGCAATCCGATTATAGCCAGCTACAGAAGGTACAGAATGTGCTACAGGCAACTGTTCAAAAAATACTTTGAGTAATGGGTTTTTGTTAATATATTGCTGATAAGTTTGACTACGAGCAGCAGAAAAAGTAACTGGTAAAAAACCCGTTTTGATAGTCCATTCTGTTTGGAATTATTCACTTAAGACATACTCTAAAAATGTGAGTGCGGCTTTTTCTCTTTCTGCTGAAGTTTTCATCATAAACAAACTAGCAGTACCTGTGACTCTTGCGGATATTACCCCAGCCGGTACAGGAAACACTTGATGCTCCACTGGGGATTTCATAATTAATGTCCAAGGCCCAGTAATCTGCATTGCCACACGACCTTCAAGAAAGGCATCCTCTTCGTAACCTCGTTCTGGAGAAGAAAGCAAAACTGAGCCATCTTTAATTAGGTCCTACCAAAATTGTAAAGCAGTGATCGCACCCGGATTACTTAAACTTGGGTAATGATCAGTGATAATTTCTCCTTGGGCAGCAAACAAAAACGGCAACCAACTAAAAACTGTCCATCCTCCTTTACCGAAAGTTAGTAACATTCCATACTGTTCCGGTCGATGATCTCCATTTTTGTCAATAGTCAATTTTTTCACTACTGCTCTCAATTCTTCCCAAGTCTTTGGTGGTTCCGTAATTCCTGCTGCTTGGAAAAGCTTAGGTCGATCAAAAATCCCAATATTACTGGTTTGCAAGGGAACAGACCAAATCTGACCATTTATCTCCATCCCTGCTAATAAATTTGCTCTAATATCTGACTTGACTCCCAAGTTTTTTAACCAATCGTCTAAAGGTTTAACTGCTCCCAATTCTACAAACTGTCCAGTACATTATGGTTAAAAAAATAAAATGTCTGGTGACGCATTACCAACAAATGCTGTTAATATCTTTGGTAATTGAGGATCTGGTTTAAATATAGGTTCAAATTTAATATTCTGATGAGTTTGATTAAATTTATTTACCAGCCTTTGAAAAAAATCTCTATTTTCAGGAGGATTGAGTGAATGCCAGAGTGATAAATGAATTACCCCTTTGTCTTTTGGTTTTATGTGCTGACAACTGAATAAAAATAGCAGACAAAAGACCAGAATAATTCCTACTGTAGAAAATTTGATTGCCACAATTGATTATTTTGGATGAGTAAAGATTAATATTCATCTATAATTAGGAAATTAGGAGAGAAGAATAGTCAAGTTCATTTATACAGTTTTTCACCAAACACCTCCTGGAGCAACATTTCTAAGCCATTGGCACAGGTAGACTCACTAAAAAGTCTTTCTATTTGCTCAGAACGGTCTATTATTTCTTTAGGTGTTTCTACATGAGTAATAATTGCTTGTGCTAAAGCATCAACATCATTTGTTGGTACTAAGGTTCCACATTGCAGCACTTCAGAAATCTCACGGGGACCAACAGGACAATCAGAGGAAATAAACGTTACCCCACTAGCTACAGCTTCTACAAGCACCATACCAAATCCTTCATAATGAGAACCAAGTATAACTGCTCTAGATAATGAGAAGTAAGCTCTAGGATTAGTAACAGTACCTGCAAATAAAACAAGATTACTAATTTCTAAAGAAGTCGCTAATTTTTGGATTTGTGTTTCTAAACCACCATCTCCTAGTAAAATTAACCGGATGTTGGAGTGATATTGACTAGCTTGAGCAAATGCTTTGAGTAATGTTTGATGATCTTTTTGATGATGAAACCTGGCAGCAGATACAAAGGTAATTAAATCAGGGCTTTTGAACCACGATTCCGCTGTAGCATTTAACGGGTTATGACTTGGATCAGGTATTGCTGGATTATAACATATTGCTATGCGACGAGGATTTAAGCCCAGATCTAAGAATCTTTCATATAGACTTTTACAAACAAATACTAATCCACTAGCTTGCTGAAGACTACGTACACTAATCCAATTATCAATAAGTATAAATAAATTCTGTAATAGTTTTATCAGTGAGTATAACCTGCTTTTGCTTTCAGCAGGTAGTTCAGAAATAACATCAGTATGAATATAACTGATAGAGGGAACTGAAAAACTGCCAGGAATAAGTTGAGAAATATAAAAAAGTTTAGTGATAAATGCCGTATGGCAAACAACAATATCTGGTTTTAGGTCAGAAATTACTTTCCTTAATTGGATAGCTATCCATAGTTGGTGTATCGGTCCACCGATATAAAATAAACTACCTGCAACTTTCATGATTATTAGTTTTTCAGCAGCTTGAAAGGCTACTATCCATTGAGGATCTAAATTAGTCAATACTACGCTAGAGACTTTGTACCCAGCTTTAGATTGGGAAGAAATTAGGGAATCCGCAGTCCGTGGCGCTCCACCAATATTACTCAAAACTATATGACAAATATGCTGTTTTGATTTTATCATTAGCTCTATTATTTCAGCTTAATTAAACAAATTTAAACAAGGAAATTAGGAGATCTCTGAAAAAGTTTTAGTAATACTATTTTCTCCTCTCGTATAATTATAAGTTTCTGGTTTAGTTATTTTGGCAGTGGTAAGTATTTTTTCGGCTCTTGCCCAAAATTCTGCATCTTCAGCGTAGGAAATATGTTTAAATCCCCCTAATTCAAAAAATACTTTTCTTTTGCCAAAAAATGTCGGACCTAAAACACAATCTCGCAGATTAATTAATTTACCTGGCTGATAACAATCAGCAATAAAAATTTCTTCTTCACAATAAAAACCGCCTTCTATCAAATCAACTTCTGGATTGGCTCTCATGTATTCAATGCGCGATTCTAAATGGTTGGGTTTATATGAATCGTCGCTGTCGAGTAAGGTAATATATTTACCAAATGATGCTTGAATTCCAGCATTTTTGGCATAACATTGTTTTTTATTTTGATGTTTTAAATAACGAATATTGTTGAATTTTTGTAGATAAGGATTGACAATTTCAAAGGTATGGTCTTGGCTACCATCATCAGCTATAATTAATTCCCAATCTGGGAAGGTTTGATTGAGAACACTGTTAATAGTTTTATCTAAATATGTTGCTCTATTGTAGGTACAGACAACTACTGATATTTCAGGAACTGGGTCAAATTTGATAGGAGTCATAGGAGATTAAGGTTTGGTTGGTAAATGCAAGTAAGTAAATGTCAGTGATAGATTAGGCTCACACATAAAATCATTTATAAACTAGCATGAGTATCATACCAAGGTTCTTTGATTTTCAGACTTTATAAGAGAATTTTGGCGATAGCAAAACGGTAAATTATTCCGTTGACTCCGAGTATTTTCTAGTTCGTATAAGTGCCTTTATATACCGTAGTTGCCTCACTTTCTGATAGCCAATCATCTGGTGTTTCTTCTCCAGAAAGTCCACTAGCACCATATTCAAATTGATATGGAATATATTTGCCTTTTCTTGTTGGTGAGGGACAAACTTCTTGAGTTACTTTTGCTTGATTAAGGGCTTTAAATTTTTGATAACCAAGTTTTTTTAAAAACTCCAGTTCGTCAATTAAAGCATTCCAAAAGGCTTTGGTGGATTCTATGGATATAAACTGTGGTTTAGTATTAAGCTGCTGTAATTCGCTTATAGGATATAAATCTGATTCTTCAATATCTACTTTAAGATAATAAGGAATGCCAAATTCCTCCAAGATGCTTTCAAATCTGCGTCCTGTGAGAGTCATCTCCACCGAACGAGTACTAAAAGAGCGATCGCTGGAGATGACTCTATCTGGTGAAATTGTACCCCAAAAACTTCTATCTAAGTTAGCGTAAAAGGTGATAGGGTCCTCTTTCGAGGATACAGCAAAATTTAAAAAAGTAAGTTGTCCGCTTTCTATATATGAATTTAGTCGTCTCTTTGTGGATTCACAAATATCAGGATGAGCTTCAATGCGAACAACTCTAAAGCCTTTTTTTAAATAACATTCTGTATCCTGTCCGGTGTGAACACCAACATCAATGATTAGGTTTCTATCCATAAATTATTTTCCCCTCGAATAAAATAAATACAAATACAATGATTACTCTATCCCGATTTCCAGGATTTTTACACTATTGATGATATCAGGATACAGGCTGATTTCATTTGGATGAACCGCAAATAAGAGAGGCTTTCTTTAAAACTTTTCAGAGTAAGTTTTTGGAAATTTTTCACCCTTACTATACCACAGCTCGTTGTTATCGTAAGAGGGGTTGAAGGAAATCTTTCAAGAGTATGGTGGAATTTTCAATATCCCCTGATTTGCATCCAAAGTAGCCATTACCCCTACAGGTAAAGCCGCATTGGGGCTATCATGACCAAAGGGTAAATCTGAAACTATGGGAATATTTAAGTCTGATAATCTATCTTGCAAAACTTCCTCTATACTCAAAATAGGTATATGAGGTGGTGTGTCACACTTGGTAAACCCTCCCAAAGCAATACCGCAGACTTTAGATAAAACCCCACTTAAACGCCATTGAGTTAACATCCTATCAATCCGATAGGGTGGTTCTGTCACATCTTCCAGCGCCAATATTACACCATCAAGGTTAGGTAAAATCGGTGTACCCAAAAGATGGGTAGCAACTGTTAAATTCCCAGGAAGCAAAATTCCTGTAGCCACTCCACCACCCCAACTATTCCCCTTTAAAGGTGCGATCTCACGACCTTCTAAAATATCAAATAACCGCTTTATTGACCATTCTGGCTCATTGACTAGGGTAGTCATGACGGGACCATGTACACCCGAAATACTAGCGTTGTACAGACTCCACAACAGGGCTGTTATATCAGAAAAGCCTATCAACCATTTTGGATCTGCTGTGTTTTGTTGCCAAGTCCAATCTTCTAAAATGCGGGTACTACCAAAACCACCTCTAGCGCAGATAATACCCCGACATTCCGGGTCATTCCATGCTGCTGCTAACTGTTGACGACGGTGGGCATCTGTACCAGCAAGATAACCATATCTATTTTCTATCCGATCACTGATTTGGACACGGTAACCGTGGGCTTTCCAAATTTCCAAACTTTGTTCAAAAGCCCCAAATTCGCCCAATGCACCACTAGGAGCAATAACGGGTAATAAATCACCTGGTTTTAGAGGTGGTGGTAAGATAGCAGATTTGAAATTGGACATTAATTGGTAATTGGTAATTTGTATTGATGGTTGGTGATAAGATTATCATGTTTGTATTGTTCAATATAAATAAATTTTTAAACAATTTTAGGAGTTTAATTTACCCAAAACTAACAAGAATCTTAATTAGGAATTACGAATTATTAATTAGGTTTTTCTGTACTCGAATCAGTTATTTATCCGGTAAAGCTACGCATACGGTTAATTTGATTTAAAGCATATTGGGCTGTTGCTTGAACTTCTGGATCTGGATCTTCTAAGGCATAGCGTAAAATTTGACTCATCTGTGCCATCATGTCATAAATCCGCAATAAATCACGGATGGCATTTTTCCGTACTTGGGGATTATCATTTTGCATAGATATTGCCAAAGCACGGTTCATAGGTTTGAGGGTACGAGTACCAATTTCTGCCAATGCTGACAAAATCAAACCTTGTTGTTGTGAATCTGCATTAATCAGCAAATCTACCAAAGGTTGAACTGCACGTGAGTCACCTTGTTGAGCAATATTCCAAATCGCCTTTCGTTGTTGTGTCAAATCACCACTTTGTAAATCTGCCATTAATCGGTCAAACAAATTGAGTGTAGATACCATAGAAGTATGTTCAATTGGTAATAATTCTGTTGTAGAATTTGGTGATGGAACAGAAGGAGCAGATTTGAGAAAAAATCTTGGTTTTTTTTGAGTAGATGAATTCAAAAGGGGTTGTTCTGAATTTCCAGGTTCTACATCTGGCTTACTATCAGCTAACCTTTGTGCAATGTACAAAAATGCGCTCACACTTCCTAAAAATCCAAAACTTATTATTTTCCACCAATTATCATTTTTTGGCTGAGGTTGTATTTGAGTCTTTATTTTCTCCGTCACAGGAGGAGAAGTATTACATTTAATTGTACCGGATAAAACTTCTTGGAGATGCTGTATTGTAGACTCATCAGCAACACCATCTGCTTTCTTGAAACCTTGTTCTTCCTGAAATCGAGTTACGGCATTTTGGGTACTAGAACCATATTGTCCATCTATCAAATCATTGTAATAACCTAATGCTTTGAGTTGGACCTGAATTACTTCCACTTCTGCACCTCGAACACCTGGACTGAGAACCATTAGTTGAATAGGCTCTGATTTAGGTGTAGCAGTTATGGCTTGATTTGGATATAAAACCAGACACAGACAAGACGATAATATCAGGAGGGAATTGGTAATTGGTAATCGGTAATTTCTGATTGATAATTTTTTCTTATCCCTCATTTTCCCCATCTCCTGCTGATTAAGTTAAGGTAAAACTTCTGGTTCGGATTTTATTACAGATAAAGTAACATTTGTAAATTTATTTGTGCTAGATGCTTCTAAACCTGGTTGTTGTTGAGTATTTTTTTCACTGACAGTCACTTTTTTATTTTGACCTGCTAAGTTTTCTCGTTGGTTAATTAGATAAATACTAATTAGAGTTAGGAAAACTCCCACCCATTGAATGGGAGTGAGAACTTCTGAGAGAAAAAGATGACCAAATATCAATGCAAAAACAGGTGTGAGAAAGGTGAGAGAACTTAAGCTAGTTAGATTCCCACTGGAAGCAAAATAGAAGAATAAACCATAAGCGATCGCACTACCAAATATAGTTGCATAACTTAAAGCTAACCAATCAGAGATCACCAAACCTTGCCACTGTTGCGATTCCACCACAGCAGAAATTCCCCACAACGGCAAACTGCCTAAAATTATATGCCACCCAGTCGCTGTAACCGGGTCAGCATACCTACACACATAGCGAATCAGCACAGTTCCCACAGCCATTGATAAAGCTGCCAGTAACATCAACCATTCACCACTCGCAAACAATTCTTGCCAGTTATCAGTTGTAATCTTTACCCCTGAGTCCAGAAGAGCAAAAATCCATTCTTCCGGCAAGCCAATTAAACTAATACCTGTGACTCCCAATCCTAACCCTAACCATCCCCAAAGGCCAATATGTTCTTGAAACAGCCACAAGGAAAGTAAAGCTACGGCTAAAGGTTGGGAGTCAATCATCACAGAACCTAAACCCGCACTGGTTATAACCAAACCCTCTGCTAAAAATCCTTGAAATAGCGTACCATCAACAAAAGCAAATATAGTAATCCATAGCCATGCTAACCATCCTTTGGGTTGGGGTCTACCCATAAATGCCCCAGTGATGAGAATTAACACCCCCGCAGGTAGCAAACGTACTCCAGCCATGAATAGGGGTGTGGTATGGGGTATTACACCTTTCATAGCTACCATTGCCGTACCCCAGAGGAAAAAAGGGGCAATTAACAGCAAGGAAGCTACGGTAGATTTAGATCCTCTGAGTTGCAGTTGCATTAGTTAGCTGTAGTCTTTAGTAAATTAGGTGGAAACATTCCTTTACCTAATTTTACAGAAACATTGCTTTTTGTGTTAATCTAGCATCTTAGAAACCAAGAATTAATACTTAAAGGTAGCTAAAATGACAAGGTGACAGTAAATAATGAATTACCAATTACCAGCCTAAACTGGATGAGTAGTACAGTACGGCGTAAATAAACCAACCATTTCAAATCTCTGAAAAGCTCACGCCGTATTCATCTTGAATTTTGTTAGCGTAGCTCTTCTGAAAGAAGCATTTTGAATTCAGGGCGGTACTAGCAGCTTGAGTGAATATGGAACTAAATTTTAACCCTTACTATACAACAAACTTGGGTTCTGCTTATTTGGGCAACAGCTTGGAACTAATGGCAGGTATTCCCGATGAAAGTATTGATTTAATTTGCACCTCTCCACCATTTGCATTGGTGCGTGAAAAAGAATATGGCAACGTTGATGCAGACCAATATCTTGAATGGTTTCAAGAATTTGCAGCACAATTTCACCGGATTCTTAAACCGAGAGGTTCATTAGTTATTGACATTGGTGGTAGTTGGATTAAGGGAATGCCAGTTTGTTCTCTTTATCATTTTGAACTAGTTATTGCTCTGTGCAGATCAAAAGAAAAAGGTGGATTAGGATTTTTGTTAGCACAAGAACTATATTGGTATAATCCAGCCAAACTTCCTACCCCTGCTGAATGGGTAACCATTCGCAGAGAACGAGTTAAAGATGCAATCAATACAGTATGGTGTTTGTCTAAAGAACCCCATCCTAAAGCTAATAGTAGAAGAGTATTAAAGCCTTATAGTAAATCAATAAGAAATCTGCTCAAGAATGCTTATCAGCCTAAAATTAGACCATGAGGACATGATATTTCCAAGAAATTTGGTAATGACAGAGGAGGTGCTATTCCTCCTAATATTATTGATGGATGTGAGAATAAAGAGCAAGAAGAAATTGGTAAACCAACCCTTCTACAAGAAGAAATATTTCTGGAAGATTTAATACAGCCTGTAAATGTAATTTCTGCTTCTAATACTGCTTCCAATGATTATTATCAAAAGCGTTGTAAATAAGAAGGCATAAAACCACATCCAGCCAGATTTCCGGAAGCATTACCAGCATTTGTAATTAACTTGTGTACAGAACCAGGGGATATAGTTTTAGATCCTTTTGCGGGTTCTAATGTGACAGGTAGAATTGCAGAAACTTTACAAAGATGTTGGTTAGCTTTTGAGATTGATGAAGACTATATCAAAAGCTCAAAATTACGATTTGAGTCTTGTGATATTAATGAATAATAACATCCCTGACATCTGACATCAATTTATAATTTATTGACAAGATAAAGAAATAAATCGGGGATCTGGCGTTATAGGAATTTGAGCAACTTACCTAAGTAGCTAAACCCCCTTTCATCAAGCTGTTATGGATTTTGATTACGTAATAATACCAATATGTTAATCTGTACTAACAAATAAGATCGAAATTAGATATTGAACATCTAATTTTGATTAACCAGGAGCATTAAAAATGCCGCTAGGACTGCCTGAGTTCGTGGAAACCCGGAAAACGTTGTCCTGTAATTCTTCTACTTGATACTTCTGGTTCGATCTCAGGTCAGCCTATCCAGGAGTTCAATAGAGGACTGGCAGCTTTTAAGGAAGATGTATTAAAAGATGCTCAAGTTTCTTTGAGTGTAGAAGTTGCTATAGTCACCTTTGGCCCTATGCGACTGATACAAGATTTTGTCACTATTAATAATGTTTCTGCGATAAATAAATAATCTAGATGATGATAAATATATTATTGATTTTCTTAATTCTGAACGACTAAATTCTCCTATTGATGATGATAAAACTTTGCTTTTGTGTCTCTGGGAAAGAGAGTAAAATTCTATGACAGTTCTCACCTGTGCGATTACGGGGAAATCAATTACTCTTGTAGGTGAACCAATAGATAGTGGTGAAGCGAAAGTTTGGCGAACTAATCTAAATGGTTATTTAGCTAAAATATATCATTCACCAACATCTGAGTGTGTGCAGAAGTTAGCAGTAAAGATATCGCATCCTCCCACAGTCCAAGTTGTCACCTTAATCATATTTCTTTTGCTTGGCCTACGTCAGTCCTCAAAGATATTAATGGTAATTGTGTGGGTTTGTTGATGCTAGAAGTGAGAAATGCAAGACAACTTATTGGTATTTATGATCCGCAACATTGTAATAAGTTAAAATTAGGGATTAACTGGCGATTTCTGCACGTAATGGCGTTGAATATTGCTTCATTTATTGCTGCACTCCACGATTCTGTTTATGTGTTAGGTGATATTAAACCGCAAAATATTTTAGTTAATAATCGGGCTTTACCTTCAATTATTTATACAGATCCTTTTCAGGTAAAAAATCCTCAAAATCGTAAAATTCGTCGTTGTTTGGTAGGTTGTCAGGGATAGATATATACCACCAGAATTAATTGGTAAGGATATTTCCAGTATTGAACAGGAGGTACATGATAGATTTCGGTTAGCAGTAATTATCTATTAATTATTATTTGGTGGTAATAGTCCTTTTCAGGGTAACTGAATAGGTGCTGGGGAAACTCCTGAAATTAATGAACTCATCCGTCAGGGTTTATGGTTATATAGTCTACATAGTTTGATTCAACCTGTAGATAGAACAATTCTTCTGGAGATTGTGCATTCGGAGGTGAAAAAATATTTTCTTAAATGCTTTAATGATTGGTATAAAAACCCGAATCTGCGTCCTACAGCTAAAGAATGGATGCAGGTTTTAAAAGTTGGCAGTAATGAGCTAAATGTCTGTGAAATGGTAGATAGTTATTATTATAGCCAAACTTATGGTATTAAGGGGGCAACAAAGGCCCTAAAAACCTTCCTGTATAATGGTTCTAGCCTTTAGCCCTTACTGATAAAATGTCCACCTATTGCTAATAGAACTGATGAGTTGTTCCATTAACAAGACCATTCTCTTCGTATCTTCAGGGTTTATGCTGACGTAGCAGCCTGATAACTGTACACTTAATTGTCAATACGCATCGTTTTTGAGCAATTTTTTCAAGAGGTCTATCACGTAACATCTTTGTCCTGTGATCGTTTCACCTTGCTTGTCGCCCCCTCAACTTATGGTAACTGTTATTGGTGTGATCGCTCTATAAAACTTGGTGTTGATATATTTGGGCTTGATAAACTAACAGAACAACCTGCTGTTAATGCAAAAACAGTAGAAGGAATTCTCACTATTGACGGACATTGCAACTGGACAAATTCTATAGTATACAGTCCAAATAGTAATACTCTTGCTAGTGTAAGTCGTGAGCAAGTTATCAAACTATGGAATACATCTACAGGAGGGTTAATAAAAATTAACACTCGAAATTCTGATTGGGTTAATGCCCTAGGATACAGTCCAGATAGGAAAATTCTGCTTAGTGGTAGTGGTGATAAAACTATTAAATTGTGGAATGTTTCTATAGCTAGGGAAATACACACTTTGAGAGGATATTTTAACTCTGTGCGTTGTTTAGTTTATAGTCCAGATGTGAAAATCCTGGCTAGTGGGAGTGCTGATAACGGTATTAAACTTTGGCCGATACTATCACGAACAGTTCTTTCATCAGCATCTATTCCTGTATCAAAACCAGTTCGTTTCCATACATCTACTCCAAAATCAAAACTAGTTCGTTCCCGTCCATCTACTCCAGTAAAAACAATTTTTCAAGACTAATTTAGCAAGAAATAAGCCAAATAATCAAATATGATCCACTGTTAGTATTTTAATACTCTGAGTGGTAGCAATTACCAGAAGCAGAACTTACCTAATCAAGAAATACCAGAAGCGCATAATTTATAATTATAGTAGAAAATGTCAACGGTCAGAAGTGATATTTAGCTTAATTCATTTTCTCAAATCTTTTGATATCAAACAACAAATTACAGCATGTATTAAAATCGTACCCCAGTTAATGATAACAAGGAATTGATTTCAACTTCGTCCTCTACTGTATTTAGTCGCTTGAAAATGGCTAGAAACTAATAATGGGAAGAGTTATTTTTATCTGCGATGGTTACTAAACCATGTATACCTATTCCTGCGATCGCAAATCCCAGTAACGCCCAAGTAGCATCTGCAACAACATTCATCCGATGGGCTAAAGCTCGGTGATAGGCAAGTTGTAGACTTTTTTCATTAGCCTTTCCATCCCTTGCTAACTGTACAACATAACTTTCAGCTTTGATGAGTCCTGAATAATACACCTCTTGCAGAATTAACTTTATGTTATAAAAGGGGGTTTTCTTTGTTTTAGCCAAAAGTTAGAGTTACAGGGTTATAATTTCAATTAGCGATCACAAAGAACACCAAAAATATATAAAATCTAAAACTTCCTATCATACCACAGAAACAATTTTGCAAGAGGTCTAATCTGTACCAAAATAATACAACGAGATTAGAAATACTAATAAACTAGGCATTACTAAAGTTAAAACCAGAATTCTTGGGCGTGTCTTCATAATAAGAGAAGATTTATAAAGTAAATGTTGAGGAGACAAGAGGAAGTAGCATAATTGTA